>Ga0302325_10004843_pt1 | contig 30987 bp, 20 predicted proteins | sample Palsa_T0_2_FD_201948 | JGI IMG/M metagenome (GOLD analysis project Ga0302325, IMG submission 201948) | Peat permafrost microbial communities from Stordalen Mire near Abisko, Sweden - Palsa_T0_2 | ecosystem: Environmental > Terrestrial > Soil > Palsa > Peat permafrost | place: Sweden: Abisko... | reverse complement strand
ATGGTGGGGGCGTAGCTTGAAGCGTCGCGAATCCTACGTAGGCATAGCGTCCCGCTTTGCTTCTTAGCGGCCTTGTGATCCCATCTTTAATCGTTCTCGTCCTCGTCCTTGACATTCTTCGGAGGAAGTAGAGCCAACCGGGGGGAACGGGTCGGCGTGTCGGCGTGTCGGCGGTTCGGCGAAGCCAAATGGTGGCGGCGTAGCTTGGAGCGTCGCGAATCCTACGTAAGCAAAGCGTCCCGCTTTGCTTCTTAGCGGCCTTGTGATCCCATCTTTAATCGTCCTTGACATTCTTCGGAGGAAGTAGAGCCAACCCGGGGGCGGAACGGGTCGGCGGGTCGGCGGGTCGGCGAAGCCAAATGGTGGGGGCGTAGCTTGGAGCGTCGCGAAACCCGCGTAGGCGAAGCGTCCCGCTTTGCTCTCCATTTGAGAAGCAAAACCAAATGCTTCGGCCAAGCCTATTTACTGCCTACTGGCAACTGGAGCGGTTCTAGGATCGATTTCCGTTCGTCGCAGCGATAGTCTGGCTCTTGAGGTACGCCTTCCAGCCGCCAAACGCTGAAATGTTCAGCGCATCCTGGACGGCGGCTTCCTCGCAAAGGAAACCTTTAACAGCGCGTCCGTCGCTGAGATGAATCATTCCGATCGTCAGAGGGGAGGGCACATCCCGCAAGAAACTCCCGAACTGCGCGACTGGAAGTTCCCAAACCTCCAGGTCAATCGACACGCCGCCTTCTGCTCCGATTCTGATCAGTCCGGGCTTCGGCGGCGACGTGCCAGGGAGCGCAAAAAGTTGGTACGAAGGGGCAGTCTTCGCTGCCCGAACAAATCGGGCCTCCCGATCCGTGAGCTGGTAATTCAAGGGTTGACCTGTCAGATGAGCACCAACGACCGCGATCATCATTCGGTCTGAGCGGATTTCCTGTGCGGCAACGGGCATCTCAGGCAGCGAGAGTCTGGTTCCTCCAAGGAAGGGACGCAGAGAGCGTAGATATGAGGCAGCGAGCGCGAGCAGAGAATAGTCCGAGAACGTTTGACCAACAAACGTAATCCCGAAGGGTAAACCATCCGGGCGAAACCCGGCTGGCGCCGCGACCGCGGCGAGGTCCAGCAAGTTAAGGAAATTCGTAAATAGACCAAGCCGGCTGTTGAGCGCAACCGGGTCGCTCTGCACTTCCGCAATCCGAAAAATATCCGGAGCGGTCGGCAAAAGCAGAAAGTCGACAACATTCCAGGTGTCGGATGTCTCCTGGCGAAATTTTTCCAGCGCGTACTGGCCATTGAATGCGTCAACGGCAGAATATTTTTCGCCGCCCAGGATAATATCGCGCACCACGGGGTGAACCGCTTCGATGTGTTCCTTGACGAAGCGGCCGACCGCCGCGAAGCGCTCAGCCACCCATGGCCCTCCGTACAGAAGCTGCGCCGTTTGCAGGAATGGATTGATGTCGATCTCGATCAAAGTGTGTCCGAGAGATGCAAGTCGTTCTTTCGCCTGAGCGAACAGCGCGAGATAGCCGTGGTCGACGGTCTCAAGACTCTGGCGAGCGGGGATCCCGATACGGTATGTCGAGGCAACGGCCTTTGCGGCCGGCAAAACGCGCGAATAGGGATCGTTTCGATCGTATCCGGCAGCAATTGACAAGACCGCTTCTGCGTCTTCAGCCGTCAAGCAAAAGACTGAGACACAATCCAGGGATCGGCAGGCCGGCACGACACCATGGGTACTTAAGATCCCCCTTGTCGGCTTCAGCCCGACAATGTTGTTGAATGCTGCAGGAACGCGCCCGGAACCGGCCGTGTCAGTCCCCAACGCAAAACTCACAAGTCCCGCGGCCACAGCCACCGCGGAACCTGAACTGGAGCCACCCGAGAGATACTCCGGATGAAAGACGTTCGAACAGGCGCCGTACGGCGACCGCACCCCGACGAGGCCGGTGGCGAATTGATCCAGGTTTGTTTTGCCGATCAGGATCCCTCCGGCCCTTTTTAACCGTTCAACGGTCGTCGCATCCTTTTCGGCGACATAAGAAAACATCGGACACCCGGCTGTCGTTGGGAGATTCGCCGCGTCGATGTTGTCCTTGACTGCAAATGGGATTCCAAACAACGGATGGGACGCCGTGCCGTGCAAGGCCTCAGCACTGCGCACAGCGTCTTCTTCCGGGACAAGATGAATCCAGATCGGATTATTCGGCAGCGCCCGGATCCGCCTGTAAACTTCGCGGATCACGTCGCCGGGAGTCAAGCTGCCCGAACTGTAATGCGCTTGAAGGAACCCTATGTTCAACGAGACTTCAGATAGGTCCTTCATGACTCGGCAAATCTCCGGAATAGCTCAAACGATCACTCATCCTTTCCGGTTTGAGCACGAAGCTTGCCTGGATACCGACTAAAAACAATTAGAAGTCAGGAGTTCAGAAGCAGGAGGGAATGGATCAGCGTTTCGGCGAACAGAGAACGATCCGAGGATCCGACGGCTCTTCTCACACTGATGCTCGAAAACGCCCTGCCACTGACAATTGGCTCTCGTCTCCTGACTCCTGTTCCCGGTTCCCGCTCTTTTCCCCACCCTCCCGTCAGAAAAAGAGAGTCAACCCACCGTGGACCTGCCAGAGATCGTGCTTGCGCTCCGAAGTCGCGAGCACTTGGTTCTCGTCCAGCAACCCTTTGTTGATCAGGTAATAATATTGGACCCCCGCATAGACGCTCCAACTGCCGTACGCTTTGGGAATGAACTTGAGCGGGACCGTTCCCTTCAGTTCGGTGGTGACTAAACCGAGTGTCGAGACGGAGCCTTTCCCGGCGAAATTCTGGTAGAAGTTATCGCTCGGAAAGTTGACGTACGTCGGTAGTTCAAGTGTGAGTGGAAAATTCGCGAAAGCGAACGTGGGATCGACGCCGACTTGGAAATAATAGCCTCTTTTCGAGGTCGCATCATTGAGATCGACAGTTGCTTTGTTGCTGGTTTCGATAAACATCTCGACGTACGGGTTTATTGAGAGGCCTTTCACCACTTTGTTGCTCAAGTACTTGTCGTGGTAAGTCAGTTTCAGGTCGACATTCTGAGACGTTTTAAACGCATCGACCTGACTGACGAAAGCAGTGTAGAAAGCGTCAAATTGCAAGTCGTTGAGAAATTTAATGGTTATACCGGTCAACGGATCCGTTTCATTCCAATGGCCAGGCTTCGGGCCGGAACCGGCGATCGCCGTGTGTACACTGTTCCAGTCGCCGATCGTCAATGTGACGTCGTTAATAGGGCCCTGCTTCGACGAATAAAGATCGAAAAAGAGCAGAAACAACGGTTGAATCACCAAGCCCTTGTTTTGCACATCCAGACCTCGCGGAGTGATATACGCGTTCGAAAGCTCAAGATTGATCAAACCGTGGATAAGGCTTTCCGGCGGCGCTTCCAGCGGCGGGGCAGGTGCCGGTTCCTTGGCCTCTGGTTCGCCGCCGATCACCGGGGCGGTGACCGCGAAGGATAGTGTGCAAGCAATGAGCGCGGCGGAAATAAAGCGAGAACATCGCGCCCCCAATGTTGCCCTGATGCGTTGCGAGTTGTTTGGATACATGCCAGCGACGTTAGCGATCGGCGTGCCAGACCACCAACGGAGTTATAACATGTTTGTAATGAGACTATTACAGAAGTGATAATGCTCTCGTCGCATCACCCTTCGATGTTGCACCTGTTGTCCTGCGCCTCACATGCAACAATCCGGCGACAAATTGTCGATAAAGGTCAGCGCTGAAGCCTGGTATGTGTTTAGCGCGGTATTGGTATCTCCTGGATCGTCGTCGTCCTCGTCGCCGTTCTCGTCCTCGACTTCTGTGGATGCGGGAATCGCGCCGATTGCCAACGACGTTGAAAGATCGAGAACGAGAACGGACGAAGGACGATCAAGCGAACCGTCCACGGTTTGCCCCGGGTCGAAGAAGCAAAGCGGGACGCTTCGCCTACGTCGACACCTGCTCCCCGAATGGTCGGCCTCAAAGAAGATGCGCAGATTCCGGCACCTACTCTGTCGAAATACCACCAGCGTGGCGGGAATCACGGATCGGCGGGTCGGCGTATCGCCGGGACGGGGGAGAATCGGGTCGGCGAAGCTAAATGATGGGGGCGCGGCTTGAATCTTCGCGAAGTCCGTGTAAACAAAGCGTCCCGTTTTGCTTCTTCGAAGGCGAGCGATACAGGACGCCCCGCCTTCCGTCTCCGATGTCCGCCGACCCATCGATCCACGCTCCCAGCTTGGCATCAATTCTGCTTAGCTGCTGTATGACGGTACATGTCATCACGTCTCTCCTCATCGCGACTGGTTAGCGGTTTGCCGGTTGCAATCGCGACGATTTCCGGCTGTGCACTGTCGTTTGTCGCGGAACGGTTGCTGGACCGGCAAAATCGCCGACGGTTGCTTGAAGAACTGGCCGATGTTGCGGAACCGCGCGCCAAAGCGCTACGGGAGCAGATTCTAAAATCGATGGAGGTGCTGCATTCCATCGCTTCGTTTCACGCAACACGCGCTGAAATCAGTCGGGAAGAATTCCGATCTTTCGTTCGGGCGGCGCTGACGCGTCAACCCGAACTGCAGGCGTTGAGTTGGGACCCCAGGGTGTCGCAGAAAGAGCGGTCGGCGTGGGAGGCTCGGGCGCGAGCCGACGGTTTTCCCAACTTCCGTTTCACGGAGAAGGAAGCGCAAAACATGATTCTTCCAGCCTCCTCGCGAAGCGAGTACTATCCCGTTTTTTTTCTCGAAACGCTCGAGAAAAACGAGTTGGCGCTCGGATTTGACGTCTGCTCCGAAGAGGTTCGACGCCGCGCTCTGGAAAATGCCCGCGACACGGGCCGGGCCACAGCGACACCGCCGCTTCGACTCGCGCAGGAACAAGCTTCACAACTCGGATTTCTTGTCTTCCAACCGGTGTACCGGGGAGAGTGCAGGACACTAGAGCAACGGCGTGAAAGCCTGGTTGGATTCGCCGTCGCAGTCTTTCGGATCTGTGATCTCGTTGAACCGTCGTTGTGCGAACTGAGCGATCGAGGATTGAGCGTAACGATCGAAGATGAAGCCGACGGCAGGATCATTTACGAAAGCCCGGGAGGCCGCCCGGCGGAGGTTCCGGCGTGGTCGAGCCAGTTGACTGTTGCCGACCGAAGTTGGGTCCTTGAGATCAAAGCCTCGGTCGAGTTCTGCCGGTCCCGTGCGCACGCCAGGCCGTGGTGGGCCGCCGCAGCCGGCCTAACGCTCACCAGTCTGGCGGCAGCGTACCTCTGGCGGGAAGGCCGGCGTACGGCTGAAATCGCAGATAAAGTGCACGAGGCGACGATCGATCTTTCCGCTGAAATCGTCGAGCGGAGACGCGCGGAATCCGAATTGGAACGATCGAAACAGGGGTTGGATGTACGCGTCCGGGAACGGACGGCGGAACTGGCGACAGCCAATTCATCTCTCCTGGAAGAGATCGTCATTCGTAAGCAAGCCGAGGCGACCGCCGCCGCAGCGAGCAAGGCGAAATCCGAGTTTCTGGCAAATATGAGCCACGAAATCCGGACCCCGATGAATTCGATTCTTGGCTATTCCCAGATTCTCGAGCGTGACGCCGGATTGAGTCCGTTTCAGCGCGACGCGCTCGCGACGATCTCGAGTAGTTGCGATCACCTGTTGCACTTAATTAACAACATCCTTGATCTCTCCAAGATCGACGCGGGCAGGATGGAACTGGCGATTTCAGATTTTGACGTGGCGGCTCTGGCCTACGAAGTTGCTGCGTTTTTCCAAAATGCGTGCGAGGAAAAATTCATTGGGCTCCGGACGATCGGTTTAGCGGAACACTCGGGCGTCTTCGTGCGCGGCGACGAAGGTAAATTGCGACAGATCCTCATCAATCTGCTCGGAAACGCCGTCAAATTCACTGCCAGCGGTTGTGTCACCCTCCGCATCGCGAAAGACGGGAAACGACGTTGGCGTTTTGAGGTCGAAGACACTGGCCCCGGGATCCCGCCGGCCCTCCAGCCCCGCATTTTTGAGCCGTTCCAGCAGGGACCGGAAGCGAAAGGAAGAGGGGGCACCGGGCTGGGGCTGGCAATTGCACAGCGGCAGGTCAAAATCATGGGAGGCAGTTTGCAAGTCCGCTCGATCCTCGGGCAAGGATCTGTCTTTTCTCTCGCCATCGATCTGCCGCCTGCGAGCGCTCGTCGCGTCGTGCCTCGCGATGAGTTCGCGGCTGTCGAACGACTCGCCGCAGGAACCAAAGTTCACGCGCTGGTGGTCGATGATATCGCGGAAAATCGAGACGTTTTGTCCCTCATGCTCACTCTCATCGGCTGCGACGTCAACGCTGCAAAAAGTGGCGAAGAGGCGCTCGATCTCATTCAGGTCGCTCCACCGGACGTTGTCTTTTTGGATATGCGACTCCCTGGCATGAGCGGGCTCGACACCGCGGTCAGGGTCGTTCAAGATTGGGGAACCCGGATCAAACTAGTCGCGATGTCCGCGTCCGCGCTCGAGCACGAGCGGGAGCGCTATTTGAAGGCCGGTTGCGATGATTTTATTGCCAAGCCGTTTCGGGCGGAGCGAATCTACCGCTGTTTGCGGAATCTGCTGGACGTCTCGTACGTTCTCAAAGAGAAATCGAACAACCGATCGGAACCGGAACTATCGATCGACCTGGGACAATTAGCCCTCTGCGAAGATCTGGCGCTACGGCTCACGACGGCTGCCGAATTGCATAGCGCAACGGTGGTCAAGAGTTGCCTGCAGGAAGTGGAACAACTTGGGCCGCCGGGCGTTCGTCTTGCGCAGCATTTGCGCCAATTCCTTGCAAGCTACGATATGAAGACCATCCAGCGTATCGTCGCCCAAATACCGGTTCAGTCCGAAACGCCCCGTGAGACGCACTCCGGATCATGACGCCCGCTAAAATCCTGATCATCGACGACAACCCGGCGAATATCGGGCTTTTGAGCGAGGCCTTGGAGCGCCAGGGGCACGAAATTCTCGCCGCTGCAGATGGCGAATCGGGATTCAGGATCGCCGGGATGGCGAAACCCGCGTTGATTCTCCTCGATGTGATGATGCCTCTTCTGGACGGTATGGCGACCTGCCGTAAACTGAAAATGACCGATGTAACCCGGGATATTCCGGTGATATTCATCACCGCACGACACGACACGGAAAGCGTCTTGTCCGGTTTTCGGAGCGGTGCTGTCGACTACATCCACAAACCTTTTCACATGGAAGAGGTTTTAAGCCGTGTCGAAACGCATCTGCAGATCGGCCGGTTAACCCGGGAGCTCCGCGCACGAAACGAAGAACTGGAAACGGAAATCGGACGACGCCGCGAAGCGGAAGAGGGGCGTCGCACTGCAGATGAACGCTATTCGCGACTGTCGGCGGATGAGGCGGTGCGATGGGGGATCGCAGGTTTCGTCGGCGACAGTCGGACGGTGCGAAAAATCGTGGAGGAAATCAAACGAGTCCATCGTTTTGCAAACACTAGCGTCCTGATCCTGGGAGAAAGCGGTACCGGCAAGGAATTGGTCTCTCGCGCGATCCATCACGGCAGTAGTCGGTCTGCGGCGCCTTTCATCCCGGTCAATTGCGTCGCCATTCCCGCGGAACTCGCCGAGTCGATGCTCTTCGGCCACGTGCGCGGTGCGTTCACGGGTGCGACAAACGATCGAAAGGGATGGTTCGAGCTGGCGAATAATGGGACGTTGTTCCTCGACGAAATTGGGGACATGCCAGTGTCGCTTCAGGGCAAATTGCTGAGGGTACTCGAAGATGGCGAAATTCTTCCCGTGGGCAGTACTAAACCAATACGTGTCGACGTCCGGGTCATTTCTGCCAGCAACGCGGATCTTCCGTCAAAAATTCTAGACGGCAGCTTTCGCCAGGATCTCTATTTCCGCCTCGCCCGGTATGTTGTTGACATGCCGCCACTCCGGGAGCGGCTGGATGATCTCCCGATGCTAGTAAGTCATTTTCTTCGTTTCTTCGCAAACGAGATGGGAATGTCCCCGCCGGTTGTCACTCCTGAGGCGCTGGCACTACTCGTCTCCTACACCTTCCCCGGAAATGTGCGGGAGCTCAAAAACGTCATCGAGCGCGCGCTAATCGAAAGCGGCGGGGAACCGATTCAGCGGCGGCATATCCATCTACTGGAGGTTGTTCCTCGACGTCAACCCTCAGCCCATGTCGCATCCAGTCCAGGTTCGGAAACTATTCCATTGAACCTGGATGCCGCCGAACAACTCTTGATTCAGCGCGCTCTCGAACAGGCGGGCGGCAACGTCGCGGAGGCCGCGCGCTTGCTCGGTGTGAACCGGAGCCGCATTTACCGGCGGTTTCCAAATCAGGTTTAGGGCAGTCGGCCGAGTCAAAACCGATACATCCCACGCCGAAAAGCTCCGCTCCAAAGTGTTGCAGATGTTGCGAAACCGCACAATTGCGACACCCTGCGTCTTCGCGTGTTGTCATAGGTCTCGCGGAACATTCAGACTAACGTACGGGAAACTAATCTGTTACGTGGCGCTTTCTGATTGTGGCACGCGCGTTGCTAACAACGATGGCGCTCACTTCTACGACTCAATAGAGGAACCCTCATGAACACCAAACGGACAATCAGTGTCGAAGCAGAACCGTATGTCTACGAATTCGAGCCGGCTCGTTGCGCGCTCGTGATCATCGATATGCAGCGCGATTTCCTTGAACCCGGTGGATTCGGGGAAATGCTCGGTAATGATGTCTCCCAGCTTCGACGTACCATCGAACCAAACCAGCGGTTGCTGGCGGCTTGGCGCGCGGAGGGTTTGAAGGTGATTCACACCCGGGAAGGGCATCGATCCGATATGACCGATCTTCCGCCGGCCAAAAAGGTGCGGGGCCACAGCAAGACCTCCATCGGCGATCCGGGGCCGATGGGCCGCATATTGATTAGAGGCGAGGCGGGGCACGACATTATTCCGGAACTCTATCCGCTCCCGACGGAGCCGGTGATCGATAAACCCGGCAAAGGGGCGTTCTTCGCCACCGATCTCCATGCGATTCTGCAGAACCTTGGCGTTCAGAAACTTATTGTTACCGGTGTCACGACCGAAGTTTGTGTCAATACCACCGTCCGCGAAGCAAACGATCGCGGTTACGACTGTCTCGTCCCCGCAGATTGCGTGGGATCTTACTTTCCGGAGTTCCAGGAGATGGGACTCAAAATGATCAAGGCGCAGGGCGGGATTTTCGGCTGGGTGTCGGACTCGGGCCGAATTCTCGCTGCGCTCAGTTAGAGGTTAGGCAACCAGCGATAACAGGAAGAATGGGATGACTAAGAGAGAAGGTTATGAATAATACGAAACCCGCCATCTGGGTGAACGGAGACTGGAACGCTTTCTTCGGGTTCGGTACGAACATACTGGTCAATCTGCTCACGCTGAGCGGGTTGTTACGCTTCGTCCTGAAAATGCCGGATCAACTCGTTTTCGGACGCATCCTGCCGGCCACCGGAATGATGCTTTTCCTGAGCACCCTGTACTATGCGTGGCTCGCTTACGGTTTGGCCAAGCGCACCGGCCGGACCGACGTTTGCGCGCTTCCGTCCGGTACAAGCGTACCGCATATGTTTGTTGTCTCGTTCGTGATCATGCTACCGATCGCCGTGAAGACTGGCGATCCGGTCAAAGGATGGGAAGCGGGCCTGACCTGGGTGTTCATTCAGAGCTTCGTTTTGATGGTGGGCGGGTTTGTTGCCCCTATCATCCGGAAGATCACGCCGCGGGCGGCTCTCCTTGGCACGCTCGCGGGCGTTTCGATTGCCTTCATCTCCATGCGGCCGGCACAGGATATGTTTATCACCCCGGTGATCGGCGTTACCTGTTTTGCAATCATTCTTGCCAGCTGGTTCGGCGGTGTACGGTATTTTGGCGGCATTCCAGCGGGCCTCGTAGCGATTGGAGTAGGCTGCGTGATCGCCTGGGGGTCAACCATCTTCGGAGCAAATTGGGGGGGGATAAGCCCCGCCGGCTTTTCTCAGGCATTTTCTAATTTCGGCTTCTCATTTCCGACTCCTGCTGTCGGCCACGTGTTCGCCGGGTTCCAATTCATTGGGGTGATTCTGGTCACCGCAATTCCGTTTGGTATTTACGATCTGGTCGAGGCGATGGATAACGTCGAGAGCGCTTCGGTGGCCGGCGACAGTTTTCCGACGACAAGGGTTTTAACCGCAGACGGCATCGTCAGCCTGATTGGTTGTCTGATGGGGAATCCGTTCATCAATGCCGTCTATATTGGCCATCCGGGCTGGAAAGCGATGGGGGGCAGAATTGGCTACTCGGCCGCGACCGGAATCATGGTGATCATCTTGTCGTGGTTCGGGATCATCTCCGTAATGATGGCATTGATCCCTGTAGTGGCGATTTCCCCGATTCTACTTTATATCGGTATGTTGATCGGGGCGCAGGCGTTTCAGGAAAATCCGAGGTCACATGCGCCAGCTATTATCCTTGCGCTCACGCCGCATATCGCTGCCTGGGGCAAGCTGCAGATCGACAATTCCCTGGGCGCCGCCGGGACCAGCGCTGCAGCTATCGGGTTAGATAAGCTCGGCCAGAACGGCGTTCTTTACAAAGGGCTCGAAGTGCTCGGGGGCGGCGCCATTCTAGCCGGACTAATCCTTGGCGCGATTGGGGTGTTCATCATCGAGCGAGAGTTCATGAAGGCGGCGTATTTCGCGGCCTCTGGGGCGGTTCTCACTTTCTTCGGCTTTATCCACGGCGAGAAGATCGGTTTTGGGCAGACTCCAGAAGTCGCGATCAGCTACCTTGCGGTTGCCGCGGTACTCGTCTACTGCGCTAAGTTTGCGTTTGTCTCAGAGAAACCTGTGGAAGCGGAACACCACGGAGAGTTGCGCCAGGCAACCGAATGATCGAGGAACGCAAACGACACAATTGACCGGCCGGTTTTCTCCGGCCGGCGCCTTTCGAACGAGATAGAACTCAATGATGAAACATTCCCTTACTCTATTGTTTGCCGGCTTGGCGTTTCTTACCGCAAACACTTTGGCCGGCGACCTGACAATTGGCTTTATCTACGTCGGTCCCAAGGACGATTACGGTTACAATCAGGCGCATGCGCTTGGAGCGGCCAGCGTCGCAAAACTGCCTGGTGTCAAGGTCGTCGAGGAAGCCAACGTCCCTGAGACAGTCGCGGTCGAGGAAACAATGCGCGATATGATCGTTCAGGATAACGCGACTGTCCTGTTTCCTACATCCTTCGGATACTTCGATCCGCACATTCTGAAAGTCGCAAAAAAGTTCCCCAAAATTCAATTCTTCCATTGCGGCGGCTTTTATATTCCGGGGAAACATCCGGATAATGTTGGGACCTACTTTGGGTACATCGATGAGGCTGAATATGTCTCCGGGATCGTTGCTGGTTTGACGACAAAGAGCAATAAGCTCGGTTTTGTCGCCGCGAAGCCGATCCCTCAAGTTCTCCGGAATATTAATAGTTTCACTCTGGGTGCGCGGAGCGTGAACCCCAACGCCACGGTCCAAGTCGTTTTTACCGGCGACTGGTCGCTTCCCGTCAAGGAGGCCGAAGCGTCGACCAGCCTGATCAACCAAGGCGTGGATGTGCTGACGTGTCACGTGGACAGTCCGAAAGTGGTGATTCAAACCGCGGAAACGCGCGGGATCTACTCTTGCGGGTATCATGCGAGTCAGGCTGCGATTGCGCCGAAGGGTTACCTGACAGGTGCGGAATGGGATTGGTCGCACGTCTATGGAGTGTACGTTAAGGATTTGCAGGACGGGAAGTCGCTGCAAGCCGGCTCTATCCCGCACGTCGTCCGCGGCGGCCTGAAAGAAGGGTTTGTCAAAGTATCCGATTACGGTCCGGCTGTCGGTGACAAGGCGAAGCAGGCCGCGGACGCCAGCAAAGCGAAGTTCATGGACGGAACGATGGTAATTTATAAAGGCGAGATAAAGGACAACACGGGAAAAGTTGTTGTGCCGGCTGGGGTCGAGATGAAACAAAAAGACCCCGAGCTCGAAAAGATGAATTGGCTGGTCGAAGGAGTACTTGGGAGCACCACAAGCTGAACTTGGAATTTCCTCTTCCAATTTGGGCCAGCGCTGGTGTCGGACGAAGCGGCCTCGCACCGTACCCACATCGATGGCGCAATGTAGCATAGGCTTCCAGCCTGTATTGGTCGGATGCAGCGATCCTCCGAGACAATCTGAAGTCGTTGCCGATCTACCGGCGTGGAGGATAGTCGTCACACACGGAAAGGCTGACCATGGAGAATGCTGACGTGAAAAAAGTTGGTTCGATCTTAGAACCGCTCACTGGCAGCAGCTCGTCGGGAAAAGGGGCTCATTTCAGGTGGCGAAGCCACGTGGAATCAATCGTGATTCCGATCGGTGCGATCCTGGTTTCACTCGCTGCTTTTGGCGTTTTTTGCGCGTTGGCCGGCGCTGACCCTTTTGCCGTCTACGCTTCGATCTACAAGGCGGCATTTGGCAGTTGGTATTCGTTTCAGAATACGCTGGTCCGGGCGGCGCCTCTGATGCTCTGTTCGCTTGGGACCGCGATCCCTTTTCAACTTGGGTTGGTGATGATCGGGAGCGAAGGGGCACTTGTCATCGGAGGTCTCTGCGCCACCATGGCCGGACTTCAACTGCCAACCGCCAGTCCGCTCGTCGTCCAGGTCGTGATGGCCGTGGTCGGGATGGTGGCAGGCGGTCTCTGGCTGGCGAGTTCTGGCGCGTTGAAGCATTATCGTGGCGTCAACGAGACGATCAGCAGTTTGCTGATGAACTACATCGCCATCGCGATTCTGAACCAGGCAATCAATTCATGGATGCGCGATCCGAGCAGTCTGAACAAACCGGCAAGCTATCCGATCCCGGATGAGCAGATGCTGCAGCCGCTTGGCGACACGACGATCCATTGGGGATTGGTGTTCGGCTTGATCGCTTGTCTCCTCGCATGGGTTTTGATCACCCAAACGACGCTTGGCTTCCAGATCCGGACCATTGGCGGTAATGTGCGAGCGGCCCAGATCGCGGGAATTCCGGTGGGCAGAATTACTCTGATCACCTGTTTCCTCGCCGGCGCGTGCCCGGGGCTTGCAGGCATGGTCGAAGTAGCCGCCATTCACGGGCGCGCCAATGAGTCGTTGAACGCATGGTACGGTTACAGCGGCATCCTCGTCGCGTTTCTCGCGCGCCACAATCCTCTTGGTTGCATACTCATTTCGATCTTGCTGGGCGGGCTGCTTGCCAGCGGCGGCATTTTACAGCGTGACCACCATTTGCCCGATGCCGCCATCATGGTCTTCCAAGGCCTGGTGTTTCTGGTGATTCTCTTTAGCGAAAGTCTCTACGGGCGCTGGAAGATTTTCAGGGAAAAAGAGGCATGACTGTTAATCTATGACTAGCGCAAGCACCGGGATCGGTTGGTTAGGGGTACCTCTCGCAATTGTTGCAGGAGCGTTCCGAGGAGGCACTCCATTCCTTTTCGTGAGTCTCGGGGAGTGCCTGACGGAGAAGAGCGGCAAAATCAATCTCGGTCTCGAAGGGGTCCTGCTGTTTGGGGCGATGAGCGCTTACGCGATCTCGTATAAAACAGGATCCCCATGGTTAGGCGTGTTGGCGGCAGCTTGCGGAGGCGCTTGTCTGGGGCTAATTCATGCGTGGCTGACGCAGAAACCAAAAGTAAACGACATTGCGGTCGGGATTGCCATGATCATCTTCGGCAGTGGTATCGCCTTCTTCCTCGGCAAACCATTCATTCAGCCGCTCGCGCCGCAGTTACCGACGATCAGAATCGGCTTGGGAGAGCACGTGCCCTCGCTCGACATCTGCCCTCTTTTTTTTGTGGGTGTCGCACTTGCCTTCGCTCTCGACTGGTTTTTCGGCGGGACCCGTTGGGGAATGTTCGTGCGCGCTGTCGGCGATAAGGCGGAAGCCGCGCGCGCCTTGGGGATTTCGGTCTGGCGGGTGCGAACGGCGAGTATCATTGTGGGAAGCTCTCTCGCCGGAATTGGAGGTGCCTATCTTTCACTTTTTTATCCGGGTAGCTGGAACGAACGCGTGTCGAGCGGCCAGGGGATGATCGCGGTGGCGCTGGTCATTTTTGCGCGATGGAACCCGGTTCATTGCCTTTGGGCCTCCTTGCTTTTTGGGGGCGCACAGGCGCTCGGTCCGGCTCTTCAGTCGGTCGGGGTGACCAGCTATTACTACCTGTTTAATGCCTCTCCGTTCATTCTCACGCTAGCCGTCATGATTTTGACGTGCAGCAACAAACGCGCTCTCTCTGGAGTTCCAGGGGCTTTCACTGACCGAACATGAAACAAAGCTACGTAGAAGCTGATCCGTATCGTTGGCCGTACAACGGTGATTTGCGTCCTCAGAATACGCTTTTTCTAGTGATCGACATGCAAACCGATTTTTGCGGGGAAGGCGGGTATGTCGACAAGATGGGTTATGATCTCTCGCTCACACGGGCGCCGATCCAACCCATTCAAAACGTCCTCTCCGCGACGCGCGAACGCGGTTTTCATGTCATGCACACCCGCGAAGGCCACCGGCCCGATCTTGCGGACCTTCCGGAAAACAAACGATGGCGCAGCAGGCGGATCGGCGCTGGAATCGGAGATCCCGGACCATGCGGCCGGATCCTTACGCGCGGCGAACCTGGCTGGGAGATCATTCCAGAACTTGCTCCGCTTGAGGGCGAGGCGGTGATCGACAAACCTGGAAAAGGATCGTTCTACGCAACAGACCTCGACATGCTCTTGCGCCACAAGGGCATTCAGAACATCGTTTTCGCCGGTATTACCACAGACGTCTGCGTCCACACGACGATGCGAGAGGCCAATGACCGGGGTTATGAATGCCTTGTCCTCTCGGATTGTACAGGTGCCACGGATTATGGAAACTATCTGGCCGCACTTCAAATGATTAAGATGCAAGGCGGCGTCTTTGGGGCAGTGGCAAACTCCGAGTCGTTCATCGCCGCGATTTCATGAGACAAGGTCTTTCCGATACGCAGCCGCCGCGGCTTGAGCTTGTCGACATCACCAAGCGGTTCGGCGGGTTTGTCGCGAATGACAATGTCTCCCTGAAACTCGAGCCCGGCACTTTTCACGCTCTTCTGGGCGAGAACGGAGCTGGGAAAAGCACGCTCGTCAAATGCATCATGGGATATCACCTGGCAGACGCGGGGGATATCATCGTCGGCCAAAGCGTCCGACAGATCCGGAGCCCTTACGACGCCCACAAGCTGGGGATCGGAATGGTGTACCAACATTTTACGGTGGTTCCCGCCATGACCGTCGCAGAAAATCTTCTTTTGGCGCGGCCAGATCTGCCCCAGTTCATCCATTGGTCCGCCGAGCGCGAACACCTGACCGGCTTTCTCGCTACAGCTCCGTTCAAAGTTGATCTGAACGCCAAAATTTCCGATCTGGCTGCCGGTCAAAAGCAGAAGGTCGAAATTTTGAAGCAACTCTATCTTCACAGCAAAATTTTGATCCTGGATGAGCCGACTTCCGTGCTGACGCCTGTCGAGGCGGACGAAGTACTTGGGATGCTTCGTCAGATGGTTGCGGCGAAGCAACTGAGCGTTCTGATCATTACGCATAAGTTCCGAGAGGTCACAGCGTACTGCGACGAAGTCACAGTCCTCCGGAAAGGGAAAGTGACAGGCCGAGGCAAGGTCAAAGATCTGACCACAGCAGACCTTGCGACGATGATGATTGGAGAACAGCGCTCGGGAAAGACGATCGAAAAAAAAGTTCAGGAATTCGGGTCGCCCCTTCTCCAGATCAAAGGTCTCGAAGCCAAGCGGGATAACGGCGTGACTGCGGTCGCCGGACTCGATCTGTCGGTTCGCGCCGGAGAAATCGTCGGTGTCGCTGGTGTGTCCGGCAACGGTCAGCGGGAACTGGTTGAGGTCTTGGGCGGACAGCGGATCGCCTCGGGCGGCGAAATCCGAGTCGGCGGCGCCCGGTTTCGGATGACTCGCAAGGAGATATTGCACCATCATATCCATGTGCTACCCGAAGAACCGTTGCGGTCCGCTTGCGCGCCGCAAATGAGTATTGCAGAGAACTTTGTGCTGCGAACATTCGATCGGCCGCCGCTAGCTTGGAAACATTGGTGGCTCAATAGAGGCCAGATCCGCCAGAACGGCCGTCACTGGATCAACCGGTTTAATGTCAAAACTCGTGATGAAACGACACCCATCGCGAATTTATCGGGCGGCAACGTTCAGCGCGCAGTTCTGGCGCGGGAGCTTGGCCCCGGCACGGCAAAGGTCCTGGTCGTAGCCAATCCGTGTATGGGTCTGGACTTCGGTGCGGTTGACTTCATTCATTCACAGCTGCTGGAAGCGCGGAACCGGGATGTGGCCATCTTGCTTCTAAGCGAGGATCTCGACGAGTTGGTCGCGCTCTCCGATCGGCTCGTGGTGATGGCGGCGGGTAAAATCGTTTACTCGGCGCCCATCCACGAAATCGATCGCCAGCTGATTGGCGAGAAGATGGCAAGTCATTGACGAACAGAAGCGTCCCTTTCACACCAAAATTGGTCTCGTTCTCCGGGACAACCAGTCTCTCTCGGCAAATTGTATGGACTCACAATCTTCTTCCAGGGCGTTCCCATTTGAATTGAAAGACGTTTTTCATTTCGCTGAGCAGCAGGATCAGATCCCATGGGAGCCTTATAAAAAGGGGGTGGACATTTTCCGGCTCTACGGGGACGGGATTACCGGGCCGACAGCCGCGCTGGTTCGATATCGCGAGCATGGCGAAGTGCCGATGCATGAACACAGGGGATACGAACATATTTTGATCCTCTCCGGTTCGCAGCGGGATGAGACTGGGATATTCAAAGCTGGAACGTTAGTCATCAATCCGCCCGGGACCCGGCACAAAGTCCACAGTGATGCCGGCTGCGTCGTCCTCGCGATCTACGAGAAGCCAGTCGAATTCGTGGAAGATCCCTAGCCTGCATCGATCAAATCTTTAGAGATTTGTGATCGATGCAGGCTCTGGCAGCGGAATTCTCCGGCTACGCCGGAAGATTCCGCTGCTGTTTTTCGAGATAAGAGTTCAAACAGGTTGTCTGGATTTCCGTCTTTCAAAAACGGCTCTCAAAGTGACGCACAGCGTCTGTTTAATAGCTTTCTAGCCCGCAATGAGCTCCTCGCTCCGGGATTCGGGTGATTTTTGCGGGCTACCCCGAGGTCAGTCATCTCTGTAATCGGTGAAATCTGTGGTTTATCCGCCTTCCTGCCGGTTTGAGAGGCGAAACCGCATGGCTGACAACTGACACTGGCAACTGGCATCTGAACCTATTCGAGCGCCTTTTCGATGAGTTGTTTTTCCACCTCTGAAAAGCGCAGCGTCAACGCGTGTTCATGGGCGGCTCGCGACATTTTTTTCCAGGTCTTCCGCAATATTTCAACGATTTTGGCGGGCTCGGTCTTGGCGACGAGATCGGCCAGCTGGTACTGGAGAGTGACGAGGCAGAGTGCATCTTCCAGGACCTGGCAGGCCGGATCGCGGCCCAGTAACTTTTTCAGATTCAACGTCCGGACACGCGCGATCGTCTCTTCGTCGTAGCCCACGTCGCGAAGTATTTCTGCGGATTTACCGGCGTGAAACTGTTTCAGATCGCTGCGCCACCGCAGATACCCGGCGCGCGTCATTTCATACGTATCGCGCGGAATGGTCCAACGACAGATATGTTGACTTCTTGCTGCCAGGAGGAGGTGTTCCGAAGCCTCCGGATCCAGGCGAAGGACCCAATCCGTCAGTCTCTCTGCGTAAAGCAACTCTTGAGGATGCGCGACACCGTCCAGGATGAGGAGATTAGGGTCCTGGCGGTTCTCTTCATCGAAGCGGCGCAATGCTTCGGAAAATCGCGGACCGTATTTCGTGGATTCTGCTGAGAGACCCCGCTCCCGAGGCGCGTCAGCAGAATCGTTCATAGCTTTCCGATGGGCGGATTTCGGGTGCGCAGACTTGCCGGCAATTGGGAGCTGCCCATCAAATAGGTGTCGATGCAGCGCGCAACATCGCGGCCTTCGCCGATCGCCCAAACAACGATGGATTGGCCGCGGCTAGCATCTCCGGCAGCGAAAACGCCCGAAAGATTTGTCATCATGTTACGATCCGTTTTGATCGTGTTCCGGGAATTCACCTCGATACCGGTGTTCGCAAACGGCCCGGTCTCGGCGCCTTTAAATCCGATCGCGACCAGTACGACATCAGCGGGAACTGTCAAACCTTCCTCGATGACCCTCATGGCAGTCCGCACCATGCGACGATCTTTCTTCTCATAGGTCCATTCGACCCGATCGAACACCAACTGATCCACGGCGCCATCATTGTTGGTGTCAACAAATCCTGTGACATTAACGTTGAACTCTTCAACGCCACCCTCTTCGATCGCGTAGGTTTCCCGATAAATCATCGGCCATTCCGGCCACGGATTGTCTCCCGGCCGCTCGTCTGATCCTCTGAGATTGATGCTGATTTGAACGACCCGCTTGGGATTCTGGCGATGGGCTGTCGCCACGCAATCGGCGCCGGTGTCCCCACCGCCAAGCACTATCACGCTTTTGCCATGCGCGTCGATCATTGCATCGACCTCTTTTCCGGCCTGCCGCCGATTTTCTTTCGTGAGGTACTCCATCGCCCAGTAGATCCCGTTCAATTGGCGGCCGGGGACCGGCACTTCGCGCGGCAATTGCGCGCCGATCGTCAGACAAACTGCGTCAAATTCGTCCCTCAACTCCTGGAAGGGAACATTCACCCCAACATTCGCGCTGGTGCGGAAGAGCACGCCTTCCCGCTGCAATTGGTCGACGCGGCGCTTGACCTGGTATTTACCGAACTTGAAATCCGGTATTCCGTAAACCATGAGGCCGCCGATCTCGTCGTCGCGCTCAAAGACCGTTACCTGGTGTCCGACACGGTTTAGCTGCTGAGCAGCGGCAAGGCCGGCCGGACCGCTTCCGATCACTGCCACACGTTTACCCGTCCGAATTTTGGGCGGCTCCGGAGTGATCCACCCCTCCGCCCAACCACGGTCCACAATGGCTCGTTCGATGCTCTTGATCGCGACCGAATCGTTGTTATAGGCTAGAACACAAGCCGGCTCGCACGGCGCGGGACAGGTGTACCCGGTGAACTCAGGGAAATTATTGGTCGCGTGCAAGCGGGCGAGAGCCCCAAACCAGTTTCCCCGAGAAACCAGATCATTGAAGTCCGGGATGATATTTCCGATCGGACAACCGCCCATACAGGTCGGCACACCACAATCCATGCAGCGCGTGCCCTGTTCTCGCAGTTGTCCTTCGTCCCATTCCTTCGAGTAAACTTCACTATAATCCCCAATCCGCACGGTCGGGTCCCTGTAGGCGATCGGATTACGAGCAAATTTCAAAAAACCGTTTGGATGATCGTCCGCCATGAAATTGATAGTCCGTTATGCTTTTTTGCGATTCGGTTTTCGCGTCATTTTTGCGGGCTAAGCCACTTTCCTTCTTTCAGCAGGCGCAGGTGGAGCGACGCGCACGTCTTTTCCCTGGGCCAGTTGTCGCTCGACCACTTCGGCGTAAGCGGCCGGAATTACCTTAAGAAATTTCGGGAGGTGGTCCTTCCATGTATCGAGGATCCGTTTGGCCTTTGAACTGTTGGTGTAAATCACGTGATTCGCCAGCATCCGCTTCACCAACTCGACATCTCGGTCCTCCTTAAACTCGTCGATTCGGACCATCGTCGGATTGAGCCGCGTCCTGAAATTTTTGTCCTCATCCAGGATAAAGACTTCACCGCCGCTCATCCCGGCGCCGAAATTCTTTCCGGTTCTGCCAAGGATCACGACAACACCACCCGTCATATACTCGCATCCATGATCGCCAACCCCCTCGACGACGGCCATCGCACCGGAATTGCGGACCGCGAACCGTTCGCCGGCCATCCCATTGAAATAAGCCTCGCCGCTTGTTGCGCCATACAACACGACGTTCCCCACGATAATGTTTTCTGACGCGACAAAGGAGGCATCTCTGGGCGTGTCGACGGTGATCCTTCCTCCGGAAAGACCTTTGCCGACGTAGTCGTTTGCCGCCCCCTCAAGATGAAGGCTGATGCCCCGGGCAAGAAATGCCCCAAAACTCTGCCCGGCCGACCCAGTGAACCGGATTTGGATCGTGCCAGGCGGAAGCCCGTTCGGACCAAACTTTTTTGCGATCAGCGAACTCAGCATCGTGCCGGCCGTTCGATCAGAGTTCTTGATTGGAACGTCAAGAATGACCGGTTCACCGTGCTCGATTGCTGGCGCCGCCAGTTTGATCAAAAGATGATCGAGCTTATCGTCAAGTTTGTGGTTTTGAGCGCGTATCCGTCGAGGAACATCGTGGGACGGCTGTTCGTAGAGCAGTTGCGAAATATCGATCGACCCGTTTCTCGGGTGGGAGATTTCGCGCTGACGCAGTTTGTCGACCCGCCCTATCATTTCGTCCATTGTCCGAAAGCCGAGCTCTGCCATCAGTTCCCGAACTTCGTGGGCAACGAAACGCATGTAATTAACCAGGTGTCCCGGTTTCCCCGCAAATTTTGCTCGAAGCCGAGGATCCTGGGTTGCGACGCCAACCGAGCAGGTATTGCAATGACATTTGCGCAGCATAATGCAGCCCAACGCAATAAGCGGCGCTGTCCCGAACCCGTATTCCTCGGCGCCTAGCAACGCCGCAACGACAACGTCGCGCCCGGTCTTCAAGCCCCCGTCCGCGCGCACACGAATACGTGAGCGCAGATTGTTTGCCAACAGCACTTGCTGCGTTTCGGCCAAGCCAAGTTCCCAAGGTGCGCCGGCGGTTTTAATGGACGTTTTGATCGCGGCGCCCGTCCCTCCCGAGTCGCCGGCAATCAGGACAGCGTCGGCACGCGCTTTTGCCACACCGGCGGCGATCGTTCCAACCCCGGCTTCAGAGACCAGTTTCACGTGAATTTCCGCGGCCGGATTCGCGCATTTCAAGTCGTGAATCAACTGCGCCAGATCCTCGATCGAGTAAATGTCGTGATGCGGCGGTGGAGAAATCAGCCCCACGCCGGGAGTGGTAAAGCGCACCGCGGCGATTTCTTCGGTCACCTTCGGTCCCGGCAATTCTCCGCCTTCACCTGGTTTTGCCCCTTGCGCCATTTTAATCTCGATCTGCTTTGCGTGGACCAGATAGTTGATCGTTACACCGAACCGCCCGCTCGCGACCTGCTTCATTGAGCATTCACGCTCGGTGCCAAACCGCTCGACCTGTTCGCCACCTTCTCCTGTGCCCGCTTTCCCGCCAATTCGGTTCATGGCAATCGCGAGCGCCTCATGCGCTTCCGTGCTCAATGCGCCATGCGACATGGATCCGGTCGAAAAGCGCTTCCAAATCTCTTCGACCGCCTCCACTTCACTGATTGGGATCGAGCCATGTTCGTCGATATCGAAATCGAGCAAGCCGCGGATGGTCTGGAGCCGCTGATCCTGGTCGTTCAAGTAGTTCGCAAACTCGCGGTACGCTTCGTAGTTCCCGGTGCGCACCGCGTATTGCAGCTGACCGACGGTCGCCGGATTCCATTGGTGGAGTTCACCGTCGCGCCGCCAGTAAAGGTCGCCGCCGGCATCCAGCGGCAGATTGGCCACGATCTTGTTCCCGAACGCCAATTCGTGCTGCTCCAGCAGTTCACGCTCGACCTCCTTAAGGCCAACACCATTCAGATACGCGCTTGTCCCGGTAAAATATTCATGGACGAAATCGCTGTCGAGTCCAACGGCCTGGAAACCCTGCGCACCTTTGTAGCTTTCGAGCGTCGAGATCCCCATTTTAGACATCACCTTCAAGATCCCTCCTTCCAGTGCCTTTTTGTACTTCCCGAGCGCGTCGCCGACTTCAGCGCTCAACCAATTTTCGCGCCCCATCTGCACGATGCTTTGGTAGGCCAGCCACGGATAAATCGCATCCGCACCATACCCGATCAGCGTGCAAATATGATGCACAGCACACGGTTGAGCTGCCTCAAGAACCAGGGCCGCGCGTGTGCGAAGTCCTGCCCGAATAAGATGATGATGCAACGCGCCGACTGCCAGGAGATTCGGAATCCCGACGCGATCCGGTCCAATATTCCTATCCGAAATTACCAGGATCTCGCACCCATGCTTAATGGCATCGACCGCGTTCTTACGAAGCTCGGCGATCGCCGTACCGAGCGAAGTTCCTTTTAGGAAGGTTCCGTCGACGACGCCCGACCGGAATCGGTCAAAATGTTTGATCGTCTCGAGCTCGTGGTGGGTAAGGATGGGCGATTCGAGGAAGAGTTGGCGGCAATGCTCAGGGGTTTCCTCCAAAAGATTGCGTTGCCGGCCGATGTGACTTTCCAACGAAGTCACCAGCTCTTCCCGCAGGTAGTCGAGCGGCGGATTGGAAACCTGGGCAAAGAGTTGAAGAAAATACTGGAACAACGGTTTGTGCCGGGTGGAAAGAACAGCCAACGGTGTGTCGTTGCCCATCGACCCGATCGGGTCTTTCCCTTCTTCGGCCATTGGCTGGACCAGACAGCGGAGCGATTCCATGGTATAGCCGGACGCGCGTTGGTACAGCGTGACGTCGCCGATCTCCTCAACCTCTGCGCCCGGCTTTACGATATCCTTCAATCGGACACGATTCTCGACTAGCCATGCAGAAAAATTGTGCGTCGTAAGCTCCTCAAAAATCTCCTTCTCAGGCACGATTCGCTTCTCGAGTGTGTCGGCAAGGAACATCTCGCCAGGTTTTAGCCGACTTTGAAAAACGATCTCGTTTGCCGGCGTGTCGAGTACGCCGGTTTCGCTCGCCATTATCACGATGTTCGAGCGCGTCAGACAGTAGCGACAAGGCCGCAACCCGTTCCGGTCCAGGATGGCAGCGACCCTGTACCCGTCGGTCGCCGCTATGAGCGCCGGACCATCCCACGGTTCTATAATCGTGGAAAAATAGTCGTAGAAAGCGCGCCGCTTGGCGTCCATCTGCTTGTCTTTGTTCCAGGCTTCCGGAATTAACATTCGGAGCGCGTGCGGCAGTCCCCGACCGGATTCCAAAAGCAGTTCAAGCACGTTATCTAAGATGGCCGTGTCGCTTTGCGAATCGCCCGTAATCGGCTTGATCATTTCGATGTCATCCCCGAATCTTTCGCTCGCAAGCGCCGCTTCGCGAGTCCTCATCCGGTTCAAATTTCCCCGCAGCGTATTGATTTCGCCGTTGTGCACGCAGGTGCGATAGGGATGCGCCAATTCCCAAGCCCCTAGCGTGTTCGTCCCAAACCGGGAATGCACCAGCACGATGCTGCTCTTGATCCGGCTATTCGAGAGATCGGGATAGTAAAGTTGCAATTGTTTGCAAGTGAGCAATCCCTTGTACACGATCTTCCGCCGATCGAGAGAACAGACGTAAAACAGTTCGAGTCCGCAAATCCCGGACTGTTTGACCGCTTTCTCGATCAGGCGCCTTAACACATACAATCGCGTATCAAGTTGTTCCGGTGTTAGCGGATCAATCGGTTCAATGAACATCTGCCTGACTGCCGGTTCCGAGAGGAGCGCCGTTCTTCCAAGGTCGGAGTTGTCGGTCGGCACTTCACGCCAGTGAATCAGCCTGCAAGCTGCTTCGCGGCAGACCGTCGTGATCAATTTCTTTAACGCGATCTGCTTCCATTGATCCTTTGGAACGAAGAGCTGTCCGACACCGTAGGAATCGAAGTCGCCGAGCGTAGGAATCTCCAAATGAAAAAACTCGTGCGGCTTTTGCAAAAGCATTCCAGCGCCGTCCCCTGTCTTCTCTTCGGCGCCGCGCGCTCCGCGATGGTCGATGTTGCATAAAATGCGCAATCCGTCTTCGACAAGTTGATGGGTTTTTGTTCCGTTCAAGTCGATGAGCGCTCCGACTCCGCACGCGCCACGGGTAGCACCTATGGTAGGCAATCCAGATTCGATTTTCATACGCGAGGAAATGAACGACAGTGGGCTCGCTTTTGCTGATCACACATAGCTTTTTTGCCGCTTTATCGAGGTACGATAGCATTTGCTATTCCGAAACGGGCGTCGAGTGAAGCGGAAAGTAAAAGAACTCAGGAGTTCAGGAGTTGCAGAATGGGACGTCGCTTTTCGGCCTTTGGCTTCTAGTGTCCTGTCCCCGAAATACCTGTATCTGTTAGCGCGGTATTGGTACCTCCTGGATCGTCCTCGTCCTCGTCGTCGTTCTCGTCCTCGACTTCTGTGGATGCGGGAATCGCGCCGATTGCCAACCCCGTTGAAAGATCGAGAACGAGAACGAGGACGAGGACGAGGACGAGGACGATCCAGGAGGCACCAATCCGCGCTATACACGTACAAATCCCTCGTATTTCGGGGACAGGACACTAGCCCCGCGTATCCGGAACCTCTGCATCGATGGCACGATTGACCGCCTCCCGCACGGTCATTTTTTGTTCGACATGGCGCATTTTAACCATTTTGCATTTCCTCGTGCTTCAACGGAAGAATCGGGACGCAGTTTTCTAAACAGTGAGAGGCAAAAGTCATAAGGGCTGCTACACTGGGCATCGCGCATGCTCTTTCAGGGCGTGTTGCCGAGGGTGGTCGGTTCCCAAGATTGAAACTCCAGGCGCAATCCTGTAGGCCTTTGGGGCAAGTAGCCGTAGCGAATACTTCTTTTTCTTAACGCCATTCATGAGAAAGCGACCACCCATTCCGGAGGCGAAGTTGATTCCATACATCAACCTGAAGTTGGCCGCACTTGGTTGCCCGACCTGCGAGACCGGCGACAATTCCCAGTTTGAGGAAATGGCTGCGCTGCTTGCGCATCAGCGGGAGATCAATCGTCTTCTCGCAAACTATCTGTGCCCGGCGGATAATCGCATTCAGACCTTTCTTTACGACTTTCTGCAGGAGGCGCCGCTTGCCAGGTTCCCGACGCGCACATTTGTCCTGGATCGGTACGGGCTGGCACGCGCTCTCTCTTTGCCGCCGATCCGTGACAGTTTCGTGTCAGATATCGTGAATTCTTACCGGGTCAGGCAAGGTGTGCTGCACAACCCCAAAAGCGACCGCCGAACGACGGAGGGGATCTTTCATATCGCCGAGGGCGGATTGCCCGTGCCCGGGGATAAAGTCAGCGTACCGAAACGGGTTGCCGGGCGACTATTGCAACTTGCATTCGCTCCACCGGCGGACTTCCTGCGATTACCGTTCACCTCCGCGCAGGAAAAGCAGGCCGAGTGTTTTGTCTCGTTGCTGCTGCGGCCGATCGTCAGTCCGGAAGTCCCTGGATTCAGCGTGGAAAAATCGATGGAAATCCGGTTTCTGGCGCCGGGCAGTCTCGTCAGCAATCTCGATTTTATTGAAAGTATCTTTGGCAATGCCGGCGACCCTTTCCTGCCGGAGAACGATGCCGGGCTGGACGCAGAGCATTGGACCGGCCACACCGGCTGCGTCATTCTCGCGCCGCACCTTACAAAGATCACAAAGAAGGAGCTAGGTCTCCCCCACCGGGACGTCGCCACCGAGCGCCAACGCCGCGACCGCATGTGTTGGAAAGACGAGCAGGAACTCTACAACAACGGGGTGGCATTTAAATTGACCTGCCGCGACGAAACCGGGGTGATTGTCACGGTCATTGCCGACAACTACTTTGGTTATTGCAAGAAGGAGGTCAAAACCCAGATCAGCTATGCTGCGAACCTCTTTGGACTCTGCGAAGAAGAGCATGCAGGAGGTGCTCTTGTCTTTCCGCGTTTCGATCTCGGTGAAGACTTGAGCCCTGATCCAAGGCTTCGCGAAATGGAGCCCACGTTCGAGGAAATGGTCTCCTCTTATGCCGCATTGATGGAGGTTCGTCCGGAAGGCTACGGCGTCGATAAGCGCTTCCCTGATATTTTATACGTTCCTGAGGATGCCCGCTTCGATTTGCACAATCAGACTGTCTTCTGGTTACGCGACGGAATCAAGAGCACGATCAAGCTGCTACCGAAGCAAACCTATTTGCGTCCATCGGGGTACAAGATCGAGATGGTCAAGCCGCAAGGGGGGCGCGCCTGGCGATTGGTCGGCACGGTCGCAGAGGGGACACTCTGTCACAAACCGTCTACCGTTTCCGGGGGAGGAAAATCGGAAATTTCCAAACCGATCACGGACTCGATCATCCAGGGACCGGTCTTCGTATCGGACTTCAAGAAAGACTTTGACCGCGTCGAAGAACTGATCAACCGCCGCTACGAAGGCCGGTTTCGCGACGAACGAAAAACTCCCTCAAGCCGGCCTATCTTGAGCCCGGGACGTTCCCTCGGCTCGGTGATCAAGCTCCTGACGCCAGCTCCCGATCTTTACAGCGATGAGTACTCGAAGTGGCTCGACTCGATCCCACAATATCAGCGGGAACTCGTCTTCGTCGTGAAACGGTTCTACGCCCCGGAATGGGGCGAAAAATGGCGCGAACATTTCAGCGTGGATTTCATCAATGGGGTTCCAGGTCACGAGCTCAAATGCGATAACCGCCGGCTCGTCACAAACTATATGCGCGTGGGTTTCGATCAGGAGGGCGCATGGCGAACGTTCGGTTTGCGTAAGGACTTTTATCCAGCTTCCAAACTCGCCGTTGAGGACGACATCACCGCATCCATCACGGTGCCGAGTTCGGCTTTGGAAAATCTCAATCCAGAGTATCAAAACTCATCGCTTAAATTTGTAAAAAATTGCGAGCAACGCCTTTTTCAGAGGCCGGACGACGCGATCCATCCTGGCTACGATAAGCAGACTGAAGCTGATTTCGCCAAACCCGGGAATTTTTTCTCCAACTACGAAGCCCTCACTCCGGCAGATGCGAGGGAGTTGATGGAGGATACGATCGGCTTCGATCAATTCACCTATCCGATGCAGCAGCTAATCCGTGAATCTGCGTCCGCAGCGAACGGCGCCTATTTCGTTTCGTCGGCTAACCCTCGAATCGTGGAGGGTAAGCCCTCGAAGAACCCGAGGTATCTTCAGCTGCGCCCTGACCTTGTCCATCCGCGCGATGCGCACTTGGCAGAAATCGGGGCTCGTCTCTCTCGGCGCGTTCCTCTGGGTAAGGCGCTCCACAGGCCGGTCAATGCCGTGCTGCCCGGCCGCCGGAACAATCCGGCCGAAGGCGAAATCCGGCCGCTGGCTGTCTTCAATCCGGTTCATTACCTTGAAATGCCCGAACTCTTTATGGAGTTCATCTGCAGTTTGACCGGCAAATCCCCTTCAACCACCGGCGCGGGTTCTGAAGGGGCGCTCACGAAAGGGCCTTTCAACGCCCTGCCGCCAATCATCGATCTCAACGCCGCGCTTGTCTCCTACCTGCTTACGGGCGATTCCGTCTTCGTTACCGCAACCGGCTACGTCGGTCCGCATTTCAGGGTCGATCACGACATCAGTTTGCTTGTCCCGGAGATATGGTCCCGCATGTCTGTGGCAGAACGCGATCCACGGTATCTCATCTCGGAAGGGCACCTGGAACGATGCGTCGACATTGAGCACAACGGGCGCATGATCCCGGCGAGCCGGCTTGGCTACCGGATCACGATGCGCTTCGTGCTGGCGTTTTTCGGCCAGATGTTCCACCATCCCGCCGCTTTATTTACGGAGGAGATGCTTCGGCCGGAGGTTCAAAACCTGCAGATTTTCGTGGATGGCCTCGACAACATCATTTCCGCGCAAAAACGGGTGGCTCAACTCTACTTCAGCGATGGCAGCGTCGATCGTGCCTGCCCGCCTTTGCGAGCGCTGCTCCATATCATGTTGGAGGACAAGTTTGAGGGAAAAGGGCTCGATCATTCCGAAATCCGCTCCCTCTTCACCCGTGAAAGCATGCTCGCCAGCGACTGGTACGCAGCACGCCTCAAAGCGAGGCAAAAGGCCGATATCAAGCTATGGGATCGCCATGTTCGCAGTTTGAAAGCGTTCGGCGCCAAGGCCAACTACGCCGAAGAAGCCGAGCGCCTCGGCGTCTCGGAACGCCTGTCACGGGCTCAGAAAGCTCTCGAGATCGTTCGATCCGCCGACTATCCGAAAACGCTGCGCGGCACCATCGGCGTTCAGCCGTTGTAAGGCAGTTGCCAGTTGTCGGTTGTCGGTTGTCAGTGAAAGAGGAGCGGATCCTTCATCGGAAGACTGTTAGCCGTAACCCCGACACGTTCCCGGCGCCGTTGCCAGTTGTCGGTGCCCGTAAGTAAGACGTCCCGCCTTACCCCCTTCTCCTGGACTGAGCGAACCTAGACGGCTTGCTGCAGTAAATAGACCCTTGCCGCTTTAACTCCGCAGAAAGGGAACCGCTCACTTTGAAGCAAAGCAACCGGGACGGTTTGGTTACGGAGGAGGTAAGGCGGGACGCCTTACTTACTTACGGCAGCCACCTCGCGTCTCTTCCACTGACACTGGCACAGACACCGGCAACTGACCGAAATATGCTTGACCCTACTGTCATAGTCGGAATTAATCAGGATCCGCGTGTCCTTTCGCGACGCCGGGTAAATTCAAAACATCTCTATGAGTGAAATTTTAAAAGAAGTGTTACAGGCCAATTCGGCTTACTCAACGGCTTTCGGCGAGAAGGGTAAACTCGCTCTCCCGCCTGCTCGGCACTTTGCGGTACTGACCTGCATGGACGCGCGTTTGGATCCTGCGAAGTTCGCCGGTCTGCGGGAAGGGGATGCGCACGTCATCCGGAACGCCGGCGGTCGTGCGAGTCAAGACGCGATTCGTTCGCTGGTGATCTCGTATAAACTCCTCGGAACGAAGGAATGGTTTGTTATCCATCACACCGATTGTGGGATGGAGCTTTTCACTGGCGAGATCATTGGCGGGCTCCTCGAAAAAAGCCTCGAGACTGCCACGGTAACGGAGGCGGGCTGGGTCGATGTAGGTCAAGGTCCGGGATCAACGGCTGGACGGCAGATCGACTGGCTGGAATTCAAGGACGCGCGCGCCGCTGTCGCCGACGACGTACGCACCATCCGGGAGCATCCGCTCGTCCCAAAGCGGATCCCGATTTACGGCTACATCTACAATGTCAGAACCGGCGAATTGGAAGAGGTTCCCGAAGCGACGAGGATCGGTGGTGTTTGATGGGCCTTCCAAACCCTCCGTGACCTCCGTGTCCTCCGTGCGAGACTTCCTCCAGCTGTGCTATTGGGTCAGGACTAGCCATCGTAAGCCGGTGCACTGAGCTCGAAAGAAATCCGCAACCTGGCAGCTACTAGTGCATGGTCTTTCGGACGGGATTGCCCCTGCTCTTGTTCGATACAGGACTATACCTCGGCAAGTGAATAGGCTTCCACATACTCCTCGCCACGAGCGCCGTAGTAACTGACCGTGCGTGCGGAGAAATCCACTTCGTAGCGAACCACACCGGACTTCCAACTGGCCTCTAGGAATTCCGCAAACGTGCTTTCCCCAGCCTGATTGGTTCGCAGCGCCGTGATAAGGGCAGCACGGTCAAATGGTGGCACTTCCACGATGCCGGAAACCAGCGGGGTTCCGATTGTGATGATCGGTCCTTCCTCCGTTAGATAGAGGCTCTGACAGGAAGGCAGATACCAGTAGTTGAGTACGACGCCCGCGCGACGCAAGGTCTCGGCAAGATAGGGAAAACCTCCCACCTTTGGTCGGCCCGCCACGGCCTGTTGCAGGGCAGACTGTAAATTTTCGATTGCTTTGCTCATCGGGATGCTCCTCTCGTGGATGGGGAATGCTCACTGACGTCCAGTCGACGGGAAGATCGTTTCAGTGATGCCTCTGAGCCAGCTTTTGCACCAGGTAATAAAGCTTTTTTGCACTAAGAATCGCTTCGACACTGGCAACCGCCCGAGACAAGGACAATACTAGAGGCATTCCGATTTCCCCATCGACAACTGAAAACTGACACTGACAACTTCCTATGATTTCCAAGCAACTTTTCGGACGCACGGGATACGAAAGCACCAGGATGGTCTTCGGTGGGGCAGCCTTGTCCCGGGTGACGCAGGACGAAGCGGACCAGGCGCTGGAGGTGCTGTTGCGCTACGGCGTCAACCATCTCGATGTCGCGGCCGGGTACGGCGACGCGGAGTTGAGAGTGGCCCCGTGGCTAAAAAAGCATCCGGGACGTTTCTTCCTGGCAACGAAGACCGGCGAGCGCAGTTACGACGGCGCCAAGCGCCAGATTCATCTTTCCCTCGAACGCATGGGCGTTGAACGCGTGGATCTCATCCAGCTCCACAGTCTCGCGGACCCGATCGAGTGGGACACCGCATTGAGTCCGAAAGGCGCTCTCGAGGCTTGCGTGGAAGCGCGCGAGCAGGGTCTCGTCCGGTTTATTGGCGTCACTGGTCACGGTTCGCAGATCGCGGCGACGCATCTTCGGAGCCTCGAACGCTTCGACTTTGACTCTGTCTTGCTTCCGTACAGCTACATCATGATGCAGGACCCGCATTATGCCGCTTCTTTCGAAAAAGTCGCTGAGCTGTGCGCCGAGCGAAACGTGGCGATGCTGACCATCAAATCGATCGCGCGTCGTCCTTGGTGGGGTCGCGAACGCACCCGGGCCACATGGTACGAGCCGTTCCAGGAGCAGACCGACATCGATTCGGCAGTACATTGGGTCTTGGCCCGTCCCGGAATATTCATGGCCAGCCCCGGCGATATTCATCTCATGCCCAAAGCATTGGACGCGGCCAGCCGTTTCGACTCGGCACCAGACGAAGAAACCATGCACGCACAACGCACTCGACTTGAAATGCTTCCCCTCTTTGTCTAGCCCAGGGTTCACCTCATGGGCGTTAAAATAAGTGGCAGGTCGACGGGGGAAGGCCCGGCGCGGTAGGGCGAAGCTCCGGCGCGCCGTGAAAAGGGCGCCTATATCCAGTGGGAGGAAGATATCCCGCCCGGCAACTTACGTTCCA
>Ga0302325_10004842_pt1 | contig 30990 bp, 33 predicted proteins | sample Palsa_T0_2_FD_201948 | JGI IMG/M metagenome (GOLD analysis project Ga0302325, IMG submission 201948) | Peat permafrost microbial communities from Stordalen Mire near Abisko, Sweden - Palsa_T0_2 | ecosystem: Environmental > Terrestrial > Soil > Palsa > Peat permafrost | place: Sweden: Abisko... | reverse complement strand
ACCCACACACGGAACTGCATGGGCAATACGGCACCAACCCTGATCACCGGGGCCACCGGACTCGTCGGCTCGGCTGTGGCGCGACGGCTGCTCGCCGAAGGATTCGCGGTACGAGCCCTGGCACGTGCCGGCAGCCCGCGCTTTCATCTCGACGGACTCGATCTGGACTTCGTCACGGGCGATATCCGCGACGCAGCGTCCGTGCGCAGCGCCATGGCCGGCATCCGCTACGTCTTTCACGTGGCGGCCGACTATCGCCTCTGGGCGCGAGATCCGAGGGAAATATTTGCCGCCAACGTAGACGGTACGCGCATCGTGATGCAGGAGGCGAAAAACGCCGGCGTCGAGCGCGTGGTCTATACCAGCAGTGTCGCCACGCTGGCTTTGCGCCACGACGGCAGTCCGGCCGACGAATCCGTCCCGCTCGCCGTTGAACAGGGAATCGGCGCTTACAAGCGCAGCAAAATCGCGGCCGAACGGCTGGTCGAGGCGATGGTCGCGAGCGAAAATCTCCCCGCCGTCATCGTCAATCCGTCGACGCCGATCGGACCCCGCGACGTCAAGCCGACGCCCACCGGGCGCATCATCGTCGAGGCGGCGCGCGGCCGCGTGCCCGGATTCCTCGATACCGGTCTCAATCTGGTCCACGTCGATGATGTTGCGGACGGGCACCTCGCCGCGCTCAAGCGCGGCAAGATCGGAGAACGCTATATTCTTGGGGGTGAAAACGTGCTGCTCGCCGACATGCTCGGCGAGATCGCGCGCATGGTGGGGCGCCGTCCGCCACGGTGGCGCATTCCCCGCGCCGTCGTCATGCCGATCGCCTATGCCGCGGAGGCGACCGCCCGGCTCACCGGACGGGAGCCGTTCACGACCCTGGACGGCATCCGCATGGCCGAGCACCACATGTTCTTTACCGCCGCCAAGGCCGAACGCGAGCTCGGCTTTCGACCGCGGCCATATCGGGCGGCACTCGAAGACGCGGTCAACTGGTTTCGCGCGGCCGGGTATCTGGACGGCAAGCGGAAACGCTAGACCCTCACGTCGCCATAGCCGCCGAGCGCATAACCCGATCGCTGTACAGCGGCAATGCAATCGGGATCGCACAAGGCGGCGAATTCCTCGGCATAGCGATAGCCCGGCGCTGCGCCGGCGAATGCATCCGTCATTGCGGGGTGGAGATAGATTTCAACCAGACCGGCAGGCAGCCTGCCGAGCAGCGCGGCGAGGCGGGCTTTCGTCATGGCGCCCGACCATGCCAATCCGAACACCGCATCAGCGGTTGTCAGTCCGGCGTTGCGGACACGCCGGCGCAACCAAGCGGCCCAGGGCGCCACGATCCGCCCCACCTGACGCCGCGCGCGCGGATCGATGTCCACGACCGTTCGCCACGGCTCGACCGGAACGCGCAGCGCGCGCATCCCGTAACGCCGGCCAATGTCGATGATCGAAGCGGCGACGGCCGGATGGAGCTGGAAATGCCGGTGGGCGTTGACGTGGTCAAGCGGCAATCCGGTGGCCCGGTAAGCTTCGAATTGCGCGGCGATCTCCTTGCCGACTTGCCGCTTCGATGAACGGTTGAACGCCATTTCCGCTCCGTAAAGCGCGAGGTCGCTGCGGAAGTGTCCGCCACGGTCGACCAGACCGGGAATTTCGGCGCGATCAGTCACCGGATCGCCATCGACCAGAACGACGTGAAGCCCGACGCGCAAATTCGGCAGCGCCCGCGCGCGCGCGACTGCGTCGACCGCCGCCGGCGCGCCGACCATGAGGCTCGCCGCGCTCAGAATGCCGCGCCGGTGCGCCGCCTCGATGGCGGCGTTGACGGGCTCGCTGAGCCCGAAATCGTCCGCCGTGATGATCAGCCGGTTCAGTGCGCGAGCTCCCGGCGTTCGCGCAGGAAAGAGAAGAATTCGACGCCTTCGCGCAAGCGCCGCACCATCATTTCCGGGCTGCGTACCATCTCCGACATGATCGACGCGATCTTGGGAGCGCGGAAGTAGAAACGCCGATAGAATTCCTCGACCGACTGGAAAATCTCGGTGTGGCTCAGATGCGGATAATGCAGCGGGGCGATCTGCACCCCGCTCGCGTCAATCAGCTCGGCATGAGCCTCGTCGAGCCATCCGTTGTCGAGCGCCTCACGGTAGAGCTCGGTGCCCGGATAGGGGGCCGCGAGCGAAACCTGGATCGTATGCGGATTGATCTGCGTGGCGAAGCGGATCGTTTCTTCGATGGTTTCCCGGCTCTCGCCGGGAAGCCCAAGGATGAAGGTGCCGTGGATGGCGATGCCGAGCTCGTGGCAATCCTTGGTGAAGCGCCGCGCGACGTCGATGCGCATGCCCTTTCTGATGTTGTGCAAGATTTGCTGGTTGCCGCTCTCATAGCCGACCAGCAAGAGGCGCAAGCCGTTGTCGCGCATCACCTTCAGCGTATCCCGCGGCACGTTTGCCTTGGCGTTGCACGACCAGGTTACTCCCAGCTTGCCAAGCTCGCGCGCGATCGCTTCGGAGCGCGGCCGATCGTCGGTGAAAGTATCGTCGTCGAAGAAGAACTCCTTCACTTGCGGGAAGGCCGTTTTTGCCCAGCGAATCTCTTCGACGACGTTGCCGACGCTGCGGGTGCGATAGCGGTGACCGCCGACCGTTTGTGGCCACAGGCAGAAGGTGCAGCGCGATTTGCACCCTCGCCCGGTATACAGCGAGATATAGGGATGTTTGAGGTAACCGATGAAATAATTCTCGATCGTCAGGTCCCGTTGGTAGACCGGCGTAACGAAAGGCAATTCGTCCATATTCTCGAGGATGGCGCGCGGCGGGTTGTGCCGGATGGCGCCCGCGGCGTCGCGATAGGACAGCCCGGCGATCGTGTTCCAATCGCGATCTTCCGCGACTTCTTTGATGATGAAATCGAATTCGTTTCCGGCCACAAAGTCGATGGCGGACGAGCTTTCCAGGCTCGCCCGTGGCTCCACCGCAACCTTGGCGCCGACGAAGCCAGCCTTCAGGCCGAGGTTGGCCGCTTTGAGCGCTTCGACGACGCGGACGTCGGAGGCGAAGGATGGCGTCGACGTGTGCAGCACCGCGAGATCGTATTTGGGCGCCTCGCGCGCCACATCGGCAAGCGTGAGACGATGCGGAATCGCATCGATGAGCTTGCTGTCGGGCACGATTGCCGCAAGCTGGGCGAGCCAGGTCGGATACCAATAGGACCAGATTTCGCGGCGCGCCTGATAGCGCGACCCGGCGCCGCCGTCGAAGCCATCGAACGACGGAGCCTGGAGGAACAACGTGCGCATCACGACCCCCTCAGGTCTTGGCCTTCGAGCAAGGTGCCGTCCGCCGTCACGCGGTAGTCGGCGCCTCGCCAGTGCACCGTCGCCCCAAAGAAGCTCGTCACGTAGATGCCAAAACCGATGGCATCTTGCAGCGGAATGAGCCAGTAATTTTGCCGCGGCAAATCGAATCGCCACTCGACGCAACGGCACAGAATCACGCGCGAGAGCAGGACGGCAACAGCCACCAGGATCGCGGCCGGGCTTCCCAAGATCAGCGCGAGCAGCGCCAGCGGCCAAGCATGGGTAATGATCGTGCCGGCATAGGCGATCGGATCGATGCTCTTGATGGTACGGGCGACCCGAATTTGATGCCGAATGAGCTGACGCAGGCTGCCCTCGAAGCAGTGATGTCCCACTACGAAAGGCGCAGTGACGACGTCATAGCCTTCGGAACGAATGGCAACCCCGATGGCGTGATCGTCCGCGAGTACGTCCGCGAGAGCGCCGAAACCGCCGATCCGGTCTAGCGTCGATCGGCGCAAGGCGATGGTAGCGCCAAAACACGGCTCCCGACCAAGGCTGACCGCGGTGACCGCCTGCGGCAGGAATTGCGTGGTGATGGCGAGAGCGGACAGCCGCGTCCATAGCCCTTCGCCACCAATGCCATAGTAGAGGCAGGTGACGGCGCCGACGCGCGGCGACGCCAGCAGCGCGGTGACGGCGCGAAGATAGTTCGGTCCGACGATGATGTCGCTGTCGGAGAGCACAAGCGTATCGTGGCGCGCGCGCGGCATCATGTTGATTAGATTCGACACCTTGCGGTTGACGCCATGGCTGCGCGGCTCGGCGAGCAGCTCGATTCTCCTGTCCGCGGAATCGACTTCCATTGCCTGTACGACCGCGGCAGCAGGCGAAGCGTGATCCCGCACGCCGCATAAAATCTGGATCGGAGCGCCGTAATCCTGCCGGCAGAACGCGCCGAGACGCGCCCGCAGGCCCGGCTCCGTGTCATGCAGCGGCTTCAGGACCGTGACCGACGGCTGCGCGGCCGGCTCCGCCGTGTCTTCGCCGGGAAAGCTCCAGACGCAGGCGCACGCCACCAGCGTGAATACGCAACCGACGATCGCGACGAACAGACAGAGATCGCCGAACGACTTGGCGAATGAAATCGCGTCCGGAATGCTTTCGGCAATCGTCATGACGACTTACGCTCCGGACACCGACTTCATCCAATCAGCGAAATTCTTTTCCAAGGTCCGGCGCGACAGATAGATCGGCACCCGAACGCGCCAGAGAGTGTCGGGGCGAAGCGCGCGGGCATTATGCACCAAGACTATCAACGATATCAGGATATTTTCACCGAAGCGACGCAATCGCTCGCCGGGCGGCAGGCGGGCGGGCGATGCGATGGTCTCGAATCCATAATACGCCATGATGCGGGCGAGCTGCCCGCTTTGGTTCTTCGTGGCGGAGGGTACATCGGCGCAAATAACGGTGATTTCACCGAGTTCGGGCTGCGAGGCGAGATAGCGCGCAAGTTCGCGCAACGAGATGACGATGGCGCGTTGCATCTGGCGCGCCCAGCCGATCGTTGCCCCGTTCTTCGGCATCGGTGGGATTTGTTCGTTCCAGAAATGCAGCCGCGCGATCCCCTGACCGGGACGAACGCGCGTTCCGTCGGCCAGAACGAGCGGCCGGTGCGCACGGCAGATATCGAGACGAAAAACGCAGGACGGATGGCGGGTAAATTCGAATACGGCCTGGCGCCGCCGCTGCCACACGTCAAACGCGGAAACAGCGTCAGCCAGCCAAGGGTGGCTGTACGGCGACCTCGGTCTAGGCGCCGCGGAATCCCACATCGCCATGTAGCGGGTCTCCGGCCTTCCTTAATCCCTCAAACGCCCCGGCAACTCCCCGCCCGCGAAATGGTTGCTGACGGCAGCTCAGTATAACCAAATTTCCACCAACGTTGCGAGCGCTGAAAAGCCGCAGCCGCGTCGGATGCACCACGGCCGGGCCTAATCGGCGTCGTCGCCGTAGAGCGTCGCCAGCGTACTCTTGACGACCAAGGCGACCGGCACGGCGAGGATCACTCCGGGAATACCGAGCACAACGCCGCCGGCCAGGAAGCAGAATATGATTAGCACCGGATGCACATGCGCGGCGCGGCCCAAAACGACCGGGCCGACGACCTGGTCAATCGACAGGCGAAGCGCCGTCGCGTAGGCCGCGTATTCGAAGATATTGATGATTCCGGTCGCGGTGCGCAGCGAAACCAGTCCGGCGATAATCGCCGCCGCGGTGGGACCGATCACCGGCACGGTCTCGAGAAGCCCCGTCAAAAGCGCCAGGAACACGGCATGCTGGATGCCGAGAATGACGCCGAGACCGATATAGGCCGCGACCGTGGCATAAGCCACGACGCCGATCACGCCGATGAAGTAACGCGTCAGAACCGGGTCGAGCCGCGTCCAGATCCGCGCGACCAGCGGACGGCGATGCGGCGGCACGATCCAGAACAGCCCGCGCGCCACGCGCCTTCCGCTCACCAAAAAATAGAACAGCAGCACGATCGTCAAAAACGCGCCCATGACGCCCGCCACGCCGTAGCCGGTCACGAGCGCAATCTGATCCGTTTGTCCAAACCAATCGCGCATCCGCTCGAGCGCGCCCTGAGCGATGTCGTGTGCGTCCAACGAGGAGCCGAACAGGCGAATAGGCTCATCGCCCATCGCCTGTCGGGTAAAGTTCTCCAGCAGTCCCTGCAAATCGCCGGCGATCGCGCGCGCTTCGTCGAAGAGGCGCTGCGCGGCAAACACCATGACCAGTGCGCAAATGCCGAACAGAACGACAAACAGGCCGACAGAAAACAAGAGACGCGGCCATCCCGTCCGCTTCGTGGCCCAATCCAGGCTCGGTGTGAAGATGTAGGCGATGATCGCCGCCAGCACGAAGGGCAGCAAAATCAGCTTGATGAAATAAAGGAAAACCACGAGCGCGACGGCGCCGATCATGATCGCGCGGGCTTCCCCCACATCGAGAGGGCCGGCGGCGCGCACCCGTTCGGCAAGCGGCACGTCGCCGTTTTTTCTTCTGACGGTTTTCATGAATAGATCCGGCCTTTCCAGCTTACCCGTCCCCTGAGGCGGCGGCGCACGCTGTCAAGGGCGATGAGTGCGCCCGCCGTGTAGCCGAGCGGGAAAAGCAGACCGTACCAGAAAGGAATGCGAAAATAGAACGTGGCCGCAACATGCAAGCCGACGACAGCGCCCGAGGCCGCGAGAGCCGCAATGAGCGCGATGGCGGCGCCATGCACGCCCCGCAGCCAGGCTAGCAGATCGATCAACGGAATCGCGAACGCCGCCCACGCCAGAACGACCGCAACGAGTGCCCCCGCCAGCGTCGCCGCCGGGCCGCCAAGCGTGTCGACGAGATTCTTGGCGAACCCCGGCCAGAGCGTCCGCCAGCCGGTATACATGCGCGCTGAAAGCAGCCGCTCGCCGCCCATGAGCAGGACAGATCGGCCCGATTGCTTGATCCGGCGGGCCAATTCCAGATCCTCGCAGATCGCGGAGTAAACTGCGGCGTGCCCGCCCACCGCCTCGTAGGCGGCGCGGCGCACCAGCATGAACTGTCCGGTCGCCGCGACGTCATGACCGGAGCGTGCCTGAGCTTGCTGCATGTCATGGAGGAAGGACAGGAGTATGAGGCCGCAAGGAAGCATGAGACGTTCGGCGAAACTATGCAGCTCCTGCCGCGGCGCCAGCGACAACAGATCGAGGCGCTCCGCCGACGCCGCGCGCACGGCGCTCGACAGGGCGCCGGGCGCGACCTTCACGTCGGCGTCAACAAAGCATAACCATTCGGCCTCTCGCGCCGCGGTCTGCGCGCCGATCCAGCAGGCATGCGATTTGCCGACCCAGCGCGGCGGCAGCGCCGGAGTCTGGATGAGCGCGACGCCTGAATGCAGCACCGCGAGGTGACGAACGACGGGGGCCGTCGAATCCGAAGAATGGTCATCGACCACCAGAACGCTCAGGCGGCCAGTTGGATAGTCCTGCGCCAACAACGATTCCAGGCAAGGTCCGATATTGGCTTCTTCATCGCGCGCCGGAACGATGACTGCGATACGCGGCGCCTGCTCGACCGGAGGTGGCGGGGCTCCCTCAAGACGGGGCAAGAGACCGCGCTGCTTGACGGCGCGCAGGATCAGCCACGCCATGATGGCGAGCCATAAACAGGATAACAGGAGCTCCACAGCCCTACCGACACGCGCCCGAGCCGAACGAGACGGCGCTTGAGCAAAACAACCGTCGGAAACGCTCTTAAGTTCCGCCTGTGCTACCCCGGATTGCCGGCGCGGTGGATGCTTATTTCGCCGGCACAACCAGCGAGTAGCGCTCGTCGGCGGCCAGACATTCGGCTTCGGGAAAGCCCAATTCCTTGCGCACCATGTTGGTGCCGAGCACGAGCGAGACCATCTTGTAGTAGGCGTGACGCCGGCTCATGCCCTCGCGCCCCATGCCGCAATCGGACGAAATCACCAGCCGCTCCGGCGGAATATATTTGAGCGCGGCGCGGATTTGCGCCGCAACCTCGTCCGGGCTTTCCACTTGCAGCGTGTGATGGTCGATGACGCCGATCGCGATCTTCATCCCGGTGATCGTCTTGCCGATGGCTTCAAGGTCAATGCCGCCGGAACTGGAGGACTCGAACGTGATCACGTCGGCGTCCACTCTGGTGTAGGTCTCCAACGACGGCTTGTAGCTCTGCACCTTCGCGAACATGCGTTGCTGCGAGGGATTGCCCCAGCAGGAATGCGCCCATACCTCGGTTTTGGCGCGCAGCCCCTTCACGGTGCGATTGAACACTTCGACCATCAAATCCGGCGTGATCACCTTGTCCTGGATGTTGCGCGCGGCAGCCAGATGAATCTGCGGCTCCTCGATCTGAATCACCGGGCAGCCGGCATCGGCGAGTTCGTGATATTCCTCGTTGAAAGCGTCGGCGATGCCGAGCATGCGCTCGGGCACGCTCTTGTAGTATTTGTCCTGCGAAGCAAACGCGACGATTTCCGCAGACACGGCGCCGAATTTCACCGGCCGGGTGGTGAGCCGCTGCGCTGTCTTCCATAACGTCGTGTATTGCAGATCGCCGCGCCCGACCGGGCCGATAATCACCGGCATCACCCGGGATTCCAGGTAGTCGTGCAGGATGTGGCCGCGCGGAAACCAAAGACCGCCGCGGCCGGCCGGCGTCGGACGCGGGTCGCCGCGCTCATAGCCGGTCATGTGATGCGGCGGGTAGCTGGTCCAGCTCTGCCCGCCGACATCGTCGTCGAAGCGGCAGTCGCCATCGGTGCAGATGTCGAGGCCGGCAAGCTCCTGGTCGCGCAGATAACAGGACACCGTGTCGACGTATTGCTCGCGATAGCGGCGGCTGACCATCGCGTCGAGGAACATGCGGGTACCGAGATTTTCGGTGTACCAGCTCGGCCGCGGCAGCGAGCCGGTGATCGTCGTCGGCAACATGATGTCCTTCGTACCGCGATACATTTCAGCGCCTCCCAAAAATCTCTCGCAAGCCTCATCGGCTTCGTTCGATTGTAGTCCGCCGTTTCGTTAAGCAGCAAAAAGCAGTCGCGGCAATGGCGGCCCGGAGCCCACTTCGAAAAAAGACAGGGTTGGGCTGTCGCCCCGTGTGGGCGATGACTGACGTTCCGTTGTGACCTAGATCGCCGCTTCGGACTCTATCTCGTGGAGAGCATGCGCAACGTTGACAATGCGGGCCACCGGCCGCAATCCCTCGATCGCGGCGCGATGGACCTCGACGGAGAACGCGGCGCAGCCATCGTCGAGCACCGTGCAGGCGAATTCGCGCACGTGGGCGTCGCGCACCGTGGAGGCGACCCCACCGTTGGTCACGATGCCGGCCGCATAGAGCCGCTCGATCCCGCTTTTGCGCAGCACCCATTCGAGCCGGCTCATATAGAACGCCGAATAAGCAATCTTCTCGACCGCGATGTCCGCCGGCGCGAGCGTATCGACGAGCTGCTGGCCCCATGACCCCGGCGCGAAGTCGCCTTTGCCGAGAAACGGCCGCAAGGTTTTCAGATGCGGCGAAATGATCGGGTCGCCGCCACGACCCGGAACGAGCGTGAACAACGTCGAGACAATAAGTCCGCCGCGGCTCCGGATCGCTTCGGCCAAGGGTCGTAACCGCGCCGGCAACACCGTCAGAGCGGGGCCGGCTTGGCCCGCCCGCGCATAGGCGCCTTGCGGGTGCAGAAAATCGTTCTGCAAATCGAGGAGCAGGAGAGCGGTGGTCGAAAGGTTCATGTCGCGCGCTCGACAATGACGTTGCCCAAACGGTCGACGCGCCCGCGCAGACCGGACTCGATAAAAATCGTCGCGTCAGGCTGCTCAAGAATGGCCGGCGACTCAATGACGGCATCGGCGGGAAGATCGAGCCGCGACCAGACCCGTGTCGCATGCCAGGCGCCGGCGAACCACACCGGGCGTTCGCCGCGTCCGGCCGTCTCCATCGAGGCATCGGCGGGCGGCGCGAACACCGCGAGATCGAACGCCGGACGGCGGCCGACAGCGGCGGTGCGCAACGACACGATCCGGACCGGAATACCCGGAAGCAAGCGCCCGAACGCAGCCGCGTAGGCCTTGTCGAACGCCATCCGGACCACCGCCTCGGTGACACCGGTGCGGCCTTGCGCCAGCGTCACCGGCAGCGGCACGGCGACGGTGTGCGTTTGGCCGAGATAGTGCATGTCGAGCTCATAGATGACGTCGATGCGCTCGACGGCAATTTCCACCGCCGCCACCACCGCCCTCGCCTCGTCGCCCGCCGCGACCATGCGTCCGTCGAGCGCGGCCACGTCAAGGCCATCGAGTGCGAGATTGACGGTCTGCACCTGGTCGTGCCGCAAATCTGCAATGACACAACCGAGCGCCGAGGTGACGCCCGGAAAGCGCGGAACAATTGCGCATTTCAGGCCGATTTCCTTGATCAGCGCGCTGGCGTGCAGCGCGCCGCCGCCGCCGAACGGCATCGCCGCGAACTTCGCCGGATCGTGGCCGCGCTCGATCGACACCAGCCGAATGGCACCCGCCATCCGCGCATCGGCGATGCGAACGATCGCCTCGGCGGCCGCCATCACATCAAGTCCGAGCGGTTCGCCGACATGCGCGAGGATCGCGCGCTTGGCGGCATCGACATCGAGCCGCTTGAGCTTGCCGCCGATCGGCCGCTCGGCGTTGATGCGGCCGAGGACGACGTGCGCATCGGTGAGCGTTGGCCGCGCGTTGCCCTGGCCGTAACAGGCAGGTCCCGGCACCGACCCGGCGCTTTCCGGTCCGACCTGAAGCAGACCGCCGCGATCGACTCCGGCAATCGAGCCGCCGCCGGCGCCGATGGTCGTGATCTCGATCATCGGCGTGCGGATCACGAGGCCAAAATCGAGGACCGTTTGCGCCGCAAGCGACGCCCGGGCGCCCGCGACCACCGATACGTCGAACGACGTGCCGCCGAGATCGCAAGTGATGATGTTGTCATAGCCGGTGGCGCGCGCGATTGCCGCGGCCGCGATAACGCCGGCGGCCGGACCGGACAAAGCCGTGCGCACCGGCAAGCGGCGCGCCGTCGCCGTCGACATCACGCCGCCGTTCGACTGCACGATGTGAAACGTGCCGGCAAATTTTTGCTGCGCCAGCGCGCCTTCGAGCTTGCCGATGTAATCGCCAACGCCGGGTTGCAAATAGGCGTTCAGCGCCGTCGTCGAAGCGCGTTCGAACTCGCGGATTTCCGGCAGCACCTGATGCGAGGCGGAAAGGTGTTCGTTCGGCCATGCTTTCGCGGCGGCGGCCAGCGCACGGCGCTCGTTCTCGGCATTGGCGTAGGCGTTGATGAAGATGATGGCGAGCGCCTGCGCCCCGCGCTCACGCAACGCGCTCACCGCCGTTACGACGGCAGCCTCGTCGACAGGCGCCGCGATGGTGCCGTCGGCCAGCGTGCGCTCGTCAACTTCGAGGCGCAGATCGCGATCGGCGATAGGGATGAATTCGCCCCACAGTCCCCAGGTCTGCCGGCGGTCGCGGCGGCGCATTTCGAGCACGTCGCGAAAGCCGCGCGTGGTGATGACGCCGATGCGCGGGCCGCGCCGTTCGAGAAGCGTGTTGGTTCCGACCGTGGTGCCGTGCACGATCGAGCCGAAGTTTTTGATCTCGCCCAATGCAAGCAGGCCTTGCAGAAAGCCCGCCGCTTCATCGCCGCGCTGTGACGGCACCTTGGCGACGTTAAAGGTCCGCGCCGCCTCGTCGAAGCAGAACAGATCGGTGAAGGTCCCGCCGACATCGACTCCGACGATGGATTTTTCGAATTTTTGCGCGCTCATGCGCCAGTCTCACGCAGCAGCGCGGTCGTCGCGGCATCGACGCCGCCGTCTTCGTGCAAGGCGACGCCATAATCCCGCGACGCGGCGACCCGCGAGACATAACCCAGCGTCACGTCGCGAGCGACGCGTGCAGGATCGCGCAAAAACGGATCGCCGAAGCCGCCGCCGCCCGGCGTTTCCAGCCGAACGTGCTGGCCGCGGCGGATACGCACATCGGTGATCTTGGAGACCAGCGGAGGCGAACGCTCGCCCGCGTCGGTCTGATAGATGAAGCGGTTTAGCGCGGCCGGCTTGCCGCCGTTGACGCCGAAGGGCGGGAATTTGCCGCGCTCGCCGAGCAAAAAGACTTCGGTACCGCCGTCGGCGAGCGCCTCGATTTCGTAAATGGCGCCGAGACCGCCGCGGTTAAAGCCGGGCCCCGCAGAATCGGGGCGTAATGCCCATTGGGTGAACATGATCGGGTAAAGTGCCTCGAGGATTTCGGCGGGCGGAATAGTCGCGGTCGAGATCGGGTTGTTGCCGTGATTGAGCCCGTCGCCTTCCGGATTGCCGCCGAGGCCGCCGCCGAAGAAGCAGAACATGACCCAGCGCATGCCGTTGCCGCGCCAGCCGGCGAGCGACAATGCGTTGATGGTTGCATAGGGGCCGCCATTGGCGCGCTCCGGCGCCGCCTGGGCGAAGGCGCCAAACACCGTATCGATGACGCGCAGGATCGTTTCAGTGTAGCCGCCGACCGGCTTCGGCGCCGATACGCCGAGCAACGTCGTAGCGGGGATGACGAACTCGATCGGCGCCAGGCATCCGGCATTCGCCGGAACATCGGTGAAAATATGCTTGAGCGCGACGTAGCAGCAGGCGACGGCGGTCGAGCGCGCGATGTTGAGCGGCCCCTGACACGGCGGCGCCGATCGCGAGAAGTCCAGCCGCATGGTTTCGCCGGCGATCGTCAGGTCGAGTGCGATGCGCAAAGGTTCGTCGGTCACGCCGTCATTGTCGAGGAAGTCGTCATAGGAGTAGGTGCCGTCCGGCAGCGAAGCAATGTTGGCGCGCATCAACGCCTCGGCGCGCGCGGTGAGCGCCGCCGTGGCGTCGGCAACCGTCTCGTCGCCGTATTCGTCGAGCAGCGCATGGACGCGCTGCTCGCCGAGTCCCAACGCGTTGAGCTGGCCGTTAAGGTCGCCCCAATTCGACAGCGGCACGCGCGAATTGGCGGCGAGGATGTCGACGATGTCCTGCTGCAGCACACCGCGGCTCACGATCTTGACCGGCGGCACGCGAAAACCTTCCTGAAAGCTCTCCGTGGCCGTGGCGTTGAAATTCCCCGGCACGTTGCCGCCGACGTCGAGCCAATGCCCGACGGACGCAAGCCAGGCGAAAATCTTGCCGCCACGCATGACTGGCCGCACCAAGCGGAAATCGTTGAGGTGCGTGCCACCGTCATACGGATCGTTGAAAAGATAGGTGTCGCCTTCCTCAAGGCCGCCTTGCTGCGCCACCTTGTCGATCACCGCCTTGACCGCAAACGCCATGGCGCCGACGAAGATCGGCAGCCCCGACGTGCCTTGCACCAGGGTCGCGCCGGTCTCGGCGTGATAGAGCCCGTGGCAGGCATCATGAGCTTCGGCGATGATCGGATTGAAGGCCGAGCGGAACAGCGTCGCATCCATTTCGTCGGCGATCTGCACCAGGCGGCCGTTGAGCACGGCCAGGGTCACGGGATCGAGCGCACGCGTCATCGTTGCCCCGACGTGCGACCCGGCTGCGGCTCAACTTCGCTATAACGCTTGCCCAGCTCCAGCATTTCCGGCGTGCCGATCAGGCGGTTGAGCGCATCGAAGTCGAACATGCGCGCGCGGAACGGATCGGTGCTGCTGTGGGCCTTGAGCGAGGTGTAAAAATCCTCGGCCGCCTTGGCGAGCGTGCGCACGATAGCGCCTGGAAAGATCACGAGCGCGAAACCAAGCGCCTCCAGCTCGTTCGCCGGCAGCATCGGCGTCTTGCCGCCCTCCACCATGTTGACCATCAGCGGGGCGGACTTGCCGAGCCGTGCACCGATGCGGCCAAGTTCTTCATGCTGCCGCGGCGCCTCGACGAACAGCACGTCGGCTCCCGCCTCGCGATAAAGCGCGGCGCGCGCAAGGGCACGATCGAAGCCTTCGCCCGCGACTGCATCGGTACGCGCGATAATGAGCGTGTCGCGGGACATCCGCGCGTCCACAGCGGCCTTGATTTTGCCCGCCATCTCCTGCGCCGAGATGAGTGTCTTGTCGTCGAGATGGCCGCACCGCTTGGGAAAATCCTGGTCCTCGATCTGAACGGCGTTCGCGCCCGCGCGCTCCAAAAGGCGCACCGTGCGTTGCACGTTGAGCGCGTTGCCGTAGCCGGTATCGCCGTCAACGATCAAATAAGGACCGACGCGGTCGCGGATCAGCGACACCGTCTGCACCACCTCGCTCATGGTAACGAGGCCGATGTCGGGCCGCCCGAGCCGCGAATAGGCGATGCTGGCGCCGGAGACGTAGAGCGCCTCGAAGCCCGCGCGCTCGGCGATCAGCGCGGTGAGCGCGTCGTAGACGCCCGGGGCGATCAGGATCGAAAGGCGCGAAAGGCGGGCAGACAATGTGTTCTCGGTCATGCTTCAAAGTCCCAGGTAAGCGCGTTTAAGCTGTGGATCGGCGCCGATGTCAGCAGAGGCGCCCGACATGACGCATTGTCCTTCGGCGAGGATATAGGCGCGGCTCGCAATCTCGAGGCTCTGCACCACGTTCTGTTCGACCAGGAGAACCGCGACGCCGTCGGCGTGGATGCGCGCGATCAGCGCGAACAATTCCTCAACCAGAAGCGGGGAGAGCCCGAGCGAAGGCTCGTCGAGGATGAGCAGTCGCGGTTCGGCCATCAAGCCGCGGCCGATGGCGAGCATCTGTTGCTCGCCACCCGAGAGCGTGCCGGCGCGCTGCGCCCGGCGCTCAAACAGGCGCGGGAAAATCGCGAACACGCGGTCGCGGTTGACGCCGCGGCGCTCGGCGGCGCGCCGGTAGCTGCCGAGGTCGAGGTTCTCACGCACCGACAGGTTGGGAAAAATCCGGCGGCCTTCCGGCACGTGGATCAGACCGCGCTTGACGATCGCCGCCGGTTTCTCGCGCTCGATGGCGTCGCCGTCGAAACGGATCGCCCCGGTTCGTGCACGCACGATGCCGGAGATCGCACGGTTGAGCGTGGATTTGCCGACGCCGTTCGAGCCGAGCACGGCGACGATCTCGCCGGCATCGACCTTAAGATCGATGCCGCGCAGCACGTCGGTGTCGCCGTAGCCGGCACAGAGTTCGCGAATATCGAGGAGCGGCTCACTGAACATGCGCGCTCCTGACTTTGGCTGCCGCGCCGTGGCCGAGATAGGCCTCGACGACAACCGGATCCGCCGCCACCTGAGCCGGAGTTCCTGCGGCGATGATGCGGCCTTCCGCCAGTACGAACACGTGCTCGGCGAGGCTCATCACCGCCTGCATGACGTGCTCGATCATGATGACGCCGATGCCGCGCGCGCCGAGCGCGCGAATAACCGGCACGATGTCGCGTATCTCGGATGGATTCAGTCCGGCGAGTACTTCGTCGAGCAGGAGAAGTTTCGGCTCGGTCGCGAGCGTTCGCGCAAGCTCGAGACGCTTGCGTCCCGAGACGGTCAAGGTATGCGCCGGTTGGTCAAGCATTTCGCCGAGGCCGACCTCGCGCGCAACTGCTTCGGCAATGTCGAGCGCAGCGGACCGCGCCCGATGGCGCAGATGCGCGCCAACCAAAATGTTGTCACGGACCGACAGCCCGGCGAACGGTTGTACGATCTGGAATGTTCGCGCGATGCCGCGCCGCGCAAGCCGGTGCGGGGGCTCACCGGTGACATCCTCGCCGCCATAGCGGACGCGGCCGGCGCTTGGCTTGAGGAAGCCGGATATGACGGCGAAGAGCGTGGTCTTGCCGGCGCCATTGGGACCGATCAGGGCAGTGATGCGCGCCGCCGGCGTCGAGAGCGAGGCGGCGTTGACTGCCAATAACCCGCCGAAGCGGCGTGAGACGTGCTCGACGGAAAGGAGCGGTTCAGCCACGAAGCGCCTCCCGCACCGGCGGTTGCGGCGCCATGAAACGGCGGGCCAAGCGCCCGTGCAGATCGGCAAACGCACCGACAAGACCGCGCGGCGCGAAGCGGATCACGGCGATGAGCACGGCGCCGTAAATCATGAGGTCGAGCCCCGGCACGTCGCCGGTGACGAGCTTGGCGCCTTCGCCGAGGGATTTCACCACCAGCGCGCCGACCAGCGCGCCGAACACGGTGCCGGCGCCGCCGATGATCGGCGTCAGCAACGCTTCGATCGAAATCCAGGTGCCGTAGGCGATGCCGGAATCGATGAAGAGGAAATACTGCACGTAGAAGCAGCCGGCCGCCGCGGTGACGGCGGCCGAAAGCGCCATGGCGGCGAGTTTGACCGCGAACGCATTGACGCCAAGCGCCATGGCGGCGTCCTCGTTCTCGCGCACCGCAATCAGCCAGACGCCGAAACGCGAGCGCTCGAGCAGCTGCGCAATTACCAGCGCAATCGCAACCAGGGCGAGGATGACGTAGTAGAAGAGCGCCCGGCTCTGAAACTGAAACGATTGCGCCCGCAGATCGAGCTTGACCAACAAGCCGACGCCGGCTCCGGTGATCGGCGCGACGCTTGCGACGATGCGTAGTACCTCGGCGAAAGCGAGCGTCACCAGCGCGAAATACGAGCTGCGCAACCCGGCGCGAAACGCCAGCCCGCCGATGATCGCACCGACTGCCGCGCCGGCAAAAATGCCGGCGGCAAAACCGATCCACGCATTAACGCCGTAGTGCACTTGCAGGATCGCCGTGACGTAGGCTCCGGTGCCGAAGAACGCGGCGTGTCCGAAAGAATATTGTCCGCCGTAACCGCCGAGGATGTTCCATCCCTGACCGGCGAGCGCGATCATGAGCGCCACGACGAGGAAATTGAGGACGACGTTCGAATGAACGACCGCCGGCACCACGGCGAGGACCGCAACCGCGATGACGATGGGCAGAAAGCCCCTCATGCGCTGGCTCCGAACAGGCCGCGCGGACGAACCATCAGCACCGCGATGAAGATCAGGAAAATGCCGACCTGGCCGAGCGACTCGCCGAAGTAGAAGCTGGCGAGACTTTCGACGACGCCGATAACAAGGCCGCCGATCAGCGCGCCCGGCACCGAGCCCATGCCGCCCAGCACCACGACCGTGAAGGCGACGAGCACGAAGGCGTTGCCCGCCCGCGGGTTGGCGTAATAGGTCGGAATGAGCAGGCAGGCGGCGATGGCGACGCAGGCCGTGCCCAGGCCGAAGGTCATCGCGTAGATGTGCGCCACGTCGATACCGGCGAGCTCCGCACCGAGCTTTTCCTTGGCGACGGCACGGATTGCCTTGCCGGTGTCGGTCAAGACCATGATCAGCCACAGCGCCAGTGCCACGAAGAAAACCGCCGCAAAGGAAATCAGGCGCGGAACGGCGAGGAACGTGAAGCCGAAATCGATGCTTTTGAACCCGTAAGCAAGATCGACGGTGCGCGTGTCGGCGCGAAATGCGTACAGGAGCGCGTTCTCGATCAGCACGGCCAGCCCCAGCGTCACCAGGAGCATGTTGCGATCGTCGCCATGCGAAGCCGGGCCGATGACGAAACGCTGCAGCGCATAACCGAACGCGAAGAAGGCGGGCGCGAGCACGAACGCCGCGAGATAAGGATCGAGCCCGAGTTTTTGAAACGCTAAGAACGCCGCGAACAGCGCGGCGCTCAACAGCGCGCCGTGCGCGAAATTGATGATGTGCAGCACGCCATAGATCAGCGTCAGCCCCAGCGCCACCAGCGCATAGACCGCGCCGGTCATGAGTCCGTTGAGGACCGCGGAGATCAGGATGAGGGGCGAAAGCACAACTCACACGGTGCAAGATCGCGGCGATAAGAGCGCCGCCGCGATCGCGATGCTCATGCCGGCATCGGGAAAACCGCCTTCGCAATCGCGAACTCAGGCGGCAGAATGGCTTTGATGTCGTTGTCGAGCACCTGCGTACTCACGGGCGCAGCGCCCTGGTTCTGGCCGTTGACGAACTTGGTCGGCCCATAGGGCATAATCGGGCTGGCGAAGGTCGAGTTTTCCAAAGCTGCGGTGAGCTTCGCGCGATCTGTGGACGCCGCATGCTCGAGCGCATCGGCGACAAGAAGGACGGCGCTGTAGTTCAAATACAGTTCGTAGGTGAAGAACTGGCCCTTGTCCTCAATCTTCTTCTTCAGCTCCAGCGCCTTGGCGCTCTTGGGATTGAACCAGTGATTGCAATCCATGATGTACCTGGCCGCATCCGGAAAGTCCTTGACGAATTTGTAGGACGAAGCGGCGCCGCCGAGCACCGAATAGATGCCCTTCGGACGCACGTGCTGCTCCTGCATGGTGCGGGCGAGCAGGACATATTCGTTGTAATAGTTGGCCGGGATAACGAGGTCGGGATTCTGCGCCTTGATCTTGAGCACGACGTTGGCGAAGTCGCGCGTCGGCGTCGGGTGCGGAATCGTCTCCAGAATCTCAAACCCCTTCGGCGGCAATTGTGCGTTCAGGAGTTTCGCGAGGCCGGAACCGAACAGGGAATCTTCGTGGACGATGATCACCGTCTTCGCCGGCTTGCCGGCCTGATCGTTGATCGTCGTCAGATTATCGAGCGCAGCCTTGGCGATGACGCCGAAGCCTGGACTGAAGCGGAACGTGTTCTTGAGCCCGCGCGTGACGATCGAATCGGCGACGCCGACGTCGACGACGTACGGCAGATCGTACCGCGCGGCGGCCTGGCTGACGGCGAGGCAGATCGAAGACGCATAGCCGCCGACGATGCACGACACTTCCGCCGAATTCATCTTCTCCACTTCGGCGGTGCCGCCGTCCGGTGTCGACTGCGCATCGCCGAGGACCGGATCGATCTTGGCGCCGCCGAGCGCCTTGATGCCGCCGGCGGCGTTGATCTCATCGACCGCCATGGTGGCGCCGATGCGGCCCTGCTGGCCGGAGTAGGAGAGCGCGCCGGTGACGGGATGAAGCAGACCGAGCTTCACGCCGGTGCCCTGCGCGCGAACAAACGACGGCGTGGCAAAGCTGCCGGACGCTGCAGCCGCGGCGCCAAGGGCCGTGGTGGCAAGAAGTCGGCGGCGGCTGAATGGAATTTTTTGCTCCGACATGGCTACCCTCTCTTTCGATGATTGTGCGGCAGCAGATTTGCCGCCTTCCCCTGAATGCTCATACGCCCGCGCCAGACGCCGTGATTCTCGCGCGGGCGCTGTTGCGCCCGACATTCCTCGGCACCACCGGCGACCAGGTGTTCGTGCCGGTCGCGCCCGAGCGCACCAAGTCCATTTCGAAAGCGTAGCGGTCGGGCCGGTAGAGCGCATGCAGATGCTCGACGGCGCGGCCGGATTGATCGCAAACGACGCGAACGAGCTCGATCAGCGGCGATCCGGGGCGCACCTCGAGCGCCTGCGCCACATCGGGCGTCGCCAGCCCGGCGCTGATGCGCTGGCGCGCGTGTTCGACCTTCACCCCCGCGCGTTCGAGCAGTTCGAGGAGCGGCCGCGAAGCCAAATCCTGCTTAGTGAATGTCACCGCGATGCTTTCGGGAACGTGGGTCGTCAGATACGAAAACGGCACGCGGTCGACGGCGCGCACGCGAACCGAACGCTGCAGCAGTTGATCGGGCCCGACGCCCAGCGCCTGCGCTACCGCGGCAGCGCCCGCCGCCGGCACATAATCGAAGGCAAGAAGTCTGACCGCCGAGCGGCGGCCCATATCGGCGATATTGGCCAGCACGCCGGAGATGTCCGCAGTCATCGGCGCCGGCGCCGGCCGATAAATCACGCGGGTGCCGGCGCTGCGGCGCCGCTCGATGAATCGCTCCCGCGCCAGTTCGCCGAGCGCGCGGCGCACGGTGACTCGCGATACGCCATAGTATCCGGAGAGGTCGTTTTCGGTGGGCAGCTTGGCCCCGAAGCCGAACGCGCCGCTGACGATGCGGTCGCGCAGAATGAGATAGACCTGCTTCGCCTTTGCCTCGCCGAGCCAGTCGCGCAAACTGTTCTCCCCGCCGAAACGGCCGCCGGCGGCGGCCGCTTTACTTGGTATTCTTTAGCGTACAATATTGGGTACAACCCCCACAAGGCCACGGTCCTGAGGTAAATTGTCCGCACATGAGCGAAGCTCAGACCCTCATCGACAAACTCTGGTCGGCGCACGAGATCGCACGGCGCGAGGATGGCGCCACTCTCCTTTGGGTCGATCGCCACTACGTGCATGAAGGTTCATTTCTGGCCTTCACGCAGATGCGGAAACGTGGACGTTTGGTGGCGGAGCCTGGGCTCACCTTCGGCATTGCCGATCATTACGTGCCGACGCGCGGCCGGGACCGCGCGATTGCCGATCCCACGATCGCGGCGATGGTCACCACACTGGAGGCGAACGCGTCCGCGAGCCGCATCAGTCTTTTCGGCCTCGGCGATCCGCGGCAAGGCATCGTGCACGTCGTGGGTCCGGAACAGGGGCTGACGCTACCCGGCCTGTTGATCGTGTGCGGCGACAGCCACACCTCGACCCATGGCGCCTTCGGGGCCTATGCGTTCGGCATCGGCGCTTCCGAAGTGGCGCATGTATTGATGACGCAGACACTGTGGCAGAAGAAACCCAGACGCATGCGCGTCAAAGTAAGCGGCAAAGCGGCCGCGGGCGTCGGCGCCAAGGACATTGCGCTCGCCATCATCGCGCGGGTCGGCGCCGACGGAGCGCAGGGTCATGCCGTAGAATTCGCCGGCAGCGCGATCACGGCGCTGTCGATGGAAGGGCGCATGACGCTGTGCAACATGTCCATCGAGGCCGGCGGGCGTTGCGGCGTGATAGCGCCCGACGCCGTCACCTTCAAATATCTGAGAGGTCGCCCCTACGTCCCAAAAGGACCGGCGTTCGACCAGGCGGCCGAGGCATGGTCAAATCTTGTTTCCGATCCGGCGGCGGCGTTCGATCGTGAGGTCGGACTCGACGCAGATACCATCGCCCCGATCGTTACCTGGGGCACGACGCCGGACGATGCCCTGCCGATCGACGGCAGCGTGCCCGATCCTGGCCGCGAGCGCGATCCGGCACGCGCCAAATACTTGCGCGACGCACTCGACTATATGGGCATCGCGCCGGGCAAGAAGCTGACGGACATCGCGATTGATCGCATCTTCATCGGCTCCTGCACCAACGCCCGCATCGAGGATTTGCGCGCGGCGGCGGCGGTCCTCGCCGGCCGCACGAGCAAGGTGCCGGGCCTCGTTTCACCGGGTTCTTCGACTGTGAAACGGCAGGCGGAAGAGGAGGGGCTCGACCGCATCTTCCGCGATGCCGGGCTCGAATGGGCTGAGTCTGGCTGTTCGATGTGCGTAGGAATCAACGGAGACATCGTGCCTTCCGGCGAGCGCTGTGCCTCGACCACCAACCGCAATTTCCGCGGCCGGCAAGGCCCGGGGGCGCGCACGCACCTGATGTCGCCGGCCATGGTCGCCGCCGCTGCGATTTCGGGCCACCTCGCCGACGTGCGGCCGCTGCTCGCCGGCCGAAACCCAGGCTGACGATCATGGAAAAATTCGGCCGCCTCACCGCCAAGGCTTGCCCGCTGCTTCTGGCCAATGTCGATACCGACCAGATTTTGCCGGCGCGATACCTCAAGTTGCCGCGTTCGCCTGAACTCGGGCGCGTCCTCCTCAACGACTTGCGTCGCGATCCCGACGGCAACGAAAATCCGGACTTTCCGCTCAATCGGCCGTTTTGGCGAGACGCGAAGATTCTTGTCGCCGGCCGCAATTTCGGTGGCGGTTCGTCGCGCGAAGCGGCCGTTTACGCGCTCTACGAGGCTGGCATTCGTTGCGTGATTGCGCCGTCCTTCGGAGACATCTTCGCGCAGAATTCTGTCAAGAACGGATTTCTCGCCGCCGTCCTTCCCGAAGCGGATGTGATCGAACTTGGCGCGGCAGTCGCCGCCGATCCGGAACTGCCCGTCACTGTCGATCTCGAGCAACAGACGATCGCGCGGGGTAACCGTAGTTTTGCGTTCACCATCGATCCGATCAGCCGCAATCAACTGCTCAACGGCTGGGACGACGTCGACATGACGGAGAGCTACGGCGACCGGATTGCGGCTTTCAAGGCCGCGGACCGCGAGCGCCGGCCGTGGGCGCAGCCGGGCCCGGCGGGTTAGGGCCCGCCGACGCACCTTCCTATCGCCGATGATGCGCGGCGTGCCGGTAGTGCAGCCGCAGGAGGTCGATGCCGTAGTCGTTGCCGTTCGGCGTCCGCACGATGGTGTGGACGTGGAATTTCGCGGGCTCGGCATTGGTCAAAAACACGCCGGCGTGATGGTCGAATTCGATGAAGACCACCGGGCTCTGAATCCGATAGTAGAACGGGCTCGCTTCGTCGGACCCGCCGATCCAGCAGAAATGGGTCTCGGCGAGGTGCCGCTCGGCTTCGGCGAGGCGCGCCGCCAGCGGACCCGGCGGCAGCGGCGCGACGTAGGATGCGACAAGCTCAAGCAAGTCGCGCCGTTGCAGCGCCGACAGTTCGGAAGCGCGGAGCCCCTCGTAAGGCACAATCCGATTGTCTTGATACGCGCCGCCGAGATGCAGATTATCGGCGAAATGCCGGCGATCCGGCGGTAAGTCGCCACCGACCATTGAATGCGCGACGATCGCCCGGTTCTGTTGTCCAGGCGACAGCGAGCGCATCAGCGCCAATCCGCCGCGTTCCTCATCCTCGAACAGGCGGGTGCCTGCAAATGGCCCGGTATCGGCGTAGTTGGGCTCGGCGCCGAGAAAGCAGGGTGTGAACACCATCTGCCGGCCGATGACGAAGCAGTTGAGGCTGAGATGGTGTCCGAACAGTTGCCACCCCCACGGCTCCGATTCCGACGGGGTGCCAAAGAGACAAAAGATGTAAGCCCATTCACCGAGCACCTCAGGCCCGGCGACCAGGTCGCCGAGAAACCGATTGAGCTGCATCACACCGCGCGTGACGTCATAGCCCTTGCCGCTCAGGCTGGCGCGCAATACCGCGAGGACCATCTCCCGCACCGGCGTCCCCACCTCGTCAAGCCGAAGCCCGTGATGCTCGACGTAGAGCTCGGTATTTTGCCAATGCCGCCAGAGTTCGGAATCGACCGGAAAGCACATTGCGCTGCGTTGCGCCGGCGAAAGCACGCGGAGCAAAAGCTTGACCGCTTCGACCATCGCCGGCGTCGGGGCGTCCTCCGGTTGGAGCGAAAACAGCCCAGGCCGCACATGGCCGTCCGCGGTCAGCCCGGCAAACGGCGTCGCCGCCAGTTTGGCCCATGTCCCGAACAACCCTTGAGCGCGCGGATTTTGCAGACGCGTTTCGGCGTGCGCGCGCGGCGTTGGGCCGACAATATTGGTGTGTCCCGGCGCGGGGACGAACGGACGATAGTCGTTGTGGCTCATGTGATACGTATGGGATTGAGGGCCCGGACGGCCGAAGATGTCTTCACCATCTCACAGAAGGATGGGACGGCACGCCTTGAAACGAACACATCTACGTCCCATATCAATCACATAGCGTGATCGGCTGATATGTGCCATATGAGTCGCACGGCCTGATCGGCTCCAGCGAGCCGCGTGTACGGATCCCCGTCAAACGGTTTCTGGCTCGCTATTTACATTCCATCGACACCTAGATCGCGCGGGGTGTCTTATTTTACCCGCAACACGGGCCGCGGCGCATTGCGCGGCGGCCGCGCTGACGCGCACAACAGAAAGCTCTATCATTGACCTCCTTTGACAGCTTCGGCCTTAACGAAGCGATTACGCGTGCAATCGCAGAAGAAAAGTACGCCACCCCAACCCCGATCCAAGAACAAACGATCCCGATCGTCATGTCCCATCGCGACGTGATCGGCATCGCCCAGACCGGAACCGGCAAGACCGCGGCGTTCGCGCTCCCGATCCTGCATCATCTCGCCGCGAATCCGCGGCCGCCGGAGCGCAAAAGCTGCCGCATCCTGGTGCTTAGCCCGACGCGCGAGCTGTCCGGTCAAATCCTCGACAGCTTCCGCGCTTACGGTCGCCATCTGCGCATCCGCGCCGCGCTGGTGATCGGTGGCGTGCCGATCGGCGGGCAGATGCGCGCGCTGCTCAACGGTGTGGATGTCCTGGTTGCGACGCCGGGACGTCTGCTCGATCTCGTCAAAAGCAATGCGGTTCGGCTCGGCGACGTCGAATTTCTCGTCCTCGACGAGGCCGACCGGATGCTTGACATGGGATTCATCCACGACATCCGGAAAATCGTCGCCAAGCTTCCGGCGAAGCGGCAGACGCTGATGTTCTCCGCGACGATGCCGCAAGCCATTACCGAACTCGCCGCGCAGATGTTGCGAGACCCGGCAAGGGTCGCCGTGACACCGGCCGCTTCGACGGTCGATCGCATCGAGCAACGCGTCATCCGGGTCGATCGCGGAGCGAAAGCGGCCGTCCTCGTCGATGTATTGAAGCGCGAAGCCATCGACCGGGCACTGGTCTTCACCCGGACCAAGCATGGCGCCGACAAGGTCGTACGCGGCCTGGTCAAAGCAGGCATCGCGGCCGAGGCGATCCACGGCAACAAGTCGCAAGGCCAGCGCGAGCGCGTTCTCGCCGCGTTTCGCAAAGGCGCCGTCAAAACTCTCGTGGCTACGGATATCGCCGCCCGCGGCATCGATGTGGACGGCATCAGCCACGTGGTGAATTTCGATCTGCCGAACATCCCCGAAACCTACGTGCACCGCATTGGCCGCACGGCGCGCGCGGGAGCCGCCGGCATCGCGATCTCCTTGTGCGACGCCGAGGAAACGGCCTTTCTGCGCGATATCGAGAAGCTGATCCGCAAATCCATTCCGATGACCGATCAGCGAACCCATCCCGATCGGACGGAACAGCCGCCGGACGCCCGAAGCCACGCTGCGCGCCCGTCAAACCGGTCCGCGGGAAAAGGGCGGCAACGTCATGGCGGCGACGCATCGCGCTCGCACGGCCAGCACAAGCAACACCGCGGCGGTGCATCACGTTCGCACGGCCAGCATGAACAACACCGTGGCGGCGCGCCGCGCCCGCATGGCCAGCAAGAACACCACCGCAACGACACAGCGCGCTCACAAGGGCAGCACGAACACGCCGGAGAATCGTCGGGCGGGATCGACTCCGTTGCATTTCTTCGACGTTCCGCTCAATCGCGGCGCGATCACGCTCCACGTACATCGCGTTCGACGAATCATTGAGGGCCTCCGGACATGGCGAAGGAAGAACTCCTGCAATTCGAGGGTCTCGTCACCGAAATACTGCCCGACGCCCGCTATCGCGTTCAGCTCGACGCCGGCCACATGGTCGTCGCCTACACCGCCGGGCGGATGAAGAAAAACCGAATCAAGACGCTGGCCGGGGACCGGGTGACGATCGAAATATCGCCCTACGATCTGGACAAGGGGCGACTCATTTTTCGCCACAAGGACGAACGCGCTGCATCGGGCAGCCGCCCGGCGCAGCGTAACAACCAGTTCCGCCGGCGGTGACACCGTGTGATCGAGAATAGTTCCAACACGGGAACGGATAGAGGTAGTGCGATGCGATTTTTTATTTTCAAGTCTGAAGCACAACCCGATCTGCGTGCGTTCGGTGCGGATTTGACCGGCAGCCAGCTACCCAAACAGTTCAAGCCCTGGCGCGCGATCGGAGCCGTCGCGCCCGATCGGGATCCTCCCCACAACCTGTCCCGCGGCACGATCGAAGCGGCCATCAAAGATCGGGGCTTTCAGCTATGGCGCATGAGCAAGAAGGACTAAGGCCCGAATCCGGCCCAGACCCGTATTCGGCGACAATCGTACGCACGACGCAGGTGAAGGAGCATCCGAGATGACAGACCGCACCCACAGGTTCAAGGTCGGACAAACCGTCGATCTCATCCAATCGACGTTCCGATCCGCGGCAAGAGGGCACTACGAAATCGTCAGTCTGCGGCCGACGGACGGGGAAAATCCCCAGTATCGGATCAAAAGCAGAAGCGAAACGCACGAGCGTGTGGTTGGAGAAAGCGACCTCATACTATCGGCAAAGGTGAAATTCGATCTCTGAGAATGGCGCCGCGATCGCGAAGCCCGGCATGGAGCGCCCTGTTTGGAAAGGCCCGGGGAGGAGACTGACAATGTTCAAGATTCTTGAGCTTAGAAACGCAGCCTTATCTCCGGCGACAGAGGTCGGCCAGCGATACTCGACACGCGAGGAAGCATTGGCTGCGATTAAAAAGCATCTGAAGACATTCAACGTATCCGGACACAATCCTGAGGGCGATTATTGGTGGGTGCGCGATACCGAAGGCCTGCGCAAATGCTGGATCTCCAACGCTGACGCCTGATGCTCAATTTTCCAAACGAAAGTCGAGTTTTCGACCCGACCCGCCATGCCGTGCGGTTCTGGGGGCATGACAGCGCGATGGAGTGGTCGTTCTTCGTGACCGAGGAAGCACTCAAACGGCTGCAGCCGAGCATGGCGCGTGGCGAGGCGAGCTTGCTTCTCGCCTTTGATACCAACCGGGCCGCGATCTACGCGGCGGCGATCAAGGCGTATAAGCGCGAGCGAAGAGGGTCCTATGAACTCGCGGCGACGGATTTTTGACGTCGGGTCGAACGCACCGGCGCAGAGCGAAAGCGTCCCAGTCCGCACTCAACGGCGCTATCAGAATTTCTTGCCGCCGGCGTCCTTGCCGGTCAGCCGCACCGGCGTGAACGGTGACGCCGCCGGCGCGTCTTTCTTCTTGTTCTTGTCCGCCTTCGGCTTCTTCTTCTCGCGGTTGCTTCTCATCTGGCCTTTTGCCATTTCGTCCTCACTTCTGCCCTAGGTGGAATATCCTAGCCTTCACCCGATAGCCGTTTGAAGTCGGCAAGAACGGCGGCGATCAGTTTTTGTCTACGCGGGTCCTGCGCAGTCGGTGTCGCCGCAAAGAGATTGAGAAGATAACGAGCTTTTTCGGAGGCGTCATGCCAATTCGCCGCCGGTGCTGCGATCAGGTGCGTCTCCAGCTCGTCCTGCCGCAGCCGCAACTCCTTTTCGTTGGCCTCCACGTTCGCCAGGAGCCGCCGAAGACCGGTGGCCTTCTGGGCGGCCATGCCGCGGCGCTCGTCGAGATCAATCGTCTCGTCGGTCATGATCCGCTACAGTGACGCGTCAACGGATATTCGGCGCTCTCATATAAACGGCGGATATCGTCACTGCCGTATCGCTTCTCGTCGACTTCGAGAAATGCGCCGACAAGAGCACCCTCCGGCAGGTCTTCCATGGCGAAACGCAGCGCCTGTGCGGCGCGGCTAAATCGTTTGTACCCGAACGGCTGACGCCTCGGCAGCCGCCTTCGGGTCGAAAACAACTCGGCCGCAGCATCGTAGTTAAACTCGGCCATCGGATCGGGCCTCTCGGAAAGAACAGGATACCGTCTAAACGGCATCATTCAGACCGTGACTGGATATAAGTCCCAAAGTGCCCGGTTACCAGAGCAAGCCGATGCGGTTATCGTCGAAATATCGCGACAACAGGCGGGCATTTGCATCCATTTGTCTCGTTTCGTGTTGTAGACGCGTAAGGCCGCGCAATGTACGATGCCGCGCATCGGCGTCCGGGCGATTCTGTTCGCAGGCCGAAAGAGGCGCTCGCTCCCGCCGTTTGCTCTGCGTGACGCACAGCACAAAAAAGACGCGTTACCGCCGGAAGATCCGCTGACGGTGCACGACGCCGATGATGGCGGTCGTTGCGTCCGTATTCAGCCATGGAGAGAGTTTTGGACGACAGACCGAACGCGGGCGTCGGCACCGCTGCGGCCGATGTGCGCGCCTTGACGCAGAGTCTGGCGCGCTACCGCGAACCGAACCATGGACGCAGCGTTGTCGAGATTCTGATTACGGTCGTGCCATTCGTTCTTCTTTGGATCCTGATGCTGTTGTCGCTCCGCATCGGATACGGGCTTTATTTGTTGCTGGTCATCCCGGCCGCGGGCTTTCTGGTGCGTTTATTCATGATCCAACATGATTGCGGCCACGGCTCGTTTTTTCGCCAACGATTGTTGAACGACTGGGTCGGCCGCGTGATCGGCGTGTTCACGCTGACGCCCTACGATTTCTGGCGGCGGGCGCACGGTATCCACCATGCGACGTCGGGCAATCTCGATCACCGGGGCATCGGCGATATCGACACGCTCACCGTCAACGAATATCTGGCACTGCCACGCTGGCGCAGGTTCGGCTACCGCCTGTACCGCCATCCGATCGTCATGTTCGGCGTTGGCCCGACTTACCTGTTCATCCTTCGCCACCGGCTTCCGCTCGGCCTGACGCGGGAGGGCTGGGGGCCCTGGGTCAGCACCATGGCAACCAACGGCGCGATCGCGCTGGTCGTTGCCACCATCATTTGGTGGATCGGCGTTTGGCCGTTCCTGCTTGTGCATCTGCCGATCACCGTTGTCGGCGGAGCGATCGGGGTGTGGCTGTTCTACGTCCAGCACCAGTTCGAACACACCGTCTGGTCTGAAAACCGCAATTGGAACTTCTCCACGGCGGCGCTATTCGGCAGCTCGCATTACGATTTGCCGCCCGTACTGCGCTGGTTTACCGCCAACATCGGCGTGCATCATATCCACCACCTCTGCAGCCGAATTCCGTTCTACCGGTTGCCGCTTGCACTTCGCCACCACCCCGATCTCGCCAATGTCGGCCGGCTCACGCTGGGTCAAAGTCTGGCCTGCGTACCCCTCGTGCTGTGGGATGAAACTGCGCACCGGCTTATTTCGTTTCGCGAGCTGCGATCCCGGTTTGGCGCACGCGCGCCGGCGCACGCGCAAGCGCACGCCCGCGCTTTCTGATTGGCGTCTGGGCCGATCTTGCAAAGGCCACACTTATCTCGTACCACCCGCGCATCGACATTTGGCCGGACAATCGGGCCGTTACGCCTTCGCTGAATGCCAGGCGCACGTTCAGACCCTCCAAACATCGACGAAACGAACCTCGGGACACGCGATCGCGCGTCTCGGGTTCACGTGCATCAGCGAGAGGATATCCATATGAATACCGGCACCGTAAAGTTCTACAACGACCAAAAAGGCTTCGGCTTCATTCAGCCGGATGATGGCGGCAAGGACGTGTTCGTGCACGCCACGGCGCTCGAGCGCGCCGGAATGCGTGGACTGGTCGAAGGCCAGAAGGTATCCTTCGACACGCAGGAAGATCGCCGCACCGGCAAGATCGCCGTCGGCAATATCCAGGCGGCCTGACGTCACGAACGACTGCTCTCCAGGGAGCGAAAGAACGAAACCGCCCCGGTGGGGCGGTTTTTTTGTTCGTAACGAGGAAGGGAAGCGGCGGCGAAGCTATCGGGCCAGCGAAGGGGCGCCCGATGCGGGACTTGCGGTAACCAGGAGTCCTCGGGACTCCACCGCTCGCTTCAATTGCCGGATCGCAATATCCGCGGTCGCGGAACTGTTGGCCTTTTCGATTTCCCGCAGGAGCGCCTTCAACGCAGGCTCCTTGTCTCTGATCACCCACCGGCGCGCAAACACCTTGGCCTCGTGGAGGCTCGCTATCCGCACGACCTGGGTGGCGCCCGGAAAGCTGGCATCGAAATAACCAATGGAGGTCGGAGACATTCGATCACCGGAGTGTCAGGTGGTTATCATGGAACGGCGCGACGACGAGTGCAATCATGTTGCGGCAACCATCCCCGCTGTTCTCGGGATTCATTCCGGCGGCTCGTCCGGTTTCGATTGGCCGCGGCGGCAAAGGTTGGCGGAGAGGGAGACCGCCAAACCATCCTCCGGCCATGTTCGCCACGGTTCGTGCTCATTTTCCACAAGCACGGTTTTATAAGGCGTTTCTCGCCATCGCCGTCTGTCCGCGCTCGCCGCCATCCGCTACAATCCGCCTTCGCTGCTAGGGCACGTGCTAGGGCAGAGGAAGCGGGACGATGGCACGGAAGATCAACCGGCTTAATGCGCGGGCGGTGGCGACGATCACTAAACAGGGTCGCCATGCTGACGGTGGTGGCCTCTATCTCTCGATTTCGTCGAACGGCGGTCGGCGGTGGGTGTTTCTGTATCGCTGGCATGGCAAACCCACCGAAATCGGATTCGGTTCAGCGCGCGACGTGCCGCTAGCTCGCGCTCGCGAGTTGGCGGCTCAAGCTCGCACCAAGTTGACGGAGCGCATCAACCCAAAAGACGTTAGGAGGCCCTTAGAAGGCGCTACGTTCGGCCAATGCGCCGACCGGGTGATCGAGGCTATGCGCCCAGCATGGCGCAACGCCAAACATGCAGCGCAATGGGAAATGACCTTGCGGGACTATGCTGCACCGCTACGGCGTCTCCCGGTGGATAAAATCACGACCGATGACGTGCTTTCGGTGTTGAAGCCGCTTTGGAACGATAAGCCCGAAACCGCTTCTCGTCTTCGCGGTCGGATCGAGCGCGTGCTTGATGCTGCCAAGGCGCAAGGGCTGCGTGGCGGGGAGAATCCGGCAACGTGGCGTGGCCATATGGATCAACTACTGCCGAAGCGGCAGCGGCTCACGCGCGGCCACCACGCGGCTATGAGCTACGTCGACCTACCGGCGTTCATGGCCGACCTGCAAGCCCGGCAAGCGACGGCGGCGCGTGCGCTCGAAGTCGCGATCCTCACGGCTGCGCGGTCGGGCGAGGTGCTAGGAGCACAGTGGGACGAATTCGACCTTGATCGGGCTATATGGACCGTACCGGCGACGCGGATGAAGGCTGGTCGCGAGCATCGCGTTCCGTTGTCGCGGCGTGCGCTCAAAATCGTGAAGGCTATGCATGAGGTACGGGATGGCGATTTCGTATTTCCGGGCCAGAAGCGCGGCAAGGCATTGTCGGTGATGGCGCTCGAAATGGTTCTTCGCCGCATGAAGATAGACGACGTTACAGTTCATGGTTTCCGCTCCGCCTTCCGCGATTGGGCAGCCGAGCGCACCAATTTCACGAATGAGGTATGCGAGGCCGCGCTTGCCCATGTGATCGAGAACAAAGCGGAGGCGGCCTATCGACGTGGCGATCTTTTCGACAAGCGGCGCAAGCTGATGGAGGCATGGGCTGTCTATTGCGCAGCCCCGAGAACAGGGAAGGTCGTCGCGTTCAAGCGATAAGGGCACTTGCGCCAATCCCCGTGCCGCCGCCTATAATTCCACAGGCGC
>Ga0302325_10004841_pt1 | contig 30995 bp, 29 predicted proteins | sample Palsa_T0_2_FD_201948 | JGI IMG/M metagenome (GOLD analysis project Ga0302325, IMG submission 201948) | Peat permafrost microbial communities from Stordalen Mire near Abisko, Sweden - Palsa_T0_2 | ecosystem: Environmental > Terrestrial > Soil > Palsa > Peat permafrost | place: Sweden: Abisko... | reverse complement strand
CAAGCGCGTCGCCTTCGGGTTCACCCAGTTCCGCAACTACCGCATCAGAGTCCTGCTCTACGCCGGCCGACCCAACTGGGACCTACTCGCCACCATCGCACCCCGCTGAAATCCGAAGAGCCCCTTTGCCGAGTATCTCGGCTCGGCCTTCCTGGCCGCCATCGTGATCGGCTCCGGCATCGCGGCCCAGCGGCTCTCGCCCGGTGACATCGGTCTCGAACTACTCGAGAACGCTGCCGCCACGGCCGTTGGTCTCGTCGCCATCATCCTGACCTTTGGGCCTGTCTCGGGTGCGCACTTCAACCCCGTGGTGTCACTCGCCGATCGGGTTTTCGGCGGCCTGAGCACCCAGGACGTCCTGGCGTACATCCCGGCCCAGGTAGCCGGGTGTGCCAGCGGCGCGATCCTGGCCAACCGGATGTTTCACCTGCCCTTCGTGGAACTCTCGACGAAAAGTCGAACCGGGGGTGGTCTCCGGCTGGCCGAGATCGTCGCCACCGTTGGTCTGCTACTGGTGATCTTCGCCGTCGTCCGATCCGGACGAGCCTCCATCGCTCCGTTCGCTGTAGGCGCCTACATCGGCGGGGCGTACTTCTGGACCGCCTCGACCAGCTTTGCCAACCCCGCCATCGTCATCGGCCGAATGCTGTCCAACACCTTCGCCGGTATCAAACCGTCCTCGGCTCCCGGCTTCATCAGCTTCGAGTTGATCGGGCTGGTCATCGCCGTCGGCATCATCAAAGTCCTCTACCCCGACATCCGAGACACGGCCGCCGCCGCCGTTGTGCCCGCCGCACCGGAGGTTTACCCTTGATCCACCGATGAGCTTGGGCTGACGGGGTTGGCGTATCCAACAGAAATGCCTCCTGAGCAGGAGGATGGCGATATCTGAAGTCGCTGTCCCAACCGTCTCAAGGAGGCACGTTCTGTGGCACGAGTATCGCGCGGTTTGGACCGGGTGGAGGTGGTCTTCGACGACCCGAACCTGGTGGCCAACGCGGGACTGATCCTGGTCTCGACTCTGGCGGTGCGCCTTGACTTGGAGGCGCTCGTGAACGCCACCGTCCGTCTCGTCGGCAAGGTCGGTGGGGCGCTGCCGGGTCGCAAGGTGTTGACGCTCGTCCACTCGATCGTGGCCGGCGGGAGCCACATCGACCACGCAGATGTCCTGCGCGCCGGCGCGACGCAGTCGGTGCTTTCCCATCGGGTGATGGCCCCGTCCACGCTCGGCACGTTCCTGCGCGCCTTCACCTTCGGTCATGTCCGCCAGCTCGAGGCTGTCGTCGGCGTGGCGCTGGGGCGGGCGTGGGCGGCGGACCCGGTGAGCGTCGTCTCGTCGTCGACGTCGACTCCACGATCTGTGAGGTGACCGGCAAACTCAAGCAGGGCGCGGCGTTCGGCTACACGAAGGTGTTGGGCTACCACCCGCTGCTGGCCACCCGCGCGGAGACCGGCGAGGTGCTGCACGCCCGGATGCGCAAAGGGTCGGCCAACACCCAGCGGGGAACGAAACGGTTCGTCGAGGAGCTCATCGCCAGGGTCCGCCGGGCTGGCGCCACCGGCGAGATCGTCGCCCGGTTCGATTCGGGGTTCTGGTCGAATGAGACCATCGCCACCCTCGGGCGCCTGAACGTGCGCTACACCATGGCCGTTCGGACCACCACAAAAGGCATCGACAAGGTGATCGCCGCCATCGACGAGACCGCCTGGGTCGACATCGACTACACACCCGACGGCCAAGCCCAGGTTGCCGAGACGACCTACAAGGGCCGGCGTCTCGTCGTGCGCCGCACCCGGCTCACTGACCGCCGCCAACTCCGTCTGTGGCCCAACTGGCGCCACTTCGGCTTCCTCACCGACCTCGGCGGCACCACCGTCGAGATCGACGCGTTCCACCGTGCACACGCGGTGGTGGAGCTCACCATCCGCGACCTCAAAGAAGGCGCCGGGCTCGAGCACATCCCGTCTGGTGACTACGACGCCAACGGCGCCTGGCTCCAATGCGCAGTCCTGGCCCACAACCTCATGCGCTGGACGACCACCATCGGCCAGCCAGCACCGACCGATCAGCTCAGTGTCGCCCGCACCACACGCCAGCGGCTGATCAACATCCCCGGCCGGCTCGTGAACCGCTCAGGAACACCCACCCTGCGCGGCCCGCAGCACTGGCCGTGGGCCCAGCTGTTCACCCGACGGCTCGCCGTCCTCCGCGCCCTTCCAGCGCCCGTGTAGTCACCACCCCAACGGACGGCGCCCCGCACACCGACCACCCGGCGCCCACAACCGATCTCCCCAACAAGCCTCGGCCCCCGCGGGCCGCGCCCAGCACCAGCAGTCATCGACACCTCCCGCTACTACACCGGGCATCTCCACAACGCCCGTCAGTTCAACCCGGCGCCGATCGGTGCATTGAGGCTAAGAGGGAGGCCTTGCGCGGCACGGCCCAGCAAGGGATCTCAGTGTTCTCGCCGATGTGATAGCTCACACAAATCCGGTGATACCCATCAGCAACCCACAACGGGTTCCCGAGGACCAGCAGGACCGGCGAGAGCTTCTTGCCGGCGTTGACCTTCTCGAGGTCGGCGGCCAGCTCCGCGTCATCCGAGGGCAGGAGCGGCAGACCAGAGGCCCGCAGAATGTCCTTGGCCTCGTAGTGGTTGAGCGTCTTCTGCCTGCGTAGCGCCTTGACCAGCTTGGACGCCTCCGTCGGGCCGACCAGCAGGGACAGGTAGGACTTGGCCGCCGGATAGTCCTGCGCCTCAGGGTCGGTCACATCCAGTGTTCGGCAGCATCAATCCTCTCTCTGCTCTGTCGGGACCATCCAGGGCACCGGAAGCTAGGAACGGTAATCTTCAGCGATTCCTCCGCGTCCCGGCTGATGAGGGAACCATATGGAGCCGTCGCCACATCAGCTCGAGTCGGTCTGGCTCCGGGAACCCGAAGAGCTCCAGACCGCCTGGACTCGGGACTTCGACAACCTAAGTCACGAGTGGCGTCGCTTGTTCTCCGAAGTGCTCGGCACCTTTCTTTTGGTCCTCGTAGCCGCCGGCAGTGCGGTGGTAGACGCCCGTAGCCACGGTCAGGTCCCGCTCGACGCCGCTGTTGTGGCGCCCGGCCTGATGGTGATGGCCATCATCTACTTCATGGGCACGGTCAGCGGCGCGCACCTCAATCCCGCCGTCACCATCGCCTTCACCCTGCGTGGAAACTTTCCCTGGAAGAGGGTGCCCGGCTACGTCATCGCCGAGATGACCGGAGGTCTGCTGGCCGCCGTGTTCCTCCGGGCCACGTTCGGCAACATCGGTCAGCTCGGTGTCACCATGCCTGGGACCGGCATCAGCGGAGGGACGACGACTCTGATGGAGATCGTGCTGACCGTCGGCCTGGTCAGCGTCATCCTCGGCACCGCCTCCGGCGCTCGCAATGTTGGGTCCAATGCCGCCCTGGCCGTCGGGGGCTACATCATCCTTGCAGGCCTCTGGGCGGCGCCGATCTCGGGGGCCTCGATGAACCCGGCTCGCTCTTTGGGCCCCGCCATCGTCGGTGGTCATTGGACCGACTGGTGGGCTTATGTCATCGGTCCGATCATCGGGAGTACCGTCGCCGTCGGGTTCGCGTGGATCCTGCGTGGTGCGCCCAGCAAGGCCGCCGACAAAGCCGCCCAAGGGTCGATCTGACACCCACACAACAGGCACCGGCCCGGTTTTTAGGGGCGGCGTCAAGCCATCTAGCCGCACCGAAGGTGGAGCGAAACAGCAGCACGGCATCTGCGGCAACGACTGCCGCCCCCGCGTTGTGAACGGTCACCTGGAGTCGTGGTTCGCACCGCACGTCGTTGACCATGTTGGCGGGCACAATCGGGGTTGGTGGTCAGCCTCGCAACCGGCTCGCGCAGCGACACCACTCCGTCGTCGCCGTCTCCCATGGCCACCTTTCGTTCCACGACGGGGCCTCCCTGCGCCGTGACCACCCGCGACAGATCTACGAGCGCGGGCGGCGCGGGCTAGTCCATCCGACACCGCGCTGACACGGTAGGCGGCCCCGCGGGATGGGTCGGCCCGGCTCACTCCTCACAGTTTGATGCTGGGCGAGACTCGGAAGACAGGGCGCCATCACTGTCAAACACCAGCGCAAACGTCGGCAGATGGACCCGCAGCCTGCCGGGGGCGTGGCGGGCGAGTCGCCTGAGGTCCGATCTGCAGCTCCAAGACAAAGAGCTCCGTGGGGCCGAGGCCGAATCACTTCCTCCCGACATCGCCGCGTCGGGTGTCGATGTCGAACCTCGAGCGGGAGCGGTGTGTGCGTCGGAGCGCGAGTCCAAACGGGACCGGGGATTGAAGCGCGGATAGCGCGGGGTGGCCAGGTGTTTGGCCGCCCAGGACCCGCCCAGCAGAAGGCGGCGAACCAAACCGCCGCGTAGGTCCGGGTCCCGCGATCGCGCACCCCGATGGCCGTCCTCTCCGCATCAGGTGACTCCTGGGACCCCAGGCCGGTCAGACAATCGCGTTCCCTTGTCCGGTGAGCGAGTCGGCCGATCGTCGACTGGCGGCGATAGTGTCGGGTCCGGTCCCGCCACGACACCACTCGGCGTCCTACGGCACGGGCTTGGAGGATACGGGTGGACACGATCGTGGTCGGGCTTGACGAATCGAAGGGGGCACGAGTCGCCGCGCAATGGGCCGCGAAGCAGGCAAAGCAGAGCGGTGCCCGGGTCCTGGCTTTGCATGCAGTGCCACGGTCGGGCTTGTGGATACTCGATGCTGCCCAGTTCGACACCGACGCCCTTCTCGTCGGTCTGCGCCATGCGCTCGAACGCGACTGGGGTCGCACCGCTGCGCGAAGCCGGTGTCGCGTACACGACGCAGCTGGTCCGCGGTGACCCAGCGACGGAGTTACTACGCGTGACGAAGCGAGTACACGGGGTGATGCTTGTCCTCGGCTCGAAGAGCCACAGCGCAATGGCCGATCTCGTCGTCGGCGGGACCGTGCACAAGGTCATCAACCGCAGCACCATCCCCGTCGTGCTCGTGCCGAACCCCCCGTCTACGAGGAGGGCGGCATCGCCCCCGACGAAGAACGCTGCTGCGCCGAGGAAACGCGCGGTTCGACGTGCCACCAGCTAAAGTTCCTAGTCCTGGATGGGGCGCCATCGGGGAGTCCGCCGCAGGATCCCGACGTTTCCCTCATCACCCTCGTCGCGCTCAACGGGTTGGTCCAGTTTGAAGCGATGTGCGCGGTATACGACGGCCGGTTCGCGATCGGGAGGCTGTCGACGTGGGTGACGCCGACGCCGCCCTCGAGCGTCGGTTGCGCCGGCTGCGCGAGGAGCTCACCGACGAGCAGCTGCCGCTGCCGCTCGACGGCCTCGCGGGTTTGCATCTGCTCGCCGAGCTGCACTACGCCCGGCGGCCGCCCTTTCACGAGAACCGCTTGCCGCGCTATGGCGCACTCGTCTTCCCCGGCGTCCCCGACTGGGACCGTTTTCCGCAGGTACCGTTGCTGGTGCCCGCCGATGGGATCCCTGTCGAGGTGCTGCGACGTTTCGCCGACGGCCGTTCGTCGTTCACGGTGACCACGCCTCAGGGTCTGAGCGGCCTGGCCAGCTTCGAGCACAGCCTTGAGGACGAGGTCGCAGCCGTTCGATTACAGCGCACCGGTGCGACGGTCGTACAGCGCAGCGCCTCGCTGGTACGGGTATGCACGGCCGGTGGCGTCATCGTCTGGAACGGCTCGCAGTGGCTCCTGAAGCCACTGGCCGAGGATTACGTGCGGGTGGTGGCCCGGCTCATCCCCCACGCCGACCGGGCGGTCCTGGCGGGGTTGCTCGAGTTCGCCGTGCACTCTCTTGCTGCCGCCCGTGTCGGGGCGACGCTGGTGTGGAACGTCGACGGCTGCCCACCGGACGACCCTCGACGCGGGCTGGCCGACAGAGGTGGGGCACGTATGGGGCCAGCGCTGTCTGTCGCTCGAAGGGCACACTTCCCCGCCCTGCTGTCCGCCCTGTCGCAGGTCGACCTCGCGACGATGGTAACCGCCGATGGCGCGGTGGGGCCGATCGGGGTCCGCCTCGAGCACACGGCGCGCGCCGGACAGTTGGTGGCCGCCTTGGGAGGCGCCCGTCACACGTCGGCGCGCCGCTTCACGTTCGACGTTCCCAGCGTTCTCGCCGTCGTCGTGTGGGAGTCCGGACGCGTGACCCTTTTTTCGGGTGGTGCCGTCGTCGCGGAGATCTCCTTCGGTCAGCAGCAGTCCACAGACCCTTCCGATGCACCGATGAGCGGCCCGGCTGGGACCTGGCAGTGCGCGCGGTGCGCCAAGCTGCTGGTCATCGACGCAGATCACCAAGCGGCGTCGGGACGGCTGCTGCGATGCCCGGTGTGCGCCGCCGCGCTTGCGGGTGCGCCGACCGGTGCCCGAATCATCGGGGTGAAGGTCGAAGCGCCCCCCGCTCTCGACCTCGGGTAGCACCTTCGCCAGCTCGACGAACTCGGACGCCGTGAGGGCAATAGAGGCCGGCGATGTCGACGTCTTACCCATCGTCGACACCCAGGGTCGCTACGTCGGGTTGCTCAGCACCAGCGCCATCCTCGCCCTCAGCGACCTCCTCGACCAATCCGACGACTGCAGCCCCACGCCGGAACCGCCGGCCGACTAACGAACCCGTGGGCGCACACCTACCTTCGCGGCCGAGTGCTCGACGGGAACGACCATCACCGAGTAGAACCGCGGTCCGCGATCAGGACTTCGCATCAGCCATGTCGGACCGGGAACCGACATAACCTCATAGAACGCGCTTCCCTCCGTTCAACTGTCCGGCGGGCGTTTGACATTGATCACCATGTACTCGATTTCCGCATGGCGACAGCTCACCGCCCGCTCCCCAGCAGCGACTCGGGGGATTGATCGAGAGCCACGAGCAGTCGCGTCCTCAACTGTGCCCTCGAGTTGCCGAACGGTGATCAGCTTCGAGTTGATCCGAGATCTCCTTCAGCCGCTCGCGTCGCGACCGGAGCATGACTCGATACTCCCAGTTGTCGGTGTCAGCGATCTCGGGGCTGAGGTCAGCCACCGCGTTTGCGACGAGCTCTCTCAGCACTTCGCGCTGATCGTGACTCAAGTCCAGAATCATGCCGCTCCGATCACCGACGCGGAGATGCTCTTTGGGGAAAGCACCGGTGCGGGCATCACGAGGCCCCGTCGCCGAGCGCCGAGGCGATGCTCTGGGCAAGCAAAGACGGTGGCGTTACCCTCGCTCACGATGGCGACCCACCGGACCGCGTTCCATTCGTCGCGGGATGAGGTTCAGGACCGGTCGTGACCGCGCGAAGCGTGCCGGCCGCCGAGGTCTCGCGCGCCAGGAAGGCGCCCAGCTCTTGGATGGTGCTCATCAGCGGCGCCGGGAAGACCACAGTGCTGTTCTTGTCGACCCCGATCTCAACCAGGCTCTGCAGGTTTCGCAGCTGCAGCGCCAGCGGGTGGGCCATCATCGTGTCCGACGCCTCGCCCAAGGCGGCAGCGGCCAACGATTCGCCCTCGGCGGCGATGACCTTGGCCCGTTTCTCCCGCTCCGCCTCAGCTTGGCGGGCCATCGCCCGCTTCATGCTGTCAGGCAACTGAATGTCTTTCAGCTCGACCATGGTTACCGCCATACCCCAGTCCTCCGTCGCCACATCCAGGATCTCGCGGATGTTGACGTTGATCCGGTCGGTCTCGGCCAGCATCTCATCGAGCGTGTGCTGACCGACCACCTTTCGCAGGGTGGTCTGGGCGATCTGGTCGATGGCAGAGACGACGTTCTCGATGGCCACCACCGACTTCGTGGCATCGACCACCCGGTAGTAGGCCACCGCGGAGACGTCGACGCTGACATTGTCCCGGGTGATGATCCCCTGAGACTGGATCGGCATCGTGACGATCCGCAACGACACCCGCCGAAGCACATCGACCCCGGGCACGATCCAATTGAGCCCCGGCTCCTTGACCCCGACCACCCGGCCCAAACGGAAGAGCACGCCCTGCTCATACTGCTTCACGATCCGCAGTGACAACGACACCACAATCAGCGCGGCGACGACGACCACAACGGCGACGGTAAGCAATACGGCCATCTTCGGACTCCCTGCGGTGCGCTTTTGAAGGCGCTACCGGGGTCCGGAGCAACGCTGACGGACCCTTCGTCGACGTTCGACGTGAAGCCCGACACCGACGGGTTCGTCCCATCGGCTCGACCACGATGGTACACCCCTCCCGAACCCGACAAGGGCGCCAAATGTCGCTCACCGCCAGAGAGTCAGGAGTCCGTCGTTGTTGACGCAGGCGGTAGCCAAGTGGGATGGGTTGCTGAGGTATCCCGGTCCACCGGGACGAGTACGGTCAAAGGGTCGGGTGTCGCGGAGTCGTCGATGGCGGAGGCGACACGGCGGGGCTTGGACGTATCGCAACACCGCAAGGCCCAGCCGCCGGTGGCACAACCACATCCATCGTTGATCGTTCGCCTCGCCGAGGACCCCACGCTGGGGCCACCAGCGCATCGAAGGCGAGTTCGGCGGCCACGGCCGGTTCGTCTCAACTTCCTCCGTTCGAAGGGTGCTGCGCGTCCACCAGAACGGCGCAGGACGGCCCGTCGGCGGTGCGGTGTCTGACGGTGCGTCGGGCGGGTGGAGACGTACGAGCGGGGACATGACGACCAACTATCGGTGACACCGCGTCAACCCCAGGTACGAGACGGCGACCATGGCGATGGGCGATCAACGGACCATCTCCTCACAAGTAGCTCGTAGTGCCGCGTGGGCCCTCGCGGGGGAGTCGGCCAGGACGACGACGCGGTCCAGTCCCGCACCCCGCAAAGCCGGGCCGATTCCCCGTCGAGCGTCGGCGGTAGCAACCGCGACCAGGCCACCGTGCTCATGGACGTCGCGGATGGCCTTGATGAGGACTCCCAAGCCGACCGCGTCAATGAAATCAACGCGTGTCAGGTCCAACACGATGACCCGCTCTCGAGCGGCGCCAGCCAACTCCCTTCTCACATCGGCGGCCGTCTTGACATCGAGGTTGCCGTGCAGACGCAGCACGGCCGCACCCGAACCGCCCCCAGCGGAGACCCGACAGGCCGACGAGGCTTCGGCACCAACCGCTCCCTCACCGCTTGTCGCACCGCCCTCGCAGAGCGGACCCGGCCCGGTAGACTGCCCACCGCCGCAGGCAGGCGTGTCGAAGCCCATGGGAGCAGGCGCAGACGACCCTCGCTCCACCACCCGACGTCGACGGAACAGATGCCAACCGTTGCCCTCGACCGCAACTCTCCGGTGCATGAACGCCACCCCTCGTCGGGAAGTCCTGGGTGAGAACCCACCAGGGTCCGGGGCGGTACCGCTCTGAGGCGGCGTTCGTCATCCTAGCTCTTGACCTGTTCGGACGTTTGCCGAGGTGGGGGGGAAATCTTGCGGCTCTCGCGTTCCGCAGATCTGCAGGCATCGAACAGGACGGCCGCGGTAAGGCCAAGCAGCCAGGACTCGCCCACGGGACTTCGGGGCGCGGTGCATTCAGGCCGATCCCCGAACTCCCGGTCCAGTTGACCCTGGCAGCGATTACGCTCCGCTCCAGTGCTTGGCCTGCCCCGCGGCATACGCGCCGTGCTCTTCGATCTCGACGGGGTACTCACGAAGACCGCGGCGGTGCATGCTGAGGCATGGGAGCAGATGTTCGACTCATATCTGCAGGAGCGTGCGACGCGAACCGGGGAGCCCTTTGTCGCATTCGACGCCATCGCGGACTACGACGCCTATCTCGACGGCAAACCGCGTGCCGACGGCACCCGATCGTTCCTTGGGTCACGCCACATCGAGATCCCCGAAGGCAGCGCCGACGACGGCCCCGAGCAGGAGACGATCAACGGACTTGGCCGCAGAAAAAACGACATCGTCCTGGGTCTAATCCGAAAACACGGCGTCGAAGCTTACGCGGGGTCGGTCCTCTACGTGAAAGCCGTCCGTGCCGCCGGCCTGCGTACCGCTGTCGTGTCTTCGAGCGCCAACTGTCTTGAAGTGCTCGTCGCAGCAGGCCTCGACGGCCTTTTCGACACCCGAATCGACGGCATCACGGCCGCGCGCGACCACCTCGCCGGAAAGCCAGCGCCGGATACCTTCCTTGCAGCTGCCGCTGCCCTCGACGTGGCCCCGGGAGAGGCAGCCGTCTTCGAGGACGCTCTGGCCGGGGTAGCCGCAGGCCGGGCAGGGGGCTTCGCCGTCGTTGTCGGCGTCGATCGGGCCGGCCAGGCCGACGCACTGCGGACTCATGGTGCGAACATCGTGGTAACAGACCTGGACCAACTGCTCGACCGATCGTGATCAAACACCCGGCGTTCCATGTCGACCCGTGGTGCCTGCGAGCAAACACGCTCGACCTCGACGTTCTCGCCCAGAGCGAGTCGGTGTTTGCTCTCGCGAACGGCCATATCGGTTGGCGGGGAAATCTCGACGAGGGAGAACCTCATGGTCTGCCCGGCTCGTATCTGAACGGCTTTTACGAACTGCGTCCGCTGCCATACGCCGAGGCGGGCTATGGCTACCCGGAGTCCGGCCAGACCGTCATCAACGTCACCAACGGCAAGCTGATCCGGCTGTTTGTCGACGACGAGCCCTTCGACCTTCGCTACGGCGAGCTTCGCCGCCACGAGCAACTCCTCGATTTCCGCAGCGGACTGCTGCACCGAAGCGTCGAGTGGACCTCGCCTGCAGGCCGAACAATCAGAGTGCGCTCAGTTCGGCTCGTCTCCTTCGTCCAGCGATCGGTCGCCGCCATCTCCTATGACGTGGAGGCTGTGGACGGGCCAACGCGGATCGTGGTCCAGTCCGAACTGGTCGCGAACGAGCAACTGCCCATAGCCAGCGGGGATCCAAGGGTGGCGGCGGTCCTCGAGGCACCGCTAGTCGCCGAAGCACACGACGCCGACGGAGCCCGCGTCGGGCTGGTCCACCGCACGTCCCGAAGCCACCTCCGGATGGGGGCGGCAGCCGATCACACGATCCGTGGCCCACGCCATCAGGTGATCTCTGAAAGCTCACCGGATCGGGGCCGGGTGACCGTCACTGCCACCATCGAACCGGGCCAACCCCTAAACGTCGTCAAGTTCGTAGCCTATGGATGGTCGGCGAAGCGCTCGCTCCCGGCGGTGCGCGACCAGGTCGACGCCGCGCTCGTCGCCGCCAAGCAGATCGGTTGGGACGGCTTGGTGGCCGAGCAGCACGCTTACCTCGACGACTTCTGGGAACGAGCCGACGTCGAGGTAGAGGGCGACACCGAGATCCAGCAAGCCACACGGTTCGCGCTGTTCCACGTGCTGCAGTCGTCCGCCAGGGCCGAGGGACGAGCCATCCCGGCCAAGGGTCTCACCGGGCCAGGATATGACGGACACGCGTTCTGGGACACCGAGACGTTCGTCCTCCCCGTGCTAACCTATACAGCGCCCGACGCCGCTGCCGACGCCCTCCGATGGCGGCACACGACCCTGCCCCTCGCCATCGATCGGGCATCCCAGCTCGGGCTGGCAGGAGCCGCGTTCCCGTGGCGCACCATCACCGGGCATGAATGCTCGGGCTACTGGCCCGCAGGCACGGCTGCCTTCCACGTCGGCGCGGACATCGCCGACGCTGTTCTGCGCTACATCACCGCGACCGGCGACGCAACCTTCGAACAAGGTGTCGGTCTCGATCTGCTCGTCGCGACCGCCCGGCTCTGGCAGTCGCTCGGCCACTATGACGCCAACAATCGATTCAGGATTGATGGCGTCACCGGACCCGACGAGTACAGCGCAATCGCCGACAACAACATCTATACAAATCTCATGGCCCAACAGAACCTTCGCGCCGCCGCAGATCTCGGCGCCCGCTACCCGCAGCGGCTACAGGAACTTCATGGCAGCGATGAAGAGATAGCCGGGTGGCGCGACGCCGCCGAGGCCATGGTCATCCCCTACGACGCTGATCTCGGCATCCATCCCCAAGCCGAAGCCTTCACCGCACATCAGGTATGGGACTTCGCCCACACGACCCCCGACCAATATCCACTGCTCCTGCACTTCCCCTACTTCGACCTCTACCGAAAGCAGGTTGTCAAACAAGCCGATCTAGTGCTTGCCATGCAACTACAGGGCCACGCGTTCACTAACGACGCGAAGGCTCGAAACTTCGACTACTACGAGCGCCTGACGGTCCGCGACTCTTCACTGTCGGCGTGCAGCCAGGCCGTGGTCGCAGCAGAAGTCGGGCAACTCGCGCTGGCGTACGACTATCTCGCCGAGGCCGCGCTGATGGACCTCGACGACGTCGACCACAACACCCGCGACGGGCTGCACATGGCATCGCTCGCCAGTGTCTGGACGGGTCTCGTTGCCGGCTTCGGAGGGATGCGAGTTACCGCTACGGGCTCACTGTCCTTCTCACCTCGGCTACCGCAGGGTTTGACCGGGCTCATGTTCCGGATCATCTTCCAGGGACGCCGCCTGTCCATCGATATCTCTGCGGAACAGGCTTCATACCGTGTCGTGAGTGGCGACCCTATCGAGCTCCTCCACCATGATGAGGTGTTTTTAGCGTCACCGGAGCGGCTGTCCACGCTCTCCATACCCCTACTCGTGCCGCGCCCCACGCCCAGCCAACCTCACGGACGGGTGCCCGCCCATCGCTGACCGCCCGCCTGGTCCTGGCAGCAGCCAGTCGATTTGCGCCCGGGATGTCGGCGGACCGCGCGCCGACACCGTGGATCCCGGGCCCGACAACCCGAGATAGCCCTGAGGCACGGCATTGTGTCGATGTTCGTGGACAACCGGCAGGTCGTGACGTGACCGCGACGCATCGAACGGTGCCGACCCGCGGTCGTTGACACCGCTGTTAGGCGGGTCGAGGCAAGTGGTCGTTCGCTCGGTAGCCAAGGTACGACGGGGGTGTAGCGTATTGGCCGCACTGGGGATATCCCTCCGGTGTCGGACTCGCGCCGCACGTCGCAGCGGTCCGTCAGCGTTGCTCCGGACCCCGGTAGCGCCCTCGAAAGCTCGCTGTACGAAGGAGTCCGAACATGGTCGTTGTGCTTACCGTCGCTGTTGTCGTCCTGTTGGCGCTCGAGTGAGAGGGGCAGCCGCCCGGTGCCCGATGCGCCCACGGAGGATGGCGCCGAGCCCGACAACGTGGCGAGAGGCCAGCTCCGCTTGGAGGTGCGGGGAGGCTACGCCAGCGGGAGCCGGGTGCCGCAATGGGGCGGTCAGCATTCGCTTGTCATCGAGGCTATCGGTGGCGATACGCGTCTCGCCGGGCGTCAGAGCGCGGGGCCTAAGCCGACGATCCTCGTCTCCAAGCTGGCCGGCGTCGCACCCGCGGTACCAGGTGCGGGCCAGCGGGAGATGAGCAAGACCGCGGTGACTGCAGCGGACGCGCTGGTGATCTTCGGCATTACCGGGGACCTGGCGCGCACGATGACACTTCCGGCGCTCTACCACTTGGAGGTGGCCGGAGGGCTGGGCTGCCCGATCCTCGGGGTGGCAATCGAGGCCTGGTCAGACGACCGCCTTCGTCGCTCGGTGCGGCAAGCTGCGGAGGCGGACACAACGACGGTGGACGAGGAGGCCTTTGAGCGCCTCGCTCGGCGGCTCAGCTATCTGCAGGGTGACTTCACCGAATCGGCCACGTTCGCGAAGCTCGCTGCCGAGTTGAAGTCCAAGAGAATACGCCGGCCGCTGTTCTATCTGGAAATCCCACCGTCCCTCTTCGCACCAGTGGTGGCGGCGCTCGGCCGGGCCGGTCTGACTTCATCGGCGCGGGTGATGATCGAGAAGCCGTTCGGCCACGACCTCGCGTCGGCTCGGGCGCTGAACGACGAATTGCACGAGGCGCTCGACGAGGACCAGATCCTGCGCATCGACCATTTCTTGGGTAAGCAACCAGTCTTGGACGTTCAGTTCCTGCGTTTCGCCAACACGCTCCTCGAGCCGGTATGGAACCGATCTTCCGTGGCCGCTGTGCAGGTCAGCATGACCGAGGACTCCGGGGTGGAGGACCGAGGCTCGTTTTACGACTCGGTTGGGACTTTGCGCGACGTGGTCCAGAACCACCTCCTTCAGACACTCGCCCTCATCGCCATGGAGGCACCGGCGGGACCCGGATATTCTCGACTTTGGGACAAGAAGGTCGAATTCTTCCAAGCCGTCGCTGATGTCGACCCTGCCCGCTGCGTGCGAGGCCAGTACAACGGTTACGCCAGCGTCACCGGCGTGAAGGCCGACTCCATGACCGAGACCTACGTGGCGCTTCGCTTGGAAGTGGACAACTGGCGCTGGGCGGGGGTGCCGTTCTTCATCCGCGCCGGTAAGGCCCTGGCCGCGCGGTCCACTGAGGTCAGGGTGATCTTCAAACGTCCGCCCCGCCTCGCCTTCCTGGACGAGCCGCACCACACCGAGCCCAACGAGCTGGTGCTGCGCATAGACCCGGACGCCGGACTACGGCTCGTCATGCTGTCCAAGGGTCCCGACGGCAGGGCATCGCGGGCGGTGCACATGGACCTGCCCTTCGCCGCGGAGCTCGGCAAGCCTGCCGAGCCCTACGAACGCCTCCTCCACGACGCGCTCCGCGGCGACGGTTCACTGTTCACCAGGGAGGATGCGGTGGAAGAGTCGTGGCGGATCCTCCAGCCCCTGGTGGAATACCCCCCCGCCCCCCTGCCCTACCCGCGCGGGTCGTGGGGACCGCCAGTCGCGGACGGTCTCGTTCGCGGCCATCCCGCTTGGCGACTGCCATGGCTTCCAGACCCGCCATGACACAACTTTGGTGGGGACGAGCTTGTAACGCCAGACCGCGGACTCGACTATCACCACGACAATAAAGGGAGTAGACACGATGGCTACAGACAGACCGATGCAGCTCGGCATGGTTGGGCTCGGACGGATGGGAGCGAGCATCGTCCGCCGACTGATGCGCGACGGGCACAGCTGCGTGGTATTCGACGTGGATCCCGCCGCCGTCAAGGTGCTGGTGGACGAGGGGGCGACCGGCGCGAAGTCGGTGGCCGAACTGATCGAGAACCTCTCCGAGCCGCGGGCGGTGTGGGTGATGGTCCCAGCCGGCGCCATCACCGCCAAGTCGATCCAAGACCTGGCTTCTCACATGGCGGCCGGGGACATCATCATCGACGGCGGTAACTCCTACTACCGAGACGACATCCATCGAGCCGTTGAGCTGTCCGAACGGGGCATCCACCTCATCGACTGCGGGACCAGCGGCGGGGTCTGGGGGTTCGATCGGGGCTACTGCCTCATGATCGGAGGCGAAACCGACGTCGTCGAACACCTCGGCTCGATCTTCGCGACGATCGCCCCCAGCATCGATTCCGCGTCGCGGACGCCGGGACGGACCGGGGCGCCCGACCCTGCCGAGCTCGGCTTCTTGCACTGTGGGCCCAACGGCGCCGGGCACTTCGTCAAGATGGTCCACAACGGAATCGAGTACGGGATGATGGCATCTCTGGCCGAGGGGCTCAACATCTTGCGCAACGCCGACGCCGGTGCACGCACCGCCGAGGCCGACGCCGAGACCGCACCGATGGAGGATCCCGAGTTCTACCAGTTCCACATCGACACCGCAGCGGTGGCCGAGGTATGGCGCCGGGGTAGCGTGATCGAGTCCTGGCTGTTGGACCTGACCGCAGCTGCGTTGGTCCGCTCCCCTGATCTGGAGGACTTCGCCGGGCGGGTGTCGGACTCCGGGGAGGGAAGGTGGACATCGATCGCGGCGATCGATGAGGGCGTTCCCGCCCCGGTGCTCACCGCCGCCCTGTACTCCCGTTTCGCTTCCCGCGGCCTGGACGATTTCGCTGACAAAGCTCTCTCGGCCATGCGCAAAGGGTTCGGCGGTCATGACGAAAAGAAGATCTGAACGGCTGGAGGAGACACGCCAGTCGTCGTGCTGCTCGACGTGAGCACCTCCATCCTCCAAACTGGCAGTCCGCCCCAGCAGCTGGAAGGCCGCGTACGAGAAGCTGTACGCCATCTCCGCCGACCTCACCCCGAGTAGTTCACTGACGCAGAGATGGCGGCTTCGATGAGCCCATCCTTACCAGAGGTGGGGTTCGGGCATCTGCCAGGGCGATCCGAGATTCGAGGCTGGGCTTGACGCGACGCCCACGGCTGCCACGTCGGCCGATCGCTTCAGCACGGAACGCCAGACGATCCATATTCGGGCCACCCGCTGGGGGCGGGGGCCTGGACATCCCGGCGTGGATTCGTGGGATGGATGGTACGCCCGAGGGTCGACCGGATCGCCCGCTCAACCCCCCGTCCAGTCGCGTGGTTCACGAGCTATACGCGGACCCAGGCCAGCGGGCGCCGCGGTCAGTCGGCGAGGAGTGTTTGTCTCGCTGCCTTGAGGGCCGCTCGTCCCTCATCGCCCACCTTGGGCAGCTTCAGGTCGAGCTGTTCGATGGTGTGGGTCAGGATGCCCCCGACGAGCGCTCGGGCGGCGTGCTTGTGATCGGCGGGGACGACGTACCAGGGCGCCCAGGCAGTAGACGTGGCAGTGATGGCCGCCTCGTAAGCCTCCTCGTAGTCCTCGAAGTACTTTCGTTCGGCCAGGTCGGCCGCGGAGAACTTCCAGTACTTAGTGGGATCGTCGAGCCGGCTGAGTAGGCGCTTCTTCTGCTCGTCTTTGGAGACATGGAGGTAGACCTTGACGATCTGGGTGCCGTTGCGCTGGAGGTGCTGTTCGAAGGTGTTGATGTCGGCATAACGCTGCGCCCACAACTCGTCGCCATGTGCTGTTCCTGCTGGGAGCCGCTGATGGGCGAGGACCTCAGGGTGGACCCGGGTGACAAGCACCTCCTCGTAGTAGGAGCGGTTGAAGATCCCGATCCGTCCTCGCCCGGGAAGAGCTCGCTCGCAGCGCCACAGGAAGTCGTGGTCGAGCTCTTCGGCCGACGGGGTCTTGAAGGACACGACGTCGCAGCCTTGGGGGTTGACGCCCGACATCACGTGCTTGATCGTGCCGTCCTTGCCGGCGGCGTCGAGCGCTTGGAGGATCACGAGCACGGCGTAGGTGTCGGACGCGTAGAGCGACTCCTGCGCCGCGGCGAGCTCCGCCTTGAACGCTTCGAGATCCCTGTCGGCCAGGTCTCGTGGGCTGGACTTGCTCGAATGGTGCCGCCAATGGATCTTGGTCTCATTGGTGGCCCGGCTCCCCAGACCCGCGGGTTCGCCGGGCTTGACGGTGAGCTCGTCGATGACTTTCGTGTGCAGCTTCACCTCATGGCCTCCTCATGTTGACCCGCACAGCCACCTGCGCTGACGCCGACTGCTCGGTAGCGGGGACCAAGGTCCGCTGACCGCCAGAAGTCCGTCGTCGGAGCGACTTGGTCGTTCAAAGGATGGCCTGGGCGCCCGTAGCAGGTGGCTCGGGTTGCGGGAGCCGGCTCCGGCCTAGACGGGCACGGGGTGGTGGTTGCACCACTCGCACTGTCGACGGTTTTCCGTGCCGGGTTTGTCGTTGTCGTTGCGTTTGATCGCTCGGCCGTAGGGGCAGTCGTCGTTGTCGTGGTACACCTCGTCGTCGGGGTCGGTGTCGGTGTGGAAGGTCTCCCCCGTCGCCTTGGACTCATCGGCGCCTGAGCCGTCTCCCTGCTTGGGCGGCTGGGGGTTGGTGACGCCGTCGGTGTTCACCGGGTTGTCCTTCACTGGATCGATGATGCGGTAGCCGAGGAGCTTCACCCTGTCGGTGACGAGGAACCAGACGATGGCGTAACCCCACACGAACGCGGCCCATCCCCATCCGAGGGGGGTCATGAAAATCCCGTTGACAGCGATGAGGGTGGCGAGCGTTTGGGTGCCGAGCACGGCCATCCACAGAATCCGCGCCGGGCGGATGGACCAGAACGGGCCGCGGGTGCGCGTCAGGAAGATGGTGAGGTGCCCGGCCACGGACAGCAACAGATACATCATGGTCTGGAGCTGGTCACGGGGGAGATCGAACACCCGGTCGCCAAGGTAGAACAGACCGAACGCGGCGAGGGGTCCTACGACACCGAGGACGGTGGCGATGCCCAGTACGAGGCGCATATTCCAGGCCTCGGGTTCGTTCTTATACCGAACGTTGTCGTAGGCGATGGACAAGATGGCAGCGTCGTTGAGCAGCGCCAGCATGACGATCATGATCGCCGTGACCGGGAAGAAGTTGAAGATCAGAATGGCCAGCGTCACGAAGAGCAGGACGCGGAGGGTCTCCGCGATCCGGTAGATGGCGTAGCTGTTCATCCGTTGGACGATCTTGCGGCTCTCCTTGATGGCGTCGATGATCACCGACAGACCCGGGCTCATCAACACAATCGAGGCCGCCGCCCGCGCCGCGTCGGTGGCGCCGGAGACGGCGATACCGCAGTCGGCTTTCTTGAGGGCGGGGGCGTCGTTGACCCCGTCCCCGGTCATCCCGACGATGTGGCCTCGCTTCTGTAGTACGTCGACGATGTGGAACTTGTGCTCCGGGAATACCTGGGCGAATCCGTCGGCGCTCTCGATGGACTTCGCTTCGGCGGCCGTCGCTTTCTTCTTGACATCGCCGAGCCCAGCGGCGTCGAGGATGCCGGTGCCCATCCCGAGGGTCTTGGCGGTCTCCTGGGCGATGGCAAGCGCATCCCCGGTGACCATCTTGATCTTCACGCCCAGCTCTCGGGCGGTGGCGATAGTCGCCTCGGCGTCCTTGCGGGGCGGGTCGAAGAGGGGCAACACGCCCAGGAACTTCCAGGACCCGTCGCCGTCGGCCCGGGCCACGCCCAACGAACGAAACCCGCGCTGGGCGAAATCGTTGACCGCTTTGTCAGCGGCGGCTTTCGCGCGCCCGGCGTCGCCCGACAGCGCCAGGATCGCCTGCGGCGCCCCCTTCGTGACCTTGAACGTGGGTTTTCCGGCGACTTTGACCGTCGCTTCGGTTCGCTTGTGCACCGGGTCGAAGGGCTGAAAGTGGACCACCTTGTAGCCGTCTAACGCCTTGTCGTCGGTCAGGCCGGCCAGCACCGCCAGGTCGATGGTGTCGTTGTTGTCCGCCCGCGATGCCAGCGCGGCGCTCAAGATCACCTCTTCGACGGTGACGTTGACCGCGGCGAACGGATCGCCCATGGTCAGCTTGTTCTGGGTCAGAGTGCCGGTCTTGTCGGAGCACAACACGTCGACCCCTGCGAGCTCCTCGATGGCCACCAACCGGCTCACCACCGCCTTCTTCTTGGCCAACAAGCGCGCCCCGACCGCCATCGTCACCGACAACACCGTCGGCATAGCCACCGGAATCGCGGCGACGGTGAGGACCAGGGCGAATTGCAGGGTGGTCAAGATCGGGTCACCTCGAATGATCGAGGCGACCACGATCACCCCCACCAGGCCGCCGGCGAGGAAGATCAAGAACGTGCCAATCCGCAACACCGCCTTTTGGAAGTGACTGACGGTCTTGGCGTCCTGGACGAGCTCAGCCGTCTTGCCGAAGTAGGTGTGCGCACCGGTGGCATAGGCGAGCGCGCCGATCTCGCCTTGGCGAATGATCGAACCGGAGAACACCGCACCGCCGGGGTTGACCGTCACCGGGAGTGACTCTCCGGTCAGCGCCGATTGATCAACGTCGACCGGGTCGCCGTCGAGTAGGCGCGCGTCCGCCGGCACGATGTCGCCCAGGCGCAGACGGATCACGTCACCGGGTACCACGTCGCGCGCTGGGGGTGTGACCCACTTGCCGTCACGGCGCACCCTCGCCTTGATGGCCAACTGAGCCTTCAGCGCGTCGATGGCCTTGCCGGCCTGATGCTCCTCTGAGAACCCGACGACGGTGTTGGCCACCAGCAGCACCAAGATGATGAAGAAGTCCGGCCAGTGGCGGAGCAGCCCGGAGAGAATCACCGCCACTTCGATCATCCACGGGATCGGCCCCCAGAAATAGGAGAGAAGCTTCAAGAGCACGTTCTCCTTGTGCTCCTCGATCTCGTTCGGCCCGTACTGGGCGAGCCGTGTCTTGGCCTCCGCGCCGGTGAGGCCGTCCGCCGAGTAACCCAGGCGCTTCTGCACCTCCGCCAAGGGCAGCGACTTGAAGTCGTCGCTCGCGCTCGGCCTCGGTCCTGCGGGCTTCGCATCGGACTCGGCGCTCGGATCGTTGATTGCCGGCTTTGGCTTGTCTCCTCCGTCGCCCTTCGAATGGCCCAGGCTCTTCGACGTGTCAGCCAGGCGTTTCATGGCGTCTCCATTTCCGGGTCGTAGTCGCCGCGGCGAGCCGCCTGATTGCATCGGGCTCGGTGATATAACGCCTCCTGGGCTGACTTGACGTTGGTGTCGTCGCCTCGCCACAGCTCCAGGGCTGGCTGTTGGAGGGCGCGGGCGAACGAGAACGTCAACGCCCACGGAGGCCCGGACGGAAACCTCCGGTTCAGTCCGTTCAGGCGGGCGGACGCCAACTCCGCAGGCTGGCCGCCCGAGAGGAACGCGACTCCCGGCACCGCGGCCGGCACCGCTCGCAGGAGACACCGCGCGGTGGCGTCGACCACTTTGTCTATTCCATGCTGGGTCGGACAGGTCGATCCTGCAAGTACCATGTTGGGCTTGAGGATCATGGCCTCCAAGACCACGCCTTGGCGGACTAGTTCGGCGAACACGGCCCTGAGGACAGCTTCGGTCACCTCGGCGCAGCGTGACAGGGTGTGCGTGCCGGCCATGAGCACGTCGGGCTCGACGACAGGGACCAGCCCGGCCTCCTGGCAGAGCGCGGCGTACCGGCCGAGCGCGCTGGCGTTGACGTCGATGCACGCCCGAGTGGGTATGTTCTCGTCAATACCGATCACCGCCCGCCACTTGGCGAAACGCGCTCCCATCTGTTGGTATTCGGCGAGGCGGCCGCGTAGACCGTCGAGGCCTTCGGTCACGTACTCGCCGGGATAACCGGCCATGTCCGTCTCACCGGTGTCGACTTTGATGCCCGGGATGATTCCGGCGTCGGTGAGCACCTGCACAAACGGCGTGCCGCAGGCCGTGTGCTGGCGGATGGTCTCGTCATAAAGGATGGCGCCGCTGATGCACTCACCGAGCCCTGGTGTGGTGATGAGCATTTCCCGGTAGGCGCGCCGGTTCTCCTCGGTGGGGGTGACCCCTACTGCGGCGAAGCGCTCGTCGCAGGTCGGGTTGCTCTCGTCCATCGCCAACAGGCCTTTGTCGGCGGCGACGAGCGTCTCGGCGGTGTCGATGAGCTGCTGGGCGCTCATGGCAGCTGGCCCCATTTCCAGTCCCGGATTTCTGGTAGGTCCTGGCCGTGGGCGTCGATGTAGGTGTTGTGCTCGATCAGCTTGTTCTGCATCATCTGCTTGAGGTAGCTGCCGTTCGACCCGAGGTGCGGGAGCCGGTCGACCACATCTTGGACGAGGTGGAAGCGGTCCAGACGGTTTTGCACTCGCATGTCGAACGGGGTGGTGATCGTGCCTTCCTCGATGTAGCCCCTGACGTGCAGGTTGCGGTTGGCTCTGCGGTAGGTGAGTCGGTGGATCAGCCAGGGGTAGCCGTGGAAGCCGAAGATGATGTGTTTGTCGGTGGTGAACAGTGAGTCGTAGTCGGCGTCGGTCAACCCGTGGGGGTGCTCGGTACTGGACTGCAGCTTCATGAGGTCGACCACGTTGACGACTCGGATCTTCAGCTCGGGGAGATGGGCGCGGAGGATCGAGGTGGCGGCCAGGATTTCCAGGGTTGGGGTGTCGCCGCAACAGGCCATGACGACGTCGGGCTCGGCGCCTTGGTCGTTGCTAGCCCACGGCCAGATGCCGATCCCCTCCGTGCAGTGAATGACCGCGGCGTCCATCGTCAACCACTGCGGCAGCGCATGTTTTCCCGCGACCACGACGTTCACGTAGTGCCGGCTGCGCAGGCAGTGATCCATGACCGACAACAGGCAGTTGGCGTCGGGCGGAAGGTAGACCCGGACGATGTCGGCCTTCTTGTTGATGACGTGGTCGAGGAAGCCGGGGTCTTGATGGGTAAACCCGTTGTGATCCTGCTGCCACACGTGTGAGGACAGCAGATAGTTCAGTGAAGCGATGTTGCGGCGCCAGGGCAGCTCGGCGGTGACCTTCAACCATTTGGCGTGTTGGTTGAACATCGAGTCGACGATGTGAATGAACGCCTCGTAGCAGTTGAAGAGCCCGTGGCGTCCGGTCAGCAGGTAGCCCTCGAGCCAGCCTTCGCACTGGTGCTCGCTGAGCATCGAGTCGAGCACCCGCCCGTCGGGCGCCAGGAACTCGTCGTTTTCTACTGTGGGGGCCTCCCACTGACGGTCGGTGGCCTCGAAGACCGCGCCCAGCAGGTTCGATAGCGTCTCGTCGGGACCGACGATGCGGAAGTTCCGTTCCTCCGCGTTCAGTCTGGTCACGTCCCGCAGGAACCCGCCCAGCACCAGGGTGTCTTGGCCGTCGACCGCCCCTGGTGAGGGGACGGTTACGGCGTGGAGGTGGAAGTCGGGCATCCTCAGGTCGCGCAGCAAGATGCCGCCGTTGGCGTGAGGGTTGGCCCCCATCCGCCGGTCTCCTTGTGGGGCCAGCTCGGCCAGTTCCGCCCGGAGCCGGCCGTCGTCGTCGAACAGCTCTTCGGGCCGGTAGCTGCGCATCCACGTTTCGAGCTGCTCGACATGATCGGGGTGGTCCGAATCGACCAGGAGGGGGACCTGGTGGGCCCGGAACGTGCCCTCGATCTGCAGGCCGTCCACGACTTTTGGTCCGGTCCAACCCTTCGGGGAGCGCAGCACGATCATCGGCCAGCGCGGCCGGTCGGTCTGGCCGTCGCTGCGGGCGCCGCTTTGGATGCGCCGGATGTTCTCGATGACGGCATCGAGGGTGGTTGCCATCAGCTCGTGCATCTGTTCGGGATCGTCACCCTCAACGAAATACGGGGTCCAGCCGCAACCCCGAATGAACTGGTCCAACTCGTCGTGGTCGATACGGGCCAGGACAGTCGGGTTGCTGATCTTGTACCCATTGAGGTGCAGGATCGGCAGCACGGCGCCATCCGTGACCGGGCTGAGGAACTTCGTGGACTGCCACGCGGTGGCCAGCGGACCGGTTTCGGCCTCGCCGTCACCAATCACGCACGCGACGATCAGACCCGGATTATCGAACGCCGCACCGAAGGCATGGCTGAGCGAATATCCCAACTCGCCGCCCTCATGAATCGACCCGGGCGTTGTCGGCGCGACATGGCTGGAGATACCACCGGGAAACGAGAACTGCTTGAACAGTTTCTGAAGGCCCTCCTCGTCCTGGCTGATGTTCGGGTAGATCTCGCTATAGGTCCCCTCCAGATACGTATTGGCCACCAGCGCCGGGCCGCCGTGGCCCGGACCGGCGATATAGAACATGTCCAGGTCATACGATTTGATGACCCGGTTCAGATGCACATAGATGAAGTTCTGGCCGGGCGTCGTCCCCCAGTGGCCGACGACCAGGGGCTTCACATGCGCCAGTTCCAACGGCTTTCGGAGCAGCGGATTGTCGTAGAGATAGATCTGACCGACGGACAGGTAGTTCGCGGCCCGCCAATAGGCATCCATCCTCCCGAGCACCTCAGGCGAAAGCGGAATCGGCAGCACGGCCGTGTCATCGGCATCGAGAGTGGCTGTCGATGCTGCATCCAGTTCGGTGATCGGCGTCATAGATACCTTCTCGTGTCGGTGATGTCGGTTGCGGTCATCGGGCCACGACGCTGCGGAGTGCCCGTGGTAGGCGAGAGCTCGGCCATGGCAGCGCGGACCCCGCCACGCGACAAGCGACGCGTCGGCGTTCGCGTTCGGCGAACCCTCCGGGGGGCAGCACGTCCGGCAGGTCGAGGCGGGCTACGCCGATCCGGTCATCGGCCATCCCGTAATAGACGTCGAAGCGGCCGGGTCGCCCAAGATCGTCGCGCCGGTCGATGCCGGTGGGGAACGCCACATTGGCGACACTCCCGTGGCGCTCCGCTGGCGTGTCGGGTGTCAATACTGGTTCGACGGACCGCCAACGGACCATCTGGGGGTGCTCGCGGGAGAGCAGCATCACCCCGGCCGAGTAGCGCAGGTGATGCCCGTCGTCGTCTGGGCCGACGATGTCGCTGACGCCGTGGTAGACGATCAGCCAGCCGTGGCGGGTGAGGATGGGTGCAGTCCAGCCGCCGATCTTGAGCTGCTCGAACGGCGAAACGGGAGCCACCAGCCGATGATGAGACGTGAACCGGCCAAGCTGGCCGCCATCGGAAGGTGCCGTGGATATCGGGCCGTAGGAGATCCAGATGCTCTCCCGGTCAAGATCCACCTCGCGGGGCGCCGAGCGCGGGGCGGTGTCCTCAGGGCCGGTGTCGGCAAATGACGGCTGGCGCAGGATGGCCAGTTCCGGGTGTGCTGAGGGGTTGGGGATGGCCACCGGGAAGACGCTGGCGTCTTTGTCGTCGACCCCGTCGAAATCGATGCCCTCATAGGGCCCGAAGGTGGCCAGCCCCGGCCGCTCCCAACTGGGCAGATCGTTCGGCACGGCGAGCGCGAGCCGGGGACCGTCCACCGAGAACGCCGTGTAGGTCATCACGTACCGGCGAAGCGGTTCGACGAACGTGACACGGGGATCCTCGCAGCCGCCCGTGCCGTCGTCTCTGCGCTCGTAGTCGGCTTCGGGCTCGGGCGCAGTGCCCATCCGCTCTACCCCGCACGGGTCGCCCGCCTCGTCAAAGATCACTCGGGCGAGGCCGATACGCGAGTGTTCGCCGTGCCCGACGAGACACGGGAACAGATACGGCTGTCCGTAAGGGCCACGAGCGGCGGCCGGGTTGAGGACCCCTTCGGCCTCGCGTGGATCGTCCGGATCTGGCTTCATCACCGTCCCGAGACGGTGCAGCCCGAACCCGGTCATCGCCTCTCCCCCAGCTGGCTGCTGGGTTGATCGGAGCCCAGACAGGCGAGCAGGGTTTGGATCACCCGTTTCGTGTCGTCCGGGCATCGAACTGGGATGCAGGCGACACCGGCCTGTTGGGCTGGGTAGTCGTTGCCTCCGACGAACAGGGCGTCACCCACGAACAGCATCTCGCTGATGGGGATGCCGAGGATCTCTCGAAGCTTGCCGATCCCGTAGGCCTTGTCGATACCGGGTTTGGTGACGTCGATCGACGTGGCGCCGCCCATGCGCACGGAGAACTCCGGGATGAGCGTGTCGAGCAGCCCTTTCATCTTTGTTCGTTTCGCGAAATCGGGGATCCCATTTGGCCTTGTCTTCGAGCGGCGCCTCCTGGCCGAGGGCGGAGAGCGTGATCTGGCTTCCCCGGTCCTCGATGACCTCTCCCCAGACCTTGTCCCGTCCATGGTTGAGCCCGCCGAGGGCTTGACGCAGCGCGGCCACGATCGTCGTCCGCTCGCCCGGGGTTAGGTCCTCTTCGTAGACCTTCGACCACTCCCCCGTATAGGCGAAGAACTTGGTGCCACAGGTGGGGAGGAGGGACAGGTTCGCGAGGCGCTCGTCATCAGGGAGGTGGGCGAGGAGTTGTTTGCCGAACTGTGGCCAGTCGCCTCCCGAGATGACCGCCACTCGCGCAATGCCGAGAAGTGCGTGGATGAGCTGGGCCGTCTCGGCGTCGAGCGACGATTTGCTCTCGGCGAGGGTGCCGTCCAGGTCGAACACGATCAGCTGTTTCACTTTTCGGCCGCCTGCGAGGAGCCAGGGCGGCGGTCGGAGCGGCGGGCTTCGGCCGTTCCGGGATCGTCGGTTGCCAGCCGTTCGGGGAGGGCGAGTTCCAACACGGTGACGGCATCGTCTGGCCGAAACCCGCATACACCGATTACCGACGCCAAGACGAACACATCCCCTTTGCCGACCGGAAAGCTCACCCCGCCGTGTTCGATAGTCCCGGTCCCGTCGAGGCAGACCACGACCCGGGCTGCGCCAGCGGCACCGACGGTGAACGGCGACGACCCCCTCACGCGCCACATCGTGAAAGCGGAGCAGTCGAGCAGCCGTTCGCGCCGCACCGACGTGGCGGCTCTACCACCGGCGTCACCGGACCCACCCCAACCTGGTCGAAGTCGATGCAAGCCAGCGCCTCGTCGATGTGGAGTTGCCGGGGTTGGCCGGTGCCCGGGTCGAGGTGGTCCCAGTCGTAGAGGCGGAAGGTGACATCGCTGTTCTGTTGAATCTCGAACACGACCACATCACCGCCCAGCGCGTGAACGGTCCCCGCCGGCAGGAACACGGCGTCCCCGGGCTTGGGCGTGAAGGAGGCGAGGCGGTCGGGCACCGTGGCGTCCGCAACAGCCCGGCGGAGACGCTTTGGCGTGGTGCCTGGTTGCAGGCCGGCGTAGACGCGGCTTTGCGGTCCGGCCTCCAGGACCACCCACGCCTCGGTCTTCCCGGTTCCCCGTCGGGGAGGTAGTTCTGTTGCCGATCGGATGGGTGGACCTGGACCGATAACACGTCGCGGGCGTCGAGGAACTTGAGCAGGAGTGGGAATCGGCGGTAACCCGGTATCTGCTCTCCGAGTAGCTGGTCCGGATAGTCCTCCAGGAGTTGGGCGATGGTCCGCCCGGCGAGCGGCCCGTCTGCGACGCGGCTCGGATGGTCCGCTCGGTCGCTGAGCACCCACGCTTCACCAATGGGGCCGTCGCCGCGAAGCGGCTCACCGAGGACCTCGGCCAGCCGGCGCCCACCCCACAGCCGGTACTGGTAGATCGGCTCGAACCGTAAAGGATAGAGATCCAGGTTCATGGTCGGTGCGGCCATTAACCTCGACTCCCAGCCACAGGCATGTAAGTGTCGGACGGGGCGGTGACGGTGCCAGCCTTGACGTCCAGGATCGCCTCGATCTCGGTGATCGCCCCAATGGCAGCCACGTGTCCAGTCAGCTCGACCAAGCGGCACGCGGCGTCGACCTTGAGTCCCATTGAGCCCGCGGGAGAGGAGCGGCCCCGCAACAGTGCGGACGTCGCCCGCCTAGTCCGGTGAGCCTGACCCTTGTGCGCGGCCCTTGCCGACAGCTGCACCACGGACCGCTGACCCACCGTCCACTCCAAGGAGGTTGCACGCAACCAGTTGGTGCGGCGCCACCAGGGTCTGGAGCAACGCTCCCCGCACCCGCCATCCGGCGGGACGACACGGAGGGTTGGAAACCGTGCTGCTGGCACGCTACACGACGGCGCGCAATCTCTTGGACCGCCGAGACCGTTCACGTCCGTGTCCAACGCCGGTGAGGCCGCCTACGCGCCGATAACAAGTCTGATGCGGAGCGCAAAGGGGTGCACCCGCTGTAGTCGAGAAGAGGACGTCAGACGATCGGCGGCCCCACGAAAAGAACTCTCGCTCCATTCTTCGGTGGGCACCTTCCATCAACGCGGACCGCGCAAGCAAAGGATCGCGGGCGACTCGCGCCGCTCGCTGCGTGCCAATCAGCCTGTAGCCTCACGGCATGGGCTCCGCGGGTGACAAGCCGAGAAAGCGGAGGCATCACCTGCCCAAAGTGCCGGCCTTCGAGGAACCAAACGAGCTGCCGTTCCCCGGGTTGACGGGCGCGAGCGGCGCTATGTTCGGAACCCGCTACGGCCACAGTGCGGATCACCGACCGTCGCCAAAACTCGGGCGGGTGGGCGCGTCACTGTTGTGGCTCCTTGGACGGCGCCCGAAGAAATAGTTCAACTCGTACCCGGCGCGAGCACCCGATCGCCGAGGCAGGCCCGGCGCCCTGTCGCAGCCGCTCTCTCGGAGCCGCCTCACCGAAGGCTGTTCAACCTGCAGACGTCGGACTCGAACACGCCAGATAAGTGACCCAGACTGAGGAACTCGAAGCCGCCCGGCAAATCAACCGCGAACTCCCGAGCGGGTCCAACCGGCGCCCGTCCTGTTTACGCCCGCACCACGAGCCGGGCGTTCGTGCGCATAAGGCACAGTCGTCGCCGCCCACCCACTTGCCGGCAGCATCGAGCTTCCCAGGTTTGCGTCTGCGAGTTCGGCGTACAGCCGGCCGAGCCCGTGGCGAATCCGACTTTTGACCGTTCCTTCGGGCAGTCCCAGGATCTTGGCCACTTCGCGGTAGGTGTGCCCGCCGAAGTAGGCGAGCACGATCGCCTCATGCTCGCCATCGGGGAGGGCCTCCATGAGTCGAACGGCCGCTTGGCCGGCCAGTCGAGCGAGTGCTGCGACGTCGACGTCGGTTACGACCGCAACGCGTTGAGCCGCGATGTCTGCTGATTCGCGGGCTCGACGGGCCGTTCCGCTGCGGATCGAATCGACGGAACGGCTGTGCGACTGCATGAGCAGGTAACTCTGCAGCGATCCGCGATCGGGATTGAAGCGCTCAGGGTGGTTCCATAGCTGCAAAAAGACCTCCTGCACGATGTCGTCCGCCCGGCTCGCGCCGCAGATACGACGCGCGAGGCCATAAACGCGGCCACCGTGGCGAGCGTAGATCTCGGCGAACGCCTCATGGCGTCCCCGGCTCATGGCGCAAACGAGTACGGCGTCGCTCGCTGTATCCACGCTAAACCACTGATCGGACAGGGCCGGATCAACCATCGGCTCGTCGTCGACGACCACACCGCAGCGCGAAGCAGCGTCACGTTTTGTCATCTCCGGATTCCTCAGCTTTTGCGACTTGAGGTCACCGGGGTCCGGAGTGACGTCGTCTGGCTTAGGTTTTGATGTACTGCCAGCGTCTCAAACCGGACAATAGTCCCATCAACCACCGTCCCGGTGATTCGGCGCGGCAGCATCACCGTTGCCTATGACCTTGGGTCAGTTTGGCGACAGCCGTCCGACTCAGGACCGACCATCGTCTTTGGGGGTGACAGCGTGTACCATCAGCGGGGACACGGGTCGCGTACCCGCACCGTGTTGGACTCTGCCGCCGGTGCGGCACCCTCCCGGGGAGCGTTGCTCCAGACCCTGGTAGCGCAGCCAAGTCGCTGTGCAACCGAGCAGGGAGGTAATCCATGACGCTCACCATGGTGATGCCATCGGTCGGCGCGACTCGAGATGAGGAGTGCGTCCTGACCGGCATGGTGCGACCGGAGGGCAAGCGAACGGTCATGGTCCTGCGAGGCGAAGCCGACCTGGCCACCCGCTGCGTGCTGGCCAACATCTTGTCCCAAGTGATCGCCGACGTGGACTTCATCGACAGCGCCAGCTTCCAGTCGCTGGTCGTCGCCCAGGAGTTTCTCGACCGCCAAGGTCGATGCCTGACCGTGCGATCCCCGTCGCGACTGGTCACCCGGGTCCTGGGGTTGATGGGCGTGTCCGAGTTGATCGAATCTCCCGATACAGGCGAACAATGAGCGTCGCCTTCTGGATCGCGCCCGTGGTGGTGATCTGCGTGTTGACGCTCGTCACGACAGTGACCTACCTGCATCGTCGCGTCTCCCGCCCAGTGTTCGGTGGTGACCTCGAGCTGGTTCGAGTCGCTGAACCAACTCCCACCGCGTCGACCTCCCACTACGCGTCGCCGGGGTTGGACGTCCGCCCTGGTGTCGCCCGACCGACGTCGACCTAACAAGGAAGGGGGCCAACCGTGTACATCGGAGGAGGAACGATCGTCCTGATCCTTCTGATCATGATCGTCGTCATGATGCTGCGCAGAAGCAGGGTCTGATTCCCACGACGTTGTGCGTGCCAAGGACCGTGTGGGAGCTACTTGAGCAGGCTGCTGCGATCCCCCCCCCGCAGAAGGCTCCCAGGCCGCGGGCCGCTCAAGTAGTTCCCACACCGCGCCGCCGCACCACCATCACCAGACCTCACAAGTCACAGCCACAACGCGCCGCCGGTTGGCTGCGCGTCCATCTCAACAGCGAGGAACCAATCCCATGGCAGCAGTCGACAAGGCAAAGAACAGTGCCGAGCGAACGAAAGGCAAAGTCAAAGAGTCGGCCGGCAAGGTCACCGGCAACGACAACCTCCAAGCCAAAGGCAACGCGGAGCAGGTAAAGGGCAACCTCAAGCAGGCCGGCGAGAAGGTCAAGGACGCCTTCAAGCCGTGACCGTGCGCCGACCGAACTCAGCCGCGAGGTGCCCGTGCTCGACCGGGATGTGACGATCGTCGTCGACCCCGGCGGCGCCCGCGCGACGGTGGTAGGGGAGATCGACGCCAGCAACGCCGAGGACGTGTCCCTCGCACTCCTAAGCGCCGCGAGGAAGGTGCGGTCCCCCCTCAAAGTGGACCTCGCCGGGGTCACGTTCATGGATTCCACCGGTTTGCGCGCCCTCAACGATGCCGCACAGGCGCTGGCATCATCCGGATCTGGACTGCTGCTGTGCAATGTGCCACGCCAGATCCGGCGACTCATGACGCTCACCGGGACGCAAAAGGTCAGCCAATGATGGCCTTCGAACGATCTTTACCTCCCCAGCCTGACGAGCTTCCCGCGGTGCGCTCCGCCCTCAGAGCATGGCTGCACCAAGCCGGCGTCGATGACGAGGACGCAGCCGCCGACGTGCTGCTGGTCAGCTCCGAGTTGGTCACGAACGGCGTCTTTCACGACGGCGGTGACCTCATCACGCTGCGCGCCGACCGACAGGATCGTGACGTGTCGATCGAGGTCACCACGGTGGATCACCTACCAGGCAAGCGTCCCACCTACCGGGACGTCGAGGCCTCCGCCGAGGGTGGACGCGGCCTGGCAATCGTTCAGGCGCTCAGCAGTGGATACAGCGTCGCCAGGCACGACCACGAGCGAGTGACCACGTGCCACATTGCAACCACCACTGCGAGGGCGGCTCAACCAACGCATGAGGTCACGTCGCCATGAGGCTCCTCCCCTCCGCGATCAGCACCAACGCCGACCCTGACACCCCGACGGTGGTCCCCTCCCACTGGCGGAAGAGTGGTCCCATCAAGCTGGCGGGCGACATTACGGCTCAATCAGTGGTGTCGGAGGGGCGAGTTCAACCCGCGGTACACGTGCTCCGTGGCGTGGTCAGTATCGAGTCGCGTAGCGACGAAACCCCGGTTGCCGGCACGTTCCTCG
>Ga0302325_10004838_pt1 | contig 31008 bp, 30 predicted proteins | sample Palsa_T0_2_FD_201948 | JGI IMG/M metagenome (GOLD analysis project Ga0302325, IMG submission 201948) | Peat permafrost microbial communities from Stordalen Mire near Abisko, Sweden - Palsa_T0_2 | ecosystem: Environmental > Terrestrial > Soil > Palsa > Peat permafrost | place: Sweden: Abisko... | reverse complement strand
GCCTCCAGCTCGCCCCGCGAGCGCTGCAGGTGCTTCGCCACGCCCTGGCCCACGGTGCCAAAGCCGCAGAGCCCGATGGCGACAACGGGAACGCCGGCGGCCTTCACGCTTCACCGTCCTTCTTCTTCTGAAACTTGTTCTCGGTGCCGCTGATCAGCCGGCCGATGTTGGCGCGGTGGCGGCCGATGACGAAGAGGGAGATCGCGATCGCGGCCACGACGAGGAGCGTCCGGCTGCCGAAGAGAAAGGCGGCCAGCGGCAGGGTCACGGCCGCCGCGATCGACGCCAGCGAAACATACCCGGTCGTGTAGAAGGCGATGACCCAGACCACGGCGGCGATGAGGGTGCTGATCGGCAGCATGACGAGCAGGCCGCCGGTTCCGGCCGCCACGCCCTTGCCGCCCTTGAAGCGGGTGAAGCACGAGAAGCTGTGCCCCACCAGGGCGGCCACCAGGCTGATCAGGCAATAGGGCACCCGGCCGTCCCGCTCGAGCGCGAAGGCTTGCAGGGTGGAAAAATCCCGGCTCACGAGCAGCGGCCAGCCCGCGGCGATCGCCCCCTTCAAGGCGTCGAGGACGAAGACGAGATTGCCGGCGCGGGCGCCCAGCACGCGCCGGACATTCGTGGCCCCGGGATTGCGGCTGCCGACCTCAAAGATATCGACCCCGTGCATGCGCGCGACGAGCCAACCGACCGGCAGCGAGCCGAGCAGGTACCCCACCGCCGCTGCCAGGAGGTATTTCACAGCTGCACGAATTTTGCCTGCTTGATCGCCGGATGGCCCTTGATCTCGCGACGCGCGTTCTCGCTCGGCTCGGTGTCGACGCGGACGACCATGTAGGCCGTGCCGCCCGGAGTCAGGCGGCTGAGGGACATGTCGGCGATGTTCACGCCGTCCTTGCCCAGGAGCGTGCCGACCGCGCCGACCATGCCGGGCTGGTCCAGGTTCTCGAGGACGAGGAGCTTGCCCTCGGCGGCGACCTCGACCTCGCGGCCGTTGATCCCGACGATGCGCGGCTGGTTGTGGGTCCCGATGAGCGTGCCGACCGCGGAATAAGCGGTGCCATCCGGCGTCGAGGCCTCCACCTGGATCAGTTCGGTGTAGTCGCTGGGGCTGGCGGACTTGACGACCTCGGCTTGGATCCCGAGCCGCTGCAGGAAGACGGGCGCGTTGACGAAGTTGACCTCCTCGCCGCTGATGCGCCGCAGGAACCCGCGTTCGATGGCGCGCGTGATCGAGTTGACGTCCAGGTCCACGATCTTCCCCCAGAAAGTGATGCGGAGCGTGGCGATCTGGCGCGGAGCGATCTGCTGCACAAGGGTGCCCAGCCGGCTGCCCAGGTCGAGGTAGGGACCGAGCACCTCCAACCCGGCAGCATCGATCGACGGCATGTTGACGGCGTTGCGGATGATGCCGCCCTTGAGGACGTCCGCGATCTGCTCGGCGATCTCGACCCCGACGGCGTCCTGCGCCTCGGCCGTCGAGGCGCCGAGATGGGGGGTGAGGACGACATTGGGCAGCCGGCGCAGCTCGCTGTCGGCCGCGAGGGGTTCGTCCTCGTACACGTCGAGGCCGGCGGCAGCCACCTGGCCCGACTTCAGCGCCGCGAGCAGCGCGCTCTCCTTGATGATTCCGCCGCGGGCGCAGTTGAAGATGCGCACCCCCTTCTTGGTTTTGGCGAAGGCGGCCTCGTCGATCATGTAATGGGTGCCGCCCTGGCCGGTCGTGAGCGGCATGTGCACGGTGATGTAGTCCGACTGGGCGAGGAGCTCGTCGAGCGAGACCGCCTCGATCTGCATGGATTTGGCCCGGCTGGGGGCCAGATAGGGATCATAGGCCACGACGCGCATGCCGAACGCCTGCGCCCGCTTGGCCACCTCGCTGCCGATGCGGCCGAGGCCGACGACGCCCAGGACCTTGCGGAGCAGCTCGAGGCCCGAAAAGCTCTTCCGGTCCCACTGCCCCGCGCGCATCGAGGCCGCGGCCTGCGGCACCGGCCGCGCACCGCAGAGGATGTGGGTGAAGGTCAATTCCGCCGTGGCGATGGTGTTGCCGGAGGGCGTGTTCATGACGATCACGCCGCGCTCGGTCGCGGCGTCGACGTCCACGTTGTCCACCCCCACCCCGGCTCGGCCCACCACCTTGAGCAGGGGGGCGGCCGCCAGCACCTCGGCGGTAATCTTGGTCTCGGATCGGACCGCGATCGCATGGACATCCTTCACCAGCTCCAGGAGCTTCGCCGGGGCCGAGCCGTAGGCTTCGACCACCGTGAATTCGGGCTGCTGGCGGAGCCAGGCCACGCCTTTGGGTGAGATCTTGTCGGCGACCAGGATTTTCATGGAGAGGAAATGTCTATCTATCAGAGAAAAGTCGCAGGGCGCGGCAAGCAAGGCATCATTGATTCCGATTTATTTTGCGGCCAAGGAGCGGTTTTCCGTGACGAAGCGCTCCCGGGCGCATGCGAGCCGCTCTGACGCAAGCCAAGGCATGATTGGCAGTTGCAACTTCTCCGGGCCGGAATTAAAGCTTCCACGTCTTTCGACTGTACCATGTGGATCGTCCGCCTAGCCCTCCGCCGGCCCTATACCTTCACCGTCATGGCCTTGCTGATCGTGATCCTGGGGATCCTGTCGGCGCTGCGGATGGCCAAGGATATTTTCCCCTCCATCGACATCCCGGTGGTCGCCGTCGTCTGGAGCTATGCCGGCCTCACCCCGGAGGAGATGGAGCAGCGCATCGTCTTCCTGTCCGAGCGCAGCATGACCACGACCGTCAACGACATCGAACATATCGAGTCGGAATCGCTGCTCGGCCTGGGTGTGATCAAGGTGTTCTTCCACCCGGGCACCAGCGTCGACGCCGCCGTCGCGCAGGTGACCGCCGCCTGCCAGCCCGTGGTCAAGCAGATGCCCCCGGGCACCACCCCGCCGCTGGTGATCCGGTTTAGCGCGACCAACGTCCCCGTCCTGCAGCTCGGGATCGGAAGCAAGACCCTTTCCGAGCAGACGCTGTTCGACACCGCGCTCAACTTCATCCGGGTTCCCCTGGCGACCGTGCAGGGGGCGTCCATTCCCCTGCCGAGCGGCGGCAAGCAGCGCCAGATCAAGGTGGATATCGACCCGCACGCGCTCCAGGCCAATGGCCTGACCCCGGCCGACGTCAGCAACGCGATCAATTCCCAGAACCTCATCCTGCCCTCCGGCACGGTCAAGGTCGGCGACAAGGAGTACGGAGTTCGGCTGAACAACACCCCCGACGTCGTCGAGGAGATGGGGGATTTTCCGATCAAGCAGGTGAACGGCGCCACCATTTACATCCGAGACGTCGCCCAGGTCCGCGACGGTTACTCTCCCCAGATCAATATCGTCCGCCAAGACGGGCACCGCGGCGTCCTGCTCACGATCATGAAGAGCGGCGGAGCCTCGACCCTGGACATCATCGAGCGCGTCAAGGCGACCCTGCCGCGGATCCGGTCCACCCTCTCGCCCGAGCTCAAGCTCGTGCCGCTGCTCGACCAGTCGATCTTCGTGCGGGCGTCCCTGAACGGCGTGGTGCGGGAGGCCGTCCTGGCCGCGCTGCTGACGGCGGCCATGATCCTCCTCTTCCTGGGGACCTGGCGCACCACCCTGGTCGTCGCCCTGTCCATCCCGTTGTCGATCTTCTGTTCGATCATCTGCCTGTCGATCTTCGGCCAGACGATCAATGCGATGACCCTCGGGGGGCTGGCGCTGGCCGTGGGCATCCTGGTGGACGACGCCACGGTCGAGATCGAGAATATCGAGCGCAACTACGCGATGCAGAAACCCCTGGTCCAGGCCATCCTGGATGGAGCCCAGCAGATCGCCGCGCCCGCCTTTGTCTCGACCCTGTGCATCTGCATCGTGTTCGTGCCGATTTTCTTCCTGACCGGGGTGGCCAAGTACCTCTTCGCGCCGCTGGCGATGGCGGTCATCTTCGCGATGCTCGCCTCGTATTTCCTGTCGCGGACGGTGGTGCCGACCTTCGTGCACTATCTGCTGCTGGGCCGGCCCATCCCGCGGGAAAGCGAAGACGGCCACGACGCTTCCGAGGGCGACATCTTTTGGCGCGTGCATGTGCGTTTCAACCGGCACTTTAACCGCCTGCGGGACGCCTATGTCCGGCGCCTCAATTGGTGCCTCGACCACCGGCGCGCGGTCGCCCTCGCGATGGGCGGTTTGCTTCTGGTCACCGCCGCGCTGGTGCCGTTCCTCGGCCGCGACTTCTTTCCCCTGGTCGACGCCGGATCGTTCCGTCTGCATGTGCGAACGCCCCCCGGCACGCGCATCGAGGAAACGGAGCGGATATTCACTCAGGTGGAAAATGCCATCCGGCAGATCATCCCGCCGGCCGAGCTCGAGACCATCATCGACAACATCGGGCTGCCCAACAGCGGGCTGAACCTCGCCAGCGGCGATTCGGCCACGGTCGGCACGGCCGACGGCGAGATCGTGGTCTCGCTCAATCCCGAAAAGCACGCCTCCACCTGGGGCTACGTGCACCAGATCCGCGAAAAGCTCACCCGCGAATTCCCGGAGTGCCAGTTCTTCACGCAGTCCTCGGACATCGTCGGGCAGATCCTCAACTTCGGCCTCCCCGCCCCCATCGACGTGCAGATCGCGGGCCGGGACCGCGAGCACAACTACGCCCTGGCGCAGGAGCTGGCGCAGCGCATGGCGGCGATCCCCGGCGCAGTGGACGTCCACGTGCACCAGGTGGTCAACGTGCCCTACTTCAAGGTCACCGTCGACCGGACCCGGGCCGCGGAGCTCGGCCTGACCCAGGCCAGCGCCGCGTCCAACCTGCTCATCTCCCTGGCGGGATCGAGCCAGGCGGCGCCAAATTTCTGGCTGAATCCGGAGACCGGCGTCCAATATTCGGTCATCACCCAGACCCCGCAATTTCGCATCGATTCGATCAACGCCATGCTCAATACGCCAATCGGGACCGGCACCGCGGGCGGCGCGCCCCAGATCCTCGGCAACGTGGCGACGGTCGCGCGCATCAACAGCCCGGCCATCGTGAGCCACTACGATGTCCAGCCGGTCTTCGACATCTACGCAAACGTCGATGGCCGCGACCTGGGCTCGGTCGCCGGCGGAGTGCGGTCCGTCCTGCGGGAACTCGAGAAAAAGCTGCCGCGCGGCAGCTTCATCTCGATGCGCGGCCAGGTGCAGAGCATGGATTCCTCCTTTGTCGGGCTCAGCATCGGAATCCTCTTCGCCATCGTCCTCGTGTATCTCCTGATGGTGATCAATTTCCAGTCCTGGCTCGATCCCTTCATCATCATCATGGCGCTGCCCGGAGCCCTGTGCGGCATCGTCTGGATGCTGTTCCTCACGCGCACGACGCTCAGCGTGCCGTCGCTGATGGGAGCCATCATGGGCGTCGGCGTCGCCACCGCCAACTCGATCCTGGTGGTGACCTTCGCCAACGAACAGCGGAGGGAGGGCAAGGACGCCCGGGCGGCCGCGATGGCGGCCGGCCACACCCGCATCCGTCCCGTGCTCATGACCGCCCTGGCCATGATCATTGGCATGCTGCCGATGTCGCTCGGCCTGGGAGAAGGGGGCGAACAGAACGCGCCGCTTGGCCGCGCCGTCATCGGCGGATTGCTCCTCGCCACCGTCGCCACCCTGCTCTTCGTTCCGGTCGTCTACGCCACCCTCCGGCGAAAGGCCGGGCACCGCCCCGAGGAGGAACTCGAGGCGGAGGCCCGCGAACTATCCCACCCGGACGCGTAGCCGCCCGCCCATCCCGATCCTCCATGAAGTCCCGATCCATCGTCATCCTCCTGCTCGCGGCCGCGGCCGCGGCCGTGTACTTCCTCGGCATCCGGCCCCGCCAGCGGGCGGAGGCGGACGCCGCCGGCCGGGCGCGCGAGGCCGGGCTTCCCTCGGTCAATGTGATCGTAGCCGCGCGGGCCACCGCCTACCGCGAGTTGACGCTGCCGGGCGCCCTGCAGGCCTTTGACGACACGGCGATCCATGCGCGCGCCAGCGGCTATCTGGGAAAATGGCTGGTCGACATCGGCGACCATGTGAAGGCCGGTCAGGTCCTGGCCAAGATCGATTCGCCCGAGATCGACCAGGAGCTGAGGCAGGCCCGGGCCAACCTGGCGGTCGCCCGCGCCAACATGGAGCTCGCCCGGGTCACCGCCGATCGCTGGAAATCCCTGGGAAGCCAGCACGCCGTGGCCCAGCAGGACGTCGACCAGCGGGTCGCCGACTATGCCGCCCGCCAGGCCGACGCCGAGGCGGCCGAGGCCAACGTGCAGCGGTTGGAGGAAATGCAGCAGTTTGAGACGATCACCGCGCCCTTCGAGGGCGTGATCTCCGCGCGCACGGTCGATGTCGGCGCCCTGATCAGCGCCGGGAGCGGACCCGAGCTCTTCCATATCAGCCAGAGCAACATCCTGCGGGTCTACGTGAACGTGCCCCAGGCCTATGTCCCGGACATGCGCGTCGGGCTCCCGGTGGACATTCTCGTCGACGAGTTTCCCCACCAGGGTTTCTCCGGCAAGATCGTGCGGTACGCCGGAGCCCTCGACGCCGCGTCGCGGACCCTGCTCGTCGAAGTGCAGATTCCCAATGACAAGGCGGAGCTCTTCCCCGGGATGTTCTGCCGCATCCACTTCCGGCTCCCGTCGAATCCCGCCATCCTGATTCCCTCGAGCGATGCCATCATCCGCGCGGCGGGCACGCTGGTCGCCGTCGTCACGGACAGGAACAGGATTCATTTCCAGCCCGTCGAGCTCGGGCGCGATTTTGGGACGCAAATCGAGGTCCGCACCGGACTGGTCGCTGGGACGCATATCGTCGAAAATCCGAGCGACGCGCTCAGCGAGGGCGAGGCCGTGGAACCGGTCCTGCCGGGCGCCGCCTCGGCCAAGGCCGACTGACGGGCGATGATGCGCGCATTTTGCCTGCTCTCCCTCGGCGCCCCGCTTCTGTTGGCCGGTTGCGCGGTCGGACCGGACTATCGGCGGCCGGCCGTCGCCACGCCTCCCGCCTTCCAGGAGGCCGGGCCGTGGAAGCTCGCCGTCCCCAAGGACGCGCTGCCCAAGGACGGATGGTGGAAGCTCTTCGGCGATCCGGCGCTCGATCGCCTGGAAAACGAGGCCGGCGGCGGCAGCCTCACGGTGCAGGCGGCGCTCGCCCGTTTCGACCAGGCTTGTGCGATCGCCCGCGTCAGCCGCGCCGAGCTCTTCCCCAACGTGGCGTTCAATGGCAGCAGCGTCCGCGAGCGCTTTTCGGCCAATCGCGAAGTGCCCCCCGGGTCCGGCCACCCCGCCTACGTGACCAACTCCACCGACCTGCCGATCGACCTCAGCTATCAGCTCGACGTCTTCGGCCGGGTCCGACGCGGCTATGAAAGCGCGCGCGCCCTCGCGCAGGCGCGGTGGTCAGACTATCAGAACGTCCTCCTGGGCCTGCAATCCGAAGTCGCCCAGGATTATTTCACCTTGGAAGACCTGCAGGCGCAGCACGATCTCCTCGCCCGGACGGTCGCACTGCGGAGCCAGACGCTCGACCTCGTGCAGAAGCGCCGGACCGGCGGCGCCAGCGACGACCTCGATGTCTTCCAGGCGGAGGCCGAGCTCGCCAGCGTCGAGAGCCAGGTTCTTGCGGTCGACCAATCTTCCGCGCAGCTGCGCCATGCCCTGGCGGTCCTGACCGGGAGCCTGCCGGAGGATTTCTCCTTCACGGCGGTCCCGCTGGCGGGCGCCCCCCCGGCGGTGCCCGCGGGGATGACGAGCGAACTGCTCGAGCGCCGGCCCGACGTGGCCGCGGCCGAGCGCACCCTGGCTTCGGCCAGCGCCCAGATCGGTCTCGCGAAGGCCGCGTTCTTTCCCACCATCGGCCTCACGGCGGCGGCGGGCCTGAACAGCGCCGCCTTCGACTCCCTGCTGCATTCCAGCAGCCGCGAATGGAGCATCGGACCGTTTCTTTCGGTCCCCATTTTCCAGGGGGGAGCGACTACCGCGAATTATCAGCGGGCCAAGGCCGCTTACGCCGAACAATTGGCGCTCTACCGCCAGCAGGTGCTGACCGCCTTTCAGGACGTCGACGACGGCCTCTCGGGCCTGCGCTACCTGGCCGCGCAGGCGGAGGCGCTGGGACGGGCGGCCAGCGCCTCGCAGAAGGCCGCCGACCTCTCGGTCATCCGGTATCAGCAGGGGGTGGCCGATTATTTTGAGGTGATCGACGCCGAGCGCATCGCCCTCGACAACGAGCTCCAGGCCACCCAGTTGCAGGGCCAACGCTTCGTCGCCAGCATCCAGCTCGTCAAGGCCCTCGGCGGCGGCTGGTAAACCGGAACGCGCGGCGGCGTTCGGCAACCCAGGTACGATCGGGGAGTCGGTTAATCGTCACCTCCCGCCGGAACATTTGCGCCGCCGTGGCATTCTACCAGCTAAGATAAACTCACGAACTTTCAGATGACATCCTCGCTTGAGGGCGGGCAGCCGGGAGGCCGGGATTTGCGCTTCGATTCGTTGCGCGGGCTGATGATTGTCGCCATGACGGTCAACCACTTGCCGAGTTCGCTGCGGGCCTTCACCGATGGATCGCTCGGCATCTTTTCCGCCGCGGAGGGCTTTGTCTTTCTTTCCGGCCTGCTGATCGGCCTGGTCTACGCCCGCCGGCTGCGGCGGGATGGCCCGGCCGGCCTGCGACAGGCGGTCGTGCAGCGCGCCACGCGGATTTATGTCTGGCACGTCGCCTCCTTCCTCTCGGCCCTGGTAGCCGTGCAGGTCTGTTCGCGGCTGACCGGTTTCTGCTCCTGGGCGAGCCCTCCGCTGTTCTACGCCCATCCCTGGCTGGCCGCCGTGCTCGGCCCAGCCCTGCTGTATCAGCCCGGCCTGCTCGACATCCTGCCGATGTATTGCGTCTTCGTTCTGCTCGTCCCACCGGTCCTGAATGCGCTCGCGGCCGGACGGCACTGGCGGGTGTTGGGCTGGAGCTTTTTCGCCTGGTTCGTCGTGCAGTGGGTGCCTCCGGTGGACGGCGCCCCGCTCTATCCCATTCACGTCGGATCCTTCAACATCTTCGCCTGGCAGTTCCTCTTCGTCTCCGGAGTGGTCATCGGCCAGGTTCGGCTGACCGATCCCCGGCCCCAGATCGGCTTTCGCCCGCTGCTGCTCGCCGGGGCCGCGGCGATCTGCGTCTGTGGCTACGGCGTGCAGCGCCTCCATTGGCGCCCCGATTGCCCGGACTGGCTCTTCGGGATCATCCTGAACAAGCCCAACCTCGGAGCCCTGCGCCTGGTTAATTTCGCCATGGTGGCGTATCTCGTGGGAGCGGTGGGCGGGCGCTGGCCTCGGCTGATCACCTGGCGGCCGCTCGCCTTCCTGGGCCAGCATTCGCTGGTCGTGGTCGCGGCGCAGAGCGTGCTGGTTCTGATCCTGATCCAATTCGACGGACTCTTCGCGACGCCGTGGCGCGACCGGCTGGTGACCCTGGCGGCCATCGGCTTCCTCTTTGTCGCCGCGCGGGTCCACCAGTCGTTCACGGGCAGGGCGCCACTCCGGCCTCGCCAAACGCCGGGCTTGCCCGTAAGCCGGCCGCATGACGTCCCCGCGGCTTGAGCAGCAGATCCGTTTTATTCTCGAGGCCGACAGGCTGAAGGAAATTTTCCGCCAGACCCTCTGCACGCAGAGCCGCCGGAGGGAAAATGACGCCGAGCATTCGTGGCATCTGTGCCTTCTCGCCATCGTCCTGGCCGAGCATGCCAACGTGCCCCACCTCGATCTTGGCCGCGTGCTCCGGATGGTCATCATCCACGACCTGGTTGAGATCGACGCCGGCGACACCTACGCCTACGATCCGGCGGCAATGGTCGGCCAGCACGAGCGCGAGGCGGTCGCCGCCGATCGGATCTTCGGCCTCCTTCCCGCCGACCAGGCCAGGGAGTTTCGCGCCGCCTGGGACGAGTTCGAGGAGCGGAAGACGCCCGAGGCACGATTCGCCGCCGCGATCGACCGCTTCCAGCCCATGCTCCTCGGCTGCGCGACCGGGGGCGTTTCCTGGCGCGCCCACGGCATCACCCAGGACCGGATCCTCGCGCGCAACGCCCACATCGCCGACGGCTCCGCCCCCCTCTGGGATTACGCCGTGAAAATGGTTCAGCAGGCGGTGGACGCCGGCCACCTCAGCGCCGAGAAAATATAGCCGGCCGCAATTCGCTCAGGGTACGAGAGATCCACTCGCCAATCTAAGCAGGCTGGTCTTCGGTTGAATTGACGCAGCTCCCCGACTGGTCAATTCTGGCTCAGATATGGGCGTCCAACATTGCATGTTTCCTTGGCATTGGATGACGTTAAGCCCTGATGGCGACGCGCATCCGTGTCCCCATGGCTCTCGTTCGATCGGCAATGTCCTCAGCCATGGGGTTGCTGAGGTCTGGAACGGTTCGGTGATCAAGGAGGTGCGGGCTTCGATCCTGGCGGGCAACGTTCACGATATTTGCCGCACAAGCAATTGTCCCCATCAGCAGCCGAATGATGCATTTTCTCCGCCAGAGGCCCAACCGTTTCTTGATCCCGAATTCGTCAACGCTTTCGACGACGGCTGGTATCTTGAAAACAATCCCGACGTGAGGTCGGCAGTTGACCGCTTGGAGTTTATCTCCGGCCTGGAGCATTTCGCAAAATTTGGCCAAGCGGAGGGTCGGGCTTACCGGCTCATTTCCTGTCAGAAAGAAAAGCCAAATTTGCAGACTGCCAACGCCCTGATGGCGCTGCAGGAATACTCTCGTGGCGCAACGGAGATCAGTTCGCTGCCGGTTGACGTCGTCCTACAGATTTCTTCGATTTGCAATCTGCACTGCGTGATGTGCGGTCACGGCATGGGAACCGTCGAGAATCCCCGCCACATGCCGCTGGAGATCGTAGACAAAGCCGCACCCTATCTGTCGGCTGCCGCCAGAATGATTTTCAGCGGGATGGGCGAACCGCTGCTCGCTCCCGGGTTCTGGAAAGTTATAGCGAATTATGGGGGCGAAAGCACAGTGTTCATCCGAGCGAACTCGAATGCCCATTTTATTACGCCGGAGAAGGCGACGCGCATCATGGATTCCGGTCTGAAAGAACTCAGCTTCTCGCTCGATGCCGCGACGTCAGAAATTTACACCAGGATCCGGGGCGGAGATTTTCAAAAGGCCCTGGATGGTGCAGCTACGATGTGTGCAATCCGCCGGCAGCACCCCAGGAAGTCGCTGGAGATCTTCATCAACATGACGTTGATGCGTGAAAATATCGCCGAGGCCCCTGCGTTTGTCGAATTGGCACATCGCCTCCAGGTTGACGCAGTGATATTTGGCCAATTGCTGAAGTTTGGAGACCAACCCGACTGGATCGTTCGGAGAGATTCATGGTGGTTTGGGTACTCCGATCAAATGCTCCGGAATGCCCCTGACCTAGCCAATCGGTGTCTGCTAGAAGCAAAGGCTCGGGCGGACGCGCTGGGAGTAAAATTGATTTTCCTGCAAAACACTCATCTCTTCCTTGAGGCGTCTTGGGTGGAGAAGACTAAGGCAGATTTATTTCATGCCAGCTTGGTTGGCGGCCGCGAAAGCTGGATTGATTTCGACCGGGAATTTTGAAACCACTAGGTCGTGGATTCAGTAGGCCGTAAAGAGCCGGAGTTCAGCTCGCGGCAAACTGCTCATAGCGGCTTCCTAGATGCAGGAACGCCCTGCGGTCTCGTCCGACAATGGAGGCATGCGCGCGTTCGGCGAACGCAAGCTGCCACGCGTCATTTTCGCCAAAACGAGCGCCCTTCCGCTTTGCGGCGCGCTGCAGCTCCGCGCATTTTGTGGCATGTTGAAAACCGATATTTTGGGGAATATAGCCGCAGATGAATTTCATGCCCTCCGACGCATCGGCGCATCCTTCCAAAAACTCGGCAGCGGAAATGCAGCTCACAATGAGCGCCCGTTGGCCCCACTGCCGGTTTTGGTGAAGCCATTCCATGGCAGGGCCGGCGACACCTGCTTCGATCTCGCGTTCGAGGTCGATCAAGAACGATGAATCAAGCAGTACCGGCGCCACGGTGAAGTTTCTTTTCAGCGTTTTTCGCCAGCTGCGCATCGGCCCAATCGGCGAGTTCATGGGTCGTCAAGATCTTGCCCAGCGAGCGAGCGTGAATCAGTTCGGACCGGGACATGCTGCACAGCTTCGCCGTGGCATCGAGCTGCTTCAGCTCCTCGGCTGAGTACCGGGTTGAGATGGGAAACTCCTTCATGATCGCAAAAACAGGCATGACTTACTGTGTCTGTCAACTACGGCTGTAGTTATATTCTCACCCCTGCGAGTGATCTCTTCAAAAATATTTCCACGGCGTGTAGACACTATAACAAGTCTCCACACGAGGAGCCCGTCGTCCGTCGATCGGTCCATGATTCATTACACAATTACTTTAAGGACAATATATTACAATATCATCCCCATACCGGCGATTGCGATGTAAAATGCAGACTAGCTCAGGTCCCGGATCGAGCCGAACTCCGGGTCGAAGAGGCGCTGGTAGGTGCGGACGATCATGCCGTCGGTGAGGCCGGCGAGCCAGTCGCAGATCCGGCGCGCCTTGCCGGCCTTGGTGGCCTCGGCGTCGATCAGCCGGCCGACTTGCGGCGGCAGGATCCGGACCACCCGGCCCTTCTTTTCGACATAGTTGCGCCACGCCGATTCCCAAAGGTCGAACAGGATTTTCCGCGCCTTGTGCTCCATCTGCTGCAGCTGGGGGCTCTCGAAGATGACGTCGTTGGCCATCTTCTTGAAGAACAGGGCGGCGCGCTCGGCCTCCGGGGCCACCACGAGTTCGTAGCGGAAGCGGTTCGTCTTCGCGGCCATGAAATTGTCCCGCTCACGCAGGCGGCAGGCGGTGATGAATTCGCCGATCTTTTTCGAAAAGACGCTCTCGAGCCGGTCCGAATGGAGGCCGCGCCCCAGTTCGTCGAGGAGGGCCTGGCGCTCGGGGTCGATGGCCTCGCCGGCGGCCCAGCGCTCGATGCGCTCCAGCGTGAGAAAGCCCGCCTTGACCCCGTCGACGATGTCGTTGAGCGAATAGGCCGCGTCGTCGGCCCAGTCCATGATCTGGCACTCCACGCTCTTGAAGGCGTTGAGCCGCCCCTTGGCCCGGTACTCCGCCGGAACCCTGACGCCGCCCAAGACAAAGGTCCGGACCGGCGCCTGGGGATCGTAGAGAAAGTGGTTCGAGGGTGGCCTGGGAAATTCCTGGAAGAGGAGCTTGTACTTCAGGACGCCGTCGAGCAGCGCCCGGGTCGGCTGCATCCCGCGGACTCCGCTCTCGTTTTGGTACATCGTCTCGGTCAGGAGGTGGAGGGTCTGCGCGTTCCCCTCGAACCCCCCCCAGGGAAGCATGATCTCCTGCAGGGTTCGCTCGCCCGAATGCCCGAAGGGGGGATGGCCGAGATCGTGCGCCAGGCAGACCGCCTCGACCAGATCGCCATCGATCCGAAAATCATCCCGAAGCACGCCGCCCTTGACCTGCAGGTACTGGCAGATGGAGCGGCCGATCTGCGCCACCTCCATCGAATGGGTCAGGCGCGTACGGTAAAAGTCGTACTCACCGGAGAGAAAGACCTGCGTCTTCGCCTGCAGCTTGCGGAAGGCCTGGGCGTGGATGATGCGGTCGCGGTCGATCTGAAACGCGTTCCGGTAGTCCGTCTTGCGCGGGCCGCCATAGGTTTCGCTGTCGAAGTCGCGATAGAACTCGTTCTTCATCAGGGGGGAGTGAGGGTGTCATCTGCTCCTTCGCCGTTGCAAATCCTTTGCGCGAACGCATTTTTGCCTCCTCCCCGCCCATGGCCGCCCGCACCAAGCCCTCCGTCCTCCGCCGCCTCGAAAAGGCGGCTCGCATCGCGGCCCAGGCCGCCTACGCGCCCTATTCCAAGTTCCATGTCGGCGCAGCCGTGCTGAGCGGGTCCGGGCGCATCTATTCGGGCTGCAATGTGGAAAACGCCTCGTACGGCCTCTGCCAATGCGCGGAGCGCACCGCCCTGTTCACCGCCATAGCCGCCGGCGAGCGCACGGTGTCGGCCGTGGCGGTTTACACGCCGACGACCGAGCCCACCGGCCCCTGCGGCGCGTGCCGGCAGGCGCTCAGCGAATTCGGCCCGGAAGCCGTGGTCATCAGCACCTGCAATTCGTCCCGCCGGCTTGAGGCCACGCTCGCCTCGCTGCTGCCGGCCTCGTTCGGGCTCCGCAACCTGCGGCAGGCGCAGGCGGCTAGGCGCCCCCGCTGAAGAAGTCCTTCACCGCGCCGGCCACATCGGCGCGGGCGACGTCGCGCTCACTCCGCTCGCCGAGGTCGCGGATTTTCACGACGCCCTTGGCCAGCTCGTCGCTGCCGTAAATCAGGGCCACGCGCGCGCCGGATTCGGCGGCGGCCTTGAATTGCTTGCCGAAGGCGGGAGCCCGCAGCGGGTACTCGACCCGGTAGCCGGCCGACCGCAGGCGGCTGAGATCCGCGAAGGCCGCGCGGCGCGGCTCCCCTTCCCCGGAAATCACGTAGATGTCCGGGGCGTTGATGAGCGCGGGCCACAGCCCGCGCTGCTCGAGCAAAAGGCCGGTCGTCACGTCGCCGATCGCGAATCCGACGGCGGGCAGGTCCGGTCCGCCGAGCTTCTTCACCAGATCGTTGTAGCGGCCGCCCCCCGCCAACGCCCGCAGGTCCCCCTTGCGGTCAAAGGCCTCGAAGACAAAGCCGGTATAGTACGCCAGTCCCCGCACGACGCCGAGATCCACCTGGATGAAATCACCGAGGCCCATGTCGGCCAGGCCGCCCAGGAGCTTCTCCCATTCTCCCAGCCGGGCGGCGAGCTTACCTCCCGGAGCGGCGCCCGTTCCCAGGTGGTCCCTGAGCGCCGCCAGCGACTTGATCTGAAGGAATTCAAGGATGGCGGCCTTCCGTTCGGGCGCCAGCGCACCGTGCTGGCCGGCGTAGCCCGCGAAAGCCTCGTCCCCGAGTTTTTCGTAGCGGTCGACGGCCGAGAGGATCCCGCGCGCCTGCGCGTCGTCGCAACCGAGCGATTCGAGGTAGAAGAACCAGAGGTCGCGGTCGCTCAGCCGCACGCAGAAATCGTCCTTCGTCAGACCAAAACCGGCCAGACACTGCACGAGCAGCGCGATGATCTCGATCTCCCCCTCGGGGCCGGGCTCGCCGAAGATGTCGGCATTCAATTGGAAAAAGGAGCGCTGGCGCCCCTTTTGGGCGCGCTCATAGCGGTAAAATTCGGCGATGCTGAACCACTTGATCGGCCGCTTGAGCGAGCCCGCCCGCTCGCCGACGAGACGGCAGACGGTCGGGGTCATCTCGGGGCGGAGGGCAACCTCCCGGCCGCCCTTGTCCGCGAAGCTGAACAGTTGCGCTTCGATCTCCTCGCCCGATTTGGTCTTGTAGAGCTCGAGCGGCTCCAGCACCGGAGCGTCGTACTCCTCGAACCCGAACGTCCGGGCCGCCTGCCGCCAGACGCTGAAAAGATGGCTGCGGCGGGCCAGGTCCTCGGGATAAAATTCGCGGAAGCCCGGCAGACTCTGGAACGTAGCCATGCGGCCGGATGCGGGCGAGCGCCCGGCTCAGATCGCGAGCTTGGTGATGTCCAACTTCTTCAGCTGCTGCTTGAGAATCTTGCCCGACTTGAATTTTACCACCGCCCGCTGGGGAATGATGACTTCCGCCTCCGGCTTGTTGGGATTGCGTCCGATCCGCTGCTTGCGCACTTGCACTTCCAGCACGCCAAAGTTGCGCAACTCGACGTTGCGACCGTTGGCCAGCGCCCGCTGGATGATGTCGAGCGTCTGTTGCACCGTATCGACAATCTGCTTTTGCGGGAATCCCGCCTTGCGGTAAATTTCCAGCACGATCTCGCGTTTGGTCAGGTTGGTTGACATGGTAACTCCTTTGGTTTCTGCCCCTAGAGAACAGTTTAAATGATTTGTGGCAACTGAATTACGTCAATATCCAATGCCCGACCCCGTCGCCGTCAACTCGATGTTCGGGCGCATTGCGCGCCGGTACGACCTGGCGAACCGGCTGCTGAGCGGCGGCCGGGACGCGGCGTGGCGGCGGCGGCTCGTGGCGGCGGCGCAAAGCGAACGGCCCGCCGACGTGCTCGACCTCGCCACGGGCAGCGGCGACGTGGCCTTTGCCCTCGGCCACGCGCTGCCCGCCGCGCGGGTGGTTGGCGCGGATTTTTGCGCGCCGATGCTGGCCGAGGCCGAGAGGAAAAGGGGATCGGCCGGAGCCGGCGCGGCCCATGTCGTCTTCCGGGAGGCCGATGCCCTGGCGCTGCCTTTCCCCGCCGCGAGCTTCGACGCGGTGACCATCGCCTTCGGCCTGCGCAACCTCGCCGACCGAGCCCGCGGATTCGCCGAAATGCGCCGGGTGCTGCGGCCGGGCGGAAGGATCCTCGTCCTCGAGTTCTCTCAGCCCTACCCCTGGTTCCGGCCCATCTATCTCTGCTACCTGCGCTGGATCCTGCCGGCCATCGCCGCCCGCGTGACGGGCGACCGCGCGGCCTACGTCTACCTAAACGAAAGCATCGAGGAATTTCCGGGGCGGGAGGTCCTCGCGCAGGAAATGCGCGCGGCCGGATTCACCGCCGTCACGGCCCAGGCCCTCACCTGCGGCGTCGTGGCGCTGCACCAGGCCGCGGCGCCCGGCGCCGCTAGTTGAAGGATTTCCCGCAGCCGCACGTGGTCTTGGCGTTGGGGTTGCGGATCTCGAAGCCCTTGCCGTGGAGGCCATCGTCGAAATCGATGCTGACGCCGCGCAAGTGGACGAGGCTCGCGGGATCGATCACCATCGGCACCCCTTCGCTCTCAAAGGCCTCGTCGCCATCCCTGGCCTCGTCGAAGGTCATCCCATATTGCATTCCGGAGCAGCCGCCGTTTTCAACCGAAACGCGCAGGCGGCCGGCGGCCGCGGGCTGGGACGAGCGCATGGATTGCACCTGCGCGGCGGCGCGGGGAGTGAGGGTGACCATGCAGCGAATTTAAGGCCGAAACCCGGGCTGTCAAACCGGCCCCCAGCATAAAACGGGCCGAAACTGGAATCATTTCTTGCCAAGGGCCATGGTGGCGCGATTGAGTGAGGGGCGTGAGCCCGCCCACCGTCCTTTCCGCGCCCCTTCGGATGAACTCCTCCGTTCTACAAGCGCATGAGCGGACCTGGCTATAACCAGGGTCTCCACCAGCGGCAGACCCAGTCGCTCGTCCTGGCGCCGCAGCTGCGGCAGTCCCTGAAGATCTTGCAGGTGGCCGCGCTCGACCTGCGGTCCACGATCCAGGAAGAGCTGCAGAGCAATCCCACGCTCGAGGAACTGCCGATGGAGGGGGTCAGCCTCGAAAAATCGGGGGAGGAGAAGGCGACGGGCGACGACGGAGATCCGGCGGCGCCGGCCGTCATGGCCACGGATGGCGGCGAGAAGCGCGAGGAGATGGATTTTTCAAAGCAGTTCGAGATCCTGGGGAAAATGGACGACGATTGGCGCGACTATCCCTCCGGCGCCCCCAGCTATACGAGCGAGGACGCCGAGCGGCGCCAGCACCTCTTCGACTCGCTGGTGAGCGAGACCTCGCTCCAGGAACACCTCATGCGGCAGGCCGAGCTCGCCGAAATATCGGCGCAGGCGCTGGAGGCGATGAACCACCTGGTCGGCAGCCTCGACGATCGCGGCTTCCTGACCCAGACTTCGGCCGATGTGGCGCTGCAGACCGGCCTGCCGCTGGAGGCGGTGCAGGATGCGGTGGCGGCGCTGCGCAGCTTCGATCCGCCGGGCATCGGCGCCCAGTCGCTGTCCGAGTGCCTGCTGGCCCAGCTCACCGCCAAGGGCCGCGGTGAATCGCTGCCCGCCCGGATGGTGCGCGACCATTTCGAACTGCTGACCCGGCGCCGCATCCCCGAGCTCGCCCGCAAGCTGGCGGTGCCCGCCGACGACGTGCAGGCCGCCATCGAGGAAATCGGCAAGCTCGATCCCGCGCCGGGCCGGCGCTTCGCCGAGGACAGCAACCGCGTGGTGATCGCGGATGTCACGATCGAGAGGGACGGCGAAGTCTGGAAGATCCACCTCAACAACGACTACATCCCCCGCCTGCGCATCTCGGCCACCTACCGCGAGCTCATCGCCAAGGGCACGCTGTCCAAGGACGAGCGCGAGTACCTGCGCGAGCGGATGCGCTCGGGCAAGTTTCTGATCGATTCCATCGAGCAGCGCCAGCGCACGATCGAGCGGATCACGCGCGAGATCCTCAAGGCCCAGGAGCCCTTCTTCGAGCATGGCGTCTCCCACCTGCAGCCGCTGACGATGACCCGGATCGCCGACATCGTCGGCGTCCATGAGACCACGGTCAGCCGGGCCATCGCCAACAAGTACCTCAAGACCCCGCATGGCATCTTTGAATTCAAGTATTTCTTCACCCCCGGCTATCAGGCCGGCGGAGGCGGCGCGGCGGTCTCGAATACCAGCGTCAAGGAGATGATCGCCGACCTGGTGGCGGCCGAGGACAAGGGCGGCCCCCTGAGCGACCAGGACATCGTCGCCCGCCTCCTGGAAAAGGGCATCACGATCGCCCGCCGCACCGTGGCCAAGTACCGCGAGGAGCTCGGCATCCTGCCGAGCAACCTGCGGCGCGACTATAAATAGTTAGGGCGCGTTGTCCCCCAACGCGCCCTACCTTGATAATGGCTGCGGGGCCAGGCCCAGCGCCGGCTCGATCCGCAGGCCCAGTCCGCTCCGGTCGAGGCCGGCGGCGTCCGTCCAGGCGGCGAAGGCGATCATGGCCGCGTTGTCGCCGGTGTGCGGCGGTTCGGCGGCTAGCAGAGGCACGCGCGCCTTGCGCGCGACCGCCGCGAGGGCTGCGCGCAGGGAGAGGTTGTGGGCGACGCCGCCGGAGAGGCCGAGGCTGCGATATTCGCCCTGCCCCAGCGCCGCGCCCGCCTTGCGCGCGAGGGCGTCGATCACCGCCCGCTGGTAGCTCGCGCACAGGTCCGGCAGCCGCGCCCTCACCTCAGCCGGGGACATTTTCTCCAGGCGGTAGCGCAGGCTGGTCTTGAGGCCGGAAAAGCTGAAGTCCAGCTCGTCGCGCTGCTCCAGGCCGCGGGGAAACGCAAAGGCGTCCTCGCGCCCGCCGACCGCCCCGCTTTCGACCAGCGGGCCGCCGGGATAGCCCAGTCCCAGCAGCTTCGCGCCCTTGTCGAGGGCCTCGCCGGCCGCGTCGTCGCGGGTCGACGAAAGCAGCTCGATCGAGCGGTCCGCCCGGAGCACAAAAAGCAGCGTGTGCCCTCCCGAGGCGATCAGGCCGAGGTGCGGCAGATGCGCGTCCAGCCGCGCCGCGAATTCGGAGGGGGCCGCCGCGTGCAGCGGGAGGAAGGGCGACCAGGCGTGGGCCCGCAGGTGGTTCACGCCGACGAGCGGGATCCGCCGGGCCAGCGCGATCGCCTTGGCCGCGGCGACGCCGATCGCCAGGCAGGCCGCCAGGCCGGGGCCGTGGGCCACGGCCACCTGCGCCAGGGGTGCGCCGTGGAGCGCGTCGCGCGCCCGGGAGAGGAGCGGCGCAATGTGCCGCAGATGCTCGCGGGCCGCGAGGTCGGGCACGACGCCGCCGTGGCGCCCGTGCAGCGCGATCTGGCTGTGGACCCATTCGCCGGCCACCCCGCGCGCGGGGTCGAATAGCGCCACCGCCGTCTCGTCACACGAGCTCTCCAGCGCGAGGATCAACGCCCTCCTCCGGCCTTCTTGGCCGCGGCCGCCGCGGCGTCAGCCTGCCCGTCGAGCATGTCCACGCCCTTGAGGACGTCTAGCGCCGTCTGCAGCTGCCGGTCCTCGATGGGATCGAAGCCGAAGACCGTCCTGAATTCCGCGGGCTGCCCCAGGAGGTCCGGCCGTCCGTGCTGCTGGCGCAGCTTGAAATCCTCGTCGGGGGTCATGATCACCTCGACCTGGGGGGCGATGCCCTTCTCGTGGATGCTGACCCCGCTGGGAGTATAGTACTTTGCCGTGGTCAGGCGCAGCGCCTCGCCGTCCTTGAGCTTGAAGATCGCCTGGACCGAGCCCTTGCCGAAGGAGCGTTCGCCCACGATCACCGCCCGGCCGGTGTCCTTGAGGGCGCCGGTGACGATCTCGGCGGCGCTGGCGGTGCCGGCGTTGATCAGGACGGCCACCGGGAGCTCCAGTGGGTCGCCCTCGGACTCGGCGCGGTAGTCCTCCCGGTCCGCGGGCTTGCGACCCTGCGTGTAGACGATGATCTCGCCCTTGCGGAAAAATGGCTCGGCCACCTCGACCGCGGCGTCCAGCAGGCCGCCCGGATTGTTGCGGAGGTCGATGACGAGGCTGTCGATGTTCTGCTTGAGCAGGCGGTTGACGGCATTGACAAACTCCTCCCCGGTGTGTTCGGAAAACTCCTTGACCTGGATGTAGCCGACGTCGCCGTCGAGCACCCGCGCATCCCCGACGCTGTCCACCTTGATGATCTCCCGCGTCAGCGTGAGATCGAAGTTCTTCCCGGTGCCCGGCCGGAAGAGGCTCACGCTCACGCGGGTGTTGGGCTTGCCGCGCAGCCGCCCCACCACGTCCTCCATCGTGGAGCCGGCGCCGAGGCGATGGCCGTCGATGCCGGTGATCTCGTCGCCGCGCAGAATGCCGGCGCGCTCGCCGGGCGTGCCGGCGATGGGCGCGATGACGACGATGCGGTCGGACCGCGTCTCGACTTCGATCCCGATGCCGCCGAACTCCCCGCTCAGGTCCTCCTCCAGCTCCTCGTTGTCCTTCGCCTCCATGAATTCTGAGTGCGGATCGAGCGACTCGACCAGCCCGTGGATGGCCGACCGGGCCAGCGCGTCATAGGACGAGGCCTTCGGGTCGACGTAATTCTCGTTCACGATCTGCAGGACCTCGCGGACATAGGCGGAGGCGTGATTGAGGTCGCGGCTGGGAAACAGGCCCCAGAGCAGGCCCAGGTGCAGGAGTGCCGGGACAAAGAGCGCGCCCAGCACCACCCCGGTGGCCAGTGTAAGAATCCGTTTGCCCATGGTTCGGACTGTGTGCATCCGCTTCAGATTGTAAATCATGGGTTCCGCCGCCCCCGGACAGGTCCCGCCCGAAGCCGCCTCACCGGCGTTTCTCGCCGCCTTTCGCGCCCGGGCCGGTGCGGGCGGAGCCATGACCTTCGCCGGCTTCATGGAACTGGCTCTCTACGACCCCGCGGTGGGCTATTATCGCCGGGCGCGGGCGCGGGTCGGCACCGGACCCGGAGCCGACTTCGTCACGGCCAGCACGACCGGTCCGGTCTTCGGCGAGCTGATCGCCGCGGCCGCCGGCACCCTCCTCGGCCCGCGCGACCCGAAGGAATTCACTTTTGTCGAAATCGGCGTGGAGCCGCGGGCATCCGGCGAGCCCGCGGGCATTCTGGCTGGAAGGGCCCATCCCTTCGGGGCGGCGCGCACCGTGTCGGTCGGCGAGGCCCCCGCGCTGCGCGGGCCGTGCGTGGTCTTTGCCAACGAGCTCCTGGATGCGCAGCCCTTCCGCCGTTTCATCTTTCGCGGCGGCGCCTGGCGCGAATTGGGCGTGGCCCTGCGCGGGGATGAGCTGACTGAGATCGAGCTCGCCATCGCGCCGGCGGCGGATGGCCGCTTCGGCGAACTGGCCGAGAATTGGGGGCCCGCGCCCGAGGGCTACCTGGTCGACGCGCCCACCGGCGCCCTGCTGCTCCTGGAGGAGCTGGCCGGACAGCCCTGGCAGGGTCTCTTTCTGACCTGCGATTACGGGAAGACCTGGCGCGAACTCACCGAGGCGACGCCCCAGGGCACCGGGAGGGCCTATCGCCATCATCGCCAGGAGATCAACCTGCTCGCCCGGCCGGGCGAACAGGACCTCACGTGCCATGTCTGCTGGGACTGGCTGGAGGCGGCGCTGGCGCGGCACCGGTTCGAGAGCATCGCCGTGGCCGGGCAGGAGGCGTTCTTCATGCAGCATGCCGGAGACACAATCGCCGCGGCCATCCTGGCCGAGGCCGGCCGGTTCAGCCAGCGCAAGGCGGCCCTGATGCAGCTGCTCCATCCCGCGCTCTATGGCCAGAAGTTTCAGGTGCTGAGCGGCTTCCGTAATGCGTAAATTTCCGGCAAATTAGGACTTCCGCAAAATTCCCTTGCCCAGGCCGGCTCCACCCCTAACGTTCGACCCTTAAACCCTTTTCACCACCATGGCCAAAGTCTGCATCATCACCGGTCGTCGCCCCGTCAAGGGCAACATCATCAATCGCAAGGGTCAGAGCAAGAAGAGCGGGGGCATCGGCACCCACATCACCAGCATTACCCGCCGCAAATTTCGGCCGAACCTGCAGCGCGTGCACATCGAGATGCCCGGCGGCGGCACCAAGCGGGTCTGGGTCTCGGTCAAGGCCCTCAAGGCCGGGTTGGTCCGCAAGGCGTTGCGCCGGTCCACGGCCGCGCGCTAGACGGATCGGAAGACGATGGCGGCGTTCTGGCCGCCGAATCCGAGGTTGTTGCTGAGCACTGTGCGCACGCGCAGGTGCCGGGCGGTATTCGGAACGTAATCCAGGTCGCAGTCCGGATCCGGATCCTCCAGGTTGATCGTCGGCGGCACCATGCCGGTCTCGATCGCCTTGATGCAGATGACCGACTCGATGCCGCCGGCGGCGCCCAGCAGATGCCCGGTCATGGATTTGGTCGAGCTGATGGCGAGCCGCCGCGCGTGATCGCCGAAGACCTTCTTGATCGCGAGCGTCTCGAAGCGGTCGTTGTAAGGCGTGGAGGTGCCGTGGGCATTGATGTAATCCACCATCTCGGGCTCCGCGCCGCCCTGGGCCAGCGCCCGGCGCATGGCCAGCGAGAGGCCCTTGCCATCGGGATCGGGCTGCGTGATGTGAAAGGCGTCGCAGGTGGCGGCGTAGCCGGCCAGTTCGCAATAGATGCGGGCGCCGCGGGCCTGGGCATGCTCGAGCGATTCGAGCACGAGGATGCCGGCGCCCTCACCCATCACGAAGCCGTCACGATTCCGATCGAACGGTCGGCTGGCCTGCGCGGGGGCGTCGTTGCGGGTGCTCATCGCCTTCATGGCGCAAAAGCTGGCGTAGGCGAAGGGCGTGATCGTCGCCTCGCTCCCCCCGGCGATCATGACGTCGGCCTCGCCGAGGCGGATGGCGCGGGCGGCCTCGCCCAGCGCATGCGTGCCGCTGGCGCAGGCGGAGACGACGCCAAAATTCGGGCCGCGCGCGCCATATTCGATGGCCACGAGCCCCGAGCACATGTTGATGATCAGGGAGGGAATGGTAAAGGGGGAGACTTTCCGCGGCCCGCGCTCCGCCAGGACCCTCAGTTGGGTCTCATAGGTGTGCATCCCGCCGATGCCGGAGCCGATGATAACCCCGATCCGGTCGCCATCCTCGCGCGCGGTGTCGAGTCCCGAGTCCCGCACCGCCTCGGCGGCGGCGACGAAGCCAAAATGCGTGTAGCGGTCGTTGCGCCGCGCCTCCTTGGCGTCCATGTGCTGGGTCACATCCCAGTTGCGCACCTCGGCTCCGATCTGGCAGGCGAAGTCCGAAGGATCGAACTGCCTCACGCGATCCACCCCGCTGCGGCCGGCCAGCAAGCCGGCCCAAAAGGTTCCCACGTCATGGCCCAACGACGTGACGACACCCAGGCCGGTCACAACCACGCGTCGGGAGGAGTCAGCCATTGCCATGCCAGAGGTTTACCAGCGGTCGGCGGACGGTTGAAAACAAAAAGGCGTCCCGCCCGGAAAATCCCCGCCGGGGACGAAGGCAGAACGCCGCGGCTGCGAAGCCGGATGTGATCTTGCGGTCCCGCTTATGACGGGCCGGCCTTCGCCTTGATGTAGTCGATGACCTGCCCCACCGTCTGGAGCTTTTCCGCGTCGGATTCCGGGATCTCTCCCTTGATCTCGTCCTTGAACTCCTCCTCGAAGGCCATGATGAGCTCGACCGTGTCCAGGGAATCGGCGCCGAGATCGTCGAGAAAGGAGGCCGTCGGCGTGATCTGCTCCTCGTTGACGTTGAGCTGATTCACGATGATCTCCTTGACGCGCTGTTCGATAGTTTTTTGGTCGGCCATTTGAGGGGGAAGGAAGTGCTTCTCGGAGGCTTCACATCGCCATGCCGCCGTCAACGGTAAAAACTTGTCCCGTAATGTATCCCGCTTCTTCCGAGCACAAATACGCGACCAGGTGGGCGACGTCGGCCGGATCGCCGAAACGCTTGAGCGGGACGGCCTCCAGGATCCGCGCGGAGAGCTCGGGCTGGTTGACGAATTCGGTGGTCATGTCCGTCTTGATGAAGCCCGGAGCGACGGCATTGACGGTGACCTTGCGCGCAGCGAATTCGCGGGCGAGGGTCTTGGTCAGGCCGATCATTCCGGCCTTGGCCGCGGCATAGTTGGCCTGCCCGGCGTTTCCCATGATCCCGCTGACCGAGGAGATGTTGACGATGCGTCCCCACCGGGCCCGCGTCATGGCACGGGCCAGCGGCTTGCTCCAGTGAAAGCAGCTGGTCAGGTTCGTGGCGAGGACGTCGTTCCAGTCGGCATCGCTCATGCGGAAGAGCAGCCCGTCGCGGGTGATGCCGGCGTTATTGACCAGGATGTCAATGGCCGGAAATTCGGCCAGAAGCGCGGCCGCAGCCTGGGCGACGGCCCCGCCGTCCGCCACATCCACCGCCAGGGCCTTGGCCACGCCGCCGGAGGCGGTGATGGCGGCGGCCGTCGCGCCGCAGGACTCGGCGGACTTCGACACGCAGATGACGGTCACACCCTGCTTCGCCAGGGTCTCGGCGATGGCCCGGCCGATGCCGCGGCCGGCGCCGGTGACGAGGGCGGTGCGATGGGTGAAGGTGAGCATAGAGAGTCGGAGAAGGGGTCAGGCCGCCAGTTGTTAAATCGCGCCTGCGATTTAACAACTGGCGGCCTGACCCCTTATTTCAATACACATCGCGCTGGTAGCGCTTTTCCCTTTTCATTTGCTTGACGTATTCGACCGCGCGCTCGGGCGTCAGCGCGCCGCGATCGGCGATGATGTCATGGAGGGCGGTGTCCACATCCTTGGCCATGCGCTTGGCGTCGCCGCAGACGTAGAAGCAGGCGCCCGACTCAATCCAGGCCCACAGCTCCGCGGCCTGCTCGCGCATGCGGTCCTGCACGTAGATCTTGTTGATCTGATCGCGGGAAAAGGCCGTGTCGAGGCGCGCCAGCTCGCCGCGGTCGAGGCGGCCCTGCCACTCGTCCCCGTAGAGGAAGTCGGTCGCCCGCTTTTGGTCCCCGAAAAAGAGCCAATTGCGGCCGGTCGCGCCCGACGCCACGCGGTCCTGGACAAAGGCCCGGAACGGGGCGATGCCGGTGCCGGGGCCGACCATGATCACGTCGCGCGCGCCGTCCTCCGGCGGCCCGAAATGCGAATGGGACACGAACACGGGGACCCGCGTCGTTCCGACCTGCGCCCGGTCGGCCAGAAAGCTCGAACACACGCCCACCCGCTCCCGCCCGTTGGTCCGGTAGCGGACGACCGCGACCGTGAGGTGGATCTCCGCGGGAAAGACCCGCGCGGAGGAGGCGATCGAATAGAGCCGGGGCTGGAGCCGCCGCAGGTGATCGATCAATTCCTGGGGCGTGAGCCGCGCGCTGGAAAACTCGGCCAGGAGGTCGACAAATTCGCGCTCGTGCAGGTAGCCGGCGAGCATGTCCTTCGCTTCCGGCGCGAGCAGGCCCTCCAGGCGGGCCCGTTCGGGCGGCAGCGTGGCGCGCCCGGCGAGAGTCTCGACCATCTTCCGGGTCGGTCCGGCCAGCGCCACCCGAGAGGTCAGGGCCTCGCGCAGCGGAATGGGCGCGGCGGCTTTCGGCAGCATGACCCGCTCGTCTCCCGTCGCCCCGAGGCGCGCCAGCAGCTCCGCCACCTCGGAGGGACGATTGGTTGCGTACACCCCAAGCGAGTCGCCGGCCTTGTAGTGCAGGCCGCTGCCGGTGAGATCGACCACGAAATGCCGGGTCTCCTTCCCGGACCCCGGCTTGGTCAACAGCCGGTTTTCGGTGATCAGCGCGGAAAACGGATTGTCCTTGGTGTAGGCGGAGGTGGCGTCGGGAGCAAACACGGCAAACGGAAATTAACAGCCACACCCGGCTGGCGGGCAAGCTGGTTTCTCCGTTGCGCCGCGCGAGACAACCTTCTACCTAGGGCAGCGTGAAGACCTCCGCCATTCTCTCCGCCGCCTTCGGCCCCTGCCTCCTCGCGCTGAGCCTGGTCGCCGGCAGGTCCGCCGGCCTCGCCGCGCCGCTCACGGCGACTGCGGCAGTCCAAACCCAGCCCGATCCGGCCGCACCGATCATAACCTATCTCAAGGCCGGCACGGAGCCCGCCGTGCCGGCCGGCGACGCGGCCGGCGTACCGCCTCCGGGCTGGATCGCCGTCGCCCTGCCCGGTCCCTTCGAGGGCTATGTCCTCAACAAGGATTTCACCAAGGGCCTGGAGGTCAAACCCGGTTCGCCCGTCTATCTCGCCCCCAAGGCCGATGCCGGCGTGCTGACGGTGATCGCGCCCGGCGACAAGAGCGAGATCACCGGCCTGTTCGGCCAGTGGACGCAGGTTCACCTGCAGAAGAACCTGGTCGGGTATGTCGCGACAGCCCCCGCGCCCGGGTCGGCGCCGGCCGCCGCCAATCCGCCCGCCGTCCCGCCGGCCGCCGCGCCCGTGCCAGCCGTCGCGCCTGAACCCGTCGCGGGCACCGCCGCCACGTCCGGCAGCGGAGGTGTTCCGCTGGCGCGCACCTTCGAAGGCCGCTTCGCCTCCACCCATCATGTCTTCAAATCGCGCAAGTTCTATGACTGGGAGCTCGTCGACGAGTCCGGCAACCGAATCGCCTATCTGGACCTCAGCAAGCTGATGTTTACAGAGCAGATCGACAAGTACACCGATCGGTCGGTGGTCGTCTATGGAGCCGTGAATCCAGCCGACAGCGAGGACATCGTCATCGCCGTCGAAAGTCTCCAGCTGAAATAGCCGTTCGTCGGTCCGGCTGCGCGCCATGGAACTCATCGACGGCAATCAGATCGCCGCGGCCATCGTGGCCGAGCTCAAGGCTGAGGTCGCGGCGCTGGCGGGCCGGCGGCCCTGCTTGGCCCTCGTGCGGGTCGGCGAGGATCCCGCCTCCGTCTCGTACGTCAGGAAGAAGGAGCAGATCGCGGCGGAGATCGGCATCGACGGGCGCCTCATCCTGCCGCCGGCCGGCATCACCGCCTCCGCGCTGGCGGCGGAGGTGGACCGGCTCAACGCCGACGACGGAGTCGACGGGATCCTCGTGCAATCGCCCTTGCCGGCCGGGATCGACGAGCGGGCCATCTTCCGTCGGCTCGACCCGGCCAAGGATGTCGACGGCCTCCATCCCCTGAATCTCGGCAAAATCGCCCAGGATGACGAGAGCGGGTTCGCCGCCTGCACTCCCGCCGGCATCATGGAGTTGCTGGCGCGCAGCGGGGTGGACCTGCGCGGCCGGCATGTCATCGTGCTGGGGCGCTCGCTGCTCGTGGGCAAGCCGGTCGCCCTGCTGGCATTGCAGAAAAAGGCCGGGGCCAACGGCACGGTGACCGTGTGCCATTCCGCCACGCCCAATCTGCCGGCCCTGACGCTCCAAGCCGACGTCCTCATCGCGGCCATCGGTCGTCCGGAATTCGTCACCGCCGCGATGGTGAAGCCCGGCGCCGTCGTGATCGACGTCGGCATCAACCGGGTCGCCGACCCCACGCGCAAGAGCGGCTACCGTCTGGTCGGAGACGTGCACTTCCCCACGGTGGCGCCGCGGGCCGGCAAGATCACCCCGGTCCCCGGGGGCGTCGGCCCGATGACGGTGGCCATGCTCATGCGGAACACGGTCAAAGCCTATCGAAGAAGGGGTCAGGCTGATACTTGTTAAATCAGCGGCAGATTTAACAAGTATCAGCCTGACCCCTTTTGATTCGCGTTTCATTCCTTGCTCCGCATCCCGCCGCACTCCAAGGTCGCAGATATGCCCGCTTCGAGAATCCTGGTCATTGACGATCAGCCCATCAATGTGCAGCTGCTCAAGCGGAAGCTCGAACGGGAGGGCCTGCAGGTCGCGGCGGCCTACAATGGCCGGGAAGGCCTGGATCTGATCCAAAAGAGCAAGCCCGACCTCATCCTGCTCGACGTGATGATGCCTGACATGGACGGCATCGAGGTCTGCCAGCGCCTCCAGGCCAACGAGGAGACCCGCTCAATCCCGGTCATCTTCATCACGGCGCGCTCCACCAAGGAGAGCAAGCTCGAGGGGCTCGCCGTCGGGGCCGTGGACTATATCACCAAGCCGATCGACCTCGACGAGACGCTGGCGCGCGTGCAGACGCAGCTGCGCTTCGTGACCATCAACCAGGAGATGGTGGACCTGCAGCGCCGCCTGCAGGAGGTGCGCCGCGCCGCCACCATCGGCGCCGTCACCGAGGGCATCGCGCACAATCTCAACAACCTGCTCAGCCTCGTCATCGGGCACCTCGACCTGATCAAGATCTCGTTCGACCGCCCGGAAGATGTGCAGCGCAACGTCCAGCAGATCGACACCGCGGTCCATCGCATCATCGGAATCGTGAGGCAGCTCACCTCGATCGTGACCAAGGACCGTTCGCCGCTGGCCCGGATCGGTCTGCAGCTCCTCCTCGAGAGCGGTGTCGCGCGCTTCCGCGCCGAGTCCAAGCTCGATGCGCCGGTCGCGATCGAGAACCCGCTGGGCGACCTCGCGATCGACAGCAACACGGAGGTCTTCGAGGAGGTGCTCGCCAAGCTCCTCATCAACGCCTGGGAGGCCTACGACGAGCCGCCGGAGGCGCCCCACCCCATCGTCATCCGCACCCGCCAGATCGATCTGGCCGGCCGCGCGGCCGTGGAGATCGCCGTCGAAGATCAAGGCCATGGCATCGATCCGGAAATCCGCGATCACATGTTCGAGCCGTTCACCAGCACCAAGCGCACCGTCGGCGTCGGGATGGGCCTGACCGTGGCGCGGCACGCCCTCGAAAGCATCGGCGGCCAGGTGGAACTGGTCGACCGTCCGGGCGGGGGCACCCGGGCGCTGCTCCTGCACCCGGTGGAGGGCAAGGCGGAGGAATGAAGGTCGCCTTTCTCGGCGCCGGCCGCATGGCCTCGGCGATGGTGGGCGGTTTGCTCGCTCGGCAGGCGCTCGCGCCGGCCGACCTCGCCTGCCTCGGCGGCGCGGATCCGACCGGCGCCGATCTCGCTGCGCGCACCGGGATCGCGCTCGCCGGCTCGCTGGACGCGCTTCTCCTCGGGGCGGACACGCTGGTGCTGGCCTTCAAGCCCCAGAATCTCGCGGAGGCCGATCCCCGCCTGGGCGAGCTGGCCGCCGGCCGCCTCGTCCTTTCCATCCTCGCCGGCAAGCGGCTGTCCCGCCTGCAGCAGGTGTTCCCCCGGGCCCGCAACATCGTGCGCTGCATGCCGAACACGCCCGCGCAGATCGGGGCCGGCATCACGGCCTGGTGCGCGCAAGGAGAGCTGGCGGCAGCCGATCGCGCCACGGTGGGAGCGCTGCTGGGGGCCCTGGGCCGGGCGATCGAGCTGCCCGAGAGCCAGCTGGACGCCGTGACCGGCCTGAGCGGCAGCGGCCCCGCCTATGTCTTTGAGTTCGCCGGTGCCCTGCGCGACGCCGGGATGGCGGCGGGCCTCGCGGCCGCGGACGCGGAGGCGCTGGCGGTCGAAACCCTGCTCGGCAGCGCCCGCCTGCTCGCGCAGCGCCGGATCGCGCCCGAAGCGCTCCGCGACGAGGTGGTTTCCCCCAACGGCACCACCCACGCGGGCCTGCTGCGGATGAAGGCCCGTGATTTTCGCGGGCTGATCCGCGAGACCGTCCTGGCCGCCACGGCGCGGTCCGAGGAGCTGTCGCGGGACTGACCACCGGCATGTCCCGCCTCGACGGTCGCATCCTCGTCACCGGCGGCGCCGGCTTCATCGGCAGCGCGCTGGTCTGGGCGCTCAACCGACGCGGGTGTACGGACCTCGTGATCACCGATTTTTCGGGGCCGGAGGGCAAGCGGCGGAATCTGGCCCCCCTTAAATTTGCCGAATTCGTCGAGGCGGACGCCTTTCGCCGCCGGCTCGCGCAAAGTCCCGGGGCCTTCGGGCGTTTCACGGCCGTGTTCCATCTCGGGGCCTGCTCCTCGACCACGGAGCGGGATGTCGCCTACCTCGCCGACAACAACACCGCCTACACCGCCGAGCTCGCCGCCTGGGCCCTGGCGCAGGACGCCCGCTTCATCTACGCCTCCTCGGCCGCGACCTACGGCGATGGCTCACAGGGGATGGACGACCGGGACGAGAACCTCGCGCGGCTGCACCCCCTCAACCCCTACGGCGACTCGAAGCACCGCTTCGACCTCCAGGCGCAGCGCGCGGGCTGGCTCCCGCACATCGCTGGCCTGAAATATTTCAACGTCTTCGGGCCGAACGAGGACCACAAGGAGGACATGCGCTCGGTCGTGCACAAGGCCTGCGGGCAGATCCAAGCGACGGGACAGGTGCAGCTTTTCAAAAGCCACCGGCCGGACTACCGGGACGGGGAGCAGAAGCGTGATTTCCTCTATGTGAAGGATGCGGTCGAGATGACGCTGCACTTCGCCGAGGGCGGCGTCCGGGCGGGCGGGCTCTACAACCTGGGTTCGGGCGAGGCGCACACCTGGCTCTCGCTCGTCCGGGCGGTCTTCGCCGCCCTCGGCCGCGAGGCCAGGATCGAATTCATCGAGATGCCCGCGACCCTGCGCGACAAATACCAGTATTTCACCCAGGCCGACATCTCAAAACTGCGGGCGAGCGGCTACGCGCGGCCGGTGACGCCGCTGGCCGAGGCTGTGCGGGACTACGTGCAGAACTACCTGGCTCCCGGCAAGCGACTCGGCGAGTAAGGGGTCGGGCCGCTACTTGTTAAT
>Ga0302325_10004836_pt1 | contig 31011 bp, 36 predicted proteins | sample Palsa_T0_2_FD_201948 | JGI IMG/M metagenome (GOLD analysis project Ga0302325, IMG submission 201948) | Peat permafrost microbial communities from Stordalen Mire near Abisko, Sweden - Palsa_T0_2 | ecosystem: Environmental > Terrestrial > Soil > Palsa > Peat permafrost | place: Sweden: Abisko... | reverse complement strand
CGCCCGACACCTCGACACCGCCTCCGACATAGCCGCTGCCGAGGCTTTGGCCTGGCGCCTCGGTGAGGTTAGTCGTCTCAACGCTATAGCCGGGCGTGTCGACGTTGGCGACGTTCTGGCTCGTCGTATCGAGCGCCTCCTGGAAGGCGAGCAGACCGGAGACGCTGGAGGTGAGGAGATCGGCCATGGGTCAGCTCTTCAGAGTTGGTCCGGCGTGGGGGTGATCGGCAGAGTGCTGGCGGACTTGAGTGTCGCGGCGTGTAGATCGACTTCGCCAGCGATCGCCGCGATCTTGTGCGCGTAATTGGGATCGGTTGCGTAGCCACCCTGCTGCAAGGCGGAGGCAAAGGCCTGCGTGTCGCTGCCGGTATTGAGCGCGGCAGCGTAGCGCGAGTTGCCGCGCAACAGAGTCACATAATCCTGGAAGCTTGAGTTCGCGGAATCGTAGCTGCGAAATTGGTCAACCTCGCTTACCGCGGCACCATTTTCGTACTCGGTGGTGCGGGCGCTGACTGCGGCGGTGCCGGCGTCAGCGGCCGCCTTCACACCGAAGAGATTGTTGCTCGAGCGGCCGCTGGTATCGCGCGGCACGACCTGGCCCCAGTCGGTCTCGAGTGCCGCCTGGGCGATCAAGTGGCGCGGATCGACGCCGAGCTGCTCCCCGGCCTGCTGCGCCGCAGGCAGGACTTTGCTGATGAAGTCGGCGCGCTGCGCAGGGGTCGCAATCGGCACACCCGTCGCCCCTCCTGCGGCAGAGGTGTTCGACCCGCTTGCGGCGCCCGGCGCTGCCGAAGTTTGCGCACCCTGGGGGACGAGGCCGCTGCGCTGCAGCTGCTGCACGAGCATGTCCGCAAGGCCAAGTCCGCGGCCGCGGGTAACCTCCACCGACAGCTGGTCATCGAACATGCCCTGATAGAAGTCCTGCTGATCGCTGCCCAGGAGCTTGTCGCCGAAATTGGCATCGCGCATGCTCTTGATCATCATGCGCGCGAAAATGGCTTCGAACTGACGCGCGGTCTCACGCAGCGCCTTCGGATCCTGGTCCTGCGCCCCGCGTTTGAGCTTATCCAGCCCCGCGAAATCGCCGTAGGTCTTGACGTCGGAGACGGGCGCCGTCATATGACAATGAGTTCGGCGCGCAGCGCGCCGGCTTCCTTCAGTGCTTCCAGAATCGCGACCAGGTCGCCGGGCGCCGCGCCCACCTGGTTCACGGCGCGCACGATCTCATCCAGATTGACGCCCGCCCTGAACACGAACATGCGCGACTCGCCCTGTTGCACATCGAAGGCGGTGCGTGGTGTCACGACGGTTTCGCCATTCGAGAACGCATTGGGCTGGCTCACATCCTGGCGCTCGGTGATGGTCACGGACAAGGAGCCGTGCGCAACGGCTGCCGGCATGACGCGCACGTGCGAGCTGATCACGACCGTTCCCGTGCGTGAGTTCACGATGACGCGCGCCGGCGCCTCGCCGGGCTCGATCTCAAGGGCTTCGATCTGTGCGATGTAGGCAATGCGCAGATTGGCATCCGCGGGGGCTGCGACCTTGATCGACACTTCATCAAGCGCCTGCGCGGTGCCGCCGCCGAGCGTCTTGTTGATGCCCTCCGCGAGCCGTGCCGCAGTGGTGAAGTCCGGAGTATTGAGATTCAGGACCATGAATGGGCTGCCGGCAAAGCTCGTCGGCACTTCGCGCTCGACGATGGCACCATTCGGAATCCGGCCGCTGCTCGGCACGTTGACGGACACGCGCGAGCCGTCCTTGCCGTTCACGCCGAAGCCGCTGACCACGAGGCTCCCCTGGGCGAAGGCATATACCTCGCCGTCGAGGCCGCGCAGCGGCGTCATTATGAGGCTGCCGCCGCGCAGGCTGCCGGCATTGCCGATCGAGGAGACCGTGACATCAATCGTCTGCCCGGTCTTGGTGAAGGGCGGCAGCTCCGCGTGTATGGTGACAGCGGCCACGTTCTTCAGCTGCGGATTGGTACCCGCGGGAATGGTCACACCGAACTTGGCGAGCATGTTGATGATGCTCTGGATGGTGAACGGCGCCTGGCTCGTCTGGTCACCCGTGCCGTCGAGGCCGACGATCAGGCCGTAGCCGACCAGCTGGTTCGCGCGCACTCCGGCGACGGTGGCGATATCCTTGATGCGCTCGGCGTGCACTGGCGCTGCGAGCACAATGGCGATGGAGGTGGCGAGCGCCAGCCACTGCAGACGGACATAGAGAGAGTTTTTTCTCATTAGGCGCAGATGCAGTGGTGATTTTTTTCTCATGGAAGTCTCGTGCAGATCCCTAGAACGGCATCCAGGGCGAGTTGAAGAAGCGCGACAGCCAGCCCTGCGCGTTGACGTCGGCGAGCGCTCCCTTCGCGCCGTAGGAGATCGTTGCGTTCGCGACTTGGGAGGAGGAGATCGTGTTGTCGGGATTGATGTCGATGACGCGCACCACCCCGGAGAGCTGCACGTACTCCTTGCCCTGATTGATCGCAATCCACTTCTGGCCGCGCACGTACAGGTTGCCGTTCGGCAGTACCTTCATCACCGTTACCGTGACGTCGCCGGTGAGGGCGTTGCTCTGGGTGCTGTTCCCTTCGCCGTCGAACTTGGAAGTGTCGTTGATGCCGGCGCTCAGGATCGGATTGCCATGGATCGTCACCGCCTTGCCGAGGAGCGTCGGTCCGGGCAGGGTTGCGGTGGTGTTCTTGGTGGTGGTCGTGACTTCGCTCTTCTGCGCGTTCGTGCTTTCGTTGAGAATGATCGTCACGATGTCACCCACGCGATGCGCGACTGGATTCTCAAAGAGTCCCATCTCACGTCCCGTGTGGTAGATCGAGCCGTTGGTCGCCGCCGGCGACGGCTCGGCCGCCCACTTCAGCGCATCGCTGTCGTCATCCTTGGGGCGCTTTACGGTACAGGCCGCGGAACACACCGCAGCGGCAAGCAGAACGACGGCGCTTATGCGTAGGTAATGCATCAGCTTCTTTCCGACTACAGATTCTGGTCAACGAACTGCAGCATCTGATCGGTCGTCTCGATCGCTTTGGAGTTCATCTCGTAGGAACGCTGCGTCTCGATCATGTTCACCAGTTCCGTGACGACGTTGACGTTCGAGCTCTCGACCGAGCCCTGCGTGAGCGTGCCCAGGCCGTTCAGGCCGGGCGTGCCGGTCTGCACCGAGCCGCTCGAGGCGGACTCCTGGGCAAGGTTGCCACCCATCGGCTGCAGGCCCGCCGGATTGATGAAGTCGGCGAGCTGCAGCGTGCCGACCTGGGTCGGCGCGCTTTGCCCCGCGAGCTGGGCGCTCACGATGCCGTCGGCCGCGATCGTGACGCTCTGCGCGCCGGCAGGAATCGTGATGCCAGGCTGCAGCGGATAGCCGTCCGAGGTGACGACCTGGCCCTGAGCGTTCATTTGGAAGCTGCCATCGCGCGTATAGCCCAACGTGCCATCGGGCAGCAGCACCTGAAAGAAGCCGCGGCCCTGGATGGCAAGATCGAGCGCGTTGCCCGTCTGGTTCAAGCTGCCCTGCGTATAGAGCTTCTCCGTTGAGACGATGCGCACGCCGGTGCCGAGCGACATGCCCGATGGCGATTGCGTGTTCTGCGAGGTCGCGCCGCCCACCTGCGAGACGTTCTGGTACAGGAGGTCCTCAAATACGGCGCGGCTTGATTTGAAGCCGGTGGTGGCGACGTTCGCCAGATTATTGGCGGTGACCGTCATCTGCGTCTGCTGTGCGTCGAGGCCGGTTTTGGCGGCCCAAAGTGCGGGTTCCATAGAGTTGTACCTTTGAGAAAGTTATTCGGTCTGCAGCAGCTTCGTGGAGGATGCGCCGTCGTCTTCCACCGTGCGCATCGCCTTCACCTGCAACTCAAAGCGCCGCGACAGCTCGATCATCGTCATCATCGCGTCGGCGGCGTTGACGTTGCTCGACTCGAGAGCCCCGGCGGCGAGCTGCACGGAGGCATCGGAGGAGAGCTGCGAGCCGTCGCTCGTGCGGAACAGGCCATCGGCGCTGCGCTCGAAGGAGGTGCTCGGCGCATTGACGAGTTTGATGCGCGCCACGTTCGCGGTGGTGTTGGGAGTCTGGCCGAGTCCGACGATTGAGATCGTGCCGTCCGGCGCGATGCTGAGCGACTGGTTGGGCGGAATGCTGATCGGGCCGCCGTCGCCGAGTACCTGATGGCCGGTGGCGGTCATGAGCTCGCCGCTCGGATCGATGTGCAGGTCTCCCGCCCGCGTATACGCCTCATTGCCGTCGCGATCCGCGACAGCAATGAAGCCCTTGCCCTTGATCGCGACATCCAGATTGCGGCCCGTGGAGATCTGCGCGCCGGTCGTGTCGTCCCAGCCGGTGCTGGAATGGGTCGCGTACACGCGCGATGCAAATCCCGGCCCCGTGACCGCCCGGCTTTGGAAGGCGGACAGATCCGCCCGAAAGCCGGTAGTGTTGGCGTTCGCGAGGTTGTGGCTGTTGGCGGCCTGCGCGCGCAGGGTTTCCTTCGCGCCCGTCATCGCCACATAGAGCATCTTGTCCATAGCGTGCCTATTCCGGCTTCATGCCGTTAGGAATTGGACTGAATGCCGATGATGGTCTGCGTGATCTGATCATCGGTGGTGACCATCTGCGCATTGGCCTGAAAGTCGCGCTGTGCCGTGATCATGTTCACAAGCTGCGCGGTGATATCGACATTGGACTCCTCGAGCGCGCCCGACTGGACGGTTCCGAGCCCGGCTGCGCCGGCTGCGCCGGCGACCGGCGCTCCGGAGGCATAGGTCTGCACCCAGCTCTGATTGGCCTGCTGCTGCAGGCCCTGGGGATTGGCGAAATTCGTAAGCGCAATCTGCCCGAGGTTCACCGAATTGCCGTTGGTGAACTGCGCTTGGACGACGCCGGTGGAATTGATGTTGATGCCCACCAGAGTGCCGGTCGTGTAACCGTTCTGCGTGTTGGCGGTGACTCCGAAGGTCGAGCCATCCTGGGTGGTGTTCGCGAAATTGAACGTCAGGTTCATGGGCGCAGCGCCGGTTGCCGGCGTATACGCGGGGAAAGTGATCTGGCCGCTGGCCGGTGCCGTGAGGGCGCCGGTATTGGAATAATCGAGCGCCTGCGGTGTGCCGACTGCATTGCCGTCCACATACAGCTGCACGGTCCAGGCATTGGCCGCTGCGCCTTTGACGAAGTAGAGCGATGAGGTGTGGGCAGCACCGAGCGAGTCGTAGGTCGTAAGCGAAGTCGTATCGTTGTACGAGTTCGCATTGGCGGGGTTGAAAGCGCCGGTCGGGACGGTGGCGTTGGCGGGCAGATTGGCGGTCAGCGAGACATTGGTCGTCGCTTGCGGCGCGCTCTCATTGGTCGTGAGATTCAGGCTCGTGAGGCCGCCAGTGTTGAAGCCGCCGTTCGCGAGCGGCGGATACACCTGCAGGCGGTTGCCCTCACTGTCGGTTACGTAGCCGTCAGCGTCCTCCTGAAACTGGCCGTCGCGCGTGTAGCTGAGCGCACCGTTGTTGCTCATGGTGAAGAAGCCGTTGCCGCTGATCGCGAGATCAAGGTTGTTGCCGGTGGAGTCGATGTTGCCCTGGGTAAACTGCTGCGAGACCTCGGAGACCGAGGTGCCGTTACCGACCGCCGTGGAGCTCACGCCCTGCTGGCTTGAGGAGAAGAGGTCAGCGAACTCCGTCGTTGAGGATTTGAAGCCCGTCGTATCGACGTTGGCGATGTTGTTGGCCGTGACGTCCAGATCCTGCTGGGCGGCGTTCAGGCCGGAGAGAGCGATACCAAATGACATGAGTGAATCTCCTAGGGAATTCGTTGGGGGCTGGTCGCGCTAGTCCACACTGACGACGCTGCTCATGGGGATGACGCCGTTGGCGGTGTTGAGATCGAGGCTCTGGCTCGTCTGATCGATGGTGACGCTTTGCACGGTGCTCTCGATGAGCGGTGTCAGCGTCTGGCTCTGCCCGTTCACGGTGGCCGTGACGCTGAATGTGTAGTTGCCGGCGGGGGCACTCGCGCCCGTGTTCGTCGTGCCGTTCCATGTGAAGGCGGTGAGTCCGGACTGCGGCGTAACCGCGAAGGTGTTCACCACATTGCCGCTCGCATCGGCGACGGAGACGGAAAGACTCGTGGCGCCGGCGGGCGTCTGCACCCCGCCCGTCAACGTGCCGCCTGCGGTGAGACTGCCCGAGGTCCCCGAGGCGAGGACGTCGTGGCCCACGAGGCCCGCGCCGCTCACCGCCTGGGAGGAGAGCAGGCTGCTCGACAGCGTCGCGAGCGAGGATTGCATATTGTCCAGACTGCTGACCTCGCTCATTTGCGCAAGCTGCCCGAGGAACGCGCTCGGGTCGGCCGGGGATGTCGGGTCCTGGTTCTGCATCTGCGTAACCATGAGCTGCAGGAAGTCACTCTGCGTGAGCATGTCGTTTGACGCGCCGGTCGCGGCGGCCGTGCTTGCGGCGCTCGTCGCGCTCGCAGGCATTGATAGGGACTCGGCGGGTACGGACATGGGGGCTCCTGATAGGATGATGACGTGTGGTTAGGCGGCTGCGGCTATTGACCCAGCTTGAGTGTCGCGAGCAGCAGGTCTTTGGAGGTGTTCATGACCTCGACGTTGTTCTGGTACGCGCGCGAGGCGGAGATCATGTCGACCATCTCCTCCACCGCATTGACGTTCGGCACGTACACATTGCCGTTCGCATCGGCGCTCGGGTTGCCGGGCTCGTAGCGCGTAGTCGGCGGTGCATTGTTCTCGACGATGCCACGCACCTGCACGGCGGCGTCGCTCTTGGGCGCGCCGAGCGCCGCCCGGACCGCCTCAAAGACCGGATGACGCGCCTTGTAGACGGTCGCCGGATCGCCGCTGACGCTGTCCGCGTTGGCAAGATTGCTCGCCACGGTGTTCAGACGCACGGACTGTGCAGACAGCCCGGAACCTGCGATGTCGAATATTTTGAACGATGACATGGGCGGCCCTTAGATGCTGGGGTTCATTGACCCGTGATGGCTGTCATGAGAGTGCGCAGGCGCGCCGATAGAAAGGTGAGCGTTGCCTGAAAGCGCACGGCGTTGTCGGCAAAAGCGGCCTGTTCGAGCTGCACGTCGACGGTGTTGCCGTCGAGCGACGGGGCGAGCGGCACGCGGTATTTGAGGTTAGCCGCGGTTCCGCCGCCGGCATCCGCAGTCAAATGGTTCGGCTGCGTGGTATTGAGCGTGGCGGCGGAGTTGGGGCTTGCGGCCGCTGCCAGCGCCTCGCGGAAGTCGATGTCGCGCGCCTTGAAATTCGGCGTATCCGCATTCGCAAGGTTCGTCGCGAGCAATTCCATACGCTGCGAGCTCACCTTCAGCGCGTCCGCGTGGACGCCAAGGTAGGCATCGAGGTTGATTGGCATGGCGTCGATCCGTCAAAAAACTGACCTGGCGGATTCGAAGCAATACCCGTGCCAATCAATCGATTGCGTTTCGCCGCGGCATTTGCCGCCAAAAAACGTGAAACGGTTCACGTGCCGCGGCAAGCCGCTGCCGCTTGCGCGCTTTACGGCCGCCGCCGCCCGCTGGCTCGCGAATTGCAGACGGATCACCCGTATGCCTGAAGTGCCAATGAATCGTCGCGCCCGCGTGCCGCACGTGTGTCGCAGCCTTGCGGCCATCGTGCTCATGAACGCCAGTGCGTTTGCCGGCCCCGATGCCGCATTCGAATCCCTGGAGAGCATCCGCGCCGCCGCGGAGGCCTATGTGCGCGCGCAGCTGCCGCCCGATGCGAGCATCGCCGGCATCAGCGCCGATCGCCTGGATCCACGGCTGCACTTCGCGCGCTGCCCGAGCGCGTTGCGTGCGCGGCTGCCGAGTGGCGCGGTATTGCAGGCGCGCACGACGGTCGGCGTCAGCTGCGATAGCGGCGCACAGTGGACCGTCTATGTTCCGGTCACGACCGAGAGCGTCGTTTCGATGTTGGTGCTGCGCCGGCCGGTTGCGCAGAACGAGCGGCTCGGCGTCGAGGATGTCGAGGTGCAGAAGCGCAAGCTCTCGGGCACCGGCGTCGCCTATCTCACCAATGTAGCCGATCTTAGGCGCCGCACCGTCAGGCGGCCGCTGCCGGTGGGCACAGCGCTGTCAATTGACATGTTCACGCCCGACATGCTTATCCACCAGGGCCAGGAAGTGACGCTGGTCGCGACAGTCGGCGGTTTACAGGTGCGCGCGCGGGGCCGCGCGCTTGCCAACGGGTCCGCGGGCGCGCGGCTGCGCGTGCAGAACTTGAGCTCACTTAAAGTCGTCGAAGGCGTGGTCGAGGACGAGGACGTGATCCGTGTTGCATTATGACGCCACGCCGGCGCCACGCGCCGCTGCTAAAGTCGGCCGCGTCGCTGCCGATACCCCGGATGCGGAATACTAGGAGGGCCGGCCTTGGCCAGTAAACTAAGTGGGATTGACAGCAATACGGCGCCGGTGGAAGCCGGACGTCCCCTGCAACGCGTGCCGGATGCCACAACTTCCGCCCACAACGCACCGAGCTCCGCGGGCGAGGATGTGCACATCACCGACACGGCGACCCAGCTTGCAACACTCGAGAAAGCCGTGAGTGTGCTGCCGGCGGTCGATGATGCGCGCGTGGCTGCCATCACAAGTGCCATCGAGCAGGGCCGCTATACGATCTCCCCGGAGCGCGTGGCCGATGGACTCGCGGGCCTGGAACATGCGCTTGCGCCCCTCGGTGATCCGTGAGCACCGATCCGGATCTGTGCCGTGAGCACCTCGCGAAGCTCTTAACCGAAGAGATCGGCTGTCTTACGCAGCTCGCAGAATTGCTCGAGCGCGAACACCAGATTTTGAAGTCGAACGATATCGTGGCGCTGCAGGCCGCCATCAAGGAACGCCAAGCCTGCGTCGGCCGCATCGTGCGCATCGAAGACGAGCGCCGCTCGTTGTGCCGCATGCTCGGCCACGCGGCGGACCTCAAGGGTTTGGAGCGCCTGCTGCGCTGGTGCGATCCGCGCGGCACGCTGAGCGCCGACTGGGCGCAGTGCACGCAATGGGCGGCGCGCTGCCGCGAATTCAACGACAGGAACGGCGCCTTGGTGCACGCTCGTCTTACCCGCGTACAGGCTCTGCTCGGCGTGCTCACGGGCCGTGCGGCGGAGTTGAAGACCTATGGGCGGGGTGCATCTTTTGCGCTGGCGCGCATCGGACGGGTATTGACCGTCCAGGCGTAGGCTCTTGAGGCCGCTTACGGCCGCTGTTCGGAACTTCAGCGTCCGAGCGCCACCTGCACCGCCGCGATCTCCTCGCTGGACTCATTCAGAAGTTTGGCATACGCGGCCGAATCGAGCTGCAGGCGCCTGCTGGCGCTTACGCCCTGCATGTTGAGTTCGACCGTCTCCGGGTAGTCGCGGTAGGAGGACAGCAGATACCCCACGGTGAGCACGTCGGACAGATCCGGCGGGCCGCGATGCTCGCGGTCGAGGTCTTCGAACTCGGCGACCGCCAGTACAATGTCCTCAGCCATCTCCCAATTTTCCAGCAGCGCCTTGGCGATGCTCGCATGCCAATCGCGATCGATGGCATGAAACACGGGCTCGTTCGCGAACAGCTTCGGGTGTTTGCTGGCACGCGTGAGAATATAAAGGTGCCCGACGCCGTGCAGCAAACCCGCAAGCAGCGCCATGTCGGGATTCACGTTGGAGAAGCGCCGCGCGATGACGTGGGACAGCGCGGCAACCGTGGCGCTGCGATTCCACAGCGCTTCGAGCGGCTTTTCGAGTCCCTTGAGCGAATCCACGCGTTTCAGCTGCGACATTGCAAAGGCAATCGCGGCGCTGCGGACCATGTTGAAGCCCATGCGCGCGACCGCCGTGCGCAGTTCCGTGACCGCGCGGCCGCTGAAGTTGAGCGCGGCGGAATTGGCGATCTGCAGCAGCCGTGCGGCGAGCGCCGGCTCCGAACCCACCACCCGCACCACCTTGTCCGGGCTCACCGCGTCATCGGAGAGCACCTGGCGCACGCGTAGCGCGATTTCGGGAAAACTCGGCAGGTCGACCTTGCCGCTGGAGAGCTCCGCGGCGAGTTCCTGCACGAACGCGAAGGCATCGGGGTGCGTCTGGTGTGCGGGAACCTGGCGAGCGAGTGTCGTCATCGTGAATTCTCATGCCCGGGCATGCCCCGAGTTATCGGCAGGGGGCGCAAAAGATTAAGGAGCGCTGTGGAGGCCGCGCCAGCAAGTGGCTGCTGCTGTAGATAGTTGCGCCTACGGGCGGCGATACGACCACATTAGCCGGGGGCAGGGCCGTCGGAACTCAGACCGGGTCTACGGTCATACCAAAACGGGGCCCTAAGCTGCGACCTGGGCGGGATCCAATGCCTGCTTGGACGCATGGACTCGCAGCACGAGATCCGCTTCCTGGCGGCTGAGGCCGCAGCTGACAATCAGCTCGTCGCGTGATGCGCCCTCGCGCGCGAGGGCAATGGCAGTCTGATAGCGTGGTTGCGCATCGCTTGCCGCGCTGGTCGCCCGCAACTCACCCTGTAGCTGCGTGGCGAGCTCCGCCACGCGAAAGGTGGCCGAGGCCACGCGCTCCTCGATCGCCGCGAGGCGCTCCAGGATGAGATTGTTCTGCACCATCAGCTGTTCGCTGTTGCGCTGTGCGCCGCGCCGCCAGCGCGTGAAGGTCACCGCGGCGATCACGAAGGAGAATACGAGAAATACGGCGCGGCCGGCAATCAGCGCAACTTCGATCGACACCTGTGGCATCGCGAACGGCAGCTGCGGCATGAAAGCCGCGAGCTGCGACAGCACTGTCGAGATTTGCGACATCGCGTGGCCCTCCTGTGAAACCGTTCACACTTTTCCTGCAGGCGTCGGAATGTCGACGTCTGCCTGAGCATCAACCATGGCGTGCAGAATCCATGCCATGCACTTCTAATGCGGCGCCGCCGGCGCCGTCACGGGGCGCATCGCCTGCGCGCCGTGCTCGGGCGCGGCGTCGCTGCTCGAGTCGGGCGAGAGAATGACGATGACCACACGCCGATTGGCGTTGCGTCCTTCGGAGGTGGTGTTGCTTTTCACGGGCCGGTATTCGCCGAGCCCAATCACCGCAAGCCTCGAGGGCACAATGTCGCGGCTCGAGAACAGGTGCACGACGCTGCTCGCGCGTGCGGCGGACAGCTCCCAATTGGAGGGGAACGCACGCGTGCTGATCGGTCGATCGTCGGTGTGACCTTCAACGCGGATCGGGTTGGGCACGGAGCGCAGCGACTCGGCGAGGCGCGTGAGGATGTCGATGGCACCCGGCGCGAGAGTTGCGCTGCCGCTCGGGAACAGGATATCCGTACGGATCTCCACTTCGACCGAAGAGTCGCCGCGGCGCACGGCGACGAGATTTTTGGCAATGAGGTCGTGCATCGCGTGCTCCACACCCTGCGCGACCTGTTGGAGAGCGGCGGCGGCGCGCTGCGCCTGCTCCGCGTTCGCCACCGCCGTAAGATCGCCGTGCGCCGGGTTGGTGGCGTCCTGCGCGCTGTTGCTTGCCTGGGGTTGCAGGGCGGAGTGCGGCGGCGTGCCCGTGACCGGCAAGTTGATGGCGCCCGCGCTCGCTCCGCCGCGGCCGCTGGCATCTTTCGGCACCGGCAGCGCGGCGCTCTTGGCGCTCGGCGCGCCGTTGAAGGCTGAGACCATCGCGTCCGAGAGCACGCGGTACTTGCCCTCGTTGACCGAGGAGATCGCGTACATGACGACGAAAAATGCGAGCAGCAGCGTGATCAGGTCCGCGTACGGAATTGCCCAGGCCTCGTGATTCTGATGCTCTTCATGCTTTTGCTCGCGTGCCATGTCTTGCGTCTCCTAGTGCAGGTAGCCTTCCAAGCGCGACTCGATGCTGCGCGGGTTCTCCCCCTGCGCAATGGCGAGCATTCCCTCGATGACCATCTCCCGCACCTGCGTCTGTGATTGGATCGCGCCTTTGAGCTTGGCGGCCACCGGCAGGAAAAAGAGATTTGCAAAGCCAATGCCGTAGACCGTGGCGGTGAATGCCGCGGCGATGCCATGACCGAGCTTGCTCGGATCAGCGAGGTTCTGCATGACCGCCATCAGCCCGAGAACCGCACCGATGATTCCGAGCGTCGGACAATAGATTCCCATGCCCTCAAAAACCTTCGCCGCCCGGTTGTCGGCGTGTTCACGCGCGTTCAGCTCCACCTCCATGACGTCGCGGATCACTTCCGGCTCGCCGCCGTCGATCACCAGCTGCAGCGCTTTGCGTACGAACCCATCGGGCTCTTTGTTGAGCACCGCCTCGAGACTCAGGAGTCCCTGCTTGCGCGAGAGGTTGCTCCATTCCACTATCTTCTTGATGAGCTCCGGGCCCTGCAGCGGCGGCGGGCGCATGATCCAGGGAAAGATCCGCACGGCGCGTTTCATCACGGCAAGCGGAGTCTGGACGCAGATCGCGGCGACGGTGCCGATGACCACAATCGTGAACGCAGCGGCGGAAACGAGCGCCATGAGGCCGGCGCCCTTCAGTACGGCGCCGGCTAAGATGGCACACAGGCCGAGCGTGAGTCCGATGATGCTGAGAATGTCCACGGGTGTGCGTGCGTCCTTATGCCGTGGCCGCGGTACGTGACTCGAGGATTTTTTCGATCTTGTCTTTGAGCGTCACGGCCGTAAATGGCTTGATCACATAGCCGTCAACGCCCGCCTGCACGGCGGTGACGATCTGTTCGCGGCGCGCTTCAGCGGTCAGCATCAGCACCGGCAGGTGCGCAAGCTTTTCGTGCTCGCGCACCGCCTTCAGTAGGTCAAGTCCGTGCATGCCGGGCATGTTCCAGTCCGTGATCAGAAAATCGACGTCGCCGGCCTGCAACTGTGGCAGCGCGGTCGAGCCGTCATCCGCCTCGGCGACATTGGCGTAGCCGAGCTCGTGCAGTTGATTCTTGACGACGCGGCGCATGGTCGAGTAGTCATCCACGATCAGAAATTTCAGATTCTTGTTCATACGGTGCTGTCTTAGGTGCCCTAGGTGCGCTGCGGACCCTGCTCGCGCCAGTTCGCCAGCCGACCCTTCAGGCGCAGCAGCGCCTGGCCGTGCAGCTGGCATACGCGCGACTCGGTAACCTTGAGCACGGCACCGATCTCCCTCAGATTGAGGCCGTCGCTGTAGTAGAGCGACATCACGAGCTTTTCGCGCTCCGGCAGTGTGTCGATCTCCTGCGCAAGCGCCGCGCGGAACCTCTCATCCGACACCTCGACGAACGGATCGACGGGATCGGCTGCGGCGCCCACGGCCACTTCATCGAGGCTCGCGAGCCTGCAGCTCGCCGCGTCCTGCACGATGGAGTAGTACTCCTCGAGCGTCACGCCCATTTTGAGGGCGATTTCCGCGTCGCGCGCGTCGCGTCCCGTCTCCTTCTCCAGCTCGCGGATTGCGGTGGCCACGGCGCGCGCCTTGCGGTGTACCGAACGCGGCGCCCAATCGAGCTTGCGCAGCGCGTCAATCATGGCGCCGCGAATGCGAATGCCAGCGTAGGTCTCAAAACTTGCGCCGCGATTGGCGGCATAGTGGTCGGCGGCCTCGAGCAGCCCGAGCATCCCCGCCTGGATGAGATCCGCCACGTCGACGCTCGGCGGCAGCCGGCCGGCCAGATGGTAGGCGATGCGCTTCACGAGCTCTGCGTGACGCATGACGAGTGCGTCCTGATCGGCTCCGCTGCGACGCGCGACATAGGCTCCGACTGCATTCACGGCACGACCTCAAAGTGCGGCGCGGGACGGCGGATCAGCCTCTCAACGAAGAACTCGAGATTGCCGCGCGGACCTGCCGGCGCGGGCCAGGTGTCAGCGCACGCCGTCAACTTCTTGAAGGCGCGCGCGGCGGGACTTGCGGGGAAGGCCTCGAGCACCGGCCGCTGCGCGCGCACGGCACGCCGCAGTGCTTCGTCCTCCGGAATTGCGCCGGCATATTCGAGCGTCACATCGAGAAAGCGCGCGGTGACCTGTTCGAAGCGCTTGAAGAGACTTACGCCCGCCGCGGCCGAGGCGGCCATGTTTGCCAGCACGCGAAAGTGACGCACGCCGTGATTGCGGCTCAATACCTTCACCAGGGCATATGCATCGGTCATGGACGCAGGCTCATCGCAAATGACGACGAGCACCTGCTGCGCAGCCTGCGAGAACTGCAGTACGCCGGGAGCGATGCCCGCCGCCGTGTCCACGATCAGCACGTCCACGCGCGCGCCCAAGGCGCTGAAGCCCTGCACCAGTCCCAGGTGCGCCGTCGCATCGAGATTCGCCAGATCCGCCGCTCCGGAGGCGGCCGGAACTATCATGAAGCCCTGCGGGGCACTCACCAGAATCTCATCGAGCGTGCGCTCGCCGGAGAGTACATGCGCCAGGGTGTAGCGCGGCGAGAGCCCGAGGAGCACGTCCACATTGGCCAAGCCAAGATCGCCATCGAGCAGCACCACGCGGCGGCCTGCCACGGCGAGGCCGGTCGCAAGATTAACGGCGACGGTCGACTTGCCGACGCCGCCCTTGCCGCCCGTCACGGCAATGACGCGCACGGGATTCGCAAGGGGACTTACTTGCAGATTGTTGATTACGCGAACCTTAGGCGAGGGCATGGGCGACATCTCCAAATCGTCTGCTCAGAAGGTCCTCGTCGGCAGCTGCACCCGTCACCTGTGCCATCTGCACTGCGCTTGAGACGAGCTCAAGCGAGCGCGCGGGGCGCAGATCCTCCGGTACGCGCTGGCCTTCGCTCACGTACGCGACCGGCAGAGCCGCGCGCATCACAACCGACAGCACGCCGCCTAAGCTCGTAGTCTCATCGATCTTGGTGAGGAGGCAGGTCGTAGCGCGCGCCGGGGCGAAACGCGCGACGATTTCTTCGTTCGCGCCCGCCTGAGTGCTCGCGGCGAGCACGAGCACGCTCGTCAGGCGCGGACCCGCAGCGGCGAGTGCAGCCAGGCGGCTCGCAAGCTGCGCATCGCGCTGGCTCGATCCGGGCGTGTCGATGAGGAGGAAGCGGCACTTCGCCAGGCGCGCCAGCAGCGCCGGCAGCTCGCCAAAGTTGTCGAGGGTGTGAACCGGTGCGCCCAACAATTGGCCGAGGCCGCGCACCTGATCCTGTGCGCCCATGCGCACTGTGTCCGCAGCAATCAACGCCAGGTCCTTGGCGCCGTGGCGCAGCGTCCAGCGCACGGCAAGTTTGGCGAGCGCTGTGGTCTTGCCGACGCCGGTCGGACCCACGAGTGCGATCTGGCCGCCGCTTTCGAGCCAACGATCGCCCGTGACGAGGAGCCGCTGGGAAAGATTGGCGATGGCAAGACGGCGCGCGGTGGAAAAGTCGATATTGGCGGGCAGTTGTGCGACCACCTGCGCCGCCAGATCCTGAGCAATCCCGATCTCAGTGAGCTCACGCAGCACTTCGGTGTGAATCGGCGCGCGGCGCGTGAGGTCATTCCATGCCAGCGCCGCAAGCTGCGTCTCGAGCATGCGGCGCAGCGTGCGCAATTCGCGTCCGAGCGCATCCGCCGGCAAAGCGCCGTGCGCATCCGCGCTGCCCGCCGCCGCGTGCGCCGCGGCCGAAGGGGTGTGTGCAAAGGCAGCCGGTATGGCCGCCGGGGGCAGCGATGCTGGCGCGGACACTGCCGAATCGGTCAGGAGCGGCGCCTCCGCCGCGCCCGAGGCGGCGAAACCTGCCGCCTGCGCTGCCGCGAGCTCCTGCGCATCAAAATCGATGGCGGCGGAAACCTCCACGCCGCTGGCGGTGCGACGCGAGGAGAGGATGACTGCGTCGGGCCCGAGGCGCGCACGCAGGGCGCGCAGCGCCGAGCGCATGTCGCTCGCCGTATGGCGGATGATCTTCATCGTGTGACTCCGGAAATTCTCATTGAACTCGTCCCATGGTCATCAATTGCCGACGGCGCTGACCAGGCGCACCTTGCGGTTGTCGGGTATTTCGTTCCACGCCAGCACGTGCAGGTTCGGCACGCTCGAGCGGATGAAGCGCGCGAGTGTTGCGCGCAGCTGTGGCGGCACGAGCAGCACCGCAGGCTCGCCCGAGAGCTCTTGGCGCTGCGCGGATTCGGAGAGCCGCTGCTGCAGGCGTTCGGCGAGTCCCGGTTCGAGGCCGGGGCTCGCGCTCGTCGAGCTGGGCGTCAGAGAGTTTTGCAGCAGGCGCTCGAGTTCGGGCTCAAGAGTGATCACCGGCAGCTCGCCGGAGATGCCCACGATGTCCTGCACGATCTGGCGACCGAGCGCGGTGCGCACTAGGCTCTGCAGCGTCGCAGGATCCGGCGTGCGCGCGGCATGCTCGGCCAGAGTCTCGATGATGGCGCGGATATTGCGAATCGGCACGCGCTCGGCGAGCAATCCCTGCAGCACGCGCACGACTGCAGACAGTGGCAATATCTTGGGGATCAGATCCTCGATCAATTTGGGGGCGTTCTTCGCGAGGGTATTCAGTAGCTGCTGGACTTCGTCGTGCCCCAGGAGCTCATGCGCATGCAGCTGAATGATGTGGCTCAGGTGCGTTGCGACCACGGTGCTTGCATCGACCACGGTGTAGCCGAGAGTCTGCGCGTGTTCGCGCGCGCCGGGCTCGATCCACACTGCGTCCATGCCGAATGCGGGATCGCGGGTCGCGATTCCCTTCAGCTGGCCAAACACACGTCCCGGATTGATGGCCATCTCGCGCTCCGGATACACCACGCTCTCACCGACGGGCACGCCGCCGAGATTGATGCGATAGGCATTTGGCGCAAGATCAAGGTTGTCGCGTATGTGCACGGCCGGCACGAGGAAGCCCAGGTCCTGCGAAAGCTTGCGGCGCACGCCGCGCACGCGCGCCAGCAGGTCGCCGTTTTGTGCCTTGTTGACGAGCGGCACCAGGCGATAGCCCACTTCCAGGCCGAGCACATCGACCGGCTGCACGTCCTCCCAGGAGAGCTCGCGCGATTCGGGCGAGGGGGTCGCGGCGGCAGCTTTGGGCGAGGGCTTTTGCGCCGACTGCCGCCGGCGCATCAGATACGCGCCAAATCCGCACAAGGTCGCCATGGTGAGAAAGGCGAGATTCGGCATGCCGGGAACGAGACCCATGGTGGCGAGCAGGCCCGCGGCGACACCGAGCGCCTTCGGCTGGCGGAACAGCTGCCGTCCGAGCTCGCCACCCATGTCCTGCGCGCCTGACATGCGCGTGACGATGACGGCGACCGCGGTCGAGAGCAGCAGTGCGGGAATCTGCGTGACGAGACCGTCGCCCATGGTGAGCAGCGTGTAGGTATGCACCGCCTGCGAGAACGGCAGGCCGTGCGCCACGGTGCCGATGGATAGACCGCCGATGATATTGATGAACAGAATGAGAATGCCCGCCACCGCGTCGCCGCGCACAAACTTGCTGGCGCCGTCCATCGAGCCGTAGAAGTCCGCCTCGGTGCGTACCTCCGCGCGCCGTGTGCGCGCCTCATCCTGGGTGATGAGTCCCGCATTGAGATCCGCGTCGATGGCCATTTGTTTGCCCGGCATCGCATCCAGGGTGAAGCGTGCACTCACCTCGGAGATGCGCCCCGAGCCTTTCGTGACGACGACAAAATTGATGACCGTGAGAATGACGAACACCACCACCCCGACCGCGAGATTGCCGCCGATGACGAATTCACCGAACGACTGGATGACGCGGCCCGCCGCCTGCGTGCCGGTGTGGCCGTTCAACAGCACGACGCGCGTCGAGGCGACGTTGAGCGCCAGGCGCAACAGGGTGGCGAGCAGCAGCACGGTCGGAAACACGCCGAACTCAATCGGACGCGCCACGTAGAACACCGCCATCACGACCACGATGGACAGTGCGATGTTGAAGGTAAAAAGCGCATCGAGCGCGATCGGCGGCAGCGGCAGCACGACCATCGCGAGCGCTGCCAGCAAGCCGACCGGCAGGCCGAGGCCGGTGCGCAACATGGCGCGCAGCGGTGGCAAAGCAGAGGCGGTGGTAGCGGTGGCCATGGCGCTAGTGCCGGGTCGGATCGGCCGCGGGGTCGAGCGCCGGCGGCGTGGGCGGCGCGGCGCCAGCACGGCGTGCCGCGCGCAGTTGATAGATGTACGTCAGTACCTGGGCCACTGACACGTACAGCGCTGCAGGGATCTCCTCCCCGATATCGACGCTCGCGTGCAGCGCGCGCGCGAGCGGCGGCGCCTCGAAAATGGGCACCAAGTGCTCGGTGGCAACCTCACGGATGCGCGTTGCGATGACATCCGCGCCTTTGGCAACCACCATGGGTGCGCGCATGCGGCGCTCGTCGTAGCGCAGCGCGACCGCGAAGTGCGTCGGGTTCGTGATGACGACGTCCGCCTTGGGCACTTCCTGCATCATGCGGCGCCGCGCGACCCGCTGGCGCAGCGAGCGGATGCGGCCTTTGACTTCCGGGGCGCCTTCGCTTTCGCGCAGTTCCTGCCGGATCTCCTCGCGCGACATGCGCAGCCGCTGCGTGTGTTGATGCAGCTGCCAGGGCACATCGACTGCGGCGATCAGCGCGAGCGCGGCGCCGAGCTGCACGAGCGCTGCACCGCCGAGGCTCATGGCGTGGACGATCCCCGACTTCAGCGGCTCGGCCCCGAGCCCCACGAGCTCACCGGCCTTGGCTCGCAGGAAGAGCCAGCCGATGATGGCGACCAGCAGGAACTTGGCAAAGGCCTTGGCGAGCTCCACCGCGCCGCGCGCCGAAAACATGCGGCCAAATCCTGCGAGCGGGTCAAGACGCGTGAAATTCGGAATCAAGACGCCCGGACTCAGGTTCCAGCCACCGAGGGCGAGCGGTGCGAGCAGAGCCGCGATCACCGTGAGACCCAGAAGTGGCAGGCAGATATTGAACGCGGCCAGCAGGGAGCTTCCGAACGCGGCGATGGCGTAGCCCTCATCGAAGGCCTGCGCGCGCGACAGTGCCAGATCCGAGCGCACCAGAATGCTAAGCCCGACTCCCAAGTGCGCACCCAGGAACTGCAGTCCCACGCCAGTGATCAGCACAACCGCGGCCGTATTCAACTCGTGCGAGCGCGGCAGCTCGCCGCGCTTGCGCGCCTCGTCGCGCCGCCGCTGCGTCGGAAGTTCGGTGCGATCTTGTGCGTCCTCAGCCATGGCTCACACCGGCGCCGCCGACAGGCCGCGCAGCAGATCAAACGCTTCGCGCAGCAGGGCGATGAAGCTCGCCTGCACTCCGGGCAGGCCGAGAAGCACGATCACAAGTCCACACACGAGTGTGACCGGAAAGCCGACGGCGAAAAGATTGAGCGTCGGTGCGGCGCGGCTCATGACGCCGAATGCCAGGTGCACGATGAGAAGGGCGGTGACGCCGGGCAGCGCCACGGACAGAGCTCCCGCAAAGAGCTGCGATCCCCATTCGACCACGGTCCACAGCTTCGCATGATCGAAACCCGTGGCGCCGATGGGCAGAGTGCGAAACCCCTGCACCAGCATCTCAATCAGCGCCAGATGGCCATCGAGGGCGAGGAAGGTCAGCATCACGAGGAGCGTATAAAACTGGCCGAGCGCCGGGGTGCTGGTGCCACGCAGCGGGTCGACGTTGAAAGCGAAGGACAGTCCCATGCTGTTCGCGAGGAGCTGTCCGCCCAGGGAGACGGCGTCGAACAGCAGCTGCAGGGAAAAGCCGAGCGCCACGCCTATCAGCACCTGCTGCACGGTGACAATGACGCCGGCGGTGGAGAACGGCGTGATGCCGCTCGGGGTTGCCACCAGCGGCGCCACCAAGAGCGCCACGATCGCCGCAAGACCGATGCGCAGGCGTGCCGGCACGTATGTCGCGGCGAACGCCGGCGCCACCATGAAGCACGCGCCGATGCGTATGAAGGGCCAGAAGATCTCGGCGATCCATCCCTCGAGCTGTCCGGTCGTGAGCGTGATCATGGTCAGTTGATCAATCCGGGAATGCTCTGGATGAGGTCGCGCGTGTAACTCACGAGCATCTTCAGCATCCATGGTCCGGCGAGCATCAGCATGGTGGCCATGGCGAGCAGCTTCGGTATGAACGACAAGGTCATCTCGTTGATCTGCGTTGCCGCTTGAAATGCGCCGACGATGAGTCCGGTGGTGAGCGCCACCAGCAGCAGCGGTGCGGCGAGGAGCAGCGTCATCTCGAGCGCATGCCGGCCGATCGCCATGACAGTTTCGGGGCTCATTGGTAGAAGCTCCCGGCCAGAGTGCCCATGACAAGCGACCAGCCGTCGACGAGCACGAACAGCATTAATTTGAAAGGCAGCGAGATCAGCACCGGCGAGAGCATCATCATGCCCATCGACATCAGCACGCTCGCAACGACCAGGTCGATGATGACGAACGGTATGAAGATCAGGAAGCCGATGAGGAACGCGGTCTTAAGTTCGCTCGTGACGAAGGCCGGCACAAGCACCGTGAGCGGCACGTCTGCGGGCGACGCGTAGCCGTGCCCGCCGGCGATGCGCACGAAGGTTGCGATGTCGCTCTCGCGGGTCTGATCGAGCATGAATTTCTTCAGCGGCACGACCGCCTTCTGGAGCGCGGCAACTGAGTCAATGGTGCCGGCAATATAGGGCTGCAGGGCCTCATCGTTGATGCGCGTGATGACCGGCGACATCACGAACAGCGTGAGAAACAGCGCGAGCCCAATCAGCACCTGATTGGGCGGCGTCTGCCCGGCGCCGAGTGCCTGGCGCAGGATGCCGAGGACGATCACGATGCGTGTGAATCCCGTCATCATCAACACGAGCGCCGGCAACAGCGTGATCGCCGTCATCAGCGCGAGGATCTGCAGCGTGAGCGTGTAGGTCTGGCCGCCGCCCGCGGCACTTTGCACGCTCAACGCCGGGATTCCCGTGTCAGCGAGCGTCTGCGTCGACACCACGAGCGCGCCGAGCGCGAGCAGCGCGCCGAGGATGACTCGCGCTGCTCTCATGATTTACCCAGGCTCTTCATCAGGAGTGCGTGGAACGACGGGCGCGCCTGCGTCGCGAGCGGCGTCGCGGCGTCCACCGGCTCGGCGAGCACGTGCAGCGTCGTGACACGACCGGGGGCGACGCCAATCAATAACTGAGTCTTGCCGACGCGCACCAGCACCGCACGTTCCTTCGGCCCGAGCGGCAGGTCCGCGATGACATCGAGAGCGCCACGTGCGGCACTGCCGATGCCGCGCACGCGGCGCAACAGCCACGCCGCCACGAAAACCGCGGCCAGTACCAGCGCGAGCGCAAATGTCACCTCGCCCAGGCTGCCGACGACGCTCGGCGCGCCCTGCAGCGGGGTTGCGGGTGCGGCAAACACGCGGCCGATATCGGCGGCGCGTGCGAGCGCGACCGGGACGAGGAGGACCAAGCTCAGGGGCGAGAACTTCATGACGCCAGATCGGGAAAGCTGCGCTTATTTCAGCTTGCGAATGCGTTCGGCCGGACTGATCACGTCGGTCAGGCGGATGCCGAACTTCTCGTTGACGACGACGACTTCGCCGTGCGCGACCAGCGTGCCGTTCACGAACACGTCGAGGGGCTCGCCAGCAGCCCGATCCAGCTCGATGACCGAGCCCTGATTGAGCTGCAGGAGGTTGCGAATGGGAATGCGCGTGCGCCCGACTTCCATCGACAGTGTCACCGGAACGTCGAGAATGACGTCCATGTTCACGTCGCGATTGGTCTGCGGGCCTCCCTCGGGCTTCAGGTTCTCGAATTCGGCGGCGCGCGGTTCGGCTGCAGCGTTCATAGGGGTACCTTTCAGGCGGTCTTCAAAATCTTGGAGTCGGTGGGTTGTTTCGGCCGGCGCACGCGCGCCTCGACCTTCACGGCCTGCTGGCCGCGGGATAGGCCGAAGGAGCCGCGGAATATCGGCACCTGCTCGGCGAGCACCGTCACGGTGCCAGCAAAATCACAAGGTACGATGTCGCCGGGCTTCAGATCGATGAGCTCCGCGAGGCTGAGCGCCCCGCGTGCGAGCACGGTGCTCAGCTCCACTTCGGCATCGTCGATCTCGTCCCGCAGGGAATGCATCCAGCGCTCGTCCTGTTCGACGCGATCGCTCTGCACGCCCGCCTCCAGCACCTCGCGCAGCGGCTCGAGCATCGAATAGGGCATGCTGACGTGCACGTCCCCGCCGCCGCCTTCGAGCTCCACGTGAAAGCTCGTGACGACCACGATCTCGGAGGGACTCACGATGTTGGCGAAACTGGGATTGATTTCCGATTGCAGGTATTCGATCTCGATGGGCAGTACGTGGGACCAGGCTTCGCGCAGATCGGAGAAGCTGTTACGCAGCAGGAGTTGAATGATGCGCGTTTCGGTGGCGGTGAATTCGCGGCCCTCGATCTTGGCGTGCCGGCCGTTGCCGCCAAAGAAGTTGTCGACCACCGCAAACACGAGCTTCGGGTCGAGCACGATGAGAGCTGTGCCGCGCAGCGGGTTGATCTTCACGAGGTTCAGGCTGGTCGGCACGTGCAGCGTGTGCACGTATTCGCTGAACTTCTTCATCTCGACCGGACCGATGGCGATCTCGGGCGAGCGGCGCAGCAGGTTGTAGAGACTCACGCGAAACAAGCGCGCGAAGCGCTCGTTGATCATCTCGAGCGTGGGCATGCGGCCGCGCACGATGCGCGACTGGCTCTGAAAGTCAAAAGGACGCGCTTCGGAGGAAGCCGCGGGCGACTCGGTGTCGACGCTGCCGACGTCTACGCCATGGATCAGCGCGTCGATCTCATCCTGATTCAGGACCTTCTGTTCGTTCATCTCGCGGCGCTCACTGCATTACGAAGCTTGTGAAGTACACCGCTTCGACGCGGTCGGGTTTGCCGCCCGACTGCTCGACTACGTGCCGCGCGACGTCCAGCGCCTGCTTGCGCAGAGTCTCCTTGCCCTCGCGTGTTGCGATGACCTCGTAGCGCTGATTGCCGAACAGCATCAGCAGGTCATTGCGTATGGCGGGGTCATTGGCGTGCAGCAACTCGACAGTCTGCGGATCCCGCGACATCAGCTGCACGGTGACCTGCAGGAAGCGCACGAGCTGTTGAGCCTCGAAGTTGACGACGAAGGGCGGATCGAGCGCGACGTACACCGGTGGTCCGTGCGGCGCGGCCTCGGCCTGGGGCGTTTGATGCGACTTGTGCGCGCCGAGCATGAACCATGCGCCGCCCGCGGCTGCAAGCACGGCCACGGCGCTGATAATGATGATGAGCTTGCGCTTGGATTTGCCGCCTGACTTCTCGGCCGGCGCAGGCTCCAGGACGGGGATCTCGGCCATCGATTCGAAACCTATGGTGGCGTTCAACGTACGACTCGTAAGGACGTCTGCAACGCCCATGCCATACCCAGAACGACGGAAATTTGGCGCTGCGCGCGTGACGTGCGTCACGCGCGTCGCCTGCAGTTAGACGTAGGTATCGACGAGGCCCGTGTGGGCGGAGGCGCTGGCGACCTGGGAGTTTGAAATAGACGCATCGGCCGCGTTGCCGGCGAGCGGCAGCGCCGCGACGGGCCGCGCGTTCTGGCGCGGTGCATCGCGCGCGACACCGGCGTCCGCAAGCATGAGGCCGGAGGCGGCAAAGAGCTCGCGCAGCCGCGGCAAGGATTGCTCGAGCGCGCTCCTCGTATCTGCGTGTGCCGCGCCGAACCACACACTTGTCGCGCCGTCGCGCACGTCGATGCGCACTTCGACGGGACCCAGATGCTCCGGCGACAGGTGCAGCAGAGCGCTGTCCTGTCCGTGCCGAGCCATCCATGTGACCTGCGTGCCCAGTTCTTCGGTCCAGGCGGCGCTGCCCACGGCTGCCCGCAGCACGGGCGGCTCCTCCATTGACGATTGCGAATGCACGGCGTTGTGCAGTGCTCCTGCTTGCGCCGCCGCGGCGGCCGCAGTCGCGCTCGGCATGGCATCCGCCGGCGTCGACGGCTGCGTGCCGGCTGCGGGTGCGTCGGCGTTGAGAGCCATCGCGACCGCATCGGTCACGGATTTGGCTACTTCAGATGTGCCGTCGGCGCTTGTATCAGCCGTCGTGGCGGGAGCGGGCGTGGGTTCGCTCTCCTCAGTGTCGTTTGTCACCGCGGCGTTCATCCAGGTCGCTCCTCCTGCGGCGATGCTCGCCGCGGGCTGCAGTGTTGGCACGCGCAAATCGGGCGGGAGCCAGGCAGAGGATGACGCGGGCGCGGGCGTATCGGCATCGGTATTGGTATCGGATGCCGTATCGGTGCTGGCCGGTTTGCCGGGTTTCGCGGCGCTCGCTGCGGTTGCCGCGCCCTTGACCGCTGTCGCGCGGCTAGCTGCCGCGCTCGCCGGTACTGCCGGTGCCGGCATCAGAGTCGGCGGTGTCGCATCAGGCGGCGGCTGTGCCGTGGGTGCTGCTGCCGTGTATGGCTGCGGTGCGGGCGCCGCCGTTGGCGGCAGCGCGCCGGGCTCCGCCGTGCTCGGCGTCAGCCGCGTATCTGGGCTCGCCGTGGGCGTCGTTGGGGTTGGCGCTGCCACAGTGGTGGGACTCGCGTTCGGCGCAGCGACCAGAAGTGCGGCGGGCGGCGGGGCCGCGCCGGCGCTACCCGTCGGCGCAGGGGGCGCGAAACTAGGCGGCGTGGCGTTCTCTTTGGGCTTGGAAGGCGTCGTAGGCGCGGGGGATGGGGCCTGCGCGCCGAACCCTGTGAGCACTGAAAGAAAATCTGCAGGAAGCGGTGTCGCCGCTGAATCCGACGTGTCCGAGTTTGCTAGGGCCGAGTTGGCATTTGAGTTTGCCGCACCCTTCGCGTTGGCCGTGGCGGCAGGCGCCGCTGAGAGCGCTGCGCGCGACGCGGCACCCGCAACGTTTTTAAGCGCCATGTGCGGCTCGATCGGTCAGGGAACGGCGTTGCGCGCGCTCATCCGACTCGCGTTGCTCGGACAGATTACCCAGGCGCTGCTCTTCGTTTTTCCAGCGACTGACGAGCCTTCCTACGGCTTCGGCGCGTTGCGCGGCGTTCTGCCAGCTCATGCGCTCGGCGTCGCGTTCACTGCGCGCGCGCATGACGATCGTATTCTGCTGGCGTATCGCCTCCGCTAGGCGTGCGAGAAAGGCCTGATAATCGCGCAGGCCGGCGCCGCCCATACCCGCTTCGGCGCGTTCATTGAACTGACGCGTGTAGGCGCCGTGGTAGGCTTCAAGTTCCGCAAGCTTCGCTGTGCAGGCGTTCAAGTGCCGCTCGCTTGCGGCGAGCGACTCGGCGCGGCGACGTTCAATATCATCGATGGCACGCTCGACCATGCGCAGCCGTTCAAATCGCTTCATTTGGTCACCTTGGTGTCAGCTGCTGCCTCGGGAGGCTCCTTTAACACCGCCTCGAGCGCCGCCACGCTCTGCGCAAGCCCGGTGCGTTCCTGGATGCCCTGCTGCAGGAACTTCTGCATGCGCGGCCACAGTGCCAGCGCGGCGTCTACGCGCGGATCAGTGCCGCGCTGGTACGCGCCGATTGCAATCAGGTCGCGGTGGTGCTGATAAGTCGAGAGCGTCTGGCGAAAGCGCCTGGCAAGTTCCACTTGTGCCGACGATGCGATTTCATGCATGGCGCGGCTCACGGAGCCCTCGACGTCGATGGCCGGATATTGGCCGCTCTCGGCGATGCGTCGCGAGAGCACGATGTGTCCATCAAGAATGGCGCGCGCCGCGTCCGCCACGGGATCGCTCTGATCATCACCCTCGGTGAGCACGGTATAAAAGGCGGTGATTGAGCCGCCGGCGGTGGTGCCGTTGCCGGCGCGTTCGACGAGTTGCGGCAGGCGCGCGAATGCCGAAGGCGGATAACCCTTGGTCGCCGGCGCCTCACCGATCGCTAGACCGATCTCGCGCTGCGCCTGGGCGAAGCGCGTGAGCGAATCCATGATGAGCAGCACGCTTGCGCCGCGGTCGCGGAAATATTCGGCAACGGCGGTGGCAAGCCACGCGCCGTGCAGACGCATGAGCGGCGGCGTGTCCGAGGGGGTGGCGACCACCACGGCGCGCTGCCTGTCCTGCGGCCCTAGAATCCGCTCGACGAATTCCTTCACCTCGCGGCCGCGCTCGCCGATGAGGCCAACGACGATGATGTCGGCCTGCGTGTAGCGCGCCATCATGCCAAGCAGCACACTCTTGCCGACGCCGCTGCCGGCGAACAGACCAATGCGTTGGCCACGCCCCACGGTGAAGAGGGCGTTGATCGCGCGAATGCCGACGTCGAGCGGTTCGGTGATGGGCTGGCGCGCGAGCGGATTAATAGGCCGCCCGATCAAGCGCACGCGCTCCTCGCAGTCAAGCGGACCCAGGCCGTCAAGAGGCTGCGCGGCACCGTCAATGATGCGTCCGAGAAGTTGCGGCCCGACGCGCACGGTGCCCGCGCGCTGGCGCGGCACGACGCGCGCGTTGGGCTCGAGGCCGTGGAAGTCGCCGGTCGGCATCAAAAACAAACGATCGCCCGCGAAGCCGACGACTTCAGTTTCGAGCCGCGTGCCGTCACTCGCCAGCACGTCGCAGTAGTCGCCGACGGCGGCCTGGCAGCCGACCGCTTCGAGGGTCAGGCCAATCATGCGTGTGAGATAGCCCTCGACGGCCGGCGGCGGAATGCGTCCGATGCGCCGGGTGTGCAGCGCCAGCCGCTCGCGCCAGATCGGGCTGCGCCGCGTTGCGCTCGCGCTCGTCATGGCTCGCTCTTCGCGCTGGCGGCCGGATCGCTCCTCGCCGTGGCGCGCTCCTCGCCCAAGGCGGCGGCGATGACTGCACTGACACGGCTTTCCAGGCGCGCGTCGATCTGCGATGTGTCCGTGCGCACCAAGCAGCCGCCGCGCGCGAGCGCCGGATCCTCGATGATGCGCCAGGCGCGCTCGGTAGCCGGTGCCGGCAGTCGCTCGCGTACCACCGCGGCGTCCTCCGGATGCAGGTGCACGCGCACGTCGCGCGCGGCGGCGGGCAGCCGACCCACCGCTTCGCGGATGATGGCAATGATCTGCGCAGGATCGCTCTTAAGTTCACGTCGCAAGAGGTGCTGGCCGATGGTGAGGGCGAGGAGCGCCAACTCCTGCTCTACCGCGGCGTCGAGTTCCTCAAGAGGCCGCGCCAGGAGCGTCAGGATCGAATCGAGGCGCGTGACGCGCGCCTGCACCTCAGCAAGGCGCGACTGCATCTCGGCGCGGCCGGCCGCGACGCCGGCTTCGTAGCCACGCGCGTGCAGTGCCGCCTCCTGCTGTCGGTCGAGAACGCTTGCCGCATCGGCGCGTCGCCCGACGATCGGACCTTCCACCGCCGGCGCCGCCCAGCGCTCGACCACGGCCGCGGGCTGCGCGCGCGCCGGCTCAGACATATTCATCCCCCTTGCCGGCGAGCGCGATGGTCCCGGCCTCGGCGAGCTGGCGCGCATTGGCGAGAATCTCCTTCTGTGCCGCCTCTACCTCGGAGAGTTTGACGGGCCCCTTGGCCTCGAGATCGTCGCGCAGCATTTCGGCGGCGCGCTGCGACATGTTCTTGAAGATCTTCTCCTTGAGGGGATCGTCGGTGCCCTTCAGCGCGAGCAAGAGCTTGTCGCTTTGCACCTGGCGCAACAGCTCCTGCATGCTGCGGTCGTCGATGTCGATGAGATTGTCGAAGACGAAGATCAAGTCCTGGATGCGTGATCCGAGCGCCGCATCCATGGCGGTGATCTGCTCCATGACCTCGCTCTCGTGGCTCGTTTCCAGGCAATTGACGATATCGGCCGCGGCCTTCGCGCCGCCCAGGGAGGAGTTCTTGCCGCTCGCCTTGCCGGCAAACTGCTTCTCCATGATGTCGTCGAGCTCGGAGAGCGCGCTCGGCTGCACTCCGTCAAGTGTCGCGATGCGCATGAGAACGTCCGCGCGCAGCCCCGAGGGCAGCTGCGAGAGAATCTGCGCGGCCTGATCCGGATCGATATAGGCGAGCACGATGGCGATGATCTGCGGGTGCTCCAGGCGGATGAGCTCGGACACTGCGCGCGGGTCCATCCATTTGAGCGCCTCGAGTCCCTTGCTCGAGGGCCCGATGTTGATGCGGTCGATGACGCTTGCGGCCTTGTCGGCCCCCAATGCCTCGACCAGCACCTTGCGCAGAAACTCATCCACGCCGAGGCCGACGGAGGTCTGCGTCTCCGCGACGGCGGAGAAGTTGGCGAGCGTCTCGGTGACATCGTCGCGCGAGACTCCCGAGAGTCGCGCCATCGCCGTGCCGACGCGCTGCACCTCCTTCGCACCCATGTGTTTGAGGACCTGCGCCGCTTCCTGCTCCCCGAGGCTCAAGAGCAGGATGGCCGCACGGTCGGTGCCGGTGCGCTTTTCGACGCGCTCATTCATCCTGGGCGACCCAAGTCCGTACGACCTGCGCGACGCGCTTCGGGTCCTGGCTCACGAGCGAGCGCGCTTGCGCAAGCTGTTGTTCGTAGGCGAGCGGCGTACCTTGGGCACCCGCGATTGCGCCGCCGGACGGCGTTTTGGCGCCCGCATTCTCCGCGGCAGGTGCGGGCAGGGCGGCGGTCGCCTTGGCCTGCGTCAATAGGCCGCGCACCAGAGGGCGCAGCACGACGAAGGTCAACACCAGAAGCACGATCACTCCGGCGGCGAGTTTCGCCATATCGCGCACGATCGGGCGCTCCCACAGCGGAATCTGTTCCACGGGCCCTATGGGCTCGGGAGCCTCGGCATGAAAGGCGGCATTCACCACATTAATAGTGTCGCCACGCGCAGCGTCAAAGCCGACGGCGTCCTTCACCAGGCTCGTCACGTGGTCGATCTGCTGCGGCGTGAGCGCGGTCTCCTTCACGGTGCCGTCTTTGGCGGTCGTGTGCACATTGTCGATGAGCACGGCGACCGAGAGCTTCTGCAGTCGTCCCGACGGGCGGCGCGTATAGGCGAGCGTGCGGTCAAGCTCGTAGTTCTTGGTGGCCTGGCGCGAGGTGTTCTCCGGGGTCGCCGGCGGCTCTGGCGGCGTGGCGGCCGGTGCGCCCGGCTGCGGCTTGGCGCCTGGCGCAGGAGCAGCCGGTTTCGGTGCGGCCGCCGCAGGCGCTGCGGCTACGCCCGCGGCGGGTGGCTGATTTGACAGCGATCCGGGTACACCGCCGCTGCCGGCAGCATCGCGGCTCGTCTGCTCGGAAGTCTGTTCGCTGCGCACGATCTGGCTCTCGGGGCGATACTCCTCGTGAGCCTCCTCGGTCACCGAGGTGTCGAGCTGCGCTACCACCTGCGCGCGCACGCGCCCCGCGCCCACGAGCGGCGTCAACAAGGCTTCAATGCGCTGTGTGTAGTCATCCTCGAGCCGGTGCGTCATCGCGAAATGTTCTTCGCGCTGTGCGACCTCATCGTTCGCTTGGGGTGCGGACAGCAGCCGCCCGAGCTGATCCACGACCGTCACGTGAGTGGCATCGAGATCGGGAATGCTCGATGCGACCAGATTGAGGATCGACTGCACCTGCTCCTGCTCGAGACGGTGGCCGGCTTTGAGCTCGACGAATACCGATGCGGTGGCGCTCTTCTGGTCGCGCACGAAGGCGGACTGCCGCGGTATTGCCAGGTGCACGCGCGCGGACTCCACGGGCCGCAGGCTTGAAATTGTGCGCGCGAGTTCAGATTCGAGGGCATGCTGGTAGCGCGCGTTCTCCATGAACTGGCTCAAGCCGAAGCCCGGATCCTTCGACATGACGGCGAAGCCGCCATCGCCCTGCGGCAGGCCTTGGCCTGCGAGTTTCAAGCGTGCGTCGTTGACGCGCTCGGAAGCCACCGCGATGGCATTGGTACCCGGCTCGAGCTGATAGGGGATGCCCGCTGCATCGAGCGCCTGCGCGACCTGTGTCTGATCCTCGGCGCCGAGATTGGCAAACAACGGCGTGTAGGTGGGACCGCGCGACCACAGCACGACGAGCACTCCCGCGGCCACTGCGACGGCGACGCCGACCAGCAGCAGGAGCGGCTTGAGGCCCGCGAGCCAGCGGGGATATGCGCCGAGTGCGGCCGCTTCAGTGCTCATGGAAGAATCCCGTGCTCATTACATCGGCATGTTCATGATGTCCTGGTACGCAGTGACCAGGCGATTGCGCACTTCCGTCAGCGCGCGAAACGAGACGCTCGCCTTCTGCATCTCGAGCATCACTTGCGGCAGTTCAACGCCGGGCGTACCGCGCTCGAATGCGGTGGTGAGTTCGCTCGAGCGCTGTTCGCTCTGATTGACCTCCGCGACGCCCTGGCGCAGGAGCGTTGCAAAGTCGCTGCCGCCGGCTGCTTGGGCAGCGCCCGCCGCCGGGCGCGCCTGCGTTTGTGCCGAGAGCGCGCGAATCTGCGCGAGGACCTGATTGATTGCCATTTGACTCATGGTGCAAATCTCCGCAAAGGGCGGCCGCTATGCGCTCGGCACGGTGACGCCGGCCTCGCGCAGGCGGGCGAGCTTGTGGCGCAGCGTGCGCGGGCTGATGCCGAGCCGTTCGGCGACGGCGCGGCGCGTGGTGTCGCCGCCGCGCAGCGCATCCAGGATCAGTTCCCGCTCGGTGTGGCTGAGTGATGCGGCAAGGCCGGCGGGCTCGCGCCTCTCAGCAGGAGCTGCGTGCGCGGGAGCAGGATCGTTGATGAGCTCGAACTGAATATGCTCAGGCTCGATAACCGGGCCGGTGACGAGAATGCGCGCCCGCTGCAGCAGGTTATCAAGCTCGCGCACGTTGCCGGGCCAGGAATAGGTGAGCAGCAGATGCGCCGCGGCCGCGCTCAGCGCCGGGACGCGTTCGCCTGGACGGCAGCGCGCTGCGAGCAGCTGCATCGCCAGCGGCAGCACATCGTCGCGGCGCTCGCGCAGCGGCGTTACCGCGAGCGGAAATACCGCGAGTCGGTAGTACAAGTCTTCGCGGAAGCGCCCGGCGGAAACTTCCGCGCGCAGGCGGCGGTTGGTGGTGGCGAGCACGCGCACATCGAGCGCGATCGGCGTGCGGCCGCCCAAGCGCTCAACCTCGCGCTCCTGCAGCACGCGCAGGATCTTCGCCTGCAGGCCAAGCGGCATCTCAGTCACTTCATCCAGGAGCAGCGTACC
>Ga0302325_10004835_pt1 | contig 31012 bp, 38 predicted proteins | sample Palsa_T0_2_FD_201948 | JGI IMG/M metagenome (GOLD analysis project Ga0302325, IMG submission 201948) | Peat permafrost microbial communities from Stordalen Mire near Abisko, Sweden - Palsa_T0_2 | ecosystem: Environmental > Terrestrial > Soil > Palsa > Peat permafrost | place: Sweden: Abisko... | reverse complement strand
GCCTGAGAAGTTTTCCGACCAATTGATCGCGAAAGAGCACTCACACCAGACTCACATGATTGAATTCTCATGCGAGATACCTTGCTGTACCCCTCGATGAGACAGTCAACACAAAGGAGGTCTGGAAGGTCGACGAGTGTGAGACCTGGGGAGGGATGGTGTCACAATGTTCTGAAATTTACAGGACGTCAAATCGCGGTCGAGCATCCAGGAATCTTCAAGATGCAAGAAACTCAACCCGGAGTGTGGAGAGGCGGGAGGTCGCAGCTCAACAGCTACCTGGATGTTCTCGAAAGACTGGGACACCCGACAGACAGATCACAATCTAGATGCCCCATGCCCTCGCTCTCTGACGAATTGCACAATGAAGCTCAGCACACTCTCACTAAGCGGTGATATTTGTTGAGCATCCTTTACAGTACAACATCGATACGAACGAGAGCAAGATTTGTTTTCTCGGACGATGTTCCAATAGGAGTGAAACATTGTGCAGACCCTGCCCGGCACTCAATATCACATAGCACGGCTGCATCGATGAGTTCATCTCGCTCTCGTGATCCGCACCCGGGGAATGAAAGATTCCTCGATTGAGCGAGGACCGCAAAGCCTTCGAAGCACGTCCTCCAGATCCCAGACGGGTTGATAGCAATTACTGCAAAGTAGATCAGTTCTGATAAGAGGTGGAGCGCGAGATGCGCAGAGGCTGCCGAAAGCCGTGGAGGGCTTGCTGCATGGCACAGAGCACATGACGGGGTGGGGGGAAGGGCGAGATGAGAATGAGACTAATTAACCAACATTGAATGTTGGTTAATGGTCAAAAATAGATCTGCATCGGGCGGTTATTGTCACATTTTGGCGCCTGCAAAGGAACAAAATTAGCAATCAATAGTGTGGAATGACCCGTTTTCGGTGCATTTATGTTGCTTTAAATATCTCGTGGCCAGAGCGGGAGGGTTTATCGGTGATATGCATGCGGGCCGGGGAGGCTGGCACGTTCATGCAGGGAAATTCATCACCCCGCACCATCGACAGATTCCACAGCGGGACAGACCGCATGGCCGTTGCAATTGGACAAAGCTTGCTTAGGGGGGCCTGGTCGCCTTCCCGCCATCATCCAACAATTGGCTCCCGTGCGCTCTGGCGAAAGGCGCTAGCGCACTCAATCACAACGTCTGCGCTGTTCTCGTCCAGTCGAGCATCATCACACGATGCTGTACCACCACACCACCCGCCCCCTTCCCCAGCCTCGACGTGGATCACTGGATGGCTCTTCGAAGGGGAGCAGTCGTGGCTTCCACACCCCTGTCCCACTCTCAACTCAGCCGTGAAACCTCGCCGCCCGCGAGCGAGAAACGTTCACACCAGCGTCGCTACTGGCCCATTTGCGTGGCCAATCTCGTCCTGACCGCCCTTTGGCGCTACACGATTCGCGGATTTCGAGATTCGACGACAGGATCTGCTGTATCGGGTTATTTGCTGAGACGAGCTTCGTACAAACAACTGACGAGTGAGGCTTTCTCACCGCCGACTTCGGTTACAACAGCTAGTCACCGGCCAGGGACGGATGAGTCCGCAACGCGTTCGCAAGCCCTCCCTCCACTAAGGGTAAAACTGACTCGACCTTCGCAGCCAGCTCATTTTACCCTGCCGGCGCGCGAACTGGTTGTTTGCAACTCTGCCCCTCATCTGGAGAGCTCAGGGAAGCTTCATGAAAGCCGCAGCACTTTCGAGGTCCGTGGGGCTGTGGGCTTTTGACGAATATGCAGGTAAGCCAAGACGAATTGATTGACGGCAGCCAGGGTAGCTATCGCCATGCATACGGAGTATTGTCCTGCAGAGAGCATGGACCAGCTATTGTTAGTGTGGTAGGGGGGGGGCCTGACGGGGAAGCAGCCGTCGGCAGCCGAATGCCCATTGTCCCACGCCGTAATCGCTCTCGAGACGAGCTACAGTAGCCGGAGATGCTGGCTGTGAGCCTGTGAGGCTACGCTGCAAGGCTCCTGCCCACTTTGGGATCAGTTCTGCAGCCAAGGACTCTACCTTGACGCCCAATAAGAGAATGTTTCTTCGGTCCTGGTGCATTCGGGGGCGGGGCGGTTGGCATGGGTTTGCATGACTCCATGAGGCGCCTCGCGAAAATAGCTCCCAATGTCTAATGTCCCCATCTCGCTCTCGACGTTGACCTTCCCCAATGGCTAGCTACAGCTCTTCCTGCCCCGTCAAGCTCATAACCCTGTACAATAATTGTGGTCTTGGTGTGGTGCCCGATTTGGATCAACCATTTGCTCGTTTTTCTGCCCTCGGATATTCTTCCTTCAAGAAGTCTCTCTTGTTTCTGCTGGCTGACTCCCTGTTTCTCCTGGATCAGTTAAACGGTGCCACACACAACTGCTTCCATCCCTTAGCCCTTCTCCCGTCAGAAAAAGTTACTAGCCGCACGTGTGCATGCAGTCCCAGCAAGCGGAATTCCGGGCTGGCAGGAATAGTTCCATCTTATTTGATATCCAGAAATAGAACATATGGATAATTGATGGCTTGAGATGCATTTTGGAGTGTTCTCATATATAGATCCACCAACACACAACCTCATACGTTTTCGACGTTACGAGAGTTGAAGGCCATCAGTGTGCGTCTCTCTCCCGTCGTTGTCCTTCCTCCTCCTCCGTCGACCTCATCCCTTCTCACCTCGACCTCATATCATTTCTCAAAGTTTAAGCTGGACTTGCTTTGACCCGTCACTCATTAATAATTTAATCGGTCCCCGGTCTCGCCAATTATCGACTCGGCACATCCTGGTCTCCCATCACCGCAATAAAGCACCAAAGGTCCACTGGACCCGGATTCCGCCTCGCTCGGTCACGCAGCCCCCACCAATTCGCATGCGAGGTACAAATGTCAACACAACCCCCCAACCCGCAATTGATGGGCAGAACGAACGTCGCCATGGCGGTCGCTCAACCAAAGTCCAAGCCGGCCGCAAAGCCAAATTCGACTCCGAAAGGAAAGATGCAAATGCATAGACGGTCGCGAACAGGTTTGTGGGACTTTGCCTTAGTTCTGGTTATTTTCCTAGCTGTCACCGCTTACTCTCGTCCTCTCGACTAACTCAAAACTCGACAGGCTGCTACACATGCAGGTTGCGACGAAAAAAGTGCGACGAAGGCTCCCCGTCCTGCACTGCATGCAAACATCTCGGACTTCGATGCGAGTACAAGAGGCCCATGTGGTGGAGCAACAATGATCAGCGCCGACTTCAGAAAGACAATATCAAGATGATCATTAAGAGGAAGAAGCTCACAGAGAAGACAACTTCTGCCACCAACCAGGTCATGGACACTGGTGCAGAAACACCTCCTGGGCTGTCACATTCTCTGCCGACTTCTGCCACTTTTTCTGATCCTCTTGATCGCACTCGATCAGCTTCCATCGACTCTCAATTGTCACTCTTCGACTTCAATGCTCCGCCACACATCGCAGATTACACTGCCTACAACGCGCAAATGCACTCCTCTCACTCGCAATATGCATCGATGTATCCAGAATTCTCCCCATACGAAATCGACGTAAAAACTGAGCGACAAATGTTCGTCAACGATATTCCCACCCGCCGCGAATCGACTATTTCTACGTTCAGCACTTACCACCCACCACCACCTCCAGAAGCGATGCTCCCATCGTTTCCGGTAGAAAATGAATGGGAAGGAAACTACGATGAGCGGAGAGAATCTTTGGCGGAAGAGACCTTGAACACAAATCTTTTTGATTTCTCTCACGGACCTCCCGCGTCCGTTCGTCAAGTTGCAATTGAACTTGACGAGGGCGACCAGAGACTACTCGACCATTTTATCTCCGATGTTCTTCCCACAGTTTTCCCAATTCTCGAGACAAACCAGCATGGATCTGCGAGAACGGACTATGTTCTGCCGGCTCTTCAAAGCAACAAATGTTACCTGCACTGTTGTCTCAGCATTGCTGCGCAACATTGTAAAGCCGTACTCAACATCCAAGGCGAGGATATTGACAACGACATCATGCGCCATCGCTACGCCACAATTTCAGAACTCTGCGAAGCACTCAATCGCGATACCAATCATTCAGAAATTTTGGAAGCAACTCTCGGCATGATCTTCTTCCAATGCTCCGTCGGCAGATTCGACGATTCTCTCCCAGACATCCCATGGCACCAACACTTTCAAGCTGCGATCTCTTTGGTCCAGAAACTCGAATTGAACCGCTTGGTATCGGAATCACATGACCTCATGTCCTTCAATATGACGCTCACAGCATGGATTGATATCTTTGGATCTACGATCCAAGGCCGCGCTCCAACTTTCGCACACACCTATCGCGAAAAGCACCTCTCGTCAACCAATTCGTCGCTCGGACTTCGTGAACTTATGGGTTGCGAAGACCGCGTCATGTATCTGATCTCTGAGATCGCGTGTCTAGAAGCTCTAAAGAAAGAAGGCATGGACGATATCCAGCTCTGCCAACACGTCCATGCGCTCGGTGATCAGATTGGGTTGACGGAAATCGGAGATCCTGGACCAAAGATCCCGTTCAACGCCAATGGAGTTCTCAGCCCGAAGCAATTGAGCAAGAATATGACGGCTGCGTTCCGAATTGCTGCACGAATTTATTTGTGCAGTCTTGTCCCGGGTTTCGCTCCTAGCCAAGCGAGCTGTGTCGGCCTTGTTTCTAAGCTTACACAAGTGCTCGAATTTATTCCTTCTGGTCAAGTCGGTTTCGATCGCAGTCTTGTATGGGTCTATCTCATCGGTGGATCTGTCAGCACTATGGACTCTCCCTTCCGCTCTTTCTTTGAGGAGCGCTTGGTGGCTCTCGGCGATCTGGCAAACTTCGGAAGTTTCGGTCGCGTAGCCTGCCTTTTAAAGGAAGTCTGGGGACATGTTGATGGACGTTTAAGTCCTGGTGGAGGTGAAGCACACTACGTTTCCTGGAGAGACGTTATGCAGATGAAGGGCTGGGATTTCTTGTTGATCTAGAATCCACGCCATAGGACCTTCGACTGGTTTGAAGGTTCCTGAAACACATTACAACGCGCTGCTGTGCTGCGATACCGAGTATCGCGATTCACCTCACCTCGGACTTCGAGCGCCCACCGACAGTGTCCTGGAGACGGCTGATTCAAGCATTGGGTTTAGACGAGGAAGCTCCGGGCTGGGCTGGAAAAAACCATCCTTAATTGCCCCGGGATTGCATCATGAAATGGACTGACGACACAAACATGGAGATCAACGGATTTGATCTGGTGGGCTGGAACCGGTTGAGGGACAGGTGGAGGGGCAGGTGGGAACGGTGCATCATAAGGACGACGACAACAACCACGAAATTTTCATTGACTCTGCTCTTCTGATTAGTCTAATCGCTCGCTCAACAAGCAAGCAAGCATTTTTGGCATACCCACAGCAACGGCGTTTCGGTTGGGTCTTGTTTTTTATTGCTTTGGGCGGTTTGATGGATATCAACACCATGAGTACAACTACCCCTAGATGGGCCTCGAGGCTGGAATACTAGATTATTTTCTATGGATGGAAAGAAAGATGGAAAGGGGTGAATAGGGGAAGTGACTCGAGAATTCTGGGAGGAGTTCCGGTTTTGGGGAAATAGTGGAACTAGGTTGCGCATTCGGTGTAGTTTTATAACGCCTTTGAACAGCTTGGTCGGATAATCGAAGATGCTTTAAAACACCCATTTGGTACAGAGTACTTTGAAAAATGTGACTTTCCTACTGTGTTGTAGATTATTAATGCTTCCTCAGTCCTGCACAATACTACTGTACTGTATATCCAAGTGACAACTTTGTGCCTCTCACGTGATACTATTGCCACCCGCCTGAGGTGTGTGCTTGTTCCGGTCAATTCCATATTGTAAGAAAAACAAGCCATTCTCTTTGTTGCACATCGCATCGGTGAAATGAGGAACCTACGGCAGCAGTCGCCGACTTTCCTTCTCGCAATTACTGTGCAGTAACAATTCAATCTCCCCCTTCTCGTTTGGCACGTTATCTGAGGAGAATGCGCATATCGTGGTGCGACTTCGGGTACGATTTCTCGAAAATGCCAGGGTCGGGAAGCCGCCGAGCACCGTTCCTTCTTAGACATGCAACAGAAAAAAAAAGTGGAAAACCTAACAAGGAATACCTCTTGTGACTCGGCGAAGAGGAGCGAACAGGTGATCTGTGGGTCCCTCTTTCTCGGAGCTGAAGAAAATGCACGCATTCCCCGTGATCTGGGTTGGCTGGTGGTTTTCGTGGAGCGGGTTCTTGCTTGCTTCGCCCGTGCAGGTTGCAGATTCACGACCAGCAGAGCCTGGATCGAATGATCGGCCATGTGACTGCACCAGAGAGTTCCGACTGGTGAGTCGCATACAGTACTTCGTAGGGGCGATGGCGATGGCGATACAGTACTGTACAGTACAGTACCGTAGTGATTTCCTCCGTTCAGCCCATCCTGACCGGAGCATCAGTCATCCAGCCAAGGAGAGCCTGCGTGAGCCTGCGTGAGCCTGCGTGAGCCTGCGTGAGCCTGCGTGAGCCCCCCGGATTGCCATGTCGGGCATCAATTCGTCTCAGAGGTACATGTTTCAACAGGTGACCTGATTCCCATTCGCATTTGAAAAGTCCACCAAGCATTCTCAGCCTATCCGCGTTTAAAAGGCCCGAGGTCAAATATACCCTCACCAATGAACTGCCGCCAGTCGCGGTGTTTCATATCCAAGCGCGACGATCTTGAAGCGGGCTTTGCCAGCGCTTGACAACCTCTCGTTGACATCAGTCACCACAAGGAAGAGACTGCACCGCCTCATCATTTTAGGTTCTCGCAAGGCGCCATTGACAGCCTGTGCATTTTCTGGCCCCTCGAACCGCCAGCGTTGAAGAATCTGTACCTATTCGGGCATTGCGGGAGCTATTCGAAGATACACGGTCGGCGCGAGAAGACCACCCTGCTGGAAAGATGCGCTTCCGGCCGCTGTTACCGCTATGGAACGCATCTGATAACGGAGGTGGGTAGTGATCAGGTAGGAACAAAGGAAGTTGTCGTGGTTAAGAACAGACGCCGTTTCTGGACTGTTCATTCATTGTACCCTGCTGTCCTCGAAATGTTTCTTTGTTGAATAATCTCTCATATACTCCTTCGGAGTCATTGTCGCAGACTCGAACCTTCGCGGAATCATATCTTCTACGTCGAAATTATTCATAACTATTCTATATAGACTGTCTCATTCAGATCCTTCAAGAGTTTCCTGGATCGATATTGCACAGCCCCCTGCTCAAGTTTCAACAACGCTTGAAGAAACAGTTACATATCCAGCAGAGTGGGGATAATGGGACGACCTCGAAGACTTGGGCACGCGGTGCTTATGGCAGTCTACCTTGCCACTGCTGCGACGGCGCGATCATCACATAATCTTTTCGAGCGACAATCAACATGTCCAGATTCAAGTCAGAATCACTGTTCGCAATCAGGTCTGCCCTCAAATTTCTGCTGTCCGGCTGGTGACACTTGCATACCACTTGCTGGCAATACTACCCTTCTCTGCTGTCCTGGCACAGACTGCAGTACTATCGAGACGATACCCTGCGACATATCGTTACAGAACGTAACTCTACACCCAGATAATGCCCTCAAGACGACAGCTCTTTCAGCGAGTCTACCCACATGTGGATCGCAATGTTGTCCATTTGGCTTCACTTGCAACGCGAGTGGAAACTGTGTGATGAGCGCAGACCAAGCACTTGCACCAGGAGCAACTCCCTCCTCACCGCCTCTCTCAACCGCAACATCCACCTCAAAACCCGTCTCAACATCATCCTCCCCCTTGAACTCCACCACCACCCTCACAGAAACCTGCAACAAATTCCCCATCCCCGCCATCCTCGTAGGCTTCTTCCCAGGCCTCCTCTTCGGCGTCATCCTCACACTGGCAAGCATCTGTCTCCTCGGTGCCCATCGCCGCAAAGCTTCCCGCCGGCGCTCCGGCTCCTCCTTCGGCAACATCTCCGACCCGCAACCCAGCGAACATGTCCGCACCGACTTCCTACGGAAGCCACCTCCCACACCCTCAAGCAACGGCAGCGCACCTTCGCGAAGAAACACCCTCCAGAGAGTCCGCTCGATATTCGGCAAAGCGCCGTCCTCAACCGCGGGCTCGCCTCCGATGCCACCTGCGCCACCTATACCGCTGAATGTGAGACGAGAACAGAGGCCTGTGACGCCGGTGTTGCAGAGAGAGCCGAGTTATGAGGATATCAGTATTTTCACGGATGGGAATACGGCGAGCAGTTTGCGGGAACGGGAGGTAAGGAATGGGTTGCAAGCTAGTGTACATGATGCGAGAGCGAGTCATCAAACCACGTTCAGTGATATGATGGAGAGGTCTGGCTTAGCGGGCTTGCAGAAGGGTCAACGTGAGTCCATTCCCCCATGGATTTAATCTTCATATCAGACTTGAGACTAATTTGTTGCAGCGTACGTCTATAAGGGCTCACCGGGGTATACACCTAGTCCGAAGAATGGCAGGTAGAATAGGTTGAGTTTTAATGGATTGAGATGTACAGATTTGGGTTTGGCAAAATTTGAAACGTGATATTCAGCGAGCGAGCGTGCGGCATTTTGCGCGGTGTTGGTGGTTCGTTTACTTTATTGTTCGATACCTTTACTGTGAATATAATCTTTTCGAATAATCATCTTATTTTACATGTGAAATGCTTGAGTAAAATAAATAGGGAACAAGTTTACTTTAATTGACTTGTGCAAATCACGTGCCTTGTATATGACTTACTCGCTGTGCATGCATTAAACCTGCACAAGTCAGACGACTCCCTACATAGAACCTCCAAGCAGAACCACAGCCCATTTAAACTTCCAAAAAGGAGAACATGATAAATCTAATTCAATCTTACCTCAAGTCCATAGACATCATGAACTCACAGTGTTCTACAAGTACTGCCATCTCCTGTTCACTTTTCAGAACGCTGTCTCGACGTACACACACTAAAATCTAGTCCGTTAAGGCCTCCAAAGCGCCGACAACACGGCTGAAGCCGAGGGTCCTGTATATGATACCAATAGAGATATTTCTGAGCCTCAGCTGCTGGGGTGGAAAACTCTTATTGGGAAAGGAGGTCTGAAGGATGGGGAAATGCATTCTCCCGGTGCAGAATGTCAGATCTGTGATATGATATTTCAGCAACGTGTCGGGTTCCTTTGCGGAGGCCCTGTTGGGTAAAGAAGAGGAGAGTGAATTTGCGTACCAGTTGAAACAGCAGGATCCTATGATCACACTGAGTGGGAATCTCGAGGCCGTGATTTCTGTTTGGTTGCAGGTTGGTGAGAAACTGTTTCAGATGGTTAAGCTTCATGCTCTGCCGCAAAGATGTAAGATCCCTTCAGCCTTGCGCATCGTTTACTTGTTCACAAGAATAATAGTTATTGAGTTCATCCCGGGTGATTTCCCCAACTGGTGGAATCTGCGCATACGGGATCAGCAGAGACACTTGCTCTCGCTGCTCGGTGGATAAAGCATTGCAGTAACTACCATAGGAAATGTATCCATCCCGGAACGAAGGACACTCGTCGCCTCCCAACTTGCTTGATCAATGTGGGAACGAAAGCTGGATCTGCTAAATATCGTCCCTGGATATCTCAAGAAGGCCATAAATATGTGCTACATATAGCACTTAGCTACCGCTAGGGAAAGCCACTATTCTGTCGACGCAAGCGTCACTGCCCGTTCTTTGCGAAGAAATTCCAGTTTGCTTGCTTCTAAAGACCAATCAAGATGCGATCCATCTCACCTGCTTCCCTGGCGTGAGATATCTGTGGATTGGTGCTTTATGTATCATTCAGGACCTCAGGGCTGATTGGCAAGTTGAGTCACAAAATATGGGGAACATTTATAAGAACGCTTATATCGCTATATTGACGTTGATGGCGGCGACTGGAGAAGAGGGATGTTTTAGAAACCGGTGCCTACTTCAAACAAGATTAAAACATATTGCCCGTACTAGCAGCCACCCAGAGCGCACCTGAGACTACTTTACGACCCCAAGATTAATCAGTGAGGCTCCAGTGAAACTCGCTTCGTCGAAGTCTTCATCGCCCCTTGAAGGCGTTGACTTTGAGAACTTGTCTAACACGAAAAGTGTGGCCGAAAATCAAGTCGAAAAAATAACTGCATAGCTACAAAGTACGCTTTGGGAAGATTATGAACCCAACTTTCTTCACCCTCGCCTTTCTGCACGCCAAAGAGCCCAAATCATGAGGCAGCGCCTCTCTGTTCTTGAAATGACTTTTCGAACAATTTAGACGGATCTTTGGACTTCAGAATTGATGCAAGTCCACTCGGTCAGCGTACCTGGACCCTCCAAAAGCGACTGCTCTCATCACGAATACTTCATTTTAGTAAGACATAGCTGTTTTAGGAGTGCCAGACGAGCAAAGCCTATGGAGCTTGAGGCCCAGCTAGCTATTAAAAGTAGGATTGACAAACGAGGCGGCCAAGAGAAGAAATTTAGCAGTAACCTAAATCTTATGCTAGGTAGAGTCGTCATATATCCATTGTCTGAGCACTGGGACCAGATTGTTCAGCTCCATACTAATGCCAACCTGGCGAGGGCGGACGACAAGCTGGTAGCTATTTCCGGTCTGGCGAGAGAGACTTTGAAAGAAGTAAAGGACTCCTACTATACAGGTCTGTGAGGAAGTGGTTTTGCTAGAAATCTACTTTGGTATCTCTCGTTTCAGCAACGTAGGCCTCCAATAGCATACCGAGCTCCCTCTTGGTCTTGGGCCTCTGTTGATGGCAGGGTCGAATCCTTAGTAAAGAGGCCCAGCCCAGACAACCTACCATATCGACGTTGAGTATTCGAACCGTCAGGACGACTGGAATAGATGGCAAACAGTCCTCAATTGGCGAGATCGAGGATGGGTTCCGTCGCATTTTAGGTCCGCTCAGAACTGTTACGGTTGCTACCGCTCTACTGTACCTGGGTTGTAGTTCCGGATTAGGCTTAGCTTGTCACGTGCTCGCCTGTTGGCGCTAGCTAATTGTACTTTCGTACTTAAACCCGTACACCCTCAAGCTCCTCTTCTCTTTAGTTTAGTATCCTGCAAAATAAGAGTGTTCAACCACGACCTTGAGTCACTAGAATTGCTCTTGTGACAAGAACTAGCACGCGATATGAAAGGCACGGCAGCAGTCATCGTCTCATTATGAGTGATGCGCTCTCAGTTTACCATAGCTACATATATTTCTTCCCGAATTCTGCTCTCAAGGCTGCACAAAAATATCCGGCGTGCCTGCCTTTGCTATATCATTACGACTCCCCTCTTGACAATGAGGACGAAGTGACAAGTTACTACCTTTAGGTCTGGTTATAACCCACTGGGAAGTTTCGAGACGAGTATCGACAAGTTAGAGCCTTTGGCATTTCAGAAGGAAGTGGAATGGCATGATTTGAAGAGTCTAATCTTGGACAGAAAGAATCCACCCATATTTGAAACTAGCGGTCCTTCCCGTTTAGGAAAGGGGGACCGTCGTTTGATTTATGGCAGGAATACCCCTAGTTGCTTCTCACGATTTTCAAAAAAGAAGTCAACAGGGTTTAAAAGATAAAGACAAATTCGTTTGCCTGCTGCAACACTACTTGGCCTCCGTCGAGCTTTTGAATTTCTTTGCATTCCTCCGAGCCGCAAAAGAACAAGAGACACGGATATCGAGGTTCTAGCGAGTTTGTCTCCACAGGCGAAGAGGAATGCTGTGACTATATTCACTTTCGAAGGGATCGAATTCACTGTCTACATTTCGATCTCGACACTTCGCTATGACGATTTTCGTTTGTCAACCTTTGAACTTTCTAAAACACCTCCTTTTACCATCGCCTCCACACAACAACAACAAAAAAAGAAGCTGCACAACCATGTCTCCTGAGGAAACAGTTCCCGTGTCGCAGCCCAAAGCGGCGATCCGCGCGCCTCCTGATATCTCCTACAACTCTCCCGGCCAGCCGCTTGTTGACTTTCACTTCTTTGCTAAGTTAGCCCCTGAGCTCCAAGATGTAATTTGGGAATGTAAGTCGTCTCCGCTTCAACTTCAAGGTCGTTCGTCATGCACTAACTCAACAATAGTTGCATGCTACTCAACTCCTGCAATAATTCCCATGTTCATCGACAATGACATCTTCAAGTTCGAGCTCCACAGATTACCTGCGGTACCGGCTATCCTTCACTCAACCTCTGGTGCTCGGGCAATTGGTCTTCGCCATTTCACGTTAGTCAAGGCCGAGAAGTTCAACCGCAGTCCACCTTGCCCGCCGCAACTGGTTCCGCCCCAAAATCCTCTCCTCCAACAAGCTCCAGCTTTTTTCCAAATCCCACCCCAAGCTCCGCTCCTCCATATCCAAAATCAGACCAATGGGCTCAATGCTCTCCCGTGGCAAAATTCCAACGGTCCGCATGCACAGAGTACCCACACACAAGGCCAGGCACCTACTTTGATGACCAATGCTTATAATGTTCCACATAATCCTTCCGGACCAATACCAACTTATGGTCCTGCCATACTTGCTTCCTTTCAACCGACTCTCCAAGGACAAGCCCAGGGTCAAAATTACTCGATGCTACATCCATATAATGCTCAGCCTTTAGCTCTATCTCAACACCACTCCCAAAACCTAGGTACAAATCAACCACACGGTACTGTACAATTAAGTCAGCCAAGTCTCGGCTCCGCCGGACCTGCTCCGTTTCAATCAATGCACCAGCAAACCTCAGGTCATCAAGCTCATAGTGCATTTCAGCAAGGTTCTCAACATCCTGCAATAGCACAAAGCATATTCGGAGGAGGCCTCCAGCCAACTTCAACTCAGCCATTGACACAGCAAAACTTCGCTCAGCTTGGCTTCCAACATCTTGGCCTGGGAAACCAAAGCTTAACTCGTCACGGGCCTCAACAACAGAGCATATTTGGTGGAAGTCATCAGTCAACCTCGGCACACCAAAGTTTTACCCAGTCTGTTTTTCAGTTGCCTAATGCATTCCAGACACTGAACCAACTTGGCCCTCAGCTGAATCAGTCTACTGCTATGGCCCAGGCAATCAACCCGCATGGTAGTGTTTCCGTGATTAACATAAATGCTCTCGCTCAGCGTCCCTCTCGACGCCTTCTTATCACAGAGTGTGATTCGAAGGACCGATACTTCTATGTCAATCACGGCAGCGACTTCTTTAGACTACAGGTCGGCAACCCAACGGGTTATCACTATCCAGTATTCAGTTTGGCACAATTCCCTCAACTGCCAAACTCTGTCAGCGATGAAGACCGACTGATTTATCTCCAAAAGCTGCAACGTATGCACATCTTGCCCAGTCCCTTCCCCGCCGATGGCAGGCTTCCAGCTTTCTTTGATAAAATTCAGCATCTGGTCCTCAACCTTGAACTCCCTCCATGCCATGCACCACTGCGATCCTATGGATTCAGAAGCTGGATGCGTAGGTCCCTCTCCAGATTCTGTTCCATAGTTATAAAGTCAACAATCGCCAAGTTTCCGAATATTAAGAACTTGGATCTGCAGATTGCGGGAGACATCAAGCGTCGTAAGGGTGATCGAATGGTGTTGAGGCATTGGAGATATGCTCCGATCCGGGAAGAGAATGGAGTTGCATTCGGACATGCCGAGTTGGGCCTTCTTGAGATGGAGATCAGACTCTGGATGATGGGTGAGTTTATGGGCAAAGATGGTCCTGAGGGCCCAGAGGTCAGAATCGTTGTGCATGTGCCTCAGCAGTATTCCCAAACAAAGTGGTAGAAGAAATTTGGAGATGTAGGATTAGTTTGCTTTTACCTTGGGAGATACCCCACTGGAAACGCATGGTGTTGGATGGTAGGTCAACGGTTAGCTTCCAGATCAGCAATAAAATGGAAAAGCAATGGCATTCCGGCTCAGTCATCTCCATTTCTCAAGTGTTCTCAATGAGCTTCCACATTCATCTTGTAGGAACTGGGAAGAGGATTCACTTCTAGCACTGATCTCCATATTTCTGAATCTCAAAACGCTACACAGTTCAGACAGCAACGTAGAGAGGGCTACCGGCAGGACTGATGAACAGAAACGTAATTATGGAAGGGTATTATCCGTATATCACTTGCATAGAAATTTCATGAGCATGAATTAAATATCTTACAGCATGAAACCCCCACAAACAAGCAAAAACCCTCCAAATGCGTGCAATCATTGCTTCTTCTTCGATGCTGATCTCGTCACATGCCCTCCGCTCTTCTGAGTCTTCGCCTCCTTCTTCTCCACCTGCTCTTGCTCGAACTTCGCAACCTCATCTATCTCCTTACGCTCTGCATACCATTGTCCGGCTTGCAGGACGAGCACACCAACCAGCACGAGCGCCAGGATGGTGTTGCTTGCAGCCAAGACTCTCAGGCTGTCCTCCCTGCCGACTACGATATCGGTGCCGGATTCTGGCACGCCGTAAACACCAATAGTTACGATTCGGAGACCCTTGACGATATTCGTGATATACACCACCACGCCCACAACATAGAGGACCAATGACGCGCCATCGAACAAGAGGTTGGCCTCAGATGGCTTGAACAACTTAATGAAGAAGCCGCAGAACCCAACTGAGATTGTGATGTGTAGGATGCGCGTGATGATGGGCGGCGAAGCGTGGATGAACTTGAGATGGGTTTCTAGCAGGTCATAGTATGCAGCAGGTGTATCGGCAGATGTCCAGAGGAGAGGGTAGTCGTAGGGGAAGGAGGAGAAGAGCATTCCGAGGAAGAAACATGTTGCTATTTCTATCAGTCAAGCAACATCAGGTTCAGAGAGATGGGCTCACGGCCAATGATCATGAAACTCGCAAAGGAATTGGAGGCAGAGTAGCCCTTTGGCTTCTCATAGGTCTTGAATATCGAACTAGATTTTGGATCCATGGCTCTGTTTGCGCGCGAGAAAAATCTACTTCAGGCGACTACTTCAGCTGCCTTATCTTTGAAGTGGGGACTGATAGGCCGAGGCTGAAACGCGATGAACTAGTTTTGAAGCAAATGAGAAAGATTTAGATTCAAGAGGCGGCTGAGGGAATGGAATCGATCATACGACGCTCCTGAAAAAGAAGAGATTTCTGGGGTAGAGACGTGGTCTGTTGATCAACTGGCAAAAGGTTTGAAGCTTCTTCATTCGACGTTAAAATTGGCGTTGCCGCTAGCGCTGAAAGTGGAAGCTCGCAGCTGGGCCTTGCCGGGCACTCCGCCGATGTCATCACCGAAGGACCCTGGAATATGACAGCTGTGGGACCGGCCTTTTCTGGCCACACGCACCTTCTTCTGAACACATCCAAACTCAAAATTCACACAATTTGACCTCATTCGGAGATTAGTTAACTCTCCCTTGGAAATGGCCAGCACTCTGTTATACATGAGCATAGCCGCCGTGCTCATTGCCTTCTTATTTCTCGTCGCCATAGTCCAGAATTCGGTCGATGAGAGCCGTATTATTGCAACTCCGAATATCCCGCGAGAGAATGGGGTCCTCACTTCCTCTGCTTCGATCAAAATCAAGGCTTCGGCAGAGGAAGTCTGGGCTGTAATAACCAATTTCAAGGATTACTCGACCTGGACTTCGTTCTCTGAATACAAATGGAAGGAGGTGACAGCTGATGGTGTGCCTATGGTGGGCAGCACGGGGTCTTTTAAGGTGAGTCTTTTGAGAATAGGGAGAGAATGCAGACTTCGTAATTTCAAGCATTGCCTAACATGATCTTAGTTAACTATTGATGGCTTCGGATCACGCAGAGTCCCAGTCAGATTGAGCCTCTTGGATTGGGAAAGCAAAAGAATTGCTGAGTTGACGACTTCTTATCCACCTTGGCTTCTCGGCTCTGAGAGAGTTCAAGAGGTGGTGCCGCTTGAAGGTCGTCCTGGCTATTGCGAATATAGAACTTGGCACAGTAAGTTTAAGTGTTGCCTTCAATTTCTACCTCAATAGGCAATACTAATTCGAGATTCCGGGTTTAGCTGTCCAAGGCATTGCTTCCTACTATTTGCTTATGACCGCGCAAGAAGAGCTTGGCGAAAGCCAAAAGCGCTCGGCAGCTGATCTCCGGGACTGTTTAGAAGGTAGAAAGAAATGAGAGATGATTGGACTCGCTCGACACATCAATTTCACCAAGGAGAGTTGTCTGTTGAACCTCACTCATGGGGTTTGATCGACTGACAGCTGGTTGCGTCACTTGCCGCACCGGTCCAGATGCTCAGGCCGGCAGCCAGTCAGAGTTTCTTCTTTCTGTTTAGATACCCTGATAACAGTCTATCGTACAGCTTGAATCATGACTCTGGTGCGTCGGCTTAGGATGTCTGCAGTGTATGGAACGAATGGAAGCGTAGTAGTTGATCCTATGGACATGATGCAGTTGGGAAGGTCTAGCTGAGAAGGCGATGGGTTGTGGTAATCTGCGGTGCCATCTGAGTATTTGGGTCTATGGCTGAGAGCTTTACTCACAGCCCCGCCACTACGGAAGACTCAGCAGCCTGTCCATCATGGAATCGTCATATCTGTTTGTTGCGGAAGTGAGGACGACGAACAGCAAGCCAAAATAGAGCCGTCGCATTTCTTTCGGCTTGTACCAAGTCACTTGGGGAAACTCCTTTCCGGCTAGCTCGAAAGTCCTCTTCGTGCGTTGGAAGTTCATGATGACTTGATAACGACAAGGGAGAGGATGTAATGGTGTGATGAAGTGGAACAGTCTTGAATGACCGTTGAAGTTTCAAAACTGGGGACAACGGGCAGGTCTGAAGAGTTTATATCGACGATAGCGGAAAGTACCTCTTCGAACATCCCTCGAACGAACTCAGTGTCAACTAGTATCAAAAAACCTTCTCATAGTGCAAATCCTGATCGGGTATCCGACGTGCTTCCCCAACTCGAGGCCATCTCCACCTCCATCTAAACGACGGTCAAATAGAATTCCCTGCTCCTAGAGGAAGGTTTTTGCGCGGGTGCAAGGGCCAGCGCGAGTCCGGATTTCAGTTGCCAGAGAGTGCACTCATTTAAAGTGCATCAAAAGTAATCTTTTTCTTCAAGCAATCGGTTTGTGAAAACTACAGTGATACTTTCCACTTACAGATATCACACTTAGTACTTAATTTGTCAGTGGAGGCTAGCAAAGTTCGACGGCACGGTGTACATCCACTGACAGACAATTATTTTAGGCTGAAGTTGTTCCGCGCTGCACGTCGCAACCGAGAAGGTACCTCGTGGAATCCCCTATAAAGCAGTTTCGTCCTCTGTCTGTTTCGGTCTCATGATCTCTCCTGTAACTTCTATAACGCTGCATTCTGTTATGGGGGTATAGGGAATTGATAGTAAGAATAGATGGGATGAGCGGGGAGGAGGGCTGCAAGGCTTTATTCTGGGACCTGGTACTGGATGTGGCATGCGAGCAGCGATGGTGTATCCACCTCTCCAGTTTGGAAGCTCCGTATCGTCGACTTTTCTTCAAGCACAGTGAAAAGGAAAGCTTGGTTCGAAGGCTTGGGAATCCGGAGCAAGACATTTCTTCCTGAGCAATAAAAGAGAGCAAAGAAACATTCCCATCTTCTCAGAGTCCCGTTTTATTTTGAACATTGAAAAGGCTTAGCAGGGCTCGGTTCATTGCACTGAGGACGTCCCGGCGACGCTGTTTACAAGCCAGGCTTCCATATTATGAGGGGCAAAAGATCTCACAAAAACTAGGGTATACTGTAATGCGGGGGGCACAAGATCTTGCTTCCAAGTTGCCCCAATAAACAGATCTATTTTATCTCTCTCCGGACGTACATGTTTTGGATTCACGACGAGCATTAACGAAATTGTATGCCAACAGTTGTCATGGAATTCCCTATCTGTGCCGTGACATGAATAGTTTCCAAAGATAGGCTGATGCTTGTTCAGGCCCTCTCAAGTTGACGCTAGTTAGTGGAGACTCAGATGGAGGGAGAGTCGTTGTCCGTGGTTTGGAAACTCGAATGTCGATCGAGTATTAATCTGGAAGTTCATCTGAGGTCGAGAACATCTTCTTCTCTTCCTGAACGGGAAGTAGCTGAACAATGAAGAGCTCCAAGCGTATAGTGCCAACCGTCATCGTGCACGACGTGCGTTCAGTATCTTCGAGCGTCCGGGACACCAGAATAAACTATGAGAAAGGCCGACAGCGCACCGATGAGAAAGCCTTGCTGGTTACCACCGCCATGTCCTCTGATGAGCAGGCGTTATTAGACGCGACGTGCATCGAACATGATCGAGTGATCAGGAACGGGACAGAGCGATCCTGAAAGTGCGAGACTTTGAAGGCTCGCTCACGAGGCCTTGCCGGCCGCTCATGCCATCTACTTCTGATGACCGTCCGTTAGCAGAAACAACGTACAGATAGCTGTTCGAGTGGTCGGTACTAAGAACAAAGTATGAGATGTCTGAGATGTAAGAAATAGAGAACTCTCGGCGGTTATCATCATCATTTCCTCCCCTGGCCGTCCGTGATTGACACGACGTGCGTTCAATACCCGATAGATAAGGAAAGCCAGCCTTATTGTAGCAATGCTCGAGTCTTTGGAAGGTAGATGGGCTACTGTTCGAAAGAAAGTGCTTAAGCTAGCGGGGGAACGGAGTGGCCTGTGGCAGACCGCGGCAGAGGAGAAACTTTGAATCTTTCGACTTTCGTCGTACAATGATATTGGTTCTGTTTTTGGGCCGAGGACATTGTGATATTCTGTATAAGTCCAGAGAGGAATTGCTCCTAGATCTGCCCAAGAGAAGGCGAGGCTCGATGACAGGGCCCGTCCAGAAATCGAGCAGTTTGCAGAAGTGCGAGATGTCGAGATACCCATCAACAGTTCCACAAAAAAATCCAACAAGCCAAATGATTGCGAAACTGTACAGCAGACTTCTGCACAACCATGACTTCGTGTTTCCGGATTTGGCATCAGCTGGCCATGATTTCTGCGCGCTCTGTAAGGTGATGAAGTAAAATGACTGGCTGGTTTTTTTGCATGACGCGGAAGTAGCAGAGCAGGATTTCTATCACAAAAGCCTCGTGAGGTGATTGGCTTGCTGGAAGGGCGTTGGCAATATTTGTAACTTTATCGTCTTACCTACTAAACACGTCGAAGTGACGACTCGTGCTTTTGGTTTGTCCGACTGAAAGCGGCATCATTCAAAAAGTATCTTTCCGTCAAAATTTGTTTTATCATCTTGAGCCTCGTTCCAGGTTTTGGTCAGCTGCATGTGGTTCAAAACATATTCAACCCGTTGGTTGGGCGAAACTCCTGATCAGCTGGTCACGTGCCCAACCCCCCTAAATCACACTTGCGAGCCTGCGAACGTTGGTCCATAGTGTGGAAGAGCCGCATTGAATTACTGGTTGCAAAAAGTGACCAACATGAGCAAACCCACATCTAGGCGCTTGCCACAGACCGTAGGGCGACTACACCACTCCGTTACTCCCGCCGCCTTGGGCGTACAAATGATTTAATCCGTCAACATGGTTTTTCCTACCCGCCGAAGAAAATTTGCGGCAAGATCAACGACAAATGAAGCGTCCCGATCTTGTTTTGTGGCTTCGGGTCTGTGATGCAGTATTCTTTGCAGGAATGAAGGTTTGGTGGGTCTCGCAAGACCTCCGACGCCTTCGCCTGCCCAGTACCTGACACCTGATCGGTGCATGCATGGTTGTTTCTACACTTGAGCTAACCATGACGCCATCTACTAGAGACGTGGAGAGAAAACAAAGGAAAATTTGAATGCGGGGTCATTTGTTCTGGATGTCTGAGGTGAGACAACTCTACCCAGTATCTTCACCAATGAATGTCACAGGACATACAGATTTCTAGCAGTGCTAGATGGAACCGCCAGAATATCCACAGCGACAAAAGCACCATACGAAGCAAAAGCTTAGATATTGGTGCCTGATCTTGGAAGACGACATAAGTCTGGCCGCAGAAAAGCAACCCAAAAACAAGGTCAACAAGGAGCATAATTAATGTTCAAGATCCAGTCAACATCTCCATGTGGAGCGCAGGCGCTGCAGATAACCTCGGGGCGTCAGAACCATGGCATTCTTCAATCGTTGGACGAGAAGACAAACGCAGCCATAGAAGGCTGTCAGAAAATGTCGCTGTTTGAATGCTTCCTGTTCGATGGGACCAACCGTCCAAGTTGATAGCCACTTGGTGCAGCATACCCGCGCGCTGCTAAGCTCTGTCAGGCCGACAACGATGAGGGCAGGCCGCAATTGGATCAAGGTAATACAGCAGCCACTCAGATGACTCTTTGGAGAGTCTCTCCAACATCCTTAAGTCACGAAAGTTGTGGCGGGCGGCTGTAATCCCAGCAACCCCTCAAAGCGCGCGCAAGTCCTTGACCCGCCCTTGCCCAACCTCTGAAAAGCAGCGAAATGTACTTGGGCAAATCTATTGATTCGATCACTGGCCGCTCCTCAGAAAATGAAGAAAATGGTGCCGCGCGGGCTTTTGTATCAGACGCAATGCCAGGAATAGAAAGCAAAGCATGAAGAAGTACATAATGAATAGGGACTCCAAGACAATCAATATCGTCCCAAAGAAGATCGAATCGTCCAACACTCTCCCGGGTCTTGAATCAGCCAAACAACAACAGCAGCAGACACATTGCCAACATCTTTGCCAGTATCCTACCAATCTGAGTGCTTCACGCGCAGTCATTCGCAACACGGTTTCCAGCAACCATTCCTTCGGTGCCATTAAGAACGAACATCCCGGCCACTCCTCATTCCTCGCCGTCGAGGAATTTCCCCGATTGAAGCATCTCTCCGAACGGCTCGGTCGGAGACTTCCAACTGTTGGTTTCTGGCCCAATCGTTGCGCAGAAGCCATCAACTGGTAGCCGACACCTCGAGGTTCTTCGCGCCGCGGATTAGAGCAGGCTGGCTATCTAAGTATAGGCCAGTTAACCTCTTCCTGCGCTGGACGAATCAGCGTGCGCAGACTCACAGACGCTGTTCCATCTGCACTCAGCAGGCGCGAATCACGTCCAATCCCAGCAGACAATACGGCTCTGAGCCAGGCACGCTGCTGGCACGAATCACGACTGGGCGCACAGCGAATCTTTGACTCGCCGCCGCACGTCTGTCGTTTGTCAAGAGCTGGCCCTCTTGAGTCTTCTTGTCTTGTCCTGGATCTCTCTCTGTACTCGGTCTGACGCCTGCAAAATCAAGGACCGCCGTATCAGCGCTGTTTCCGACAGGCCCCCCGGCCTCAAACAACCTCTCTCCCTCGACCAACAGCAGAAACACAGCTTGGCCTCCCTGGTTCCCTGGCTGGCTCCCTCGTTCCCTGGCTATCTACCTGGCTGCTCTCTCCCGCCTGGCAATCACGACTCCCCGGCCCGCCTCGCACCACCTGCTAGGGCCTTTCGCTTCCCAAGAAACAGCGGCCTCTTGCATCACCTCCCGCTGCTTTGAGCTCCAAATTTCTCCCACCACAAACACGAGACAGCACAGCACAACCAGCACAACCAGTTCCTCGCCTTGCTGCTGCACTCTGCACGCCCAGTGCATCCAACATTCTCCCGCCCCCCAAGCGCCTTCATCTACTGCCACCCATAGCACTGGCTGCTATATCCGACCTGGTCAGGCCTGCCACACGGACGCGCGCTGCCACTCCTTCTGCCACAGCTCCACTGAGGACCGACGGCCGCTACACGCCCTCGCATTATAATACCTCCCTCCACCCAGCTGCCTCACGTTTCTTCCACCACGGACTACCCGTCATCGCAGCTTGTAGGCTTCTTGTGCTCCGAGTCAATCGTTGATCTTAGGGACACTCGTTACCTTGACACGGAGTCAAAAATGCCTTCAACTAAGCCCAAGCTTGCGCAGCTCAAGACCCCGATGACTTCGACCTTCCCCTCGGAGCTGTCAGCTCTCTCCGCACGATCACCTCTCCCAGGCTTTGCCGACTTCATCAAGCAAGAGGACTCTATCAAGACGCCTATTACGCCACCCACAGCCTATACAGACTTCCTCAAACTGGCCAGTCCTATTGCGGGAGACAAGTCATCATCTGGCAGAACCACACCTACTTCCGCACCCTCAACCAGCTCCAGCGAACACAGCGACTGTTCATGTAATTGCGAGAGCCATAAATCTCCTACCTCAGCTCATCCTCATTCCCAATTCGTCTTCCCAGTCTCTGCACCTTCGACTGCACGTTTGGGACGCCTCAGAATCCCTCAATCTCCAGCTTTCACCGGAGCCGAATCACCACTGAGCGCAACCTCCACCCTTCGCTCACCTTTCAGTGCACGAAGCGCACGCTCACCCTTTGACTGGGACTTCCAGAGCAAAGGAAGATACTTCGACGTCAAGTCGCCCAAATCAGCACGATCAAGTGTACGGCAAGTCAGAGAAATCGTCACACGGACAGTTACATATACACCGCGCATGAGCCCGGCGCCCAAGGGCAAGAGGAGGAAGATAGAGTAACGGATTCATATCATCCAGTTCTCAGAAAATGTTCGATTCTCTTTCATATTCCTCGGATATCTAGTCACCCTTCTACGCGCTCTAAATCATCTACTTTGTCACATCTCACATATTTCGCAACACCCACCTTACGACATCACGCCTTCATTTCTTCACGAAAATTACACAACACCCGGAATCTTGAGAGAGTTTAAATTAGGGAGGGAAGGAAAACGTCAGGCTTCATGTGAAGCTATCTTGCTCGGCGCACCGCCTGGAGCATCGTTGGAGTAAGGTAACGCAGAAAGTTCTAACCGGGTTTGGGCTATCGACCATTTTAAAGGATTGGAGGATAACTTCCTTACGGGCGAGTGTGCGGCTATGGGCGTTCAGGGCGTTCTTTTGGGTCGGGCTCGGAATGGACTGTATTGGAGAATGAGGCGTGGGAGGTTGAATATGGTGATACTAGAACAAGCAATATGAATGGAAACATCTTACCAATAATCAAGCATGAACGCGGGCACACTGTTGCACGAACTTGCACGGGAATCTGAAGCCACCCGTAAACAGAGCCAGATCTGAGACCTCGGAATATGAAATACGAGCTGTCAACAAACAGAGCCCGTTTGGCGGTCGGGCCAAAGGGAAGGTCAGCAGCGATGCAGGCCATCTATTCACGTCCTTGCGTACCTGACATGCGAAAATGGCTATTCATCCCACGCAACCAAGATCGAACCCGCACCCCAAGATCGCTATAAGCATAACTCAGCTATAACATATTGATCCTGCAATCCCGGGATGCCTCCAGATCAACCAACAAAACGGCGAGCTTCCTTCTCAGCAGCGCTGCAGCGCACCCCTCCTCCCAGCCAAACTCCAAAAAAATACACGCTAATTTTGGATACTCGACGGGATCTCAGATGGCTCAAAAGCAGCTTTGGACCCGCTAACGGCTTGTGGGTCACGGCTACCCGACATCCTGGGAACTGCATGGGGGACCTGTGTTCCTTAAGCGCCGCGGCGATCCAGCTGACTTGCTCGTTGGGTACTGGGCCGCAGGGGTGCCGGAGGTGTGGTGTGCAGCAGTGGGCGATTGGCGGGACTGATTGGCTGCAATTTAGGCAAGCTAAGCGCCGGCGCTGGAGAAGGGGGGATGGCTCCGCCCTGGTTCAACCTGGCGGGAGGATGATGGGGCGTACTGTATTTGATTGCGACGGCTGTGTTTGCCTTGAAGCGCCAGATGAGAGTTGCCGCCGCATACTGGGCGAATGGCGGACGAGGACTTGATAAGCTTACCCAGATTGGTGGCGGGGAGAACGGATGAGAGAGTGTGTTGCGCAGAGGGAGTTGGGCACGAGTTGAGCACGGGATCCAGCTGCGAGAGGGAGATCTGCTACCTACCTACTCGAGGTTTACTGTACAGTAGTGATTGATTGTATGGGGGCAGAAGTGAACCTTCAGGCACAAGGTCCACCCCGCTATGCAGCTGGAAGGTGAGCATCACACGCTTGTCGGTAGTCGACGGCAGTTACAGTGTTTGGGATGGCCGAGTGACAAAGTCGCCAGCCTGTACGGAGGTATGGAAGTCATCCTACAGTACTACAGTACAGTACTGTATTAAGAGCGTGACAGGTCTGTGCGTTGTGATTTCGGAAGGAGAAATGTGAAAAGCCACAGACTCGTTGTCGGGATGGACTGTCGTGAAAATGGCGTTTGTTGGTACAGGGGAGCCGTGCTGATTGGAAAAGGAGAAATTCTGGAAGAAGTGCGCCGAGCGAGGTTAGAATAAGCGTAGTGAAATGTCTCGAGATTTGGGGGCATTTCCGACCTCTCTTCAGCCACTCTTCCAGACGTAACGGATCCCAGGGTATGTTGATCAAAAGCCTCACGCCATGACCTTTTCCACCAACACCAGCCAGCTGCTGGGCCGCAAGCAAATTTTTGAGTTCCATCGCACCGGAATCCATTCCAGCACACATTCGAAACGTAGCAGAGTTCTGTCACAGTCATAGCGTTGATAAGCAATGTTTCCAAGAGTCTACTCTCAGTCTCTGACAGCCCGGAACCTCCACACCGAACTCGAACAGTAGGGCAACTACTGGTCTCAAGGATGAATAGGATTGTAACCTTGCACAACCAATGTTCCGCGGGAACCTGGTACCATTATCCGTTCCTGTGACTCCACTTAAACTCCTTCTCCGTGTTCTCATACCCCAAAATACACACATCAGTATCTATTTATATCCCCATCCCAGTTTCTTGGTTTGGCGGGGAACATACCAACACAGTAACCTCATTGGCCCGCCGGGGTTTGAAGGAAGTCGGGTGATGGATCGCATCAAGTCACTTCCCATCTCGAGCCAGTGCTCGAAGTCGAAAAACTGTTGTTCGGTGTGGGTAAGTCAGGGAGGGGTCCTGGCACAAGCTCGGCGAGCAGACTCATTACTTTGCGAACTTCTTCTGGGGACGCTTCGATCTCAATTTGAGTTTTGATCATTTGGAAATCACGTTTTTATGAAGAGAATGGAAGTCGGTTCTTTTTGGCATTGATTTTCATGGTTTTCTCTGGGATTTATAATTGCTGTGCCAGTGTGAAGAGGGTGACGCGAATGTAAGCGCTGCCCGTCGCACATGCAAATCCATACATGCAAATCCGCAGATGCCCTTCAACTTTCTGGGCTTCGGTTGGCCGTGAACTTGCCGAACCCGACTCCTATTCAACTTACCGAAGATGGAAACATGGCTCGGTGTTGACAGAAAAAGCGGCACTAATTCTCAATGTCCCGCACCAAGTTGGAATACTGAGATCTAGAACAACGAGTGCCGCTTTTCCGTTCTTTGCGAGACCACCCTTTCCAATTCCTATCTCTTGATTACGTGCGCTGGTCTCGTGTCTGCAGGCTATGTTGACAGTGGGAGATCAAATGACCCTATTTAATAGCCAATTCCAAAGATATTCTCACAAATGATTAAAGATATATCTCAAGATACTGCAATTTGTATTAAGATCAAAAATGATGAATATGCACCTAAGGAGTCTAGCACATAAAGACATCGGAAACAGGCATTATGGATGATATCACGCCGATCAAACGCAAGTCCCGAGCCAGCAGCTCAGCAATACCAATAATGCGACCGCTAGGCAGACTAGAGATCGACTAAAGTAGATCGGCTAACGGATTATCATTGGGCTGATAATGAAAAGGGGGGATGGAATGACTAAAGTCATCGGCTAACGGGAGATCTTCGGAACCAAGGAAGAAAGGGGAAGACGACGTCTTATCTTCAGCACCTAATGCTGAAAAGGGGAAAAGACAGCTGGGTATTCTCGGCACAAAGAGGAAAAGGGGGAGATGATTAGTTATCGTCATAAATCAAGGAGTGAAGTATAATGTTGAAGGAAGTGTTCGTGGTGCTATAAAGTGAATAACTGAAGCGAAATCGAGTGAATGAGAACTTGGGAACAAAGTGGCCGAATTAGCGCAAAAGTGAAAGAACACAGCCGCCTCACTTTTCTCAATTATAAGGAATGTCAAGAACAATCACTGTATCAAATATTAAAAGTCAAAGCGATTTAGGGCTTTTTCCAAATCAGGTTTGCTCCCCTTCCATTCCCCTTCGCCCCCTTTCCTATCTGATTAACCACATGCACTTTCCCTCGCTTGGTTTTCCCCTATTCCCATCTCACAAGGTATGAAAGCAACAGTCATTATCTCCAGTTGAAAGTTTGTGCCAAGAAGCCGGCCCCAGAACTTGGACTTGGGGCCTGAACTATCTCCATTGACTTTCTTCCATTAGCTCTTGCGTCTTGAAAATCCTTGTACCTGTGTGAGATCTGCCTCAACAGTGTGTCGTTTATTCCGGATTCCCGTATACTCTGCTCAAATATCCCCCATTGACGCTGAATGGAGGTTGGAATCCACCGATGGATAGCGAGATACCAACTTGATTCCTCCTCACCAATCTAGCCTAAACGTTCTTCGGGGTTGCGTCTCGACGCTGAACCGGGGTTGGTAGACGCAAGTGCTTGCTTTGAAAGAAGTACACAGATTATGAGAGAAGATAGTAGAATACTATCTGTTGTGCTCGAAGATTCACTCATGCCAAGGTCGGATCATTTGCTTTTACACCTATGACGATATCTTGCGACTCTCAGAAGTAGTTGACATCTGACTTTCCGACTTGAGAACTTACAGTGTGCGGCCAGATGGTCGCCGTCCACAACTCAACTTGGCACTCAATCATTGGTTTTGTAACTAGCTCATGTCTCTAAGTCCTTTTACTGCAAGAATAGGATTTTAATGGCAGTATTAGAACCGTCATTAAAATGTCTGAGAGTTATTCCAATAGAGATAGCGAGGTCGAGGTCGACATGGAATATCGACCTCTTAGAGACTCAGTAGTTCCCAAAATAGAAGCCGTCAATGATGGAAGGGGAATTTCGCTCAAAGGTCTCCCTACCAGCTGATGTAATAGGTCAGTCTTCTATACTCTTAGAGAATGCAGTATACTATGAATCACAAGGCAATAAGAGACACAGATTGACTGAAGAGTTTCAGGGTGACGGGGTCACTATTCTCGCGGATTAGGGGAACAGAACCTTACGTCCTGTTTAATAATCTCGTCTGCTACTATTCCACATTCTTTGGACGGATTTTCCAAAAGATCCCGTCAAGCAACAAGTCCGTCTCGACTGTTCAACGTCAATCTTTGAGTTGGCCACTCAGTGGGCAATTCCAGGGGGGGAAAACAGTAGACAATACTAATACCTATAGAAGTGGATGCTCACAGGAGCCATCATCCTCGATAAACTCGCCAAAATCAAGAAAGCCAATCTCCTTATCAGGTTCATTGTCGTTGGCCATGAGATTAACCTGCTTAGTCAATCCACTTCTGTTCTCAAAGAGATCCACGCGTTTTACTTGCAACTAAGGCAGCTCTTGAACGCGAGCACGGTACCCTTACAGCACACCCTCCGGAAAAAAAATGCCTCGAGAACGCTCATAACACAAGACTGTGTAAATTCTTACAAGTTTTCACTTCATCTAAGGTCAAGTTAGGGGTGGTCGTGCAAAGAGGCAATTAAAGTTCGAGAGAGAAATAATCGATTTTCATGGCTTCGCACCTGATCTTCTTCGAGTTTTCAACGAGATAACTCGCTGAAGAGATCATTTCATCTACTCGATTACTGGCAAGCTGATCAATCTATACGTGTCTTCTTCGCAACATGCAGAAATTTATGCATGCTCTCACCAACTAGTGAGCCTCCAAAAACATCAGAAAGTTTGCCGTATTAGAGAGAGCGTTGTGACATCAGCAAGCTCCTTGGGCTTTGGATTAGTAACTTATTTCAATGAAATTTAGCAGTCAAATGTAGTAGTTTCTTTTCCTTGCAGTTGGAGGGAACACGGGCTTCCTCGATACACATCTTTGGTTTCGATCATGTGGCATAGGAGGAATAGGATCAGGCTACAGGTGAACAAACAGCTCCCGTGTCTGGGGGCATTCATAGTCATTACATTCAAGTTGTCGCATACAATGCAATGTAGAAGTCTTCAAATGATCTGATTCCCGTACACCCGTCTATGCCCAGATGACGAAGCTTTCCTGTGTTGTCTCCTCACAGGTATGCTCACCCAGGTCCACTCCCTGAACAACATCTCCAGAATGCTAGAAAGCAAATCATCCCATGTCAGTGAATCCCTTCCCATCATCTCATGCATAGCTGACCAAAATCTCAGGCATCGGATCTAGGAACCCGTTGCTGTTATCTGACCGCGATTTCGCCTCGGAAAATGATCGCAATAAATCCGTGGCAAAGTTGTTCGATTCTTCCAACTTCTGCTTGAATTGAAATTTCTGGTAGCGTGCATTACGAGCATTTGGATATGGTTGAATGTAGAAAATGCAGACCCGGACGAAGGATTGAGCAAAGATCTTCCGTGCAAGATGGGTTTGGGAGCAAGATACCAGTGCAAATGTGCTCAAGAAGCAGTGCTGTGTAGTCGCCTTTGAAGATCTCCTTCATCGAGTCGATAATTCTATCCAATAGGCCGAGTAGATTGATCTGATCAGCAAGAGTAAGGAATTAGGCTAGACTTGTGATCTTCGTGCTATCAGTGTGTCCACCGAAAAATGTTAGGATGACGACCTGGCTCGTATGCATCCATTGGGCGACCAACTGGAAGGTCTCCATACGAGTGTCGAGAGTGACCATTTGCTCTAGATATCCCTTAAAGCCGCCGTTGAATGGATTGTCCAGGAAAGTGGAATTCAACGCTTTCGGAAGCTTGAACTGTTCTTTGCCAACAATAACAGTGACTGATGGGCCGGAGAAGTAATCGAGCTGACGCATACAGCTTGCTGCGTGTGCATCAGCTCCTGAGAGACTTTGATACATTACTTGTACCCACGTCATGAACTCTGCAGCATCGATACCCTTCATCGGCTTTCTTTTTTCACCCATCTTGATAGGTCGCTAGAGGTCTTCGATTGATCTGGGGAAGAAGACGGAGTTGAGGAGCAGTGGGCAGATTGAAAATCTCCTTGTCTCACAAGATTCGAAAAGATCAGCGCAGAAGTAAGATCTGGGGTAACAAAGAAGTCTTCGTCGAGAGATTGTTTGCTGAAGATAGTGGAAAAACGAAGGGTTCTCGAGAGCCGAGCAGTAATAACTTTCCCTTCATTAGGAACTAATGCTCCAACTTCAAAAGGTGAATATTTCTATTCAATATCCAGTTTACAAAGTAAGAATTGCATGTCAAACATTTTAATAGGGTCTCTCAGGTTGAAACTGGACCTCTCGTCTTTGAGGGGAATCTTAGGGACAATTTTTAATAAGAATTCTTGAATCATTAATGTGATGCAATTACATGCCATTTGGGATCTCTTCTGTCTGCATCATTCTTGCCAACTCGGATACGGAGTGACGAAGCCCGATGTCCGCCACAAAGAAATACCCATTGTTGGGAAATGAAGACAATTGACCCAGATCCAATAAAGTAATTCAGTCTCCCCATGAAAATCCCGCCGTTCCGCCACGAAGATTGACTACATCGCCGGTGAGCGGATCCCAAACATCCACACCATAACGGCCGCTGCTGTTTGTGCACTGCAAGGTTTTTCCAACGGCCTCGAGAAGTTCCAAGCAGAATTCGGGAAGAGTAACTAGTAGATCCTGGAACTTGAAGTGATATCTATAGCCCTTTGGAAAGCTGAGCAGATAGGATGTGACGCATGCATCGACAAGTATTGTGCGAGCGTCGTGCCCAAGTTGCAATTCAAATGCCGTCTGTAGGTGCTCTGGCTTTATTACATTGTCTCGAAGAGGGTCTGTGTTGGCCAAGATAGTGTGACAAACACATGGGATTGGTGGTGCAGTATTGTTAGTCGATGCATTGTTCGCGCCCCATCCTCCGCTCCGACAGTCATTCGAGCGGCAAACCACCGGTTGAAGGCTAGACCTGGATTTTTTCAAAATGTTCCTGAATTTTTTGCTGACAGGGGTGAGAGGTCCAAGAAGGTCGATTTTATCCGCCAGCTTGAAGAATTCGAGAAGGGCACCAACTTGATCAGAAAGATCATCATAGGGTGGGATGTTGACGTTGGTAGTATACATCCATTGGAGGACCATCTGGAATGCTTCAACGTTATCTTCTTCTAGGCAGATCTCGTTCTCTCTTGCTTCCTTGAAAGCGCCATTCAGAGCCCTATTGAAAAATTGGGAATAATGGCAGACGAGGGCTTTTGGAATGTTGAAAGACTCCTTTACCGGACCGACGAGGATTGTAACTTCGGGGCCACGCCATAGATCCAGTCTCCTAGATCACATCAGAGACTGCAAATTACTTGCAGAGCGGATCGATGGATTTACTTACTCGCAGAATTCTTGGGCGCTGAGTTTGGAGATCGGTTGGTTCTTCAAGTCCTTTCCTTCGACGCGATCGTTGAATCTGCCGGAACTAGTCAGGAATTAACATGATTATGAAATCGGATAGTGGGACTTACGATTCCCAACCTGGGAGGGTAGAAATACTGATCAAGTCGGGATTGATCTCTCCGTATGGGCTATCTTCCTCTGCATCCTCAACTCCCGGTCCCCGATCTCCCGGGAGGTTTGGCTCATCCATCTGGCCGCGACCTTCCATGAGATTCTCCTCTTCATCAGAATAATGAACGCTCTCATCATCAAAACCTGCCGAGTCATTCTCGTGACCAGAGTGGTCATCGTCGTTGGACGACATCTTGCTCGATATGAATGTCGATAAGATCGTTGATGAAAAATCGAGATGGCTAGGCGAGTAATTTATGACAAAATCAAAACAAGGATAGCAGTCTAAAATTACCGTCTCAAAAAATTCACTTGACTTCTCTTTCACTTCGGCTGTGAAAGTGAATATTTTGTTCCCAAGTTAAAAGAAAGATATCAAGAGCAGTAAATTGGACATTCGCCAAGGATGATAGGATGATTGCAAGTCATGAAGAAGCCAGTAAATCAAAAT
>Ga0302325_10004832_pt1 | contig 31014 bp, 18 predicted proteins | sample Palsa_T0_2_FD_201948 | JGI IMG/M metagenome (GOLD analysis project Ga0302325, IMG submission 201948) | Peat permafrost microbial communities from Stordalen Mire near Abisko, Sweden - Palsa_T0_2 | ecosystem: Environmental > Terrestrial > Soil > Palsa > Peat permafrost | place: Sweden: Abisko... | reverse complement strand
TGATGAATTCCCTCGGGTGCGTTGTCCCCCGCGCTGAGAATATCCGCGAAGATGAACATTTGATGCACATTCATTCTTAGCTTTTTGCAATCGGGGTGGCGTTCCCGTACCAATTCGGCAAAACACTCCATCAGATGACGCACTTGCGGATGATCGGCAACCAGCGTTTCCATCTCGTGAAAGACACGGACCAACGCGCGCGGGTCGCCCGCCTCCACGTTTTGGCGAAATCGTTCGCCCGCAATGCGCTCAAAGTTCCACTTGCCGCCGCCGAACTGGACATTGAAGCGGGCCACGGCGCGTTTTCTTCGGCCCGTCATGCCGATGCGGTCGAGCTCATTGCGATCCTGGTCGTCGAGCTCTCGCAAGAGATCATAAACGGCGGCGAGGTCCTCTTTGTTGGCGTAATAATTGCCGAGAAATCCATTCAACCGATCGGCGTGCTGGGGAAATCGTTTCTTTAACAAATCCACTTTGGCGCGTTTGGCATCGTAAGGGTCCAAATGCAGGACGGAGAAAGTGGGCCGCATAGCGCGCAAAAAACTTTCACGATCTACTCCGAATGTTTCCAAATTGAACGCGCGCAAAATGGGAACATCGCGGCTCAGCGTTCTGGAAAGTTCGACCTCATCCGAGATGTATTTGTTCATGGTTTCCTTTCCATTCGCGCAACACAAAAGGCCACGTGAAAAGGCTGGTCCATATTATTTCGCTCCCGGCATGGCGCTAAATTCCGACTCCGCCAAAACACTTTCCAGGCCTTGGTTGAGCTCTTTTAAATTGGTGGCGTCGTGATACATCGTCAGTCCTGGCCGGTTGAGGCTGTGACCTTCTCCAATGCAAAAACCGATGGTGCTTATAATCACGGGTGATTCACTGACGATTTGATTGACAATGGCACGAGGGTCGTTTCCGTGGTCAGCCTCGCCGTCGGTCACGACGATCAAATAATACTCGCCGTAACCGAGCTGGCGCTGGGCTTGCGCTCTCAACCGGGAATATCCCAAACCAACCGCAGTCCCAAGCGGCGTGTTACTGTCGGAACGGACGGCTTGCAGGGCCTGATTAAAGGCCGCACGGTTCAGGGACAAAGGCGATCTTTCGGTGACACCCTGGCTATCAAAGGCGCAAAGTCCAAGGTTGTCGTCCGGAGACAGCTTGGTGGCAAAAGCAGCAATGGCTTGCTTGGCGGCCTTGATTTTCGACAGGTCGCCGGAACATTGGACATCCCGCATCGACCCGGAGCCATCCAACACGATGAGAAAATTTCGCCGGGTCAGAAGCGTATCGAGGTCTTTGGGGGCATCGCTCCCGTACCAGGTGCGATTATTGAACCCGCGCGGCTTCGCCGGCAGTCCAATATCGCCTTGGGCTGCAATTCCCGACTGAACTCTGGTCGATCGGGTTTGGCGAATGTGTCTTAGGTGGTTATTTCTTGCCAGAACGATTCCCACGAAAAGGATGATGAAAAAGACTCTAAAGCCGTGTCTCATTTGCCACCTCCGTCAGGAGTCCAGACCGATTCCGCCTCCACATTGACGATGCGCAGTTCGCATCTCATATTCGAGTAAGCGGCTTCCTTGCTGGTGGGCCGCGCTGGTTCGCCGTCGGGCGTGGTCCCTGTTTTTGGATCGCTGATGCCGTGCCCCATCGTCGTAAATTGCGACGGGTCCAGCGCGACATTTTTGGATTTGGCGTAATTGACAATGGCCTCCCGCACCTGCACCGCCCGATTAAGAGAGGTATTATTGGCCGATTGTTTGATGCGGGAAAGAACCAGTGATGGTTGACCTTTGGCTTTGGCGTCGCAGTAACCGGTAGGATCGGCGTAGCCTTCAACTGTTATAATGGCTCCGGCATAAATCGCGGCGCGCTTGATCACTTCATCGAATTGAGTCGCGTAAGCGTCCGGTGAAAAGGTGGCCTGGTTAGGTTTGAAGAAAACCTCAAACTCAAAGAGTTGATTGTCCTTGAGGGTTCCTTGTTCCGAACGTTGGGCCATTACTTTGGCCACCTCGCTGCTCTGAAACTTCGGAGTTTCGCTGGCCGCGGTTTGCGTCAATCCCTGTTTAAGGGCATCGTAATCCAGCCCGGCGGTCTCCACTGCGACCTTCGATCCAATCAGCCCAAGGCCCATAAGCCCCGATTGTATCTCATCCTGCAGAACAGAAAAGCGACGCGGGAAAGTCTGGCTGGTAAAAGTATTGACGTTGCCGACAAAGCCGACGTATTCGCAATCTCCATAAAGGCCTTTTACATCGGCCACCGCTTGCGGACTGTCGAGCAAAATGGTCGCGGCGGCGGTCATCAACTGGTTGTATTGAGCCTTCTGCGCGGCGCTGTCGCGCATTAATATCGCCAGTTTCTCCTGGGCCATGAGCAACGCATGAGCGAAGCTGGCCACTTCGGTCTTGTGGGTTTGGAAGTAATCGCTGCGCACGGCATAGACATCTACGATAATGCGACTGGCCGTCTTGGTTGACATGAGGACGTGGGCTCCTTTGACTGATTTTTCCGCCCCCGTGCCAACGCTGCCGTTACTCGTAATCTCGGCGGCGTCGGGACTGATCATGAATGCAGCGTCAATGGAAGGATCGCTGCGCAGCGCGGCCGCCGGACTGTCGTCGGAACCGGTAAGGTCTTTCACCCACTTGATCTTCACGTCCGACAGGTTGATACCGGCATCGGACAGAACTCGTGTGAGGTAATCCACATGAGGTCCATAGGCCTGTAACACGATGGTCTTCCCTTTAAGATCGGCTGGCGTTTTTATGTTGGATTTGACCACCAAAACATCGCCGCCCACCGAATAGGTCAATTGTCCGATTACCACCGGTTTGACCCTGGGATCTTCCAGCGCTTCGATGGCTTGATTTAACATCCCAAGGGTACAGCGCAAATAAGCCGAATCGCCCCGAATGTAGGCTCCGATTTGCTTGGTAAAATCATCCTCACGCTTAAGGCTGAACTTCATCCCTTGCGAATCGAAAATGCTGCCGGCCACCGTGTTTTTTGCGCTGCCGTTGGCCAGAATGGTCGCAATATCGCCTCCCCACGTAATGATGGGCAACTGCATCGCGCCGTCTTCGCGCACTGGCACAACCCCCTGCTTGATGACCTTTGCGAGTGGGGGCGAATCGATGTATTTTGTTGCGCCACCATAGGTTGAATCGGCCGCCGGCCCAAGAACGAAGACCGCAAACGCCAATGTTCTTTGGATGGTTGTTCTCATCGCTTGTCGCTTTCGATCTATTGAGGTGTGGATCCAGCTTTGCATGGGTCAATAATAGCCGATCTACAAGGTTAGGCAGCTACAAAATGGAGCCAATTTTCTAACGACCGTAGGACGGCTCGGCAGAGTCTCTTACCCTGCGGTCGGTAGGGCGAGCCTCCTGGCGAGCCGTTCTTCATCTCCGGCCACGGGTTTAGTTAGAATGTTCTGGTCCGCTGTGAGGCCGCCTGATCCCAGGTATCTCGAAATTTCTGTTTGCGCGACGAAGCGCGACAAAGCGCGACACTCCCTCGGAAAGTCGCGACATAAAATGGCGTGAAACATCGGGAATTTTTCGCTTTTTGCCATCTTCTTTCTGGTTCGCGGCTAAATTCAAGCGAGCTATTTTGCAAGATTGCGGCATGGCCTATCTTCGTTCTGAGCGTGCTTTTCACGCAAACACAGAATAGCATAAATAATTGGGACTGCAAGCATTATTAAGGCCGGCAGGTTCCTCGCTGTTTTCAGTGGAGTAGAATGGATAATCCGATGCGAACGAGATGATTTCTTTTAACCTGAAATGGCCTGTGCTTTACAAATTGTCGACTGCCGATCATCATGATGGCCGACGTAATGGCGATGAAGACGGTTTGCCCCGAACCCGGAGGGTTCCAAGCCAGTAACCGGTGGTCGAGCGGAGTCTGCGTAGCGACACCACCGGAAATCGAGCCCGGAGAATGTCGCATCCCAGCGGGATGCCAGTCCTGACTTCATGCCTTCGACCTATCTGAGCCTTCATTTTCATTTGGTGTTCTCGAGCAAGAACCGCGAACCATTGATCGCGTCGCAGTGGCGGTCGCGCCTGCATGATTACCTCGGTGGCACGGTGCGAGGATTGGGCGGTTATCCAGAGGGCGTGGGCGGCGTGGCCGACCATGTCCATTTGCTGGTGAGCTTGAAAGCCACTCATGGCTTGGCCGAATTCATGCGGGAATTGAAGAAGGCATCCTCCCGATGGGTGCATGAAGAGATTGGGTTGTGCGCCTTTGCCTGGCAGGATGGCTACGCGGCCTTTACGGTCAGCGCCACGTCACGCCAGGCAGTTCAACATTATATTGCCACGCAGGAGGAACTCATCACCACAAGTCCTTCCGCGAAGAATTGATTGAGATGCTCGACAAGGCTGAAATCGAATACGATCAAAAATACCTCGATTGAAGCGCTACGACCCCTGGACCGGGGTCGTGAACCTTTCGTTTTGATATCCGAGGGCGGCGCTCGTGCCTCGCGCAACCCTCGGCTAATGGCCGGCATCCCTCCGGGATGACTCTATTCCAACGAAAATAGCGAAGAACCGGCCGGCAGCACCGCCTGCCCCAGAAAGCATCCTGCAAAACGAGAAACCACCGGATTTAACTCCAGTGGTTTCTTGCCCCTCTGATCAAGCCTCCTTGGCTATGCAGCCTCGACTAAAATTTTGCCATTCCTCCAGCCGTTCAGGAAGGAAGAAGCCTCGGTCAGTTTCTTCTCCAAGTCCTGCACGTGGCGGGACCCTTCGAATGCAGTGTGTTTGGCTTCGTCGCGCTCCTTCTCCGTTTTGGCGAGAAGTGCCTTGAAAGGTTCGATGGCAGCGCGGGATCGCTTCTCGGCTTCGGTCTCCCATTGCACCTGGGCGGCCAGCAAGCGAGACTCCGCTTGCGCGTTCAATTGGGTGATTAAGTCTTGCTCGCGCAGCTTGGCCTTGGCCACAGCCGCTTCCTCTTTCTGCTGCATTTCTTTGCGGAGGTGATCCTCGACTTCGCGCAAGCTGGCATCGGTTTCGATCTCGCGCCGGCGCAAAGCCTCTTCGTTCTTGGCCTCCATTTCGGCCCGGGCCGTATCCAGCCTGGCCTGCCATTGTTGATCCCGTTGGCGGGATTTGGAGATGTAAACTTCCTCTTTCTGTTGCAATTCCTGCTTCAAGCGCATGTTGGCTTCGCGGGATTGGGCCTCCAGATGGCGTTCATGTTCAGATTGCAAGCGACGCACTTCCTGATCAGATTGCGCCTGCAATTCGCTGAACTGAACTTCGGCTTGCGCCTGCAATTGTTGCTCGCGCTGTCTGAGCCTGATTTGGCCGGCTTCTTCCCGTTGTTGCACTTCTTGTTTCCAGCGCGCTTCCACTTCCAGCGCACGAGCCTCAAGGCGGCGTTCAAGGTCACCTTCGCGCTTGCGGGAATCTTGTTCAATCCGGGTTTGTTCCTCCGCTAAGCGGGCGTCAAATCCGAGCGACAACTCCTGCTCGCGCTGTTTCAATCGGTGTTCGAAATCCTCTTCGCGCTGACGCAACGTCTTGTTGAATTCCAATTCTTGCCGTTCGACGCGATGCCTCTCCTGCCGGGTGGCTTTTTCAATTTCGCGCGCCGAATCTTCCTTGGTTTGCGAGAGCTTAAGAGCAAAGGAGTCGGCTTGCTGTTGGAGTTGAGACTCGGCAAAGTCGCGAGACTGCATGGCGGCGTTGAGGTCCTGGGTCAACTTGGCTGTGGTCTCCAAGGCGTTAAGATCAGCATCGGCGGCCTGACGGCGGGCCTGGACAACCTGAGTTTTGCAGTCTTCGGTGACCTCAAGCAATTTCTTATGCTGGGCTTGCATCAGGGCGGTGCGCTCGGCCTCGCCGGCGGCGCGCTGGTCGTCCAGTTCCTGGCGCATTTGGGTCAAACGATCAGACCAGGCGTTCTGGCGCATCTGAATCTGGCGTTCGACCTCGGACTTTTGTAAATCGCGCAGGGCGTCCTTTTCAATGACGGTGCGGTTAAGGGTGTCGGCGAGGTCACCGAGTTTGACCACCCATTCATCTTCCTTTTTCTTCAAATGGTCTTCGTGCCTGGCGGCTGCATAGCTGATGGCTTCGTGGGCCGCTTGCAACTCGGCTTCCTTATCAGATATCGCCTTTTCGGCTGCGGCCTTCACGTCGGCCAGAGCCTGGTTGCGGGCAGCGATCTCGGTTGAGGCCTGATTGGAGATGCGTTCGGCGCGCAATATCTTGTGCTTGCCGGCGCGTATGTAGAGATCGTGCAAACGGCGACCCAGGAAACCCATCCGGTAGGCGGGCCGTTGCTTTTCAGGTTGGAAAAGCGTCGAGAAGCCGATTTCAACCATCAACGTCGGCAAGAAAGCGACGATGAAGGCCAGCACTGGATAAACCCAGATGCGAACCATGCTGATTTGATCGGTATATAGATCACCACGTTCCTTGGCGGTGGACTTAATGGACACGGGACGCTGGCCTTTGATCAAGCCGCGCACGATTTCCACCGTGGTCGCGATACGATGAACTTGAGTGTTCTTAATGGCTGTCTCGCGCGACTCATAAAATCCTTCCGCTTTTTTGGCGCAGGCATCGATCTCTGCGTGAATTCCGTCCACTTTGCCGGCGGCGCCTTCGTAATCCTCGTTGATTTGCTTTTCTTCAGCAATCCATTGGGCTTCCGCGGCGGCTTGAGCAGCCAACAATTCTTCACGCTTCTTATCCGAAGCTTCCCGCTTGTTGCTGGAACGGCTGTCAAATTCCTCGCGCAGTTTATGGGCATCGGCGTCCACTTGAGCGACGCGCTCACGGCGCTTGTTGTTCACTGAGACCAATTCATCCTCTTTGGCTTTGATCTGAGTGTCGAGCTCCGCGATCAAGGTGGGTTTGAGGATGGTGTTGGCCTCGCGTTCCGGCGGAACACCAGGATCAATGGGCTTCTTCAGCAACGGACGCTTGATGAAATTGGCGTTATCGTATTCGGCCTTGTCCTTTTCATAAGCCGTTTTTTTGTTGGTGTAATCGGCAAGCTTCGCCTTGTAATCATTTTCGAGGCGAGCTTCCTCAGCGTTCCATTTGGTAGCGCGGCCCACTTCAGTTTCGCGGTGAGCGCGGAGATCGGCAATGGCGAGATTGATCTGAGCGGTATCCGCATCAAACTGTTTGATGATGGTGGCTTGGCGGTCCTCGACTTCGGACAGCTCTTTTTTCTGATACTCAGTCAGGGAAACGGCATCCTGGCGTGAATCATCAGTGCGCTTGAGGGACACTTCAAAATCACCTTTGGCCTTCGCTTTCCTCGCGGCCAAATCGGCCAACTTGCGGTCGCGATCGCCTTTTTTGTCGCCGACAGCAGTCAACTCGCCATTGAGTTGGGCGATTTTGACTTCCTGTTTGGTCGCCTCATCCAACATCTGGCTGGCCGGGGCCATGGCCACACCCATTTCATAGACCGCCATATCTTTGACCAATTGGAAGGTTAGCAAACAAATCAAGGGCAACCCCACAATGATCATGAGACCCTTTTGCCAACCGTTGCGCGAGGCCGTCCATATAGCCAAAGGCAGTTTCAGCAACTCCACCGCCAGGATGGTGGCGCCAATTGGACCGATGCCAAAGAAGGTGACGCCCATGCCGGAGGGCAGGCAGACGGTTTGTTGATACTTCCAGCCAGTCGCCAAAATCACAAACTCCGTCACGGTCGCCATGACGAGCAGTGGCAGAGTTAAATAGGAGATGCGTTTGGTTTTTAGGCGCTGCCAAGGGGAAAACCCACCATCCTGAGGAACAGTGGACTGCGTGCTTTGCGAAACATTTGAGTTTGTGTCTTTCATAAATCGAACCTATTTTTAAAAACTACTGGATGACAGCCAAGCAACTGGCGTGCCAACAGGTGCAAGCTTTGGGCAAATCTCGTTCGCGCCAGTCCCGACAATCGCCAAGCCCCTCGTTATTCAGAGCCAGTCCAGGATTCCGTCCAAAATTTGAAGCCGCCCTGTTTTGATACACTCTCATCGGCAGTAGGACAGTTTTGCTTTAAGTAAATTTTGCCGCATCGATCACAAAAAACTTGAGGTTTTTGTTAGGCGAACGACGACGTGGAAGCGAAACAGAAGACGAGACAGCGCCACTTCTTTTTCAGTTATAAGAAACGGATGATCGGAGATGTAGCCCTACATTCAGGCGGCGCTACAGGTAGAAAATTTGCCTGATGACAGATCGGTTTTGCGAACGCGCCGAGTTGCTTCATGACCGAAAAAAAGTTGCTTGGATTAAATTAAAGCAATTCCAAACGCGCGCCGATAAATCATCATGACACGCTCCATACCGCGCGAGCAATGCGCCATGCCATCCGATGAACAACCCTGGGCCAACTCGGTTTTGTCAGCGATAACATTGGCCATGCAAGCCAGCGTGCAGCGAGATAAGGCCATCATGCATAACGCCCGCCGGGTTTTTGCTGAGCCGCCGTCCGCTCGGCGTTCCTGGCCCGAAGGCATTCCTTTCAGCGCTCTCAACGATTGAGACGCGCTGAGCGTCAACAATTGTTCGCGGATGGTACGAATCGTGTCCAGAATGTGGCGGACGAGTTTTATTTTAGCGACAGTTTTCATGAAGCCGGCCCTCGTTCAAACCCTGAATACCAAGCTGGCATTCTCCATGCTAACTCCAAAACAACATGTTGCTTAAACTCATTCTTTCCGCAAACAGAAGACACGTCTCTTTTTTGAGTTTCCTCGGCTTTTCATTTTTTGCCATGAGCCTGGGGGTCGCCGAAGCCCGGATTATTGACCTAAACCACAATGGCATGAGTGATATTTGGGAGTGGATGTACAATGCCTACGGCGTCAATCCAAGCGCTGATCCAGACGGCGATGGCTTTTCCAATTTGCAGGAATCCATTGCCGGCACCAATCCTTTCAATTCCAATTCTTTTCCCAACATCGCAGTGATGACCTCCACGGGTTCCAATTTTTCGGTAACAATCCCCTCCTTGCTGGGCAAACAGTATCAATTGCAAGGCACCTCCACCGTGGGGACAAACTGGATTGTCGAAACCAGCGTCGTGGCCCGCTCGGGAACGAATGTCACTTTAACAGCACCGACCAACGCGACAGCGCGATTTTACCGCATCGCCATTTCCGATGTGGATACAGATGGCGATGGGGTGACCGATTGGGAAGAATATCAACTTGGCCTCGATCCGCTAAACCCATTTAGCAACGGCCACCTGGGGGCCAATGGACAGCCTTTGGGCGATTACGCCTATGTTACCAATATGCTGGCGTCGCAAAACGTCGTGAGCATCGTGGCGACAATCGCCGGAGCGACGCAACCGGACCCGGGCGAAACCTCGACTCTTCCGGGACAATTCACAATCACCCGCGGAGGTTTTGCTATGGACGCCATCACCGTCAACCTCGGGCCGGGTGGATCGGGCGTTGGCTTTGGCACGGAGGGATTGGATTACTCGAACCTTCCTTCGTCCATCACGTTAGCCCCCGGCATCAACTCACAGACCATCAATTTGGTTCCTTTGGCCGACACGAATTTGACGGCGCCCGTGCTCGCACAACTGGATCTGGTGGAGGGCACGAATTACACCTTGGGTCTTGAAAGCAATGCCGCAGTCGTCATTTATCCTTCCCCAACCTCCACCGGCACGGGCTTGCTCGGTCAGTATTATACCAATTCGAGCTATATCTATACGAACAGCAGAAACTTCAATCTTACCAATCTCCTTCTGACACGAATTGATCCGGTGGTTGATTTCCTTTGGAGCAACGGCATGTCGCCGAACTTAAGCAATGGACTTTACACAGTGCGTTGGACAGGACAAGTGCAACCCCAAACTTCCGACACTTACATCTTTGACGTGAACAGCGACGACGGCTGCCGCCTCTGGGTCAATGACCAGTTGCTCATCGACAAATGGCAGCCGCAATGGTCCACAGATTGGACCAACACCATCCAATTACAGGCCGGCGTTCGCTACGATATCAGGCTGGATTATTTCCAGGACGGCGGATGGGCCCAAGCCCACCTCTATTGGTATAACTCGACCCAGGCGCGCGAGATTATTCCCACTTCTTGTTTGTATCCTTCCAACAGCGTTGGGACCAATGCCTTGCAAGGGCCGGCGGTGATTACAAGCGCTTTGAGCGCCGTTGCGTTTCTTGGACAGCCGTTCAGTTTCTACGTCACGGGAGCCAATTCGCCTCTCGGATTCACGGCCAACGGACTGCCGCCAGGTTTAAGTTTCAATGCCACGAACGGTTTAGTCTCCGGCGTGCCAACGCTCGCGGGCAATTTTCAAGCCACTTTGACGGCGAGTAATTTAACGGGCGTGGGCGCCTCTACTCTAACTATCTCGGTCTTGAATACCGGCAGTTCAGTCGTTCAGGAAATCTGGACCAACGTCCCCGGCTCTTACGTCACCAACATTCCGACCAGCCAACCCGCCAACATTACCAACGCCCTGGGCACACTTGCGGGCGTAGTGAACTATGGGAACAATTATGGCGAACGTGTCCGCGGTTACTTTACGGCGCCGGTCACCGGGAACTATTATTTCTGGATAGCGGGCAGCGACTCGGCGCAGCTTTCGATTTCCGACGATGACAACCAAGTCAACGAAGTGCTGCGTTCCTGGGTCACGCCGACCAATAATCCAACTAAACCCGGAGAAAAGGGCACCACCAATCAGCAATGGAATGTGCAGGCCCATCAAAAATCGCCGTGGCTCTCGCTGGTCGCGGGACAACAATACTATCTGGAAATTTTGCATAAGGCCGGCGTCGGCGTTGGTGACAATTGGTCGGTGGGCTGGTTGATCGATTCAACTGGCACCAATAACACTCCAGTGGGCCTCGTGCCGGGTTATCTCCTGTCGCCTTTTTATCCGCCTTTGCCGTCCAGCACGCCCGGCGCGCTTTACACCGCCAACATGCTGGCTCTGCCTGGTGTTACAAGCGACGGCGTTGGCTCGGCCACGTTGCGCGTCAACGCCGCAGGCACGCAGGCCACATTGAATTTTTCGATGAACAATCTAGCCGGGGCTCCCACAGGGCAGTCCATCAATTCAGATCCATATTTGAATGATCCCGCCGAACTCATTTATGACATTGCCGCAGCCCATCCGCAGGCGAACGGCAGTTATCTATGGAATATCAAAAGCACCGGTCCTCTCGCAGCTTCGGACATTCTGGAAATCATCAACGAAGGCAAGGCCGCCATCGTCATCCAATCGACCGCTTTTCCCAATGGCGAAATTGGAGGCAATTTCATTTTGGCCAACGGTTCGCAGACCTTCACTCCACCGCCAGCGCCCCCAAGTTGGGTCAATGATTCGGCCAACTCCAATGCCGCTGCTCGTTTTTTGAACCAAGCGACTTTTGGCGCGACTGCCAGCCAAATCGCCTCGGTAAAAGCCGTCGGTTATAGCCGTTGGCTGGATCAACAATTCCTGCTTCCGACGACACATGCCTTTGCGAATGTGCTGGCCACCCAGAATCCGGATCCGACGGGCCCTTTCCCCAGTCAATTGTGGTTTAATACCTGGTGGCGGCAATCCATCACGGCGCCGGATCAGTTGCGCCAGCGCGTTGCTTTTGCGCTTAGCGAAATCTTTGTCATATCAGAAAACAACGGGACGTTGACGGGGCACGCTGAGGCGCTTTCATCCTTTTACGATGTGCTCTTGGACAATGCTTTCGGCAATTATCGCAACTTACTGGAGGCAGTCACGCTTCATCCTTCCATGGGCGTGTATTTAAGCATGCTGGGCAACAATGCGGGCAGCATTATTACTGGCATCCATGCCGATGAGAATTATGCGCGTGAGATTCAGCAATTGTTTTCAATTGGTTTGAATCGCCAATGGCCGGACGGAACGTTGATTCTGGATTCGCAAGACAGCCTTGTGCCCACTTACAATCAGAATGTGATCATGGGCTTTGCCAGCGTGTTCACCGGCTGGAATTATTATCAGACCAACCAAATTAAAGGCAGATTGCCGTCTAACTGGTGGCCCCAACAGAACTACACGAATGCCATGGTTCTGGTGCCGTCGCATCACGAACTTGGGACCAAATTGTTACTGGACAATGTCGTGCTGCCACAAGCATGGGGCAATCAAAACATTCCCTCCACCACCAACGACGCCTATTGCGCGAAGGACCTTGAATCCGCTTTGGATACCATCTTCAACAACCCGAATGTAGGTCCCTTCATCTGCCGCCAACTCATCCAACGCCTGGTGACTAGCAATCCAAGCCGTGGTTATGTCTATCGTGTGGCCCAGGTTTTCAACAACGACGGCACCGGGGTGCGAGGCAACCTGAAGGCGGTCGTTCAGGCAATCTTGCTGGACTACGAAGCGCGGAGTCCGGAGATGATTTCGGAGCCGACCTACGGCAAGCAAAGGGAACCGCTGCTCCGTATCACGGCTGTCGCGCGCGCGTTTCCCGCGCCGGCCCCGATTAACGGCTCTTACACCCAGACCACCAACCAGCTTGTAACAGTCACCACCTCCGTCCCTCATCGCCTTGGTAACGGCGATACGGTATGGCTCAAGTTTACCGACACTTCCGGGCACGCGGCGCCCATTACGCAAGCTTACAGCGTCACAACCACGAATGCGAAAACGTTCACGATCAACGCGCCCCAAGCCGCAGTGGGCACCTACACTGAGACCAATGGTCTTATCACCGTGACCATTTCCAACCATGGCTTGTCGGTTACCAATTCTGTTTACCTGGCTTTCACCTCTGGCGGCGCGGAGAGTGGATTATTCGCCATCGCCAGCGTGGTGGATTCATCGCATTTCACGGTCGTGAACTCTGATAAGATATCGCACGCCGGAACTTGCCTTATGTCCAGTTTGACGGTCGGCGGCTATACCCAGACCGGAACCACGATTGAGATCAGCACGACCGGTCCGCACGGCTTGAAAGTCGGCAGCGAGGTTTCCATCAACTTCACTTCCAGCAGCAATGTGAGTGGAACCTACAAGGTGGTAAAAGTGCTGGATGCCACGCACTTTACGATCATCTCCACCTACTCGGCGAACCAAACCCAGGACGCGCTGAAAATCTATCCACTGATCGCGCCGCCGCCGGCACGTCACGGAGTCGTGACCGTGTCGCAGGACACTTGGAACATGGGTTACACCGATATGGGGACGTCTTCAAGTCTGTCACAATCGCCACTGCGTTCACCGACGGTGTTCAACTTCTTCTATCCTGGGTTCGAATTCCCTGGCCCGCTGGCCTCAGCCGGATTGACCACACCGGAGTTTCAACTGACATCCGCCAGCGCCGTGGGCCAACAAATGAATTTCGCCGAGGGCGGTATTCTCGGCAATACAGGGAACACCAACGGTTTGAGTAGTTTCGCGGGTGGCAATGGCTCCATCGTCCTGGATATCGGCCCGTGGATGACCCCAAAACTCACGGCTGATTCCGGCATCCCTAACCTGGTCAATGCGCTCAGCGGCTTGTTGCTGGCCGGCCAGTTGTCCTCCGAGGCCCAATCAACTATTGTCGGCTACGTCGCCAACACGAATAATTTCGCCTACAGCGCGACGCCCACCGCCACGCAGATGCGCGATCGCGTGCGCGCCGTGGTTCATCTTATCACCAGCTCACCTGACTTCATCATCCAAAAATAAACATATGCCACATAACCCTTATTCCGACCTGTCGAGACGCCAATTTATCCGCCGGGCTGCTTGCGCCGCCGTGGGCACCGTCGCCATGAACTCGGCTATTCGTGATCTGCGGTTTATGAATGCCGCCGTCGCGCAGTCAAACATAAACGACTACAAAGCTTTGATTTGCATTTTCCTTCAGGGCGGCAACGACTCGAATAATCTCATCCTTCCGACGCTGCAATCGCAGTACAATAACTACGCCGCCATTCGCACGCCGGTGCTGGCCATTCCGCAAAGCGCCATTCTCCCGGTCAATTCTCTGGATGGCAATGGCAACACTTATGGGCTGCATCCAAGCTGCCCTGAGTTGCAGACGCTCTTTGGAGAAAGCAAACTCGCGTTCTTGTTTAATACCGGCACACTTACGTATCCACTGACTCGGGCGCAGTATCTTGGCGGAAGCAGCGCAAAGCCGCCGCAGCTCTTCTCTCATGCTGACCAACAGACGCAATGGCAGACTTCCATTCCAGACCAGCCGCCGCAAACCGGATGGGGCGGGCGTTGCGCTGATTTGCTTTCATCCATTCAACCCAGCGCGCCTATTTCGCTCATGGTAACGCTGGCCGGCGCTAACATTTTTGAAGTTGGAAATATCGTTTCGCAATATTCCGTTTCAACTTCCGGCGCGATTTCATTAAGCCTGCCCTATTCTCCATCGGGCGGAGCGCGCACGAACCGGTTGCCGACATTGCTGAACGTCCTTGGTCTGCCCTATGCGAACCTTCAATCCCAAGCTTACGCAGCCGTGGCTGAGCAAACGATCAATACCAGCAGCCTGCTCAACAACGCTATTCAATCCACGGCTGGAAGTTACTGGACGACGCCCTTCCCGTCGAAAATCACTCCGCCGGGAGGCGGCCCCAGTTTCAATTCTTCTCTCAGCCCGCAACTGCAGATGATCGCGCGCTTGATAGCCGCCGGCAATACTCCCGCCTCTGCTGGAGGATTTGGTATGAAGCGGCAAATCTTTTTCTGCCAGGTGGGCGGCTACGATACGCATACCGGCCAGACTGATTACAGCACCAATAATCCCAACGGTGTACTGCTCGGCACACACTCCAGTCTGTTCGCAGAACTCAGCCAATCCATGTATGCCTTCCAACGCGCCATGGAGCAATTGGGCTTGGGAAACAATGTGACCAGCTTTACGGCCAGCGATTTTGGCCGCACCTTTCCCAGTAATGGCGAAGGCAGCGACCATGGCTGGGGCAGCCATCATCTCATCCTCGGTGGTGCGGTCAATGGCCAAAGAACCTACGGAGCTTTCCCCACCCTCACCGTCAATGGCCCAGACGACACCAGCACCGGCCGCTGGATTCCGACGACCGCCATTGATCAATACTTTGCCACGCTCGCAACTTGGTTTGGCGTGGATACCGGTAACCTGGCCACTGTCTTTCCGAATCTGGGAAGATTCGCTTCCCCCAATCTCGGCTTCATATGAAAAGGGTCTTTGGCATCGCGGCCATCTTTTTGGCCATTGTCGCCGGGGTGTATTTTCTCGGCCCGGTCAAGGGAATCGCGCCGTTTTTGCCAAAGACAGCCATTTCGGATTTTTCCTCAACCCCGGCCATGGATTCGCCTTCGGCGCCGAGCAATTTGAATTTAAGCGCTGCGGCGAATTCTCCTGGCGTGCCGGCCGCTCAGCCGCAACCGACCAACGTTGCGTCCAACGCCGGTCAACTCCTGATGGAATCTAATGTGCCCGCAGACTTGCCGCCCGAAACCGCGCTGCAAAATGTCGGGCGCGCTGTGCATCAATATGGCGAAATGTTCGGCGGAAATCCCGTTGGAACAAATCCGGAAATCACCAGTCAGCTTGCGGGCGACAACCCCAAGCACATCAACTTCATCGCGGCCCAACCTGGAACTCATATTAATGACACCGGCGAGCTGGTGGACGCCTGGGGCACACCGTATTTTTTCCATCAGATTTCAGGTTCGGAAATGGAAATTCATTCCGCCGGCCCGGACAAAGTCATGTGGTCAGAAGACGACTTGGTCGTCAAGTGATCAGGGAAGTTAGTTCGAGTCGCAGCCCTGTTTGGGCTGCGAACCGCAAGAACGTTAATCATTTCCGCGGCCATGTCTGGATTGGTGGCAGGGACAATCCTCACCACGACGGGCTGTTCAGATGCCGGCTCCAACTCGAGCTCCTCGGGGCAACAGCCTCGAACAAACACGACTGCAAAGGCATGAATAGTGGCAAAGGCCAGGGCGGATGCAACTCGGGCGACATGGGTTGCAAGGGAAAGAACAGTGGCAAGGGCAAGGGCGGCTGTAAAGTCTCCTAAGGCAACTGGCGGAGGTCAGGTTTCCTGGCCTCCGCCCCCGAAGACCTGATGTTCATTTTGCCGCTGTTCCCTGGGCGATTTGCATGGGCGGCATTGGTTTGGAAGCTTCCGCAATCATGGCTTCAAATACTTCCGAACTACGGGTGCCGATGAATCGTCGGCGAATTCGACCTTCACCATCCAGGATAACCGTGGTCGGCAATTCCCCGCCGTTGAAACGTCCGCCGACGGCATTCTTTTCGTCAAGCAAAACAGGGTAGTTGATTCCGCGCTGCTCTATTGTCCGGGCCACTTTCTTGCGGATGGCATCAGGTGAAGACAGCGCTTCCCGATTATCTTCATTAGGAACAAAATCCATGGATACTCCAAGAATGGTCAGTTGGTCGTGGTGATTCTTTTGTAATGCGACTAACTCGGGTAATTCGCTGACGCAAGCGGTGCACCAGGTGGCCCAGAAATTAAGCAAAACCACCCTTCCCCGAAGGTCCGACAATCGCACTGATTTTCCGTCCAGGGTTTGCAGCGTAAAGTCGCTCGCGTAGATGGGTTTTAGCTCTGCCATCGCCTCGGCGGGAATTTCCCATCGGGCCGGATGAAACGAGCCTTTGTGCTCGCCCCACCATTTCTCCGCCCGATCCGCAGCGACTCGCGTCTTGCTATAACTGGCGTCGTCGAAAACGGTCAACCCCGTATTAGCATCTTCCGACGGCACGGCATCAGCCAGTTTCACGCCGAATTTTTCGCCCGACCAATCTTCCAATAGTTTCATCGCGAAAGCGAGTATTTGGGGATTGGTATCATGCAACATGGGCGCGACCCATGGAACGCCCTCCTCTGCCCGGAGTTTTTTGAGGTGCATCAAACCAAGAAGCCGGACTTGCGGGTCGAGGTCGTTCAGTTGCGCTGCGCCCAAGGCGGCCCCAGCCGGATCGTTTCGGTCGTCTAATGCGCCCAAGGCCAGTTCACGCACGTCCAGGTCTGGGTCCAGGGCCGCAGCCAACAGCATCCGCCGCAACGCTGCCGGCAATGGTTGGCCATGGCCAACCGCGCTGGGCAGTTTCTGCATGGCCAATAGACGGTGGGTAATCTTGCCGGTATTCCAGGAAGCGAGCAAGGCGGCGCTCGGGTCGGGCGCACTATCAATCATCCCCTGCACGGCCTCATCCGTTGGGACGTCATTGGCCAGCAAGGCCCGAGAGAAGATTTGCTGGCGCAGCGGTTCGCGGAAGAACCAAACACCAACAACCAGCGCGGCGCCCAATCCAATGATTCGCCAGCGCCATCGGCGCCCGGCGCACGAATGATTGTCCACGCTACAATGGGCGTTCGGGTTTGAGCCCGAGTTCTCCGCGTTCTTCTCTTGCTCCATAACTTTAATGAAATTTGATGGTTCTCATACTACATTCGTCGGTGAACTTATGGCATCCTTACAGGTAAATTGAGCTTTCGGGCGGATGATTGGCCTGTAAGGAACTCAGCCCGGTCACGACCAAGCAATATGAAACCTATTTTATTAGGATTGTGCGGAGCGGTTGTTCTGGCGCTGGTTGTGAATGTATTTCGGCCCGGTGTCTGGCATAGGAGCGCAACACCGGCCGACTTCACGGCCTCTGATTTCAAGCCGATTCCTCCCGCAGAACGCAAAAAGGCGCTGACCTCCTTGCAGTACGACGTTACGCAACATGCCGCCACGGAACCCCCATTCAATAACACCTACTGGGACAATCACCAACCGGGCATTTACGTGGACATCGTTTCGGGAAAGCCTTTATTTAGCTCACTGGACAAATTTGATTCGGGTTGCGGCTGGCCGAGCTTTTCCAAACCAGTGGACGAAAAGGAAGTTGTGCAAAAGCCGGACAACTCCATGTTCATGGAGCGAACCGAAGTCCGTTCTGCCACGGCCGATTCACACTTGGGCCATGTTTTTGAGGACGGTCCGGGGCCCACTCATCTAAGGTATTGCATTAATTCGGCCTCCTTAAAATTTGTTCCGGTGGAGAAAATGGCGCAAGCGGGTTACGCCGATCAGCTTGGCCCATTCGTGGCCGCGGGTTTGATTAAGGCTCTACCGGCCAGCGAATCGGCCATTCTTGCGGGTGGTTGCTTTTGGGGTATGCAGGAAATGTTGCGGAAGATTCCCGGCGTGACCAAAACGACCGTTGGTTACACCGGCGGAACGATGCCCGACCCCACTTATGAATTGGTGTGTTCACATAGCACCGGCCACGCCGAGTCCGTCCAGGTGGAATTCGACCCGTCCAAGTTGTCCTACGCGCAATTGCTCGGTTTCTTCTTCCGCATCCACGATCCGACGACTCGCAACCAGCAGGAAAATGACGTTGGAGATCAGTACCGCTCCGCCATCTTTTACACGAGCGATGAACAACGCCAGATAGCTGAAAGCGTCAAAGCGGAAGTTAATAAGTCCGGAAAATGGAAAGACCCGCTAGTCACGGAGATTACCAAAGCCTCCGCGTTCTATCCTGCCGAAGACTACCATCAGGATTATTTGCAGAAGAACCCGGGCGGCTATATGTGCCACTATCTGCGGAAATGAAGCTCAGGGGTTTCGATAAGAAACCCTGGCAAGCTTGCGGAATCGCCGCTCATTTGAGCGAAGTGCTTAGGTATTGATCCCAGCACTTTTGACAGGTGGGATCATTTTCGCTCCAATCTGGATGCGCTTGCTCAATCAGCTCAATCGTGTAAGCGACGATGTCCTTGGTTTCCCGTGCTTGATGGGCCCGCAAATGGGCGGCCGAAATTTCATGCTGACACAAGCTGCAAATGATTTTATCTGATGGCATAATGAGTTGGTGTGTCGGATGGGTTGGATATTCCTCCAAAACAAAGCTACGCTGGCTTTTCAATCATCGCAAGGAACTAAATGTTATTTGGAAACCGCGGCGGATGAAATAAGCCAGCCCCCCGTGGCCTGGATTGGTTCCAGTTTTCCAGAGCGCGTCACCCAGACCGCAATGGCCAGTTCCTTCTGCCCCTGATATCGAGCCGCATCCGCGATGAGTCTTCCGGTCGCCGTTCCGTGGTTGGTCGCCATTGGCATCTGCACTAAATTGAGCAGTGCAAACTCGTGCGGCAAACGCCGACCCCTATTCTCGCCTGCTTGCACATCCGAGTTGATGCCCCCGGCCAATAACGCGGCGTGGATTTCATAACGCAAGTCGGAAGATTTAGCCGGGACAAAGGTCGCCTGCCAAAGGTTCGTATCCGAACTGGAGACCGCCAAAACTCCAACATCCCCGCCAGTCGCGCCCCTGGACCAGTCGCGGCCCTCCTTTCCATTAACAACAAAACAAGGCGTGTAAACGCTCTCGCTTTTCCAGGCCTCTGCATAAGCGCGCTGGCGCTCGGTAAATTCCGGCGATGACCACCGATCTTTCCAACCCAGCGAATTCCAATAGTCCACATGGAACGCCACCGGCACAAACCCTTTCCACAAATCCGGCGCATCCTTGAGCCGTCCCATCCAAGCCTCGGCCGGCGGGCAACTGCTGCAACCTTCCGAGGTGTAAAGCTCCACCAGCGGGACTTGTTTTTCGCCGCTTTGAAATTCAAACTGCGCGCCCGAGGCGCCAGCCAAAACAGTCCCGCTCAACGCCAAAGAAACCAGAGTGTTCTTCATAATGCAACCTAAGCCAACTGAGGCTTAATGCCATCAACCGGCCTTGGTATGTTGGTCGCAAAAGCGGCTGAATCCTTACAGGCGGATTGGGGCGAGCATCGTTGCGGTGACAGGATTCTTCGGTATGATGAACTCCGTGCAAAGCGAGACTCCTTCAACTCCGCCCACGGGAATTCGTCGAAAACTTGTAAGGATGTCGCGAGTCAAGGCGACCAATGGTATCGGCCTCGAAGCCGGCGACTCGTGCATATGAACTTTTGGCGCAAATTAATATCGGGCTGCCAGGCGCTTTCCTTGGATTGCCGCGAATCCTCGCGCGCGCAATCTGAAGCGCTGGACCACCCACTGCCGCCGGCCAGACGCCTTGGGCTTTGGCTGCACCTCATGATTTGCCAATGGTGCCGGTGTTATGGAAAGCAGATCCGCTTCCTGCGCGAGACCGCGCACCAACATCCGGAGGCATTGGCCGCAGCCGATTCGCAAAGACTCTCCGGCGCCGCCGGGGAACGAATCAAACGCCGATTGCAGGAGAGCAAATAGGATGACTTCGGACTGACTGGAAGGCCCCCGGGCGGGCCGAAAAGCATCATTTTTATTTTCCTAGCCGTTAGTGACCTTTAGTACCGTTAGTTTCGTTGGAATCGTGAAGCGATTCGGGTCTAAGCGCGGCCCTTGAAAGGCATTTCCCTCGAGACACTCTCACACGCCCCTCCCCTAAAGCCCCGGAACTATCTAAAATTATCATGGAAATCAACAACTTAGGACTGGTTAAACTCCGCGCGACGGAGCGGCAGCTCCGCCCTGCCAAAAACAACTAGCAACTCGGCAAACAACCCGTACGAATACCCTGGCCTATGTCAAAGAACAGCGCTTAAGGCGCGTCTAAAACTCACTCTAGCACGATTTGATGGGAGTGCAAGTAAGCGTTAATAACCAGGTGTTCTTTGTTGTTGTCGGTGGAACGCAGTAAGGCTCGGTTTGTTTGACGCTATAGGCCGGAATGCCTTGTCCCGAAAGGGACACGACGACAATAGACCGGCGATTTATCGCAGGGAAATCAGGCTCAGGTTCCAAAAGTCCCGCAGGGACGGTTGAATTCACTCCTAAAGATATCGCTCGTGGGAAGGAATCAACTGTGCCTTCGGCCCCAGCGATCTGTCTTCAGACAAGCGGGGCATCCCCTGTCATTTCGGCACGCGCACCGGGTAGGGCGGGCGCACCGGGGGCGCGGCCGATTTGGCCGCTAATTGCGATTTGATAATTTCGATCGCTTTCTCGAGTTGCGGATCGTGGCCGGCAATGACCTCCGACGGGGTTTGTTCCACATCGACGTCGGGCGGCACTCCTTCGTTTTCGACCACCCAGCCGGCGTCGGGCGTCCAGATGGCAAGGTTCGGTGCGGTGATGTTGGCCCCGTCCATCAAAGTAGGAAAGCCCAGGATGCCCACCAGTCCGCCCCATGTGCGTTTGCCAACCAACGTGCCCATGCCAAACTTCCTGAACATCCACGGCAGGAGATCGCCGCCCGATCCTGCTTGTTCGTCGATCAACATCACTTTCGGACCTTGGATGGACGCCAGTGGAGATTTCGCATCGGCGCCGTAACGCATGGCCCAATAACTGATGAAGGGCCGCCGCAAAATATCGAGGTAATAGTCGGCGATCTGCCCGCCGCCATTGAAACGCTCGTCCAGAATGATCGCCTGACGATCAGCCTGCGGAAAAAAGTAACGCTTGAAGTATTCATGGCCGAGTTCGGCCGTGTTGGGAACATAGACGTAAGCCACTTTGCCATCGGTGGCTTCGGTGACTTTCTTGATATTTCCTTCCACCCAATCGCGATTGCGCAAATCGGATTCGTCCCCGATGGGCACCACTTTGACGGTGCGCGAGCCGTTCGTATCGGAATTCGGCCCCACGGTAATTTCAACGATTCGGCCCGCCGTTCGCTCGAAGCGGCTGTAGAGATTTTCCGGTGGTTTCAAATCCTTGCCATTCACGGCCAGGAGATATTCGCCAGCTTTCACGTCCACGCCGGGTTCCGTCAACGGCGCTCTTAGGCCTGGATTCCAATTCAAGCCGCCGAAGACTTTGGCAAAGCGATAACGGCCATTTTCCACCTTGTAGTCCGCTCCCAACAAACCACCTGGAATAGTCTCAGTCTCGCTGGGAAAATCTCCACCCGAAAAGCGAGAATGCCCCACCACCAACTCGCTGCAGAGCCATTGGAAAAGCCGGTTTAGATCCTCGCGCACCGCCAAGTCGGGAAGGAAAGCTTCGTACTTGGCCTTCATCGCGTTCCAATCCGCTCCATGCATGCCCGGATCGTAAAAATAATCCCGATTGATTCGCCAGGCATCAAGAAACATTTCGTTCCATTCGGCGCGCGGGTCGATTTTGACCTGAATTTTATCGACGGCCAATTCGTGCTTGGAGAGATCGATCTTGTCGCCAAGTTCGCAGATCGACCATTTATTCTTGACGCCGACCAGCACTTGTTTGTTGTCAGCCGAAATCAAATATTGATCGGCCCGGTCCAAAATTTCGGTAGCCTTCCGCTTCTCCATATCGAAGTGTTGGAGGGAATGCCCGGAATCGGGTGCGCCATTGTCTTTGAGATAATAGACCTGGCCGGTTTTGCTGACTTGCAAACTCTCATATTCGCCCGCTGGGATGGGCAAAGCCTGGATGCGCTGGGCCAAACCATCCAAATCAACTACCGTGGGGGCGTTCGTTTCTTTGTCTCCTTTTTCCTTTTCCTTATCGGACGATTTGTCGCCGTCCTTCGGTTTCTCCGTGTCCTTCTTATCCTTGTCGTCCTTATTTTCTTTTTTGTCCTTTTTGGAGTCATCGGTGGCTGGCTTTTCTTCATCGCTTTCCGGGGCCAATGGCGAAATCACACCTTTGGGCAGGACGACCAGGTAAATCCCCTTTGAACTTTTAATATCTTCGTTCCACATCGAAAACCAATCGTCCACAGGACCCGCGTCCGTTGAAGCGAAGAAGTAAAGATATTTCCCGTTTGCATCGAAGACCGGGCTGCTGACGTCACTTAAGCCATCGGTCATTTCGTAGATGTGTTTTTGTTCCAGGGAATAAAGGGCGAGCCGCCGCGTGTAGGTCAGTGAGTTTTGCGTGTAAACAACCCACTTGGAATCCGGCGACCAGGCGTGTTCCAGGTCGTGGACCGGATTATACAAGGCTTGAGCTGCGACCTTGATCGCCTCGCCCGAGGCCACGTCCAAAATGTAAAGCGCGCGCGAATTGTCAACAAAACTGAGCTTGCGACTGTCCGGCGACCATTGCGGGTCTTCGTAAAAACCAGCGCCGTGGATCGGCAGTTTGCGGGTTTCGCCGCGGCCATCCTGCGGCGCAATCTGCAACGCATATTCGCCCGATTCATCTGAAAACCACGCAATGGACTTGCCGTCCGGGGACCAAATCGGAGATCGATCATTGGCGCCCGGCGAATCACTTAGATTGCGATCATCCCCCTTTTCCTTGGGCACGGTAATGATTTCGCCCCTGAATTCAAAGACCGCCCGCGCCCCGGTCGGCGAGACCGAAGCGTTGCGAATCCATTTTGCTCCTTGCGCGAAACGCGGCCGCGTATCCACCAGATCGGTCGCAACGCCAATCTTGAGCCGACGAGCCTGGCGCGCTTTGACATCGTAGAGGTGCAGGTAACCGGCCTGTTCATAAATGATCCGCCCCTCGCCGCCGCTGTCCGTCAACACGGGAAAATCTTTATGTTCGGTCAGTTGTTCGATCTTCTTGCTGCCAGGATCAAACGAAAAAAGATTGAACTCTCCATTGCGGTCAGATCGGAAATAGATTTTGTCGCCCAACCAAATAGGGTCCGCATCATTGCAGCGGCCCTCCGGCTGCGGGATATGTTCAATTGAGTTGTCCTTGTTATTGAAGATAATCAGTTCGGAAACCGTGCCGCCCCGGTAATGTTTCCATTGCTTGAAGCGCTCCGAGTACGGGGAATAGACAATTTTCGAACCATCGGGCGAATAGGCCGCTTTCCAGCCGTGCGGAATGGGAAGTTTTGTCGGTTCGCCTCCACCGAGCGGCACCGTGAACAACTGAAAAAACCGCCGGGTATAAACTTGGGCCGGTGACGCATACAGCACCGACTTGCCGTCCGGCGTGAAACCGAGGGCCAAATCCGGCAACGGATGCCACGTCAGGCGTTTCGGCTCGCCACCTTCGGTGGGCACAATGTAAACATCGGTGTTTCCGTCGTATTGCCCGGTAAAAGCAATCCACTTTCCATCGGGCGAGAAATGCGGCCCCGATTCGAGGCCTGGATGCGAGGTTAAGCGGCGGACATTACTGCCGTCGATGTTGGCCACCCAAAGATCATTCGCATAAGCGAAGGCGATGTGATCCTTGCTGACCGCAGGATCGGCGAGCATGCGCGTGTCATGAATATCAATGCTCCAAACTTTTGCTGAAGACGCGAAGAGTAAAAGAAACAGCAAAGCTGCCGACCATCTGCGGACAAGAAAATGTTTGTGATATGGCATAGAAATATGAAAACGCGAGGCTGAATCGACGCGCGGAAATCGTCAACCAAATTTCTCACCGAAATGCGCGCGACGGGCGTACCGAAAAGCAGGGAGACTTCCCTTGGACGATGCAGAGGTTTCGGGGAGCGCGGTCGTCCCGACCGCCGTTTTTGGCGTCTCGCCGAAAACTCTTTCGGGCCGCCGGCGCTCCCGCCATAAGCCAGAGCCGAACTCGGAGAGGACTGGCTGGCGAGACGCCAGCCAGAGCGACCGGGAAGTCAGAACAACAGATGGGCTGGCCCGCAAAAGCGGGCTGGTCGCGCTCCCCAAGGCCGCTGGCATCGCGATCGAGGAGTTCCCCACTTCCGCAGCTCGCTGGACTCTTTAAACCCACCCTCAACGTTTATCGCCATGCTTACTTTTCTTCCTTCTCTGCTCGCGGCAGCGGATCAGGAGCATCGGCCACTTGCCAGGCCATGACCGTCATGGCGGCGGCGCAAGCGCTGAGTTCGTGCGGGTTCAATTTATCCATCGTGTCGGCCTCGGTGTGATGATACCAGAAGTACTTCGTTTCATCGTCCAGTAACGCCAGCATCGGCACGTTGGACTTGCCTAAGACTCCGATGTCGGTATCACCTCCGTTGGTGAAAATTTTCGCGGCGTCGATCAGAGCCAGCGGCGCGGCCATCGACACGATCATTTTGCGGGCCTCGTCGCTGCCGACGAAGGAGAAGCCTTCCGGCTTGAAGGTGCCGCGGTCGGACTCCATCGCGACGACATGCCGCGCCAATTCAGCTTCGTGCAGTTTCGCGTAAGCGCGCGCGCCAGCAGTGCCGTTTTCCTCGTTGACCCAGAGCACGGCGCGCACGGTTCGGCGCGGGCGCAATCCCAGGCTATGCATAAGCCGCACGGCTTCCCAGGCGCAGAGGGCACCGCCGCCGTCATCCATCGCCCCCTGCCCCACGTCCCAGGAATCAAAATGCCCGCTGACAAGCACAATTTCCTGCGGCTTCTCGCGTCCGATGACCTCCGCCACGATGTTGCTGGAGGGAACATCCGGCAGCGTTGCGGCGCTCATCTTGAGGCGAACGACAATTTTTTCCCCGCGATCCTGCATGCGCTGCATCATTTCCGCATCCTCGACGGTGATGGCGGCGTGCGGAATTTTGGGGACGGTGTCGGTGTAACTCATGGCCCCCGTGTGCGGCGTTTGCATGGAAAACGGTGTGACCGAACGAATCAAGCTGCCCACCGCGCCGACCTTGGCGGCCTCAATCGCGCCGCGCGTCCGAATCGCCACCGTCTGGCCGTAGGTCGTGTAAGGAACGTTGAAGAGCACAATTTTGCCGGCCGCTTCGCTCGCGCGTTCGGTCAAATTGGTGAAGCTCTTGACGACGAGGACTTCGGCCGTGATCCCGTCGGGCGGGGTAGCGACGCTTCCGCCCAATCCGAGCATGGGCAGGCGTTTGGGGCGCGGTATTAGCATTTCGGCGGACTCAACGCCCCGCACCCAATGAGGCACCATGGCTTGCTCACCGTGGACATTTTCCAAGCCGTCGCTTTTCATCTGCGCCAAAACCCATTCGATGGCCGCCTGGAGATTGGTCGAACCGCTGAAGCGCGGACCGAAGGTGTCGCACAATCGCGCCAGACGTTGATAGGCGAAATCGGAATTGGTTTCGGCTTGCATCAATTTGCCGGGCACGTCGTCCGCTGCACTGACATGCGCGCAGAGGATTGTAAAAGCAAATAGAAAATTTGCCTGATGACGAAATTTAACGCAAAGGCGCAGTGGCGCAAAGGCGCGAAGGCGATAAAGACTCATGATGGCTTTTTTGAGTATCATTGTTGGCGGGCGCAATTGATCGTTCGATTTCGCATGGAATAACTTGCCACCAAGTCCGCCGCGCTTTCAACTCAAATGACGATTGACTCAAATGACGATTGCCAATTCGGCCCGGGCAATTTTCAATGCAACCTCATGAAAGAACGACTCGTCCTTGGCATTATGTCAGGCACTAGTATTGACGGTGTCGATTATGCGCTGTGCGGCATTCAAGGAAGCAAGATTACGCTGCGCGCGCATTGGTCGGCCCGATTCCCCGCGGCCTTGCGGGAAGCTCTCCATACGGCCGCCCGAGGTGAATTGAAAAGCCACGCCCTGGCGCAGGTCCATCATGATTTGGGCCGGTTCTACGCCCGGCACGCTGTCAAGTCTAAGCTCCCAAACACCGAGGCTCCCACGCTCGTCGGGCTTCACGGCCAAACTGTCTTCCATCATCCCGACCGCCGCCGGCCGGCTACGCTGCAACTTGGCGAACCGGCCTACCTGGTCGAGCGTTTGCGCGTGCCGGTCATCAGCAATTTCCGCGCGGCTGACATGGCGGCTGGCGGAGAAGGAGCGCCCTTGGCCACCATGTTTCACCAATGGGTTTTTGCGCGGCGCGGTCAGCATGTCTGTGTCAATAATCTTGGCGGCATCAGCAACGTGACTTCGCTCAATTGGCGGCGAGGCTCTGCCCCAGCCGTGCTGGCATTCGACACAGGCCCCGCCAACGTGCTGATCGATCTCGCCATGCGGGCCTGCTCTGGCGGAAAATTGACGATGGACAAAAACGGCGCGTGGGCGGCGTCTGGCAAGCCGAGTCAAATACTGATTAAGAACTGGCTTGGTCATGCTTATTTCCGTCGAAAACCGCCCAAAAGCACCGGGCGCGAATTATTTGGCGAAGCGTTTTTCAAAACGGCCATGCGCGCTATGCGCCGCTTATCCCCAAATGACAAAGTGGCGACGTTGACAGAATTCACCGCCCAATCCATCGCACTCAATTACCGGCTTCATCTCCCGACGACGCCCACGCGCCTCATTCTCGCCGGCGGCGGCGCGGCCAATGCAACTTTGGTCGCGGCTCTGGCGAAACAATTTGCGACCGGCGAAGTCGAAGTCGTCACCAGCGATCAACTGGGCTGGCCGGTGCAAGCCATCGAACCGGCGGCCTTCGCCTTGCTGGCGCACCTGCGCGCGTCGGGCCAGCCCGGAAACCTGCCCCACACCACGGGAGCGGGCCGGGCCGCATTATTGGGATCGGAAAGCTGCTACGGAAAAGGTGTTGATTAAATAGAGCGGCTGGGGATAATAGGCTGGCATGGTCCGGGGCGTAGCGTAGCTTGGTAGCGCGTCTGAATGGGGTTCAGAAGGTCGTGAGTTCAAATCTCACCGCCCCGACCATTTCTTCCCTCTAAGTCATAGTTCTCCATTTTGTCCTCCATTTTGTTTGCCTTTCTCTAAGCCCTCTGCGACTCTCTGCGAGTCAATTTCCATGCGTTTCGCCTGTCGCACAATCCTGAAATCACTGGCGCGCGCAGGCGCACCAGCCTTGCTGCTCTTCGCCTTCATGGCCCAATCTTTTGCCGAGACCGCCCTCGTCACCTCCCGCTCCTACGATCAATCTGTCCGCCCGCTGGTCAAACAATATTGCTTCAAGTGCCACTCCGCCGAAAAACACAAAGGCGACATCGACCTCGAGCGCGTCACCTCGTTGAGCAAACTCCTGCAGCACCCCGAGCCGTGGGAAAAAGTCTATGACGAGCTTTCCCTCGGCGAAATGCCGCCGAAAGAATCGCCCCAGCCCACCACCCAGGAGCGTGATCGGCTCGTCGCATGGGTTGACCATGCGCTTGACCAAGCCGCTTCCCGCCAGCAAGGCGACCCAGGCCGGGTCGTTCTACGCCGCTTGAACAACGCCGAATACACCTACACCGTGCGCGACCTGACCGGCCTAAATTCCATCGACCCGGCCCGCGAGTTTCCTGCCGACAGCGCCGCCGGCGAGGGGTTCATGAACACCGGCACCACCCTCGTCATGTCCCCGCCCCTCGTGACCAAATACCTTGACGCCGGCAAAGCCATCGCCAGCCACGCCGTCTTGTTGCCCGATGGAATCAGATTCTCCGCCAAATCCTCCCGCCGCGATTGGACCGACGAAATTCTCGGCCAGCTTCGCGCCTTTTACGATTCCTTCACCGACTCCGGCGGCGCGGATTTCGTCACCGAACAAGGCATTCCGTTGGACCGCACCAAAGGCGGCTGCTTGCCCTTGAACAAGTATCTGGCCGCCTCGCTGGAATTGCGCGATGGGCAGAAAAGCGTGGATTCCGTCGCCCTCGAACGCGGATTGAGCGCAAAATATCTCGCCCTGCTCCTGAACTTTTTCCACGACCAAAAACCTTCGCCCCTGCTGGACAATTTGCGCGCGCGCTGGCGCACAGCCCAGCCTGCGGACGTTCCCGCCCTGTCGGCGGAAATCGCCCAATGGCAGCAGGCGCTCTGGAAGTTTAACAGCGTCGGGCACGTCGGCAAAGCCACCGGCGCAAAAACGTGGCTTGAACCCGTTGCGCCGCCCATCACTAACTCAGAGTTGCATTTGAATTTAACCGCCCCTCTCAGTGCCAATGATAAACAGGCGCTGGAGGAAATGCGCCAACTGTTCCCCGCCGCTCTTTGCTACACCAAGATCGTCCCCGTGGACGAAGTGGTCACGCTCACCCTGTTTTATCGCGAGGATGATCAGCTTTGCCGCTTGCTGCTCACCGAGGAACAGAAAGCGAAACTGGATCGGCTGTGGGACGAATTGCACTACGTCAGCCAGGACGCCATCACAGAGGTCGATGTCTTCGAGCAACTCTGGCAATACTCCACCCAGGACGGCCCCGATGCGCCGCACGGCGACAAACGCCTCGAACCGTTGCGCGAGCCGATCCAACAGAAGGCGTCCGCTTTGAAGCAACGCCTCGCGGCCACCGAACCCCGCCACGTCGCTGCTGTCCTGGACTTCGCCGAACAAGCCTATCGCCGCCCTCTCACTGATGCCGAAAAATCCGACCTGCGCCAGCTTTACCAAAAACTTCGTCAAGAAGAGATTCCGCACGACGAAGCGATCCGCCTCGTGCTGGCGCGCGTCTTCGTTTCGCCCGCCTTCCTCTATCGCTTGGAAAATGCGCCGCCTGGCGCCAGGCCCCGCCCGGTCTCGGATTGGGAACTGGCCAATCGCTTGAGTTATTTCCTCTGGTCGTCCGCCCCCGACGCCGAATTGCGCGCCCTGGCCGCCGCGGGCCAACTTCACAAATCCGACGTCCTCACCGCCCAGACCCGTCGCCTGTTGCGCGATGACCGCGTCCGCCGTCTGGCCACCGAGTTCGCCTGTCAGTGGCTTCATATCCACGACTTCGAATCGCTCGACGAAAAAAGCGAGCGCCATTTTCCCACCTTCGCCGCCTTGCGCGGCCCGATGTTCGAGGAAGCCGCCCTTTTCTTCACCGATTCATTCCAAAATGACGGCTCCGTGCTCGAACTCTTCGATACGGACCACACATTTCTTAATGACAGCCTCGCCCAACATTACGGCATCCCCAGCGTGACTGGCGCCGCGTGGCGCAGGGTCGATGGCGTAAGGAAATACGGTCGCGGCGGCATCCTCGGCCTAAGCGCCGTCCTGGCCAAGGAATCCGGCGCATCGCGCACCAGCCCAATCCTGCGCGGCGATTGGGTCTCCGAGGTTCTGTTAGGCGAAAAAATCCCCCGCCCGCCCAAAGACGTTCCCCATCTTCCAGAAGATGAAGCCTCCGAGTCACTGACCATCCGCCAGTTAACCGAAAAACACATCAGCGACCCTCTCTGCGCCGGATGCCACGCCCGTTTCGACGGCTTCGGCTACGCACTCGAAGGCTACGACGCCATCGGCCGCCTCCGCACCATCGACCTCGGCGGACGCCCCATCGATGCGCGCACCGCCTTGTTCGACGGCGCCACCGTCAATGGCGCCGATGAACTGCGCCAATACCTGTTGACCACCCGCCGCGACGCCCTCGTCCAGCAATTCTGCCGCAAACTCCTCGGTTACTCCCTTGGTCGCAGCGTCCTGCTCTCCGACCGCCCGCTCCTGGCCGAAATGCAGTCCCAACTGCGCCAAAGCCACTACCGCTTCGCCGCCTCCGTCGAAACCATCGTCCACAGCAAACAGTTCCTCGATATCCGCGGCCGCGATGCTATCATTGAAGAATAACCCGCACCACAACGTCGAAATGGATTCAATATGAGCAACCACAAATTCTCCCGGCGCACCTTTCTCCGCGGCGTCGGCGTCACCATGGCGCTACCGTGGATGGAATCCCTCCCCGTCTGGGGCGATACTCCGCCTTCGGGAGCCGCTTCCGCCAGTGAGGCCCCGGTCCGCCTGGCTGTCCTCTTTTCCGGCAACGGCTTTCACTCCCAGGAATGGTGGGCCAAGGGCGAAGGCAAAGAAATGGAGTTGGGCAAAGTCCTTTCCCCCCTCAATGATTTCAGGGAAAAAATGCTCTTTGTCCGCGGCCTCTACAACGAAGAAGCCCAAAAAGGAAACATCCACAGTTCGCAAACCGGCAATCTCCTCTCCGGCGCTCCCCTCGCCTCCGGCGGCGACATCCGCTCCGGCACCAGCATCGATCAACTCCTGGCCCAGCGATATGGCCACTCCACCAAGGTCCCCAGCCTGGTCCTCGGTTGCGAGAAGTCCAATCCCTCCGTCCACAAAAATTACTCGATGCTCTACAGCTCTCACATTTCCTGGTCGTCACCCACCCCTCCGACCCCGCTTGAGCTTTATCCGGCTCTGGCTTTCGACCGCCTCTTCAAAGACGAAGTCAGCAAAGGCGACCGCAGCGTCCTCGACGCCATCCTCACCGACGCCAAAGACCTCCGCGGCCAAATCAGCGCCAACGACCAGCACAAGCTCGACGAATACCTCGAATCCGTCCGCGACGTTGAACAACGCATCGACAACGCCGGAAAAAAAGGCGAAATGCAAGGTTG
>Ga0302325_10004831_pt1 | contig 31018 bp, 26 predicted proteins | sample Palsa_T0_2_FD_201948 | JGI IMG/M metagenome (GOLD analysis project Ga0302325, IMG submission 201948) | Peat permafrost microbial communities from Stordalen Mire near Abisko, Sweden - Palsa_T0_2 | ecosystem: Environmental > Terrestrial > Soil > Palsa > Peat permafrost | place: Sweden: Abisko... | reverse complement strand
AAGGTTGGCCGCCGTCGCTGCGCCGAGACTCAGTGGGGCGATTTCGAAGAAGGCGCGGGACCAGCACCGGACGGTTGGAGCACTGCGGGCGCCGGCGCGGAATTGAATGTAGCCGCCCATGCTTGAAATCCTGGCGCGATCTTGTCTAATCTTTCGACGATTTCCCCAACCTGCAGCGGACGTTTAGGCGGGGTGTAAGCCAGGGGATCACTTGATAGCGGGAACTCCTTCCGCAGATCGTTCAGAAAGCCCAAACCAAGCTTTGGATAAATCTCGCGAATGTGAGCTTCGAACATCCCGTGATACCAACCAGGGTCATCCACGCGCATATAAAGATGCTCGAAATCCTCCAGCGACGTGTGCTGAGGTCGTATTTTCGAAGGCCGTCCGAACAGATCGAAGACGCGCGTCCACTCCGGCTGCCGTTCCGAGATATAAGCGTAAGACCAATAGCTGGCGAGAAATTCGCTCAGAAAGCGATCTTGTGGGTCGATTCCGAAGTTCAATGTCAGCACGTGACCGAGTTCATGGAAACCAACGAGGTCGACGAACTGGCTGACGGCGGACTCAAAGGAAATTTGGTTGTCTTGCAGGAACAGCCTCAGAGTTTCGGGTGGGATCGCTTCCTTGCGCGCCCTGATCAGACCGAAGGTGGGGTTGTCGGAGGTAGCCGGCATGAAGATGACCCGCGGGTTCCCGCTGACCATCGCGATACCGTAGGGGTCGCCCGTAACATCCGTCCAGCCCTTGGAATCAAGGAGCGCGAGGACGACGTTCGCCTGAACTCCCAAGTGGGCCTGAAAGTATGTGTTCATGTCCTCAATTCTCGACTGCAATCTCTCCGCGTGCTCCCTGTGTCCGACGCTGTAATAGGCCGGGATCTTTCCGTCGATATTTTGCAGCCCCAACTCTTTGATTCGAGATAGAAAGTTCACATCTTGCGCGGATGCAGTGAAGACGGCGCATAACGTCAGCGCCAGACAGAGGGCCGGGGTAGCGTCTTGTGCTCGAAATCTTCGCATAGATTTCCCTTTGTGCCTTGGGGTAGGATATCAGATAAAAACGGATGGATCGCGGATTTCTCTTGATCAACCCCGGGTCGGACGGTGCGCTCGAAACGGCCCTTAGAATCAGTGAGGCCCGAAATCAAACCGCTGGAATATGCTGCCGTCTAGGCATTCAAGTTGGGTGCCTTACCACTCATCCAGGATTTCCATTTTGGCTTCCTGGTTCTCTGTAAGCGTACATCCAAACTCGTCGCTCGGGGCTTTTTGTTAACGAAGTTTAATTCTGGTCAACCCGCCGTCCGCGTGGAGCGCCATCCCTGCCGTCCGGGTAAGCTAAAAACCAGGGAACTGCCCTCGTTCAAGCGATTTCCGTACCATCCGTACCCCTTCTTTTTTCGCCAAGATTTTGATCTGCCAGCCCCCAAACTCTACCCCGCCGGTGCTGGCAGCGCATCGATCCGCCGCACCATGCTTCCGAACTAAGTTCCAGCCTCCGGTCCTTCTTATCTGTGTGCATCTGTGTCCATCTGTGGCTCCATTTCTTACGCGAGTGTGAGGTTAGCTCTCGCGGGCAGGCTGAGATCGTCGAACTGTCCGCGGGCAAGCCGCGGGAAGGCGGCGGCGGCTATCATGGCGGCGTTATCGGTGGAGAGTCCGGGCGAGGGAAATAGGGCGGGGCAGGGAAGCCGGGCGGCGCGCGCGGCGGCGCGCAGGCCTATGTTACAGGCTACACCGCCGGAAACGATCAAGGTGCGCGCGCCGATGCTTTCGGCGGAGGCCGCGGCACGGCGCAACAGTTCCTCGATCACGGTGCGCTGGAACGAAGCCAGCAGGTCGCGCGTGGTTTGCGGAGTGACGGCGAGCCATTCCTCGGTCGATGGATGCGGATTCGCACGCAGCAGGTCGCGCCGCGTCGCTGTCTCGGCGGCCAGGTCGTGACTTTCGACCCAGCGCAGCACCGCCGTCTTCAGGCCGCTGAAGCTGAAATCGAGCGCATTGCCCTTCATGCGGGCCAGCGTAAAACGCACCGCGCGCGGGTTGCCGCAAGGCGCCAGACGGTCGATCACAGGCCCGCCCGGGTAGCCGAAGCCGAGCAACTTGGCGACCTTGTCGAAAGCTTCGCCAGCGGCATCGTCGCGGGTCTTGCCCAGCAGGCGGTAGTGGAATCCCTCGCGCATCTCGAACAGGTGCGTATGGCCGCCGCTCACCACCAGCGCGAGCGCGGGATACTCGACGGGATGCCCGTCGCGCGCGGATTCCAGCACCACCGCATGAATATGCCCTTCAATGTGGTTGACGCCGATCAGCGGAATCCCGCGGGCGAACGACAGCGCTTTGGCGTAGGTGATGCCCACCAGCAGCGAGCCGACCAGTCCCGGCCCGGCAGTTACCGCGATCGCGGAAAGGTCCGCCAGCGAAGTTCCGGCCCGGCCCAGCGCTTCGCGCGTCACGGGTACGATGGCGCGCAGGTGCACGCGCGAGGCTAACTCCGGCACCACACCGCCGTAGCGGCCGTGGGTATCCAACTGCGAGGCGACCACTGTCGAGAGAATCGCGACGCCATCCTCCACCACCGCGGCGGCGGTCTCGTCACAGGAGCTCTCGATTCCCAGGATGCGCATGGCCTGCTCCCACTTTACCGTAGCCGACCGACGCTCGCGCGCGTGCCGTCAGCAGCAACAGGCAGCGGGTAGTCTCCGCGCAACGCATGGCAGCGTGCGTTAATTCGACAAGGCCGTCGCTGGCGGCGTGCTCCGAGCCGAGCAGGTCGAGTGAGACATCCGCGTAATTCAAAATGAAAGTCAGTTCGTCGTTGAAATCCTTGCCGGCAGCCATAGCCAGGCTGCTCAGCCGGTCGAATTCGCCGGCGAAAGACTTCAGACGCTGAGTTGCGGAGGCAGTTTGTTGCTTCACACCCGAGCGTAGCCCGGAGGTGGACAGGAAAGGCTACAGCAAAGCCGTATGAGATTGACAGGCATGGAGATAAATATTCCCTCGGCGTGTCACCGTAGACCGGCCAGACAGGTGTGCGACTTGCGCGAGGCGCCAAGAGCGCACGGCAAGACGCGGCCGGATGTGGCCGGAGTCAACTGGCGGGTAGTAGTCAGTTTGCCTGTGCGGGGAGGCCAATGTTGGCCGCAGTGGGCCGGTTTGCCCGGTGCGGTAGGATAGCTGGCAATGCTGCAAGCCGCCTGAAAGGCGTCCCCAGAGGGGATTCCCAGGGCAAGATTGCCCACCCCACAAAACTAAACTGACCAGTATCAACGGGTGGCGTGCAAGATGGTGATGCAGAGCGCAAGAATCAGGTATAAGCCGATCACGCCGAAAATTACCGCAAAAGCCAATGGGTTCCATGGTCGAGTGTGATCCGTGAGTACAGTTCCGCCCGCGGATATCGTGCACCGATGCCGGAACAGTTTGCCCCAGAAGTTTGCGGTAACGGAGCCATCCTGAATTTCAAAGTTTTTAGCCCACCTGCGGACCTTGTGCTCCGCTTTCAACTCGCCGTTGACCAGTAGCCGCGGTGTCCAACCGCCTCGGAATCGAAAACCCGTCCACTGCACTTCGATTTTGTTTCCATTGCTTTGCGCGCGCCAGTAACGTGTAAGGTCCATAGAGGGAGATTATACAAGAAAGGCCAGACCCGGTTGGCGCGCAGTTGGGGTACGGGAAGGCAGCCAAGGACGAATTCGGAGGGTTTTTTAGGGTTGGATTGCCGCTTTGAGCCAACCAGCGGCCGCCGGGGAGGGGGCCAGGGAGGAATTTGGGATGAATCCGGCGGGACGCCGCCCTCCGGGGCGGGCAGCAGGCTCTGGAAATTGGGTTCGATTCATTTTTTCGGTTTGGGGGTTCGCAGGCGGGGTTTCGGGTTGGGCGGGCGCGGTTTTGGCCTCGCCGGCCGCCGCTTCGGCGAACCGGGCGCGGCGTTCGTCCTGTAGCATGAACAATTCGCGGAGGGCTTGGGAGAACTCGCGCTGTAGGCAGCCCTCGTAGCGCATGAGCTTGGTGAGCGAGTTGTAGCCTACGGAATCGGTGTGGAAGGCCCGGTGCTTTCCGGGCGATCCAACCGAGGATACGCCCTACAGCCGCCGGGTCCTCAGCGAGCTGGTAGACTACGCCATCGTGCCGGAGATCTGGGCCTTTGAAATTGCCAACAGCATCTTCGTCTCATATAGCAAGCGCAGGAGAGTCTCCGAGCAGCAGATCGCCGAATACTTGAGTCTTCTCAAGGCCCTGCCTCGAACCTGTTTTCAACCTGGTCGTGCATTTGGGATTGAACTTCGGCCACGCGTTGCGGCTGTTGATGGTCCATCCGGTAAAGCAGCGGGCCACTTCGGTGACATCCTTTTGGGTGTAGCCGCCGTCCACGCCCAGGGTGTGCAGTTCCAGCAATTCGCGTCCGTAATTCTCATTCAGCCTGCTGCCGCCGCAGGCCGGCGGGAGATTGCGCTCCCACGGACTCCCAGTTATCGAGATAGAACAGCATGGCGGGACTCTGCGCGGTGGCGCGCAAAAGATCCTCGAACTTGCCGAGGACGTGCGGGCGAATGGCATCCCGCTCATACGCGGTGACCAGGTTGCGGTCCACGCCCTTTCAATGAAGACGTTAAAGAGAAACCTGAGAGCACTTCCGCCAATGGGCGGTTGCTGTAAACGGCACGGAAGAGTTTGGCTTCCATAAGATCCTGCGCCACCATGGACACCGGTCCATTGGCGCCTTGTGTGCGGCGTCGCAAGTTGGGCGGAGCGGCGGCTAAAAGTTGCATGCGCATGCCTTGTCCCATGCTTTCCAACAACTGGCCCTGACGGTCGCGCGTGAACGAGGCAAATAAATCGAGCATCTCCTGCGGCGCCCCCGCGCGCAATGTGCCGAGTTGCTCCGGCGCTAGAAGCGCGGCCAGCTCGGGCGCTGACGCCTGCCCGCTCTCCTAGTCCGTTTTGCCTTGCAGGCGCGCCGCGAGGCGGCCGACCATCATGCGCTTATCGGGATCGTCGGGAAAGGGGAGCTTGCCTGCCACCATTTCCTTGACTTGCTGGGGCGAAGGGTAGTTTTGGAGCATCTTCGCTGTGCTCATATTGAGCGTGTCCAGCGGTTGCAGCTTGTTCGCAAGGGCGGGGTTCTCGGGGATACGTTCGGGATGAAGCTGCAGGTCGATCCACTTCTTGCGGCCGAGTGCCCCCACCCGCTGCACGTCCCCTGAGCGTGTACCAAAAGTGAGCCGGCTCAGCGCGTGTTCCACATTTTGATCCTTCGAGATAAGCTGGCGAAATAGGGCGTCGGCGCAGATGGAAATACCGGTAAAAGAAAAATACTCAGCCAAATACGACGGCCAAAAAGGGTCTGTTATATGACAGTTACACACATAAACGCGGTTCAGGGGCGGGAAGTCGCGGTGAGCGAGCACGGTGAACGCGATATTCGAGGCGGTCGAGCCTGTGTCCAAGCCCTGCCGAGGATCGATGCAACCCCCCGCATCCCCTCAGTAGATCGCCTTTAGAGAGAACTGGATCTGCCTGGAATTGCTCGCCGTCCGGCTGATTTCGCCGAAGCCCGGCCCCAACACAATATTTGAAGGCAGGCCGAAGTTCACAATGTTGAACACGTTGAAGAACTCGGCGCGGAATTGCAAGGATGCGCGTGGCGTTCCGGCCCGCTCCAGCAGAGGCGTATCCTTTATTAAGGCGAGATCGAAGTCGTGCAAGGCCGGACCGCGAAACGTGTTGCGGCCCAGCGTGCCGAACACGCCGCTGTTCGGGCCGGTCCCGCCCGCTACATCGATGGGAATGGAAAAAAACGAAGCGTTATTGGCGCCCAGTCCGAAGTAGTCTTCGCGCACCGTGCGGCTGGTGGAGAGTACCGGCGCGCCAATTTGATTGGGCCGGTCGGTGCCTTGCGAGCCAACTCCGGTCTGCTGTATTCCCGAATACACGGTGAATGGCGAACCGCTTTGCAACGTCCCGATACCGAGCGCTTGCCACCCGGCCGTGAGGGTCTTGCCTAAGACGCGCAGCCATGGCACGCGATCGGCATGCAGATCCTGGAAGAGGCTGAACGCCAAAGCATTCTTCACGTCGAAATTGGACGGACCCTTGTCGAGCCGGGCGTTGAACGGGTCTTCGGGCGCGGTCTGAGCCACTGCGCCGGACTGCCCGGAAATGAATCCGCCGATCACCGCGCTGGCGTCGTCGATCGATTTCGAAAACGTGTAGCTGGCCTGGAGGCCGAGTCCCGAAGCGGTGAGGTTCTGTTGCATCGAAATCTGCAGGGCGTGATAAGAGGAATGCGAACGGTTATCGATCTCGAAGACCGGTCCGTAACCGCCGGTGATGTGTCCCGAGAAATCGAATTGAGTGTAAGGCGCAAAGGCCGCCGTGGCTCCAGAAAATCCGTTGGGGAAATCGACGGCCGGCAATTGGATGCCGGCAGTGCCCACATAGCCCGCGTTGAGGGTCGCGCCGCCCAGCCTCTGCTCGATACCGGCGGTCCAGGTGGCCATGTAGCCGCTCTTGAAATCGGGCGAAATGCCTGAGATGAAAAACGGCGTTATCCCTTGCCCGGGCGACAACGCGGCCAGGTCGCGCTGGTAGCGTAGCAGGTCCATTTCGGTATTGGCCGGCACCTGCTTGGAGTCGCCGGAGGCAAATACGGGCGCGCCGCCGGTGGTATAGACGGTGGGCAACTGCTGTGGCGTGATGGATGTGCCGAAAGCGATGGGCTGTCCCTGCACGGCATTCAGATGCGGATATACCACGAAGGGCGTGCCGCCGGTGAGAAAGTTATCCTGCCACAGGTTGACCAGCAAGGTGGTGAGAGCGCCGCCCGCGTGGACGGTGGTATTGGCGGCCGCGCGCCAGTCGAGCGATAGACGCGGGCCCCATCCATTGCGATCGAGCTTGTAACCCGGCCGCGGGTTGATCAGCAATTCAGAACCGGGCACCACGCCCGGGCCAGGATCGAGCACGGGCGCCGAGGTGCGCTTATCGGCTTCGCGGATCGGCGTGGTGATCTCATAGCGCAGGCCGTAGTTCAGGGTGAGACGGTCCGACGTTTTCCAGGAGTCCTGGACGTAGGCGTTGTAGGACTCGCGATGGATTGCGGAATCGCCAATGCTGGCGCCCTGGGCGAAGATGGCGGGCGCCACGGCGGACTGGTAGGAAAACGCACTGGCGTCCAGCAGGCCGGTGAGGGCGTCGGGCAGGAGACCGCCGGTGGGGATGTCGTGCATGCCGCTGGCGGAGCGGATGGGGGCCGTGGCATAGGCGGGCCCGCCGCCGAACTGGTATTGGCCATTCGGACTGATGCCGAAAACGGTCGTGTCGCGGTTGGCGCGAACTTCGCCGCCGGCTTTGACGGTGTGCTTGCCGCGGATCCACTGGAAGCTCTGGCGAATCTGAAACAGGTTGCCGTAGGCGCCGATTACGGAGCCGGCGGCGGCGTTGAACGCCTCGTAGGAGCCGTCGCCGAAGGTCAGCGCCGGATCGGTGCGATCGAAGGTAGGAAACGAAGGCGTGGTGCGCGTGAAGCCGATACCGGACTCCATGGTGAAGGTGGGCGATGGCGTGCGCGTGTAAGCGATCGCGGCGTTGCGCTGATGGTCGAGAAAACCAACCGCGAACTGGGGATCGATGGCCGTCTGGCTGGGGTTGGTGGTGGGGCCGGCGACGTTGGCCATGGTGAAGCGGCCGAAGAGATGCGATTGATCCGAGATGCGGTGGTCGATGCGCACGGAAAACTGATCCGAAACGGTGGTCACCTTCGAAGAAGTGGCGAACGTGCGCGCGGCGTAGGGGCCGGCGGGGTCGTTGGGCAGCGGATAGCGGGCCAGCAACTTGGCGATGCGCGGGTCCACCGGCACGATCAAGGTGTCTCCGGGAAAGGCGGTGGTATCCAGGCCGGAGCGTTCGGCGGCGGTAGGAACAGGGATTACCTCGGTGTCGCTGAGCACTTGGCGGAAGCCTTGATATTCCGCGAAGTAAAAGGTACGATTGCGGCCATCGTACAGGTTTGGAATGAAGACGGGGCCGCCGTTGGTGAGGCCGAATTCATTGCGGATGAAGGGTGGGATCCGCCGCGGCTGCACAATGGAGCGCTCGTCGAAAAAATTGCGCGCATCGAGGGCCGCATTGCGCAGGAATTCGAAGAACGAGCCGTGGATGGCGTTGGTTCCGGAGCGGGTGACGACATCGGTGAAACCGGATGCGCCGCGCCCGATTTCGGCAGGCATCCAGCCGGAGCTGGAGCGGATCTCCTCGACCGCATCGACATTGAAGTTGGTGAATGTCGCGCCGCCCAATTCGGGGTCGCTTGAATCCGCGCCATCCATGGCGAATACGGCGGCCGTGCCGCGTTGCCCGTTGACCGCGAATTGCTGGGTGAAATTCGCGGCGCCGTTGGTGTCCGTCATGGTGCCGGCGGCCAGCAGCAGCAGTTGGCTGAAATCGCGCTTGTTCAGCGGAAGTTCGGAAACGGCCTTGGCGGATAGTTTTTGGCCTCCGGTGGCTTCGTGCGTTTGGGGTTCATCCACAAGCGTGAGGGTTTGACTGGCGGATAGTTCGAGCACGGAGGAATCGCGCGGCAACTGCACCGGTTGCGGGATGCCGACGGTGACGCCGTGGGATTCGACCGCGACGATGTAGGCGCCCAGGGCCAGCGTGGCGAAGGTGAAAGTGCCGTCGCTGGCGGTAGTGGCTGTTTCGATATGGGAGGCGGAGGTAATGCGGACTATGGCGCCCGATATGGGCTGGCGGCGATCGTCGCGGAGAATGCCGTTCCAAGGCTTGGCGCTGGGCTGGGCGGCGAGCAGCGCGCAGGCCGCGATCGCGATAACTGCGATCGCGGGAGCTTGTGTAGGGGGCACGTATCAGGATAACGCGGGGCGCCGCTCCGATTATTTTCCGCTTGAAGGCGATGGCTGGCGGGGTATGTCAATCGACCACGCGCGAGCGGAACGTGCGGGCACCGAAGCCGAAGCACAGGATCAGCGTGGCCCCAGAGTTGCCAGCACCCAAGGCATGGGAACCAGCGGATGCTGTGCAACGCGCTCCAAGGGTAGTAAGTGCAGCCGGTGAAAAGCAGCGGCGTCAGGATTATGGCAAACATCAGGCTGATTTGCCCCGCTTTTACCACGGTGCCGATGACCAAGCCGATGCCCGCCCCGGCGAACCCGGCCAGCACGATCATGCCGACGAGCACGCCGATGCGGCCGCCGCGCATGGGATAGCCGCTGCCAGGATCCACTCTCGCCACCTCCAAAGTCGTACGCGCCTCCGTCTATGGCGCCGGCCGCGCCGTGAGGTATCCAGGTTAGGATCCCGTGGCAGAAGCGGCAAAAATACCGCTTACTGACGCGCGCGGCTCAGTAGATTCGGCGCGTGCCGGAGCCACGACCGTCAGGGAGTGACCCTCGCTCTCCGCGCGACCGCGCCGCTACTCATGGCCAAGCTTTTCGATCTCGCGATCAACCTTCCGCACTTCTTTCGAAAATGCGAACCACTCAAACGCGAGGACCAATGCAATCACAATCAACGGCATAGGTCCCTCCAGAATCCGCAGCCACCGGACGGACTGAATTCCCAATGTCTTCGCGCCGAGTACCGGGCCACCCCCCCACCACAAGACCACTATGCCGGGAGCCAATAATAACAACCCCCGGCGCACCCAGAGCAGCCCGCGGCGCTGCGCCAGGAATCCCCGTCGCAGGAAATCCACGCAGGGTTCGGCCGGCATCATCCTGGCCGGCCCGCTCCCAACCAATTTCCACCCTATGTAGCAGCATGCAGCCAGTACCAAGGCAGTTCCCGCGATGAGCCGGGGATCGCGGACCTCAATCAGGTTATACAGGAACCCCGCGACAAAGAATGCCGTTACACCCAACAAGACCCAATACCCTCGCACATTATTTCTCGCATGCCTGCGCGCCCTGGCGCACACTTCATCGGTCGATACCGGCATTGACTCGTCCTCCTGGGACTTCCAAAGTTCTTCGTGGGATTGCTTCCGATCATCTTCGCGCATGGGTCGCTCCTTCACCCGATTGACGGTTTAGCAGCCTCTTGATGCGGTGAATCTTCGTCGCAATGTTGGCTGCCGAAAGTCCCGTGACTTCCGCGATCGAAGCCGCCGGTTCGCCCTCGAGGTAGAGCAGGATGATCTGCCGGTCGAGCGGCTTGAGGCGATAGATCCGGTCGAGCAGCCTGGCAACCGTATACTGCCGATTCGCATAGACCTCGCCATCGACGAAGCCCGGCTCCGTTTCCATGGCGTCGAGATCGATCAGCGCGCTCGAAGCGCGCCGGCTGCGCACGATGTGAGACGCCGCCACATTGTGGGCTACCCGGTAGGCCCAGGTTTGCAAGCTGCACCGGCCGTCAAACAGACGGAGGCTGCGCCAAAGTTCAATGTGAATCTCCTGCAGCAGGTCGCGCCTCGATTCCGGGTCGGCCTCGTAGCCCCGGGCGAGCCGCCGGAGGGCTGCACCGCAGGCGGCGCTGGCCTCCTTGTACAACGCGTCGTTGCTATCATTGCTATCCACGGGCGCCATTCCTGCTTCTATCTAATACAGTCGCGCGGTCCGGCTGACTTCTCACAGATTTCTTGGCGGATGAAGCGGAATTCCCGACGCGCAGAAGGCGTTGGCGGATTGCCCTGAGTTCGGCTTTCGAGACGGTCGCGTGCGCCACTAAACGTCAACTGACCACGCGCGCGGAAGGTGCGGGCGCCGGAGCCGAAGCACAGGACCGCGCTTTCAAGAATTCGTCGAGCGCGGCGGCTCCGGTGGCGCCTTCTCCCGCCAGTTTCCCGACGTTCGCGCGATTTTGATCCCCTACCACGCATTGGCGCGGCTGTGCATTTGGACGGCGGACCATGGTTGGCACCCATACGTCCCAGACCAACCATCCCGCATTCGTTCGTTTCTCCCATTGGCAGGGTAGCCTACGGGAGCGGGCGCAGTTGGGGTGCGGGGGGGCGGCCCACGGCGAATTCGGGGAGGATTTTGGGGTGGGATTATCGCTTTTGGCCTCTCAGTGGCCGCCGGGGAGAGGGGCCGGGCCGGGATTTTGGGATGAATCCGGCGGGACGCCGCCGTTTGGGGCGGCCGCCGGCTCCGGAAATTGGGTTCGATTCGTTTTTTCGGTTTTTGGGTTCGCAGGAGGGGTTTCGGGCTGATCGGGCGCGGTTTCGGCCTCGCCGGCGGCCGCTTCGGCCTCGGCAAACCGGGCGCGGCGTTCGTCCTGCAGCATGTACAATTCGCGGAGGGCGCGGGAGAACTCGCGCTGCAGGCAGCCCTCGTAGCGCATGAGCTTGTTGAACGAATTGTATCCAGCGGAGTCGGCGTGGAAGGCCCAGGCCAGCGGGTTGATGTGGTCATCTTTATTGCGGTCGGCCGGGATGGGGTTGGTTTCGGCCTGATAGTGGAACAGGCCGGCATCCGCGTAGCGGACCGTGCGCATTCTGAATTCGGCGGCCACCAGGCGTTCGACCAGGGCGTCCTCGACTTCGTCGAAGGGTTGGAAACGGGCGCGGAACTGGTCGAGGAGTTGGAAGAATTCCTGGGGATCGGCATCGGGAGGGAGGAACTTGCCCGAGGTCATGCCGTGCACCAGACTATTGCGGCTGGAGATCACTTTGCCTTGCTGGGTGCGGGGTCCGGTACTTTTCTTCGCGTTTTCACGATTGGCGTTGGTTTGCGCTTCGGTAGCCATAATAGTCGATCCTTTGTGTAACATTTCGTAACATCGTGTTGCTGTGACGGGCGTTCGATTTGGATCCTTCCTGTCGATTTTATTGTGGGGCCGGGGGCTTGGGGATCTTGGGTACGAAGGCTGCAAGTTATTGAACGGATGGGGGAGATTTAGTGGCTCGGGGCGTGACTATTTTACCGGCGAAACCGGCATGTGCGTCGCGCAAGGCGCCAGGAGAATACGCCAAAGTTGCTTGGAATCAATTGGGTGCTTATTAACCGTTTTGGGGATTTCCGACGGAAACCGCTCCCTGAGGGGTCGCTGCTCGGTAACAGTCGCGTTGATTTCGCAAGGCTTACTAAGCCGCGAGCGTTAGCGACCGGGTGCGTTTTCCAAAACGTTAAGCACCTGAGTCAAGTGGCCGCATGCAAGATCGTCGTGCAGAGTGCAAGAATCAGGCATAGGCCCAACACTATGCACTTAAGCGTTTTTTTGAGTGGGGCGGACGATCGCTTTATGTCGTCTGCCAGCGCTCGGCGAAGGAGGCAGACAAAAGCCAATGGGTTCCATGGTTGAGTGCGATCCGTAGGTACAGATAGTTGGCAATGCTGCAAGCCGCCTGAAAGGCGTCCCCAGAGGGGACCCCAGGGCAAGATTGCCCGCCCCACAAGCATGGCACGGACATCAACTGACGACGCGCGCGCGGAACGTGCGGGCGCCGAAGCCGAAGCACAGCACCAGCGTGGCGGCCAGCGCCGCCAGCACCCAAGGCATCGGCAAAGTGGGCATGGTATGGCCGTGCATGGGCGGCACCATGGCGTAGCGCAGACCTTCAGCGGCATAGGTCAATGGGTTGAACAGGGTGACCACCTGGAACCAGCGGATCGTGTGCAACGCGCTCCACGGGTAGTAAGTGCAGCCGGTGAACAGCAGGGGCGTCAGAATCAGGGCAAACATCAGACTGATTTGTTCCGGCTTTACCACGGTCCCGATGACCAGGCCGATGCCCGCCCCTGCGAACCCGGCCAGCACGATCATGCCGACGAGCACGCCGATGCGGTCGCCGCGCACGGCATATCCGCTGCCCAGGACCCACCAAGCCGCCGGAAAGATCACGGCGCCCGCCAACATGCCGCGCAACGCGCCGAACAGCACCTTTTCGGCGGCCACCAGCCAGACGGGCATGGGGGCCAGCAGGCGGTCGTCGATTTCGCGGGCGAATCCCAGGTCCAGCACCAGCGGCAGCGTGATGCCCTGAATGGCGGCCATCAGCTCGGTGAGTCCTACGATGCCGGGCAGCATCAGCGCCGCGAAGTTTCCGGAAGTGAGACCGATGCCAGGCAGGATCTTGCAGAAGATCAGGAGGAAAAACATGGGCTGGATCAAAGCCTGAACCAGGAATTGGGGCAGTTCGCGGCGGGTGACCGCAAGGTCGCGGCGGAGAGTCGCGCCGAAGGCATTGGCGGCGAGCCAGAGACGATTGGTGTGGCGGACGGCTGTCATAAGTTAGCGCAGATGCCTCCCGGTCAAATAGATGAAAACGTCTTCCAAGCTGGGTTGTTTGACGTGCAGATCGCGCACCTGCGCGCCGGCCAGCAGCATCGCCTGCGTGGCGGGCCCCACCAGGGCGGGCGCCTTTTCGGCGTACAGCCGGTAGGTGACTACGCCCATCTCGCCCATGTCTTGATCGGGCGCGGGCGGCGCGTTGGCGTCCACTTGGTCAACCTTGCTGACGCCAGGCAGGCCGCGCAGCGTTTCCAGCATGCGGGCGCCGGCATCGGGCGCGGGCAGGCTCACGCGCAACTCGACGGCATTGCCGCCGGGGATCAGCTTCTTCAACTCGGCGGAAGTGTCGTTTACCAGGATGCGGCCTTTGTCCATGATGGCGATGCGGCCGCAAAGCTGGTCGGCCTCGTTCATATCGTGCGTGGTGAGCAGGATGGTGAGGCCTTGCGCGTTGAGCGCGCGAATGCGGTCCCACAGGAAGAGCCGGGACTGCGGGTCGAGGTTGTTGGTGGGCTCATCGAGAAAGAGCACGTCGGGCGAGTGCATGAGCGCGCGCGCAATCATGAGGCGCTGCGACATGCCGCCCGAGTAGCGGGCCACGCGTTCGTTCTTGCGGTCGCCCAGGCCAAGTTCGTCGAGGAGGGCGTCGGCGCGCTGCTCGCGCTCATGGCGCGGCACGCCGTGATACGCGGCGTGGAAGGTGAGGATCTCGCGCACGCGCAGGCTGCGGTCGAGGTTGCTCTGCTGCGGAACCACGGCGATGCGCTGCTTGATGCCGATGGGGTCGGCAGCCACGTCGAGCCCCATGATGGCGGCGGAGCCGGAGGTGGGCAGCACGCTGGTGATGAGCACGCCGATGGTGGTGGTTTTGCCGGCGCCGTTGGGTCCCAGCAGGCCGAAGATCTCGCCGGGGCGGACGCTGAACGTGACGCCATCGACGGCGTTGACGTTGGACTTTGCGTAGCGCTTCACCAAGTCGCGGACTTCTATGGCCGCGGGGTCGTTGGGCATGGGATCTACGATTGTAGCGGAAAGCGTGGAACCACAGATGGACACGGATGCACACGGATGAGAACGAGGATGTGTCGCGGCCCGCGCGTTGCGGTCACGTCGGCCGTGGCACTGGTGGGCGCGGTCGCGGGTTAGGAAAACTGGCGGTATCTCCTCTATCGCCAAGTGCCTTCGTACCTACAGGGATCGGGCGTTTTGAGCGTTCACGACCGAGTCGCGCGGGAGGCCGTCGAGCGCGCAGACAACAGGATGTTGTCGGGTGCATCGGGAGGTTCCAAGTTGCCGGTAATCACGGTCGCGATTGCGGTTTGAATGCGGCTACGGTTGAAAGAGTCTGCTTGGACCACAAGCACCGGCCGGCGATATCCCGGCTCAGAGCGGCGGGGTTCGGGGAGATCCGCCCGCCAGATGTCTCCCCGCTGAATCTCGCGCATCTCTACCAGGAGTCCCTTTCGAGGGATCGCGGGCCCGCGCGCATACACTTCATTCAGGCGCTCCGTGACTGCGCTCTCTTGCCGCGGGTTAAGGAACTCCGAAATCGCAGTCGCGTACAACTGACTTCTTGAAACGCGGAGGCGGCGGGCGGCATTTTCCGCCAGACGGAAGAGGTCGTCGGGTACCGAAACGGCGGTAGTGGGTCAGTTTGCCTTTGTGGTGGGATAGTTGGTAGTGCTGCAAGCCGCCTGAAAGGCGTCCCCAGAGGGGACCCCAGGGCAAGATTGCCCGCCCCACAAGCATAGGCGCTCACACCGCCTTTATCGGTTTTCGAACCAGTCCAAGCCGCACCAGGCTCTCGGCGGCCGCGACGACGGAGTCCCCGTTCGATCGCGGCGCCCAGCCAAGCACGCGCCGGGCCTTCGCATTGGTCGCATTCTTGAACTTACCCAGCTCGGGGACGATCAGCGCCACCGATGCGTCGAACCTTGCGACGACCCGCACGAGCCAGTCCGGCAATACCCTGGTCGGGACGCGTCCCGCGGCGTCGCGCATTCGCTCCCTCAGCACCAGGGCGATTTGCTGTATGGTCATGAAGTCGCCGCCCGCCGCCAGGAACCGCTCGCCCTTGGCGGCGGGATTGGCCATGGCGCGCAGGTGCAAGTCCGCTACGTCGCGCACATCGACGATGCCAAAGGACAGGCGCGGACAACCCGGCATCGCTCCATCCATCAAACGCGCGACGAGCAGGATGGAGGTCGAATAATCCGGCCCGAGCACAGGCCCGAACACGCCCACCGGATTGACGACCGAGAGTTCCAAAGCGCGGCCCTCGCGGGCGATGAAATCCCACGCCGCGCGCTCCGCCAAGGTCTTCGATTTCACATAGGCGCTTAGATTGCCGCCGTTCGGGTCGGTCCAGTTCTCCTCGGAAAAGGGCCGATCCGTGGGCTCCGATCCGTAACCGATGGCGGCGAAAGAAGAGGTCAGCACGACGCGCTTGACGCCCGCGTCCCGCGCGGCCCGCAGCACACGCAGCGCGCCTTCGCGGGCCGGGACGATCAGTTCGTCGTCGTGTTTGGGAACGCTCGCGGGGAAGGGCGAAGCGACGTGCAGCACAAAGCCGCAACCGGCCACGGCCTCCGGCCAGCCTGCGTCGGACGTGAGATCGGCGGCGGTGAAAGAGAGCGCCTCTCCCGGTTCGGCGCCGGCTGCCTTGAGCATCGCGCGGACGTCGGCTTCGCGCTTGAGCGAACGCACAGTGGTGCGCACGCGATAGCCCGCGTCCAAGAGCTGCAGGATGCAGTGTGCGCCAATGAATCCAGATCCGCCCGTAACCAGCACCAATTCGCCACGCATATGTGCGACATCTCCTCTACGAAGAATTATACTGGTAAACCGAATCGACTAAGCGTTGAGAATGGCATCCCGCAGTGTCGAAGGCAAGCGTCGGCATGAGTGCCGACGCGGCAGGCAAGAGTGCCTGCGCCACGTTCCAATTGTGTGAGCATAGAGTCATGCGGAACTTTCGCTACGCCTGTCGCATGCTCGCGAAAAGCCCGGGCTTCGCCCTGGTGGCCATCGTCACGCTGGCGCTGGGCATCGGCGCGAACACGGCCATTTTCAGCGTGGCCAACGCGCTGCTGCTGCGGCCTTTGCCATACGCGCATCCCGAACGGCTGGTGCTGGTCTATGCCGAGAAGGCCGATGCGGCGGGCGCGGTGCAGCCGTTTTCGTTCCCGCGCGCGACGTTCCTGAGCGAGAAGAGTCGCGCGTTTTCCGGGTTCGCGGCCTTCACCAACGAGAACTTCAACCTGACCGGCCGGGGCGATCCGGAGCAGCTTGCCGCTGCGCGTGTTTCGTGGAATTTCTTCGATGTGCTGGGTGTGCGCCCGGCAATGGGCCGCGCGTTCCTGCCGGAAGAGGATCGGCCCGGCGCCAAGGGCGTGTGCCTCATCAGCCACGCGCTGTGGACTCGCACATTCGGCGCGCGTGCGGACGTCGCCGGACAGAACATCACGCTGGATGCTACGCCGTACACGGTCATCGGCGTGCTGCCGCGCGGCTTTCATTTCGCGCCGCTGGGCGCGGGTGTGGACCTGTGGGCGCCGCGAGTCTTCGACCTGAACATCACCACGCCCGCGCAAATCCACGCGGGTGTGGGTTTCCTAACTGCGGTGGCGCGCCTGGCGCCGGGCATCGGCGCGGGGCAGGCGGAAGCGGAGATGGATGTTCTCGACCGGCAATATAAGCGCGAGAATCCGCGCATGCCGGATGCCGATCCGGGGCAGACCGTGCGCGCGCGGGATTTGCAGCAGCAGACTGTAGCGAACGTGCGCACGGCCGTGCTGATTCTGTGCGGCGCGGTGGGCCTGCTGCTGCTGATCGCGTGTGCCAACGTCGCGGCCTTGCTGCTGTCGCGTGCGCTGGGCCGGCGGAAGGAGATCGCCATTCGCGCGGCCTTGGGCGCCAGCCGCACGGCGTTGATCGGGCAATTACTGGCGGAAAGCGTCCTGTTGGCGCTGGCCGGTGGAGCGCTCGGAATCGCGCTCAGCGCGTGGGGTACGCATGCCCTCACCGGGCTGGGCCAGGGAAACCTGCCGCGCGTGGAGGAGATCGGCATCGACTGGCGCGTGATGGCGTTTGCCGCCGGTCTCTCGCTGGTTACGGGGATGCTGTTCGGATTGTTTCCGGCGCTGCAGCTTTCGCGGCAGGATCTGAACCCAGTGCTGCGGGCCGAAGGGCGTGGATCGGTCGGTAGCCGGCGGCGCAGCCGCGCGCGCGGCGCGCTGGTGGTGGCGCAGGTGGCGCTCTCGCTGGTTCTGCTGGTGGGGGCGGGCCTGCTGATCCGCAGCTTCGTGCGGCTGCGCAGTGTGAGCGGCGGGTTCGACGCGCACAACGTGCTGACCATGAGCATCTCGCTGCCGCCCGCGCGTTATCCAAAAGGACCGCAGATGGCGGCGTTTTACGACCAGGTGGTGCAGAAAGTTTCGGCCATGCCCGGCGTGCGATCCGCGGCAGTGTGCTCGGCGCTGCCCGTGCGGCCCGTGCGATTCTCGCCGGTGCTGCTGGAGGGGCAGCCGGATGTTCCGCTGGCGGCGCGGCCGATCCTGGCGATCCAGATGGTGAACCCGGCGTACTTCCGCACGCTACGCGTGGCATTGCGGCAGGGCAGGGAATTCACCGCGGGCGATAACGCCGATGCACCTCTGGTTGCGGTGGTCAATGAAACGCTGGTGCACCGCTATTGGCCGCATGACAATCCGATCGGCAAGCATCTGTTGCTGGGACGCATGGTTAAGCCTACGGAGGTAATAGGTGTGGCGGCGGATGTCAACAACCTCAGCCTGGCAGCCGCGCCCGAAGCCGAAGTTTACTTGCCATTTCCGCAGCGTCCATGGGCCTCGATGAATCTAATTCTGCGTACGGCGGGCGATCCGCACAATTGGGCGGGTGCGGCGCGCGCGGCGGTCGCGGAGGTGGATCGCGATCAGCCGGTGACCGCCCTGAATACCATGGAGGAAGTGCTGGCGACATCCACGGCGCAACGGCGTTTCAGCGTATTCCTGCTGGGCGTATTCTCGGTGACCGCGCTGCTGCTCGCCGCGGTGGGGCTTTACGGCGCGGTCGCTTACTCGGTTGCCGAGCGGACGCAGGAGATGGGCATCCGTATCGCGTTGGGCGCAGCTACCGGCGACATTGTGCGCATGGTCGTCGGACAAGGCTTGGCGTTGGCGCTGGCCGGCTTGGCGATCGGCACGATTGCGGCGCTGGCGCTCACGCGGCTGATGTCCGGCCTGCTGTTTCAGGTAAGCGCCGCCGATCCTGCCAGCTTCGCCGCCAGCGCGCTGCTGTTTGTGGCCATCGCGGCGCTGGCCAGCTATCTGCCGGCGCGCCGTGCCACGCGGGTCGACCCAACCGAAGCGCTACGATACGAGTGACACATGTTCCGCGCGATCAAAGAACAGATCGACACGATCTTTCGGGACGATCCGGCGGCGAAGAGCGCGATCGAGATCGTGCTCTGCTATCCCGGATTTCACGCGATCCTGTTGCATCGCCTGGCGCACAAGCTGTATCGCGCGCGCGTGCCGCTGTTGCCGCGATTGATCTCGCAATGCAGCCGCTTCCTTACGGGAATCGAGATTCATCCGGGCGCGCGCATCGGGCTGCGGTTTTTCATCGACCACGGCATGGGCGTGGTGATCGGCGAGACCACCGAGATCGGCGACGACGTCCTGGTATACCAGAACGTGACGCTGGGCGGAACGGGAAACGAGAAAGGCAAGCGGCATCCCACGCTGGGTAATCGGGTGGTGGTGGGCGCGGGCGCGAAGATACTGGGCGGGATCCGCATCGGCGATAACGTGAAGGTGGGCGCCGGGTCGGTGGTAGTGCGGCCGGTGCCGGACAACTCCACGGTGGTGGGCGTTCCGGGCCGGGTGGTGCGCACGCGCGGCGAGAACGGCGTCCTGGAGCACGGGAGCCTGCCGGATCCGGAAGGGCAGGCGATCGAGGAACTGGCGCAGCGCGTGACGGAGTTGGAGGCGCTGGTGCGGCAATTGTGCGGCGATCGTGTAGAGGTTCGGTCGGGGCGGCGATGAAGCGGCTTGGCGCGGTGTGGGTGCTGTGGATGGTCGCGGCGCGGGTGGCTTGCTCGGCGGACATCTTTAACTACTGGATTCAGCCTTGCACTGAGGATGTGGCAGCGCGTTCCGGTTGCGACGCGGCCGATCCCGAACTGGCGCAGTGGGCGTTCGAAGCGTGGCAGAAAGCGGGCGGGAGCGGATTGCGGTTCGCTCCGGCCGAGGGCCAGAACAACGCGCGCATTCGCATCTACTGGCTGGGCGCAAGAGTGCAGCTTTACGGCGATGCGCGGTTGATGTATGTCGACGGCAAGCGCGGCGCGTCGATCGAAGTGCATCCCGACCTCACGCAGTTCGGACCGCAAATCGCCGCCGCCGGGCGAAACGACAAACTGTTCCGCGATACGGTCGTTTATCTCACTTGCCTGCACGAGACCGGTCATGGCATTGGCCTCGAGCACACTGCGGATTTCGCGGACATCATGTACAGCTTCCAGTTCGGCGGCGATGTGCTCGAATACTTCAACCGGTATCGCAGAATGCTGAAGGACCGGTCCGATATCCGGGAGCATTCTGGGCTTTCCGCGGCGGACGGGAAGCGCGCGGCGCACCTGTATGCAGGCCGGTGACGGCGTGGTAGCATAGAGGGGTTACGCCCCTTGCGGGGACGTAGCTCAGTTGGTTAGAGCGCCGGCCTGTCACGTCGGAGGTCGCGGGTTCGAGCCCCGTCGTCCCCGCCATCCCACTTCCAGGCTTTCGGGGAGCCACTTTCGGCTTATCTTCGCCAATTAGGCTAGAGTAATCCGACGCCCCAGAGCCTGTCGCGTCACCACTGGCGTATACTGAAGCGAGGAGACAACGCTTGACCGCCACTTTCGCTACTCAGATTGACCTGGACGATCGGGGCACGGCCTGGATCGCCGGGACGAAAGTGAAGGTCATGGAAGTTGTTCTGGATAAGATCGCCTACGGATCAAGTCCGGAAGAAATCCATTTTCAACACCCGAATCTCTCATTGGCCCAAATCCACGGCGCACTGACCTACTACTATGAAAACCAGGAGACAGTCGATGAGCAGATCAGGCACGGACTGGAAGATTCCGATAAGCTTGCTGCGCGCGTTTCCGATGCGGCGTTCCGGCGCAAGTTGGGCGATCTGAAGCGGTCCTTTTGAGCGTAGCGCTGTACATGGACGTGCACGTACCACGTGCTGTCACGACCGCATTGCGCTTGCGCTCGATCGATGTGCTAACAGCGCAGGAAGACGGCGCGGCAGAATTGGACGATGACCAGTTATTGCAGCGCGCGACAGAACTTGGCCGTGTTTTTGTCTCGCAAGATGCGGATCTCCTCCGCGAAGGGGCACGACGGATGAGGGAGCATAAAGACTTCTCTGGCATTATCTATGCGCACCAACTTCGGATCACGATCGGTCAAATGGTGGAGGATATTGAACTGATCGCCCGGGCGACATCTCAGGATGAGTGGCGGGGCAGGATCGAATATCTGCCGATCGGCTGACACCACTTCCCTGCACTCGCTGTTCCAGTTTGAGCGTGTCTCGTCTTGCATTCCAGTCTTGATCCGAAGTGGTCTTCTCCCTGTCACGCCGGAGGTCGCGGGTTCGAGCCCCGTCGTCCCCGCCATTCCTACGGGTGAATGTGCGGAAGTTGGGCACATAGGCGACGAAGGCCGATTCGGCCGATCTCAGTCTTAATTAGATAGAGTCTTAAGGGTACGGCGCCAGCTACTATCAAGCTACCCGCAACCGCGCGGCCGACCGCGACCTTGGTTTTTTCCGATTCTGATTCCAACATCTCTCCCCAGCAAAAGCAGAAAGCCCATCATCAAGCGCTCAATGGAGAACGCGGACAACTTTTCCTGCTTCAGCGCCGAGATTTTCGGCTGGTCGATTCCAATGACCGCCGCCTGAGCCTGAGTCATGCGCCGCCGCTGGATCTCCGCGATTATCTTTGAGGTCAACTCGGCCTTCGCCAGTTCCCGCTACTTGCGGTATGTCGATTAGACATCTTCAGTCTCCCTTCTTGCCTGCCAACTTGCGTGCAAGCTGGAGCCGCTGCCGGATCAGATCTACTTCTCGTTGGGGAGTCGCTATCCCCGCCTTCACCAGAAAGGTGACAGGTCGGAGGCCTGTCCTACTGATCCTGATCCTTGGCCGTCTCTCCGGGACGCAGCAGCGTGGGCGCTTTCTTCTTTTCCTTGTCCCGCTCCGCCTTGGCTTCCTCGGCGTGCTTGGCGTCGCGCTCGGTAGGCGTCATGGAGGCCTCGCGCTCCTTCTTCTCCTTGGCCTGCTTGGCCGCCACCGCCGCGGCGCGGACGGCGGGATCCTGGCGCGCCAAGTCCAGGCTGTCGTTCGTCCCGTCGATGGATTGTTTGAGGACGAAATCGTAGCGGGACATGTCCTTCGGCTGGCTGTCCTGGATCTTCTGCAAGCTTTCCAGCATCTCGGACTCGGCGGCGACCACCGCCGTCAGGCCCAATTTGATATTCACATGGCGCTGCAAGGCGTCGTCGGCTACCGAATCGATGGCGTCGATAATGTTCGAGTAATCGTCCAAAGCGTCGTGGATCAGGACCGAACGGCCCGCCTTCTCCTTGGCCAGCCAGTGATCGACCTGGCTGAGGCGCTGCCGGGCGAAATGAATGTAGAGCGCCAAGCGCTCGTTGGGATCCTGCGCCTCGCGGATCTGGTCTCCTTCGTCCACAGACAGATAATCGCGCTGCTGCTGCGCCGCAAGGGGCGCGGCCAACAGCGCGCAAATCAGCAGAGCCTTCATTTCTCTTTGCCCTCCAAAACTCCCAGCAACAGATCCTCGTGCACCTGCTGGACCTTGGCCTTCACCGCATCGAGCATGGGACGGTCCGCCAGGTCCATCGCCTGCTGAAACGCATCCAGGCGGCGCAAGAGGTCGCGCGTGGAACTCTCGGCGCGCTTGAACCACTTGGGACTCTTGCGCGGATTCTTGCCCGTCTGCTGGAGAGACGTATCCGCCAACTCCACGGATTCCTGGACTTCCTTGGTGAACGTCTCCACTTGCGCATTCTCGCCCTTGGCATACGCATCGCGCGCCTGGGTCAGTGCGTTGAAGGCATTGTCCAGCGCCAGCATCGACCGTTTCCCCAGGTTGGGCTCGGCTTTGACCTCTTGGAGACCGGCGCGCAGCACGCCGCTCACAAGCACGATCGCCAGCAGTAAGCGCGCGGTCATCTTTTGCTTAGCTCCCTGGCGAGCAGCTTGGCACGCTGCCGCGCCTTCCACTCTTCGTCCGGAAACTTGCCGTTACTGCGGGCCAAGAATTCCTGGTAATATTCGAGCGCCGGCTTCAGGGCGCGCAACTTATCGTAAGTAATGGCGTGAAAGTAGTAGTTGGCGGGCGTATCGTCTCCCAACTGGTGTGCGCGGTCCAGGGCCGCCAGCGACTCTGGAAACTTCTCCGATATGTACAGCATTCCCGCCAACTCGTTCCAGGCTTCGCGCGAATCGGGCTTCAGCTTGGTGGCCTGAAAGAACTGCTGCGCCGCGGGATCGTACTTCTTCGAATCGCGCAGGCCGCGCCCGTACATCATGTGCAGCGCATAGTTGTCTGGCTCGGAGGCGACACTTTGTTCGATCAACGGGAGGGCCTTGTCGAACTGTTTTTCGAAGAGGTACGCGGTAGCCAGGGCCAGCCGGTTGGCCGGCGTGGGATCTTTCTGCATGGCGGCTGCGAGCGGGGCGATCGCTTCAGCCGACTGCTTACTCTCGAGCAGCAATTGCCCGACGCGCTCCTGAGCGCCCGCGTTCTCCGGAAACTCCTGGTAGATGGCGATGGCGTCGGCGTTCTGGCGATTCTTTTCGTATAGCCCGGCAAGTTCCAGCAAGCCGTCGCGATAGTTCAGATCGAATTGCGCGGCGGCCCGGAAATGCGGCACGGCATCAGCCAGGCGGTCTTGCTTCGCCAGCGCGTGCGCCAAGCCCAATTCGGCGGCGGCGGATTTCGGATCGAGTTCCAGAGCGGCGCGGTACTGGTGCTCGGCGTTGGCGGCGTTCCCCGATTCGAGCAGCGCTTCGGCCCAATACAGCATCGGCCGGAATTCCTTGGGCTTCTGTTCCACGGCCTGTTGCAAGTATTTGACTGCGTCGCCGGCCTGCTTATCGCGAATCAGCAAAATGCCGGCGTTCAACTCGGCTTCGTACAGGCCGGGTTTCAGGTCCAGCACTTTCTTGTATTCCGCGAGGCCATCGGCATCGCGCTTCAGCATGGTATAGGAAAGCGCGAGGTGGAAGTGCGCCGCGTAGTCCTTGGGATCGGCGGCGATGGCTTTGCCGAACAGTTCGGCGGCTTGGTCGTATTTCGCCGCCTCCAGGGCCTTCGCGCCTTGCGCGTCGTAGTCCGGAGTTTGTAGGAAGAACAGGACCGCGGCGAACGCCCACATACCACTATTCTACGCGCCGGAGGCAGGCGAAACCGCCTGCCCCACCAAACCAGAGAGGAGGAATTGGCCGGTGTAGGAACCGGGCGCCTTGGCGATCTGCGCGGGCGTGCCGGTGGCCACCACGTAGCCGCCGCGATCGCCGCCTTCGGGTCCCAGGTCGATTACCCAATCCGCCGCCTTGATCACATCCATGTTGTGCTCGATAATCAACAGGCTTGCGCCGTTTTCGATCAAGCGCCCGAAGGCCGCCAGCAGCTTGGCGATATCGTCGAAGTGCAGGCCGGTAGTGGGCTCGTCGAAGATATACAGGGTGCCCTCGCAGGTGGCCTGCCCCAGATGCGCGGCCAGCTTGACGCGCTGCGCCTCGCCGCCGGAAAGCGTGGTGGCCGACTGTCCCAGCCGCAGATAGCCGAGGCCCACGTCGGCCAGCACCTGAAGCTTCTGCGCGATGCGCTTCTGGCCGCCGAAGAACGCGATGGCCTCATCGACGGTCAGTTGCAGAACCTGGTGCACGTTCAGCCCGTTGAAGCGAATGTCGAGGATGCCGGTCTTGAAGCGCGTGCCCTTGCACTCTTCGCAAACCAGTTCGACGTCGGCCAGAAACTGCATCTCCACCGTGACGGTGCCATCGCCCTGGCACGTCTCGCAGCGTCCGCCCGGAATGTTGAACGAGAAGTGGCCGGCGGTGTAGCCGCGCTTTTCGGCATCGCGCGTGGAGGCAAAGAGCTGCCGGATCAGGTCGAACACCTTGATATAGGTCACTGGGTTGGATCGCGGCGTGCGGCCGATGGGCGACTGATCGATCATGATCGTCTCACTGATCGGCTCTGCGCCTTCGATTTTGCGGCAGGCAAGCTTCAGCGCCGGCTCGAGCGACGCTTCGTCAGGCGTGCCGGGCGTTACCTGCGCTGGCTCCGGCGAGGAAGCTTTGTGCAGCGCCTGCATGGAGCGGTAAATTACGTCATGCACCAGCGTGGATTTACCGGAGCCCGAAACGCCGGTGATCGCCACCATCGCGCCGAGCGGGATCTCCACGTCGATGTTTTTCAAATTATGCATGCGCGCGCCGAAGAATCGCAGACGCTTGGCGCGAGTGACGGAGTGGCGCACACTGGGGATGGCCACGCGCATCTCGCCACGCAGATAACGGCCGGTGAGCGACTGCCCGCCGCGCAGCAGGTCCGGGAAGGAGCCTTCATAAACGATCTGGCCGCCGTGCTCGCCGGCGCCCGGCCCCAGGTCCACAATGTGATCGGCCGCGCGCATCACGTCGGGATCGTGCTCGACCACCAGGATGGTGTTGCCGATTTCGCGCAACTCATGCAGGATGCGGATCAATCGCCCGGTATCGCGCGCGTGCAGCCCGATGGAAGGCTCGTCCAGCACGTAGCAGGATCCCACCAGCCGGGATCCCAAACAGGTGGCGAGCTGGATGCGCTGCGCTTCGCCGCCGGAGAGCGTGGCCGAGAGACGGTCGAGAGTGAGGTAATCGAGGCCCACATCGTTCAGGAATTTGAGCCGCTGCCGAATCTCGATCAGGATTTTATCGGCGATGGCGGTTTCTTCCGGCGAGAGCTGCAATGCATCGAAGAAAGCCAGCGCTTCGCCGATATTCATGCGCACGACATCGTAAATATTGCGATCGGTTACCCGGATGCAGAGCGCCTCTTTGCGCAGACGCGCGCCACGGCATTCGGGGCACAACGCGTAGCCCCTGTAGCGGCTGAGGAACACGCGCACGTGCAGCTTGTATTTTTTGGTTTCAAGGTGGTCGAAGAAATTGCGGATGGCGGCGAAGACTGTTTCCTGTTCCTTTTCGGTCAGGTCGCAAAAGGGCACGGTCAGGCGCACGCTTTTGCTGCGCGCGGTTTTGCGGAAGTTGCCCATCCAGGAACGGTATTTGGGCTTGGTCCACGGGTCTACGGCGCCGCCTTCGAGGGTCTTGCTCTTGTCCGGGATGACCAGGTCCATGTCGAAGTCGATGGTGTTGCCGAAGCCCTGGCAGCGCGGGCATGCGCCGAACGGATTGTTGAAGCTGAACAGGCGCGGCTCGGCGTCGATGAAAGTGAGGCCGCACTGTTTGCAGGCGAATTTCTCGGAGAAGCGGAGGGGTTGGCAGGCGGAAGCGCCTGCCCCACAAAGAACGATCTCGCCGGCTTCGCGATAGCCGATCTCGACCGTATCGACCATGCGCTGGCGCAACTCCGGACCCTGCTCGGCGGGGATAGCGAGGCGGTCCACCAGGATGAATACGGGCTGCGAAAAATCGATATTCAGGAGCGATTCCGGCGTGGAGAATTCGAAAATGCGGCCCGCCTGGAACAGCCGGTTGAAACCTTTCTTGCGGAGATCGAAGAGATGATCGCGCAACGCTTTCGTGTCGGGATGGGCTTCCGTGCTGACGGGAAACAGCGCGTACCAGCGCGATCCGGCGGGCAGTGCGAGGAGCCGCTGGGCGACTTGATCCACCGTGTCGCGTTCCACGCGCGTGCCGCAGTTGGGGCAAAAGGTGCGCCCCACGCGCGCGAACAGCAGCCGCAGAAAGTCGTAGCATTCGGTGGAGGTGGCTACGGTCGAGCGCGGATTCCGGCTGGTGTTTTTCTGCCGGATGGCTATGGCGGGGGCGATGCCGTCGATGTCCTCCACCGCGGGCTTTTCCATGCGCTCCAGAAACTGGCGGGCGTAGGCGGAGAGCGACTCGACGTAGCGGCGCTGGCCTTCGGCGTAGATGGTGTCGAACGCCAAGGACGATTTGCCGGAGCCGGACACACCCGTAATTACAGTCAACTGGTTGTGCGGGAGCGACAGCGAGATGTTTTTGAGGTTGTGGACCCGCGCGCCGCGAATCCGGATGTATTCTTGCAAGCCTACTTCAGTATAGCAGTGGGGGCAAGGAGAGGGCTGGCTCTTGGGGATGCGGGACGCTCATTTTGCGACGAACGAAGCCAATAAGTTGTTTTTTTACAATTACTTGGAAAAATTGCCAAACCAATTTGCGGGGAGCGGCGCTGCGTCATCGCGGCGGCCGCGTCTCGATGGCCGTGATGCGTTCCTCTAGTGCATTCAGCCGCTCATTGAGATCGTTGTCGGACACCTCCAGGCGGTGCATCCGCGAGAAATTGCCGCGGGCGAAGCGCTCCAGACCGCGCAGGATCTCGGTTTGCATGTCGCGCGTGGACTCCTGCGATTGCTCGAAACCGCGCAGGATTTGAGCTTGCATGTCGCGCGTGGACTCCAGCCTCCTGGCTTCCATGTCCCGCAGGGTCTCGTGCAACTGTTCGAAACGCCGGTTCAATTCTTCGTCCGTCATACTTCGGCTCCTTCTTCGCCTGCTTGCGTCGCCTGCGCTGGGGATCCCGGAATTCTAACTATTCGCCGCAGCCCACGTGTTCCTCCCCTTCAGTGTACCGCCGCTCTGAAGGTGGCGATGAGGGCATCCAGCGTCGCGCTGGCGGTTATCACGTCGTGGGGAATGAGGAGGTAGGACCATGGCTTGCCGCCGTACGTTCTGGCGTGGGCCGAGGCGTGCCTGCACCACTCGGTCGCGGCCCGGGCCTTGGCGAGCACTACCTCGTCCGTCATTTCGGTTGCGCGCTTCGGCTCGCACAACAGCTTTTCGGTTTTCGTTTCCACGGCGAAGTCGGGTTCGTATGGAAATTCCTGGTGCGCGTGGCGGTAGAAGATTTGGAACTGGCCCTTTGCCGGTTTAAGCCACTTCTCGACTGTCTCGTCGTTCTCCAGGATTACGGCGAACCGCCGCTCCGGGTCCGAGTCGAATTTCTGCACCTGATACAGGCACTTGCGGAATCCGCCGAACAGGATACTGCGGATGAATTGCTTTTCATCCACGGGCGCGCGGAAGTTCACGGGCGCTTCGCCGGCGGGACGGGTGTAGGTGTTCTCGCGGAGCGTGGTGACGCCCTGGCTGACCTGGACCTCGAAGCCGGTTTCCTTGGTCCAGACGTGGGATTGCATCTGCGCGTGGATCAGCTCCGCCAGCTTGCGTTCGTGGTAGCGTACGACGTTCAGAAGAGTGTCTTCGTCGTGGTGGAGGGTCCGCAGGTGGTCGACCATCTGTCCGGCCAGCTTGTACAGCAGCTCGGCCTGATCGTCGTAGCTGATATCGTTGTAGTCCCAAAGGTTGCGTACGATGTAATCTTCCAGGCGCTTTTCCTTGCGAAAGGCTACGTCCGCGTTCAACCGCTCCCGCTCGTCCGTGCGCAAGTAGGCCAGCAGGATGTCCTGCGACACCGGCTGGAAGGCGATGTGGGCGACATCCAATTCGAAATCGTCATATCCGAAGTCCGTGTCGCCAGTTGGTACGATAGTGATTCTGGGGATATCCATGGATTTCTCCACCCACATCTCGACGGCCTTTTGGACGGTCGCCCGCACCTGCTCTTCGGAACCCATGCCCTCCAGTTCCTGCTGGCTGGGTGCGACGATCTGCTGCACCTGTTGGACGATTTGCGCCAGCACCTCCGGCTTGTTCAGGTCGGCCGCACTCTTCAGACCTGCGCCGGTGACCGGGCGGGCCACGCGACGGATTACTTCCAGCGTGGTTTGGGCGATGGCCTGATCCGCGGGCGTCGGGAACACGATGGTTTCCTGGACGGCCGCCGGCGCGTCTTCCTGCGCGCCCCCGGCTCGCGGGGCCAGGGCGATCTCGGCAGCCGGACGCGCCACCCACACTTCGCGCCGTTCTCCGTCCGGCTCAATGGTAATACCTTCCCGGATGAGGGAGTAAATCGCCGAATGCGGATTCCGCGCGCCGTCGAGAATCTCCTGAAAACGGTCGTGCGCCACGATGGTAAGCCGGTCGATGCTCTTCACGCCCGTGCGCTTCCCATAGGGCAACCGCAGACCGCGCCCGATGGACTGCTGGACCAGCGTTTCGGAATGGGCCGCGCGCAAGGGCACGATGGTGTAGAGGTTGGTGACGTCCCAACCCTCCTTCAGCATGTTGACGTGGATAACGATCTCGGTCGGCTCCTTGGGGTCCTCGACGGCTAGGAGGCGCTCGACAACTTCATCCCTTTCCTCGCCGGTCTGGCCCGAGTGGACCGTGATGACGCGATCACGGTAGCGGCCTTCGAAAAAGTCGGCCCCCTTGACGATCTCTTCCAGCCGGTTGGCGTGATCGGTGTCCTTCGCGACCACCAGGATGAAGGGCTTGACGATGCGCTGGCCCTGTTCGCGCGCGAAGACCTCCAGATCCACCTTGGCCCGTTCGTGCACCTGAATGCCGTCTTCCAGCTTGAGGCGCTCCAGCTCTTCCTCGGTGTAGCTATCTTTATTGAAATTGGCCCGCGTGGCGACCACCGGCTCCTTCACGAAGCCGTCGTCCATCGCACGGGACAGCGGGTAGCTGTAGATGACGTTGCCGAAAGGCGTGGGTCCGCCGGCGTGCTCCACCTGCGGCGTGGCGGTCAGTTCCAGGCCCAGGATGGGTTGCAATTCGTTGATGGCGCGAACTCCGGCGGACGCCCGATAGCGGTGGCTTTCGTCTTGCAGGAGGACCAGATCGTCCAGGCCGGCGAGGTACTCGAAGTAACTCTGACCGATATACTCCTGCAGCCGTTTGAAGCGGGGCGACCTGCCGCCCCGGACTTCGGAATTGATCTTGGAGATGTTGAAGATGTTGATGTGGACGCCGGTTTCGCCGAACAGATTGGATCTGCGGACACCGCGGCCGCTCTCATAGTTGTCGCCGGTAATGATTTCAGGCGGTTCGACGGCGAATTCGGCGATGCCCTGCAGAACGTATTTGGGGTTGCCGGGCTGAAAATCGGCGATGAGCTTGTTGTAGATGGTCAGGTTAGGGGCGAGCACGAAGAAGTGCCGGACGTTCTTTGCCAGATGGAGGTAAGCTACGAAGGCCCCCATGAGGCGCGTTTTGCCGACGCCCGTGGCCAGCGCGAAGCAGAGCGAAGGGAAGTCGCGCTCGTCGAAGGCGGTGACGGTGGGGTAGTGGCGATGGATCAGCTCCCGCGCGGCCTCGGCGTCCGCGCCTTTCTTAAGCGGCAGCATTTCGGCGATATCGGCCAGGATTTCGAGCGAATCGCGCTGCGGCTTGCGCAGGCTGAGACGGTTGGCGATGATGTTGACGTGCCGGTTCACGCGGGTTCCCCGTCGGTGAACAGGTCCGCCTGTCCAGCGGTCTTCGGCTTCTTGGCGCCCGCGCCCTTCTTGGATGTGGGCGAGGGCGAAGGCTCGTTGTCGGAATCGGTGGCGTCGGCGGGCGGGAGGTTGGATATTGACAGGCTGTAATCGTCACGCCCCCATTCGCAGCGGTCCTTCACGGCATTTGGAATCTTCTTCAGGGTGAGGTTCGGCCACTGGTCGGCTCCTGCACCGCGCAGCGTAAGCGCCGTGGCCCAGTACTTACTATGGTAGGGCGTGTACACGAAACCACTTATCGTAGCAGTTGCGGCGTGAGCGACCGCGTGCTGTGGCTACCGGGATAGCTCCTGTCGCCAAAACGCTCCCGCCCCGCATCGGAAGTACCAAGGAAGGGTATCGCTTGAACTATGGCACGCAGTACTATAAAATGAATTGAGCGGGCAATTGTGCGGATCTTCAAATCCCGGTGGTTTCACCGTTTTGCCAGGAAGGAAGGGATTGCGGATGCGGCCTTGCGTGAGGCTGTTGCCCGGGCTGAAAGGGGCCAGATCGACGCCGACCTTGGCGGTGAGGTCATCAAACAACGGATCGCCAGGCCGGGTCAGGGAAGATCTAAAGGGTTCCGAACCGTCATTCTCTTTCGGCGCGGAGCTCGGGCGTTTTCGTGTACGGGTTTGCCAAGAGCCACCGGGCGAACATTGACGACGATGAGGAAAAACAGTTCAAGGAGGCCGCGAAGCACGTCCTGGCATTGACGGCGAAGCAGCTCGCGGAGCTGTTGAATAGCGGCGATTTTACGGAGGTGAAGAGCGAATGAGCAAGAAGTATCGAAGCGATGCGATGGCGGCCATCCATGAAACGATGGCGGCCTTGAGCGACGTGGGAGCCATCGACAAACAGACCATGCGGCGTTTCGACAATGCATGCCTTACGCCGATCCGGCCATTGAAAGCTGAAGAGATCAGAGCGATCCGGGAGAGAGAACACGTCAGCCAAACCGTTTTTGCCAACTACTTAAACGTCACCTCCAGTCTTGTGAGCAAGTGGGAGCGCGGTGAAAAACGACCCTCCGGGGCCTCGCTGAAGTTGTTATCGCTGGTCGAAAAGAAGGGTCTCGCCACGGTTGCATAGTGGCGCGATGCGGGGAGCGCGACCAGGGGGTCGCGCGCGGACGAGGCCATCTGCCGCACTGCAATCACTCCAGGGGCGATGCACTACCGTCGCGCAACG
>Ga0302325_10004829_pt1 | contig 31041 bp, 39 predicted proteins | sample Palsa_T0_2_FD_201948 | JGI IMG/M metagenome (GOLD analysis project Ga0302325, IMG submission 201948) | Peat permafrost microbial communities from Stordalen Mire near Abisko, Sweden - Palsa_T0_2 | ecosystem: Environmental > Terrestrial > Soil > Palsa > Peat permafrost | place: Sweden: Abisko... | reverse complement strand
TGTTTGCTTCTCATCCGCAAGTTCGATGTACTCTGTAGGCGGATTGTTTGGATCCCAATCCTTCCAACAATTTTCAGTCAGGTGCCTTCACACATAAGAAACGTAATGTAGGAGCTACCGTATTTTTGCATAATCCCCAGCGGCGAAGCCACCGCCAACTTTCAGGAATGAGTGGAACCTATGTGGTTAGATCTCATCGAATCTCGAGACACTTCATCGGAGCCGGATCGCCATTCACCCGGAGTCCACAAAGGAATGAAGAGTGTCTTCCCCCACGCTTTCCTCCCCCATAGTATCCACCTTAGAGGTTAGCATCATGATACTTGTGCAAATCAGCATACCAATTATCAGGACGTCGAGCTCCTAAGAGGCGTTAGCGAAAGAAAGCGAAGATATGTACTTCCCCAAATTCTTTCATGTATTCTGGCTTGACCTTGATCCAACTATCGACTCTTGCACTCGGCCGGTAGGGACTTTCAGGGTCCTAAGAGATATTAACATCAGGGAAGGAAGTCGAGATATAGGCCAAACCTTGACCACTAATCCCTCAGATCTAAGGTCAATTTTACGATTTTCCTTAATTCCGTTTCAATGTCTTTCACGCTATTTGCTTTCGCAAAGTCATGTATTTCAAAACGGCGATTCACTGGGTTGATGATATGATGAAGGGCATCTCGTCTCTCTCTCAAAGGGTAGCGAGTAAGGGAGGTTTGGTTAATATAGACAATGTCGAAAATAATATCTGTAAATGAGTCAGAACCAATGATGCAATACATAGAGGTCTGATTCCATCTTCGGATGACCGATTTTCTTTTTCAGTGAGCGCTGCTGTTTTAAGATTTCCGAAAGGGATAATCGCTTGATTGAGAGGGTCCCAAGCGATCATCTCGCCGTCTAGAATAACCCTAAATTCAGCCGGGAAATCTGAACGGATAACTCATCACACCCATCTGCAAATGCTGAAGTGAGATGGCGAGTTAGGGAGCTTTCCGCATCATCTAGACTGCTGCCGTATAGATACGTGTAATCTTTGGCTTTCCTATGACTTTCAGATCGTCGCGTCAGGCAAATGATACCGAGAGAAAAAGCGAAACTCTCTACCACGTTTGTGGAGCTGGATCCTCTCGCCATCCAATTTCTCTTCGATCCAAAACGTCTTTCCTGACATAGCATCCACTACTTGTTGCAAATTTCGCTTGTTGAAATTGGCTAATTGTGGCTGGTAACATTGAAATAATTTTATATCCGTATCCTAGCGTAAGGAGAGATAGACGTATACAGAGATACCTTGTCCTCAAGCCGTGACTCCGGATCATAGAGCTCCCAACATACTTTCCGTAAGGAGCTTGTGACATTGAACAGTTTATCAGCATCAGGATGCCAACAATCAAAGAATGTTTTCTCTGTGGCTCCAACTCGCATTTCTATAAATTAGGGACTAGTTTGGCAACCACCGTACGTCGCAGGATGATCCGAATTAGCCATTTCAATTCCGTAGGGTTCATTGCTCGGTAAAACTGAGTCAATATAGGCTGTTGATCTTTCCTATACACAAGGTTAGTAAATTGCTGAAGATCTGAAACATACTCCTTCGAGACTGTACTCAATCGATCGAGAAGATTGTTCACTTCTTCAATAGTCAACTCTCCAAAATCATCTCTGAAAGGACGTTTCGAAAGAATCTCTAATCTTCAGCTACGATTCTGGGCAGGATACCAAAACATCGGCCTCCGAAATCGCCGGCAGCTTTTGCCTATTTATCAACAATGGCTGAGCTTGTAACATGTACCTGTCCAGGTAATTTCCACTTCGTGATTGCCAGTGCGTCCTCAGAATCCTTGCCTATTCCCATAATCTAACATAAGAAATCGAGATATCGAGATATACAGTAACTAACATCTTTCCCAAGCTGGCCTCTTTGAGACCATACATCGGACGGTCCTTGTCACGATCAGGCATAATCAAACGAAAGACAGGATATATGTCAGGTCCAACGTCCTTCCGCCAGCGTTGTATGAATCTGTCGATTAAATTTCGTCGTGCATCGTGTGCTGAGAACTGGGGTCCTCTGCGGGTCCGTGGTTTATGCTGCAAGTCCACCATCGCTTCAAAGAGGGAGCACACCAAATCGCGAAACTTGAGCATAGGGTTCGTGTTTCGGGGCCTGTTTGGATACTCGGCATCCAGGAGATCTGCTCTGGAAAGCAATGCAGCCTGGACATTGCTGTCGTCTTCTTCGTCAATGTCCGACATATCGCCAGTTCCTGTTTAGCTTTTAGCGCCGCCGTTGACGTTGTCGCGTATTCTAGTGATCGGCAAATTCCCACCACTAGGTCCCGGCTATAAAATATACAGGGTTAGGGCTGTTTTATCCTTTGTGGCCTGTCCCGGCTCCCAATTGGTGGCTTGGACCAGCCATGTTGATTGATCGACGGATGCGAATGTCTGGCATGGCTTCTGCCGGCTCGGCGACACATTCATAAGAACCGGAGGCACAGGTGTGAACGGATCGCTCATGTCCCGCCAAGGAGGCAGTATGTCTCCGCGGCCCTCAAGGTAGGCTGCAACAATCGATTCTGCTCACGAACTAGGGGGACGCAGACAAGCACAGCAAAGTTTCCTACAGCGTTGTCAGACAAACCTTCATTCGCTGAAGCGGGTGCGCGGCTCTCCTTCAAGAATCGCAGCAACAATAGCTTGCCAACAACTCCAATAGATTTCTCTAGTCAATCGTCCCATGAGACACCGGCCCCAACCCTCGGATCGCATCATATCCCAGATCCAGGGCTTAAGTCCATTCCAAAGTCGATTGGGCCAGCTCTGGCAACCCAGAACCGACAACTCCCTCAATTGTCCTCAGGCCCTTCGGGGGCTTTGAAAGCTGCGGCTATGGCAACAAACGCTCATACCACGCCAACAGCAACCGGATCCTCCCCTATGCTCAAAGGCGGTAGCAGAACAAATAACATCGGACGCGCTGGATACAGGGAACCGCACACCTCCCCCCCTCAAAATGGCAGTGTGGCAGGTGCAGGTCTTGCTGCGGCCAGGGCATCCGTCTCGAAGCCAGAAGCTCAATCCAAAGAACCGAAGGCATTTCACCTGCAAGGGACCAACGGCCTATCCTTGAGAAATCCCGTACAGACAACGCCAATCATAAGTGATCATGACCGCATTACCGCGGCGGCATCAGCTGCTATGGTACAGTCAAGAGAAGCCTCAAGGACTACAGATCTGGTTTCAAAAAAAGCACCACCAAATCTCTCGCACTCAAATATTGCGGCCCGCAGTGTGTCTTTAAACCAAACACAAAGTGCTCCTTCGGTCTCACCAGCCGATAGGGAATCCAAATTTGGAGTCATCCTTACCCGCTCTGCCTCGCCAGCTATTGACAGTACTGCTATGGCAATTCAAAACGAGTCAGGCTTCAAGCGGTATCCATCTTTATATCAGCTGCCAACCGCGACGGTTTCGGAGCCGACTTTTTTTAGAGCCACCTTAGAGCCAAATTTATCAACCGAGAGTGTTCACAGAGTATTCCCTCTTATCCGAGCTCCGGTTCGACCCGATTTTAGTGACCGCACCTCCTCTTCTGGGGCATCCTCCTTAGCCGATTTCGGCGCTGCAACTGCCATGGCTTCACGGAATTCCAGTGCAGCGTCGTTGCCTACACTTTTGCAAGCCGGGAATATCGATTCTTTGGATAGTAGTATCATGGGTCCGGTGAGAAGCCGTCCAATACATCTCAAAGCCACAATGAGAAAGGAGCATCGCCATGAGAAAGAGAATAAAAAGCAAATGCATGCTGCTTCGCTGTGTTTGAGTGAGGCGCAACGAAAGCGATATGAAGGTGTGTGGGCATCGAATCACAGTCCCAATCTCTTCAGCTCCTCTAGTGATGCCGAGTCAGATTTTCTTAGCAATCTCATTGTACGAGAACTCTGGACTCGAAGCAAATTGTCACGAGAGTTATTGGCACATATTTGGTACATCCCCAATCATGTTGGCTCACGGATTTAGGATGTTGGTTGATCAGAATAATAAAGGGAAGTTGACAAAAGAAGAATTCACTGTGGGCATGTGGCTTATAGACCAGTCTCTGAGTGGGAGGAAGCTACCGGCAACTACGATTCCGATAGAGGTATGGAGATCTGCCCAACGGCTGACAACGTTTTTGAAACATTGAGAAGGCATCAGCAACTTAAGAGATACCCGGCATAGTTTGATGATTCAACGGGAGATATTTAATTTAATTTGTAATAGACAGCTGTCAGTTGAGGTGTATGTACATGGCTATTGATTTGTCTATGCCCAGTCATGTAATGTGTCCTGCGTCCCGAACTGAGGTACATATGTAATGGTGATGAATTTAGATTTAAGGAAGCCAATTAGCATCAGAGACAGCTTCAGGAAATGTAAGATATACAATCAAGTTACGGATAATGGCAAAACAAGAGCTCCTCATAACTACAAACAAAAATTATACAACGTACCGGGGAGTATCATGCAATCAAGAGTCGAACACCATGAAAAAATCGAACTCAAAACCCTTCTTCGCCCCATTCATCATCAACTTCTTGCACCTCTTCCATCAACTCTGCTATGAGCTCCTGTCCTCTCTGACTTTGTTGCTGAATATACATGCGTGCTTTACCACTCATGGTCGAGCTCATACTTCCACTTCTGCGGCCTCGCGAGGGGGAGTGAGGGCCTTGAGAAAACATGACATTGTGTGGAAAATGGGGCTGCTCTCCGAATTGTCTTGTTCTCATTGCTCTCGGCGTGTCGTACTCCTCCTCAGGCTCGGAACCTTCGTCATAAGTCTCCCAGTTTTCGCTTGTTGAGGTGACAGATGGGGCGTCGATTGAACCATTTGAGAAATCACGATGAGGGTATGCCATATTCGGCATGCTTCTGAAGCCTGCCATCATCGAAGCAGACGAGTTTGAAGCCCCTGACCTTGTTGGAGACGGAGGTTGAATACGCGGAGGCGGTGCAGCAAACATCGTATGAGATTGCGAGCGGCTTACTGGACTTGTATTGCCTCCCAGTTTCGGAGCCGGAGGAGGTCGCATTTTCAAATGGGCTCCTTCCAAACTGATAGCTTTGGTTGGTGAGGGGCTCTCTTGAACCGAGCGAACCGACGCTGCTTGGGCAGACATCGTTCCAAGGGGGCGTCGAATTCTATTTGGAGTTTGTGGATTGGTGAGATTACTGGTTAAAACCCTTGGCTCGCTTCGCACAGGAGGCAGGGATCGAGCCACGGAGGCTGGTCGACTCGGAGGCGCCTTAGATGATGCCCTGGGTGGAGGGGCTGCCTTCGATGGGGTTGCAGGAGTCGCTCTGTCCATTCTCTGCCAAAATTAGGTCCGAATCAAGGATAAAATACATTACGAGGCACAGCAGCCTTTTCTGGACGCGTGAATCGATCAACAACATCCAAGTATCTTTCTCCGTATACTAAGAAATCTTCTCCATTCTCATCTTCCCATGCACGTAAAACGCTCACTAGCTCTTGCTCGAGCTACAGGGTCAGTATGCGAGCGTTTATTGTGATTACCTTCGGGAGCTCTTTGTTAAGCTTTTTGCGCACCTTCTCCTCCTGGAGTAACCGGCCAGCGGCTTGTGCACCCCGTTGTGTAAGACGGCTAGGGTCTTTACTAGATTCTTCTAGATGTTGTTTCTCTGCGATCAATTCCATGTGTTTCTTGACCAGAGATAGAGCAATTTGACGGGCGGCGACAATGCTTTCCAGGCGCTTAACCTCGTATTCATGCGCAGCAAGAGATGCATCAGTGAATAGATCTTACAATTAATCCCTAGGTTCCACTGAGAAGATACCTGTAAATGCGGGGGTAAACTCGGCCATCTGTTCTTCAGAAAAGTATAACTCATCCCAAAGATTTTGAAGATTTTCTCTGGCTGCCTCGACAAATATGTGCATGTTCTGTCGTTTCAATTCGGCTAACATTGCCAACTCTTTCTCATACTAATGTTAGCGAATGTCATTCAATCTTGGAATACTGCGGTGATGGCTTTCTCGGTAAATCCTCGATTACGTCTAATGAACGTTTCACATTCCCTTTTGTCTTTGCCTAGTTTGTGCCACATGGGTTCGATAGCTTGCCGAAGTTCGTTAATTTTGGCTTGTCTTTTTTGCTTTTCCTCTAGCAATTCGTCACGTTTGGCAGCTAGTCTGTTGAGGACATCCTGCTTCAGACCAATTTTCTCAGGCGCGCTGTTATGGTTATCCAATATAAGTCGGTCAAAATCGGACTGGGGATTGAAGTGATGGAGAGAGCTGGATGACATGGACGAGGATGTAGAGGACCCGGACACATCACCGCCGAGTTGAGCCCAAAGATTGACAATTTCATTAGACACCCGTTGACATTGCTCAAGACGAACTCGATATTCTTCCGTGCAGCGAGATAGCTCGGCTGTTACGGCAGATACATACGCTGCCGTGACGTCAACGACTTGAGTTGCGGGATCTGGAAGTGAGATATTGAGAAAACTGTCTTCGAGGTGTGGAGTGTATATCGCCAGAGTATCATGCAATTCTAAATGTCAGTGCGCTTTAGCATCAGGATTACTCTTGACAGTTACGAGTCGTTCATTATAAGCAGACTCAACATTGCGGTACTCTTGTTTGAGTCGTTGCAAAGTTTGAAGATATGGCTAATAATTAGCAAATCGAAGAGACCGTGGGGATACCTTCTGAAATCTGCTTGGATCAACCGTTTGAGAGTCTGGGGAGAGCCTCTCTCCCATAGCCTTACGCATGCTGCAAGTCTTTGTTACGAAATCGCAACATTCTTGAATGACAGCATCGCGATCCTTCATGACTTGTTCGACCTGTCCCTCAATGGCTTCGGTGACTGTTTTTGACAGAGCTTCATTGCGGGAGGCCCTGTCAGCATAACTTGATCCAATTTCGTCTTGAATGGCGACCAGCTTCTGATGGCGCGTTTTGATGCCTTCAAGCAGAGATTGCCAATCCATGATAAACAGCGATATCAGAAAAGCAAATACGGAACGCTAAAGGGTGGTGACACCAAAGGTCATAAACAGTATGTGGAGGAATCAAAAACACACCAGAGACGGCGAACAACACTTAGGATGACGAGCGTCGCTCTTGAAGTGGGTGCGCTTTGTCCTTTTCTTGGTTATAAACACATCACAACAACAAATCCAATCCGGCACCTGATTTTGCGTTTCCACAGCAACGCCTACTCTAATTTCTGAGGATCGGCGATTACCTTGAGTGACAGCCACGCGGCCTCGAGTTTGAGAATTGACAGTCGAGAGCTTGAAAAATAACTGAGCATGAAATTTGAGCTACTAGGGAGACATCGTCCAATCAGAGCACAAATTTATCGCAAAATTGGATGTTTTCATTAGACTTGCTGCTGCAAGTAAAACAGGAGGCGGAAACCATGGAGAAAATGATTTGAAGTGATGTTCTAACTTCTGACGTAGTACATACGCGTCGCAAGTGGTGAAGCTACATGCTTCTTGCGAACAATTGGACAACATGGTCATTGGAGGTCATACCAACGACGGGAGGACCTATATTGACTGCTTCCCCAATATTTATCAAAAGTTTCAAGAAATCTACTAAAGCAATGTTGACAACCGTAAGAACTAAGAATACCATTAATACTCAACCAAATAATCGAGGCAGAGATCAAATTGGAGAGATTGACATATGCATTCAACAGCTTCTATTTAGGATTGGACAATATGCCTTGATGGCACGGAAAATGCATTGATTATGACTGCGGCGTTCATTAAAGTGCTGACTTGCTGCGTCCTTGAAAATGAGTTGTGCCCGCATGCGCACATTGTTGGCGCGGTACGAAATGCGTTCCTGATATTCTGCTCTCGGAAGTTGTTCTGCCACGCTTTCCGGTTGCCTCCGACTTGATTATCCGTGTTCTCATTCGGTCGGTGACAGGCCTCTTTAATATTGGCTCCACGTGACTTTTGTGCCACAACTAGCATATTAAGGTCGTCAGGAATGCCACTCTTAAGCCACCAAACGCTGGGTTTGAAAGGAAATTACCAGAATGTACCGGCTTTAAAGTGAATTAACCCTAGAATTGTTCATAACCTAACTGAATTTATTTATAGTAAACTACAACCTAACCCTCACTTTAATATGGGGATGCCACTCTCAAGAATATTAAGCACGGCGTCGACGCCACTCTTAGCTTAAGAGTGATAATATTGGCGATGGCCAATTTTAAAGAGGCCTGTCGGTGACCTTCGTGTTGCCGGGACAACCGCAAATGGCTTAGCACGAAGCGGGAATTCCTGCCAATCAAGAAGTGGGAGAGCTAATGCGGGCAAGCCGCTTTCAGGCCCGGTACCTAGGCAAACACGCATAATCGTGCAGTGCATCTCAAGATCCAGCAGACGGAGCCTAAGATGGAGCCCTGAATCTGTCTGTAATAGAAAATAGCTAACTTCTGCAAGCGAGGCCTGTTCCGCTGGGCCCGTTCCGTTGGGAGGTCCGCGGAAACCGAAAGTTAATAAGGGGGGATGTCCACACAACAGCTCCCTTCAAAGACAATCCCAATGATCATTTGAAAATTCCTCATGTCCACGAACATTTGCACGGTCCCGCGAGCAGAATGGTTGCCTAGTTTTGTTAGCCCTGCTTAGAAAAAGGTGGCAAAGAGCCAAAAGCCAAAAGTTACAGCAGTGATTTTTGAAGGGTATTACCTCCCAGGTTACGAATCACCATCTTGAATTGTATCGTCCATTTCGTCTTTAATTACATGCAGAGGAACTCGGAGGTGGAAATTTGCTGGCTGAGCGGGCAGGCATGCGGGATATTGGTGGTATAACATAGACAAAGGGATGAAGAGTGAGGCCGCATACCCGGCCGGGGTGAGAAGATCCTACGCGTTAAAGGTGCCTAGAAGAAACTTACGTGACGAGCTAGACATACTGGACCAGAGGGAGAAGGTCTCGTCGATCTATCACTAGCAATCCATTCATAATATTCAACTTGAAGCATCGATAATTGGTTATTAGTCATTTCGACTTTAATAACCACTCCAACGGGAATCTGAGAGATCAGAATAGACATCACGTTCGGCCTTACGTCTCCACCGAACCTCCGAAGCCAACTTTCGACCCTCGATCGCGTATACTGCAAACTATCACTATATCCGACTTCGCCAATGATCGCCGGCACCGAAGACGGATTTCTGAATCTTGTAGTGACAGCAATATCTGGATTGCCGGCGAAATTATCATTTACAACTCCTGAGTGTCATTAGCAAAATACAAGGAAAATATGGCCTCACTCCCTGTCATGTCAAATCGTATTCCCGTATCCCTGGACGACGTTCCTGGGGGACAGAGACGCAGTACTGCATCAGAGACAGCTTGAACGAATGTGCCGGCACACCGGCTGTGATACCGAGTCTCCATCTCTTTGACAGTTACCAGATTCCTTTTCTTATCCCATTCTATTGGTCTTTTCAGAGTGTCTTCTAATTTTGAGAGCCTTTGTTGGAACGATGAATCGGGACGGAAATCGAGACTGTAGGTGATCGTTTGCGGGGAGTAGTCCGGCGACCTACATCTGAAAAGTTCAGTCAACACATCCAGGGCAGGATACATTTTGTGTAGAACGCACAACAACTCTGATTCTGTCTTTTTCAAAGCATCCTTTTCATCCGTATCTCCTTCATCCTCGAAAAATGTATCTTCAGAGTCAATGTCCATGTGAAGTGAGACGTTTTGATTTCATTTTCCGCAATAAATTGACAGTACCCTAACCCAGCGTACATGCCCGCGCATCTAGCCACCATGATGATGATTATTTGTCTCGTTCACTTAGATAATTAAGTACAGACTCGTTAATATGAGACCCACAGCGCGCACATATTGCACATTAAATTGGGGGCCGGGTGGGGGATTTCCGGATCGGGATTTGCATTACACGCTAAAAATCCAGATAATAGGTGCACACACACAGCCGTCATTCCGTTAAGAGATAGCCCGGCCGCTCACCCAGAGACTTCACAGGCAACGACCACGACTCCCATTCGGCTGCTTGTGCTCACCCTTGTTGTCAGGCCGTCCCATGTCGCTCCTATATATCTATCTTCCATCTGTGTCCGCGTGTTTGCAGCAGTAGCGCTCTCGGCCGTTTGACACACTCGCGCTGAAATGTCTTACTCAGCGCCCGTCGCCATCCCTCTCGCAAAAGCCCGAAATCGACCTGTATCTCATCGCTCAGAGTCATCGCTGTCGGCTCTCTCGATAGAATCTGAACTAGGCTCGAGTCTCTCCGTCGAGCTGCCCGACTCCTTTTCGACATGTCCGTGCAGCGATATTACATGCCGCGCTGCCAAATCAGAACAATACGTCGCAAAATCACCGCCCACCGATGACTCTAGTTGCGTCGATGTCTGTGATTGTCATCCATTCTCTCCCCCTCGGCTCAACTTTTCCCGGTCATCTTCGACGATTTCTTCATTGTCATCGCCTTCTTCGCCTTCGTTACGGCTAACTCGGGCCTTATCGCCTCCCAGGGAGGAAGTCACCGCAAATGACCCTCTGAGAATATTCGATGAGTCTGGGGAACAAAGTTCTGAGGATGAAGCGGGAGCGGAATCCACAGTCAACGAAGATGCAGCTGTTGCAGATTTCCAGATGCCGAAAAGGCCGGCTCGACGAAAATCCCAGTTCAAATCCAGTCTCACCGCATCCCTTTCAGCCCTGAAAGGAAAACTGCCCGTCTCATTGCCATCTCCTACAATATATACTCCCTCCCTGTTACCTCGTCACGACACTCTAAATCATCATCTTAACTCCCCCGAACCGCGACAAACCCTGTCAATGTCCCTCCCAATCTTTGATGTCACGACTTACGACGAACCAACTTCCTCTTCTATTCATCTTCAGACCTATTCCGTTTCCCTTGGGCCGCCTCGTAAACCCAGAGAAGCACGTCTGAACAGCGATTTTCTTCGATTACTGGCGTTGGAAATGGAAATGCGAAGGTCTGGCAAGTTCGGCTTTACACCTGATCTTTCGCAGGGCTTAGTGGTTTCCGAGAAGGTGCGGATGATACTGCCGCGACGCTGTGACAAGGAAAGAGACCGTGTAAATATATCCATATTTAACAAGAGCAGGTTAAAGTGGTAGTGTACTATAATGTAATATAAGTAGAGTAATTTTGAATGCAGTCACGACTGTTAACAGATATCATATTGCATTATCGGACAGATTGACATGCTTTCAGTCTTGATAGGACTTTAGTCTTCCCCAGAATCTGGATGATTACTGGCACTCCAACGCCTGGTTCGAGCCCAGCTAATGCATATCGTAGAATTTGCATAACAACTTTCGCTGGAAGTTTTAGATCGTCACCCAGTTGTTTAACTGTCTGCGATATCTGCTCCGTCTCCCAATCTGTCAGCGTCTCTAACCGATTTGCCGTTTCTGTCGAGACTTTAACTAATGAATCAGGCAGATCCATCAACGCCCATACCGATCATCTCGTTCGGATGCTTTTCTCGAAACTTGACCGCCTGTGGCGAGGAATAATCTGGCTCGGAGAAAAAGTATGGACCGGCTTGATAGACGTCCTTGAGCGTATGCATCCTCTCCTGAGACACCCTAATCACATTCTCGAGGTATTTCTTATCCGGCAGTTCTCTACATTTTAGCGCTACCATCAACAACCTGATACCCGGAACTCAAATGCTCTTTTAGAAAAGGCATTGCTGACGCAACCAAGTTCTCCATACCAGACTCTGAGTTTAACTTCCTCAATATATGCTGATGATTCAAAAAGGGAAGTTTATCAGGCGAGACTTTGATATTGCCACTTGTCAAGCCATCAAGCGAAAACTACTATTAATAACGATCTCAAGGGAGGGATGGACCTGGTCAATAAGTTCCTGCATGGAATAAACGTCGCTCTCTTGCCTTGAAGACCAACCAAATAATGCAACGTAATTCACTAATGCTTCTGGCAATATCCCACCCTGTTGATAATGTTTAACAAGAAATGATTTATCTCCGTTGGTATCGCGTTTGCTGAGCTTCTTTCCGTCTAGAGAGTGCAAAAGGGGCAAATGTACAAATACAGGCGGTTTCCATCCAAACGCCTCATATAGCACAAGATGTTTGGGAGTAGAGGGTAACCATTCCTACAGTTAGGTTGACTAAATACTGATAGAGTACATCTCCTCTAATGACATGGCTAATTTCCATGAGATGATCGTCTATAACACATGCTAAATGATATGTAGGCCACCCGTCACTTTTCATAAGGATAGGATCATCGAAGTATAATTTGGTTCCCGTTTGAGTCGGGGTAGGGAAGTGGACATCACCGTGGAGATAGTCGTTCACCGTGGGCCACTGTTCGGGACTCTATAATTAGCATTGCACTAGGTCATTAAATACGAGAAGACGGACGACATGTGGCTCGTTGGAGCGGGCTCGAGCTCTAGATTCCTCGGACGAGATCTTTTGACAATGTCGATCGTAATTGCCTTGTTGCTTGTACGTGTGGGCGTCTGTGCGGACTTTGTCGAGTCGTTCCGGAGAACAGAAGCATCGATAGGCTTTATTTGACTAGCATTAGCAACATTCCTCCGAATTCGCACATCTATTAGACAATCCGAAAGTCCTTTGTAGATCTTCAAGCGTTCCGACTACAAATCAGAGAATCTATTGTCCTTCCCAACCTGTCGATACGGACCTTGCACGCCTCCAACTCCCGGACCTACAATCAGCCTAATTGACAGCAGGAGAGTGCCTTCATCCCACTCAATCCCTGTCCATTTGAGCAGCTTGCACATTTCCTCCACAGCGCCATCAATGGTCCGATTCTGCAGGTCAGTCATTCCCGGCTCCGAAGCAACCAACCCGATCAGTGTCCTCAATTCGCAGAATGAATTGGCCGTTGTAGTGTTTAGCTAATAAGAAGTTGAATAAAGCCGTCCTTAAAGATCCAAGATGCAGTTCGCCGGTGGGACTGGGCGCGAATCTCGTTCGGACCGATTGCGAAACCAGTGGAACAGGCAACGGAGTTCCGGCAACGGTTGCGAGGCATCTCCGGATATTCACCGCCGTCGGTCGCCGAGTTAACGAACCAAAGGCAGGCCGAACCCGTAGGCTAAACATACACGCAGCCGAAGCAGGGTCCCTGGAACGTCAGCCAGTTTTGCACCAAAGTTCTAGGGCAGATTCACAGGGCTTTTTTGTGGAGTGATCGACATGGCTTCCGCCCCAAACTTCAAGCTCTCAAGCACATCAAAAACAACGCTCATCCTTCCCCAGATCCCAGGGCGATGGACAAAACGAAAATCGATTACTCGCTCTACCTCGTCACAGACTCGGGATTGCTGTCGCCATCGGCCACGTCGTTTGAAGACCATGTAAAGAAGCTCGCCGACGGAGGAGTGACCATCGTTCAGTTGCGAGAGAAATCACTATCGACTGCCGACTTTGTAAAGCGCGGGAAACAGTTATTGAGCGTCACAAAGGGAAAGGGAATACCGCTCATTGTGAATGATAGATTGGATGTTGCTCTGGCTATTGACGCCGATGGAGTCCATCTGGGACAGGATGATATGGGTCGTCCCCCTGAATTGCCCATCTTATTTTAGATTGCCAGACAGCCCGCCGGATACTTGGGAAGGACAAGATTATCGGAGTTAGTTGCAACACAATAGCAGAAGCACAAAAGGCTGTTCAAGACGGCGCTGATTATCTTGGTGATTCCCATCTCTCTGTTGTTAATGGGCGTAGGAATTGGGGCTATTTTCGACACTTCGACAAAGAAACTAACAGCTCCATTATGTGGCATAAGAGGGCTGAGAGAGATTCTAAAGTTTGCGAGCTCACAATCACCTCCAGTCAGGACAGTTGCGATCGGCGGTTTAAATGCAGGTAACATTGCACGAGTAATATACCAATCTGCCACCCCCTGCGGCAAGGCAAAGCTCGATGGTGTCGCAGTTGTGAGCGCACTTATGTCGGCTGACAATCCCCAAGAGGCAGCAGCGGCTCTGAAAAGCATCGTCCGTGAAGCCCCATCATTTGCTATTCCGCAAACCTGGAAACCGCAAACCGACTTCTCAGCAAACAGTCTCAGTTCGGATATCTCTCGAATATTGAAGGATATCCAAAAAGAAACTCCTCTTGTTCATCATCTGACAAACAACGTATACATATCTGTATCTGTATCTTACGTTAGGTTGTCAAGAACTTCTCGGCGAATATTACTTTGTCAGTGGGGGCATCACCCATCATGTCCGAGGCGCCACTCGATTTTCCCGCCCTCGCCAATCTGCCCTCGCCACACTCTGTAGTCCTCAATCTGGGAACCCTCACACCCGACTTATTCACTGCATATCATGCAGCTCTGCATGAATATAACAAAGCAGGGTGGCCCATAATTCTAGACCCTGTTGCAGCTGGAGCAACCGAGTTTCGAGCAAAAGCTGTCGCAGAGTGCTTGGAGAAGGGGTTTGTTGATGTGATCAAGGGAAATTTGGGCGAAATCATGGCTGTGGCAGGATGGGAAGGGGGGAAAAGTAGAGGGGTTGACAGTATCGACACTGGGAGCTTGGATGATAAATGCCGACTTGCCGAGTTTCTTGCTCAACGCGAAAGTATCTCTATGGTTTTCTGGGCTAATGGCAGGGAATATTGTTGTCGTCACTGGAAAGGAAGACGTTATCAGTGACGGGGAACATACTATAATCGTGAGGAATGGTAATGCTTTGCTTGGGAAGATAACTGGGGTAAGATCTCACTGCAAGTGTCCTGACATTAGTCTGGCTGCTCCCTTGGATCTGTGTTGGGTGCTTGCTTGGCTGTGGAACGGTCTAAGAAGTTGCTTGCAACTTTGACTGCGTATAATTATTTCCGACTGTGTTTAGCTGATGATAAGTGTACTTCTATACAGTATCGCCGCAGAATACGCTGCCGAGACATCAAATGTGAACGGTCCGGGGACATTCCTAAGCGCGTTTGTCGATGAAATCAATCATCTGTCCGCAGGTGACTACGACTGGATACAGAAGGGGAATATACAACTTTGGAAGCGGTCCTAAGAGTCGCTCGGCAGGAGTGTTGCAATTTCGAGTTATGAAGTAGCATGAATTATGACAATCCAGAACAATCATCGATACCACCAGTGCATTGCGCTTCTGGCCAGAGCTCTGAATCATATTTATATATGTAGTCTATCTGCTTGTCGATGCCATCCGTAGGTATATGTGGTATCTCTACATAACAATCTATTCAACTTCATCTTCTCCTCTTTCTGCAAGCTCATGAGGCTCATCTCTCCTGAAATTTACAATGGAAAACCCCATCAACACCATGACTGCTCCACACCAATAAAACAAGCCCTTTAACTGACCCTTAAACACAAAATCACCCAGTAACGCCAGGGGTATACTCAAACTCAATCCCATCGTCACTATCAACGGAGACGTCATCAACATAGCCAAGATCCACAGATAATCTGATATAAATGTTATCGCCATGTTTGCCTAGATAGTTAGTCAACGAATATCACAAGGGCGATGTTTACAATTATGCAAAGAGTTGCTGCAGTGGATGGAGGGAGTTCCAGTGGTTCCACGCCGAGGACAGAGAGGATTATTATAAAAGGCCATAAGAAAACAAGGCAGTAAAGACCGACGAAGCCGAAGAAGAGAGTCATGTCTACTCTACTCTCGTGCTGAATGCGCAATTTGAGTAATGTTGTGTAGCAACCGTAGAAAGCTGCTCCAAGCAATGAGATTGCGTCTCCCAAAAGCAACATGTCTCCTTTCTCTGCTGTCTCGCTCTCGGTTTCAGAGTCCTGTAGAGAAACGATGGATACTCCGGCTATCCTTAAATTAATACGAGTTTCGTTGGGTAAAACGATATGATGAGTGCACCAAGCTTGACCCATGTGAAATTTTCGACGCCGACAGAGACACCAATAAAGAGGGTGAAGAACCCGCTCATGGCAGAGATGATTGTGAACGAAGGGACGTTGGTGTATTGTAGGGCAGCATTACTAAAGTAATTCGCAACAAACCATAAGAAGCAAAATCGCATGGCTTCCACTGCAGTTTCTCGTACCGTTAGAGGAGGTAGCGAGGATGCATTGACGTCGACAGGGATGGTCGAAGTTACATTGTTGGAATCGACCGACACTGGGGAACTCGTCCCTTCTAGCGGCTCTTGGAGAAGTTTTCGAGGATCCTACATTCAGTTGCGCAGTGAATTCCTTCTACATCCTGCCCATCGGGTTGTGTATCCAGGGATAGCTCGTCATAGTCATGTAACCCTTCTGCAAGGTGCGGCACAGCATCATAGTTCCTGCATCGTTTAGTCAGGGAGCTTGGGAGCGCTTACTGATGATGTTTCCGTCGTCTTCGTCGCAGGTACTGTCCAATGACATACGGAAAGAGATATCCCGCAAAGCTGGAAGTGCATAAATATGTTATCAGAAACGGCTTCTCGTATCGCAAGTCGCCAAAGATAGCCTAGAGCAATCAGCGCCAAACGGATAGCTTTTGAGTACATTCATCAGGAACGATGACGACAACCACAATACTACCACGGAGAGCAGCGTGCATATGCCGAGGATATGTCGGCGCCGTGCCGGAGAAAGAGGCGCCATTTTTGCGCAACGAAAAAGCTGCAACGGCGATGTTGCTGAACAGAATCTTGCGTGGTTTTTGCTGATGAAATGCTCAAGCTTATCGACGAATCACCGCCTCGGCCTGCCTAATTGGGTGGGCCCCTGAATTCGATACCTCGAATCTGCTACCCCTCAAACTCACGCCATTTTGCCGTCAGATTGCATCGCGGTCCCTTTCACAGCTGATAGAAATTATTATATTACGATTATAGATGCTATTACTCTGAGCCAAGGACGCAACCATCCCTATTCCAAGACTACATCTCAGATAGACATGATATTCCTTCCCTCGATTTCAATTTCGCGCGTCGATACGAAACTCTCGGTCCAGTCCCATAATTTTTCTGCCAAGCTCATCGTAGCATTCTTGGGGAGTTTCTCTACAGGAATTCGATCTCCAAAAGGACGATAGAATTCCCCATTTATGTGCTGCTCCCTGACCCTAGGATCCGTCCCCAAGAACAATAAATTCAGAGCACCTTCTTCCACCGTCAAAGCAACTGTATATTCGAGGACAACATTGATAAGCCGCACCCACCATACCCATGCCGACTGCATCTGTAGGTGTACTCCTGTCCCAAATACAATCCCAGGGTCTCCAACGTTGACAAATATATTATTTGCGCCTCTATCGCGGACGTGCTTCGCCAACTGCATCCCGAAGAGAAGATTGCAAAGCTTACTGCGAGTATACATATCCACCAAAGTGTCCTTCCTTTTATCAAAAGGAAGATTGAATGAGGTGAATTCGAGGGGTTTTGCCCAGTAGGCCAAGATTGAGGATGTGATTACAACGCGCACGTCGGGTTCTATAGCCGCCGTTCTGAGGAGGATCGGTAATAAACGCGTCAAGAGGGCGTAATTGCCAATGTGATTGATCGCAAAAACCCCCTCAAGGCCATCCGGAGACAACTTCGTCTTTGATCTACTAACCCCTGCGTTCGAGTAGTACACGTGGATAGTTTGTGTGTGACTTCGGACCTCTTCTGCTGCATGAAGAACGGACGTTAAATCGCCGAGATCGGCAGGAACCGCAATTACCAGTCCTGACAGTCAATTCAATTAGCCCAAGTAGGACGGTATTACCCTCTGGATGGGTGAGACTGGCACGGAGAAGTCTGACTGCCTCCTCGAGACGGGCCGAGGGTAAGGACACGATGATGATTTTCGATGCATTGTGTAAGGCACATTGTTTTGCTACTTCGAAACCAAGCCCGGAGCACCCTCCCGTTATCAGGATGACTTTGCCAGCCAAGTCAGGGATGGCCACGTGGTTGAAGTTTCGGGGATAGAGGTAATCAATGATCCATTTCATCGTGAGGCGAGTTGGATTGGAATTCCGACCCGAGGGATGCTCGGACCACTACAACTGGTGTGGGCTTAAACCCCAACCGTGGGGGTCTCAGTTCCGCTTGTCCGTCTGCGCAATTCTTCTATCAGGGCCATAAAGATCGGATTGCCAATGTTATCTTTGTCATACCCTATGGTTCAACATTACGCCGATGACCATCCTTCATATTCGTGGCCAATATCTTAAATAAGATCCTCAAGAGAATGGTGCAAGGAGATTGCAATATCTCCCTGTAAAGCACCGAAGAGATCCCGGATACTTGAGGGAGCAGACACTTGCTTAAGTGAAACGCGTGGAAAGTTCACGTATCTTTTCGAGATCTTTGGAACGGTCACAGCTGATTTTAATCGATGTGGGTACCTGAACTGGCTGATCTGCAGTGGCGTCCGGACACTCCGGCCCGCCTCCCTTCTTGACGTAATTCTTACCAACCACCAAAAAAGTTGGACCATCGACATCAACCAGCAAACTCGCAACAAACAACTGAACAATTGCACAACAGAATGTCCGGAAAAGTCCTCTTTGTGCTTAGCTCTCACGACAAACTTCTCGATGGGAAAACACCAACGGGATGGTACTCAGATTTTCCATCGCGTGACTAATTGGAGGTATTTGCCCGAAGCGGCACCTCCCTATTATGTTCTCAAGAAGAACGGCTACGATGTTGTCTTCGCTTCTCCCAAAGGTAGCTGACTTCGTGAAACAGCAGTCTGATAGTCCATAGGCGGCGAAGCACCGCTCGATCCAAAGTCGGTGGAGATGTAACAAATCCTTCCTTGAGATAGAACTTACTCTGTAGGTTCAAGGAAGACGAAACATCGATGCGATTCCTCAATGACCCAGAAGCACAACAAGGGTTCAAAAATACAAAGCCCCTGTCCGCCTGCGCTGCCTCAGATTACAGTGCCATCTTCTATGTTGGCGGTCACGGACCTGGTACTCTCAAAACTGTCAACGGCTAATCTCGCAGTGTTTGATCTCACAAACAATGCCGTCTCCATTTCTCTCGCAGAGCAGATGTGGAAAGAAGGAAAGCCAGTCAGTGCAATCTGTCACGGCCCCGCTGCTATCACCAATGTCAAAGATCCCAATGGGAAGCATATCGTTTCGGGGAGGAGGGTGACTTCCTTCAGCAATGAGGAGGAAGAGCAAGTCCAATTGACAAAGGCCATTCCATATCTAGTTGAGACTAGACTCAAGGAGGTATAGAGATCTGTATATACTGACAGCTAATGGCCAGTTGGGCGGCAAATATGCCAAAAATGACCAACCTTGGGGACCATGGGTCGAAGTGGATGGACAATTGATTACAGGTGCTAATCCCAGCAGCGGGGAAGAGCTTGGAAAGGCGCTGGTGAAAGCTCTTGCGGGCCACTAAAATGGGAGGGTAGATAGCAAATAGGAAAGAAAAAGATCAATTGAAAACGACGAAAAAAAACTCAAGCAAACAATCCTGCAGCAAATCTGAAAAGATAATCCGAACCTCTAACCCATCCATATACATGAACCACAGAAACACGCAAGAGTCCTGACATTTAAATGAGTTCTTGCTCACTTGTCTTTTGCAGGAGCAAGACTCTCCTGATCGCTTTCCGTAGCAGCCTTCGATCGCGCAACCCGTCGCTTTCTCTGGGCTGCTTTCTTCAAGATCTCAGCTAACGTCTCTACCTCTTGACATCAGTACCGGAGGTCAAGGATATTACGAATAGGCTTAGACACGTAATCGTCACAGCCAGCTGCGATTAGACACCTTCCAAAAGGAGATAACCTTCTAAACATCGCTTTTTGTCCTCAGTCATAGCTAGATAATTAATCATCTCACAGAAATTAGGAACCATTCGCAGTCATTGCTAACAGTCAGCGCAAGCATAGCAAGACACCCACCGCAGATAAAGCAGCGGGGGCCTCGCGTTTCTTCCTCTCGTTGCCGAATCCTAACGTTTTAACTGACATCCAAGGGTATATACTGATCTGTCGATTGCAGACCGTCCTGGCGGGGCATGTTCACATCCATCAAAATGATATCGTAATCCTTTTCGAGACTCATTTCGACAGCTTCGATTCCATCGTGAGCTACATCAATATCCAGATAGCCCAAGCGTTTCAGAATCTAAATTCAGAGTATGCTCGAATACACCGGAACCTGTAGCGCAACTTTGATATTCTATATGGTTAGCAGCCAGCAATAGAAGAATCTACGATTTGATTATCCTCCGCCATGAGTATCTCGAGAGGATCATCTTTGCCGATATTAGAGATCCTGCACGATTACCTTACTTTAACTTGGGAGGTAAGTTACGGGATATGTCTGGAGGAAGGTTGAATTGTAGTGCCCGATGTTATGAGTTGCTCCATGATATTGCGAAGCGAATCTCGTTTGATATGGCGTGACACGAGTGCATCGATGCCTGCTTCGGTACGGACTTCGTTCGGGGAGCGCAGACGACACACTGCAATTTTGAATTTTGCTGGAATGGTCTTAAACTGTGCCTTCCTTTGTTCAAGTTCGTTCTCCAGCTCCGAAACAACTAACAACGCGGATTTGCCTTTGTCACACAATTCCAGAAACGAATCAACGCAAACACATTCGAAACCGAACGATGTAAAGTGTGCAACGAATACTTGACGTGAAATTTCCCATGAGTCGTAAATAAAGCATACACTTTGAGCCGTAAGTGGCGCTGGGATTTCGTCTTCCTCGACGATTGAAGCAACGAAGTCAAATGTAAATGTCGACCCTCGACCAACTTGGGAGTCCACGACTAAGTCCCCTCCCATCAATTGTGCCAACTTTTTTGAGATTGCAAGTCCGAGGCCTGTTCCTCCGTATTTGCGAGTAGTAGTAGAATCGACTTGGCTAAATGCTCGGAAAAGTCGTTCTTTGATTCGATCAGATGGGATGCCGATCCCCGTATCTTTTACTGATATTTCAATTCCTAATATTAGCGCATCCATAGACGGAAGTACGCCTCTGTTTCTCGTCGAGCACAGTGGCTTTGGATTTGATAACGATACTGCCTTGATGAGTGAACTTTGTGGCGTTCGATAGCAAATTGAGAACTACTTGTCGCACCCTGGTTGCATCTCCCATGATCTGTCACGTTAGAATGGTCTTACGACGAGGCTCGAACCTCATCAAAATCTTGGATGCCTGAGAGGTAGCCTAGATCTATTGCGTGAGGAAAATGTCTGAGATGGAGTACCGAGTATTTTGCTTAGACAGGAACCACTGACCTAATCGTTAACTGTTATCACCATTGTGGTACCAGTTCCATAGCACTTTCGATTGTCCGGCGAATCGAGAACGGAGCAATATCTACCTCGAGCTTGTTGTTTTCGATCTATCTTAGCATCTCGGATGAAGCTAATCGAAACCTTGCTGAAATCCAGAATATCGTTTATAATTCGAAGCAAGTCTGTACTTGCAGTTTTTATGGTTTCTGTTGCCATATTAGCTTTCGGAGATTTCGGATTCGGATATACCAACATCTACCCATTAGATCGTGAAACAGAGGAGCAACAATCCGCTTGAACGGCCGAGAGATTGGAGTCGAAGAGAAGAGCCGTAGTCCCCAAGACCTGATCCATTAGCAGAAACTCACCAGAGAGTACAGCATTGAAAGGGGTTCGAATCTCGTGAGACATCGTTGCCAGAAATGTCGACTTGAGCTGATTTGCCTTGACAGCCTCATCCTTCGATTGTAACGCATCAAATCTGGCTCTTTCTGCTTCCTCCTTCGCTAGTTCCGCTGCTTCCTTGGCCTTCTCGGCTTCATCTTTAGCCATCTCTGCCTCATCTTTAGCCTTCTCCGCAATTGATTTCGCAGTCTTAAGCTCATGTATCTTCTCTTGTAGCTCGGCTGTTCGAGATGCAACCTCCGCCGCTAGCTTGCTCGCTTGGTTTTCCACTTCTTTGTTCAATTCAACCAATACATTGTTCGTTCGATCGAGTTCTTGGTAGATAGAAAGTTTCTCGAGGGATACGGCGGCTTGCACCGATAATACTTTCAATACTTCCCTTTCCTCCATTTGAAATGCATCAACTGAGTAGGAATGTAGGTACAGTACTGCTTGGAGCTGTCTCTGACTGATCAAAGGGAGGCACAACAAAGACTTTGGCTTTTGAGAAAGAAAAAAGGGATCCGTCTCAGCGCTTCCCACAATATTGATCTCAGCTAGTGTTGTTTTCGTGCGAGCTGATCAAAGTTTAGACCAAGCTTGAAATTGAGGTATGGAAAGTACCGCAATAGTGACATACGCTTGCCGGTGCCTGGAAAGTCAAATGTAGGTTTAGGATTGTACCAAGTCGCCGTGATCTAACGGCGCTTTATCATGGAGCTTCAGTTTACCCTCGGCGTAACTTATACCGTCAGCTCGTTTTTGCTAGCTAAACGAACGTAGCTTCGACAGCCAAACCACCTTGGTGAGGCAAGATCAACGCAACATAATCAGCTCCTACTAGTGTTATTTGGACTGTCAAGGCCCAAATACCTGTAGATTTGGCGACGCTGGTGCTGAAACGTTTGATGAGGGCGCTCGTATCATATTCATTCGACCTGTCCAAAAGTTAATGTCATCATATTTCTTGTACATTGCCAATGCCATTCTACTTGTTAGCATGCCGACTGAAATTTAGATACTCCAATCCCGCTTTTAAATCAAGTCTCGACACACCGAATTCTTCCCCTGCTATTAGTATTGCAGCAAGCACATACCGCCGCCAGACATGGAGGAGTGTCGACGAGGAGTCGCTGGTCTGGACGAAATTGGCGTGAGATCGACTTTAAAAGCGTTTGCAGCGGCCAACATCTGTTGTGCTTTAAACCTACAGCCCCATTGCCGATAAAAAGCCGCCGCTGCAATATAGTAGCTAAGCGTCAGCAAGACTTGGGCTGGTGATTCACCCAGTAAATACTTTGGAGCTGGGACCGAGCTTCCGTTTTAGAAAATCCGCGCACCTCTGATTAGATAGCCGGTGACGAGGTGAACCTTTCATTGAGAAAAGCCGCACAATCCAGTGCACTTTGCTGTTCTGCTTCAGCGATTGCTACATCGAAAAGTTTAGTTCCCTCCCGATTAGGTCCACGTCGACCAGAGACCATGCCTCTGTGATACTTGTCCTGCAAGCTAATTCAGCTTGTAAATGCAACAGACGTGGTTTCAGGCGAGTGTGTTGATCGCTCCATTCTTCCAAATGGGTCAAGAATTTCTCTACTCGACTTTCCTCGACTCCGTCGCTGATCAGAGATAGAGCGAGCCAGTAACTGCTATAGGCAGAATAATAACCTAATGCTTTTGCTACATATTAGCATGGTAATCAGCCCAGAGCAAGGTTACCGTTTTCGTGAAGTTCATTGAGTATCTCGACATATTTCTTATGAACTTTCCCTTTCTCTAATACAAAGGAAACAACGCATCTCAGTATTGCATATCTGTTGTGTTAACAAACAACTTGACTAGAAGTACAAAACGAGTTGCATTTGCATCGCTCGGCTTTCAATGAAGGCTTGAACATTCGGCAAGGTGTCATCGAGGACTGTCCCCTTTTGCAAGATGCTGACATCTGGTTCGTTTTTGGCTTTGGAGAATAATCGGAACAGCTCTTGTGGTGTGTCACCTACGCGATATTAAGCTTCCTCACGGACTGCATACAATGAAATTTACAGTCTTCCCTACCCATTAGCCAAAAATTGTGGGATGTTACCTCTTGTAAATCCGTATCGTTTCTTGATAAAACTCTTGTCTCAGTGCAATCGACTTTGACACTGGATCACCGCAGAAAAAGGCACTAATGATAAGAACCTTTTGTCGATCCATCAAACCCGCATAGCATATTACCCTGGCAATTAGAGCATTTAAACGAGACAAAAATTCACGTAAGTATATAATCCAAAGTCAGCAGCGCTTACGGACGTCTCTCCAAGCTTGCAAGCTATCATCGAGGCCTCCATTCCAGCAGGCCAGTCACCAAGGTTAAAATAATCGCATGCTATGGCCCATCAGTCATTAGAACTAGGTGATAGAACACACCGATAACGCACCATACACGACAGCTCAGTAACTTCGATGCTCCGAATTCGGTCAGCATGCTTTTGGTGGTTTCGATCGCAGATCTCGTCATAACTGGACTTGAGTTGAAGCGATCCGGGTTAGAGAGGCCGTATGCCAGGGTGGCTAACTGAAGGTCAAAAGGAGACTGGAAGTGAGTACGTGAAACGCCGTCTGAAGGCAGTTTCCATACTGAAAGGCGAGTGAGATTCCCACTAATGGCATAGTGTGGACAAGATGAGGAGCAGCATACGCTGCTGGAGCAGTAATCTCGACAAGAACCGAGTTGATTGCTAAGAGATAATCGTCCTTTAAAACGGGGAGAGTTGCGAAGTACTTTGCGAAGCCATGTTCTCGACACGCATCTAGAATTTGATTCCAAAGATCCATCTCATATGAAGCCACTAGCTCTGGATTCTCGAGAATAGGAGGAAGGCTGAGGTGTCCCATCGAAGTCAGTGCTTCCATGCCTCGGGAAACACATTGTGCATTTTCGCCCTTGAGCAACAGGATACGACAATGATGTATAACGATTTGCATGGCTAGAGTCCTGTCACAGAAGCTCCTTGTAAGTATCATAGAACAAAGCTCTTCGGCCTCTTCATAATTCACAGAGCTGCGACGTTATCTTGTGATACACTCTGTGTTTACCTGTAAAGTGCGATGATAAGGTTCAGAAAAATCGAACGAGCCAGCTCAGTATAATCTGGAAGAGTCTCGATATCCGGGGTAACTAATTGACGGGCGCTTCTGGCGAAACCTAACGCTCTCTCGAATGACGCAGACTCTAAGGCTCGTTCGGCGCAGGTATTGTTGAGCGATGCGAACTGAAGCCGCTCATCCTGATCGACAATCAAGTTAAGGCATTGGTTAGCATGATTGCATATCGACTGTCAATGAGCCAGGGTACTCAGAAGACCCTCACAAATATACTAGCCTCGTCTAGTTCATTCTCTGTAGACCTATGTGTCCCAGTCTGCCGAATAAGGCTTTTAAGGACCCGACATAGTTTTAAATGAACAAGCTGAAGCTCAGTTTGTGGAATAAGTGAAAAAAAGGCTTGTTGAATGCGACTTGAGGATCAGATATTTTAAGGAAAAATGAATACTCATGAGAGAAGGAATAAGACATTACTGCTCTCTCAGCATGAAATGAAATGGTAGAAGCATTTTCTTTGGGGCTGTAATCGTCGTCGTACCGGGGAGATATGAGAGGCCTTCTGTTTGGGCTTATTCCCTTTCGCTATAATGTTACAAGTAGCCCGCAGTGGTCTTTACATTTGGGGAATCCAGAAACGCGTTCTAGCGTGGTCAGTAATAAACTTTCTACCATGCTGTACCTTCAATCGTTCGTCGGTAGTGATAATCAACCCAGCCATCACTGCAGGCCATAAAGTCTGGGTGATCTAAAAATCAGAGCCACGACTGAGAAGGGGCTACCTCTTGAACCGAAACGTCAAAAAGATTGGAGAGTATGAAGCTGTTGAACTCTCTATTTCCAAGGCAAGCGGCGAACTTCAGCACTTCAATTGTATCTTTATGGATCGCGTCCTGAAGAGTGTTTTGAACGAGGAATTCGACAATGTCTTCAGACACCTCCAAGTTTGCAATTTCTTCTTCTTTCCATTCCCACGCCATAGAATCGAAGTCATAGAAAATTAGGTTGTGGTCGACCAAAGTTTTCACGAACTACAGATGAGCAGCATTGACGCAACATTTACAGTTTCGATGAATAAGGGATTGCCGCCCGTATGTTTCAAGACAAATTCACATAGCCGGAAGAAACGTTTGTTCTGAGGTGTTCTCCCGTTCTTCAGACGAGGAATGACCAGCGCATCAGCTAGAAGATTTTCAAGGTCGTCCTACAGTGAGAGATGTCCAGATACAAGCTTACCAATTGAAGAGGCCCAACTTGAATCTTTGCAATAGTGTGATTTTCACCAGACTCGTTCTTAGACTGCAACTTGTCCACGCTCTCTTGGATTTTCGCTGCCGTTGAGGGAGACAACTCATTCATACGGTGACACAAGATCATCAAACAATTGCGAATTGGTGAGGCAGACCCGCGAGCTGTGAAAGAAGAAATGAGTCCAGCGAGCACCGAAGCTTCTGCTGCCGACGACCACTGTATGTCATCAATGAACAAGACCAGCGGGCGTTCAGGAATAGCAATGCAGCTCATGAAGGTTCGCACCAACCGCACCATTCGATCCTCTGCTTCTGACGGGCCAACTTCGATCTTTTGGTAAGTGAATTCATCCTTCGGAAATAGTTTCTCCAGAACAGGAATAATTTCGATCAGAATCGGGAGATCATTTCCAATGACTGATGCTATCGTATTTTTGAAGAAGTTGGAATCCTCGGTACTGTTGAAGAACAGTTGTCGCGCAATGTCAGAGATGAACTGGACCTACGATCAAAATCGATTGAAGAGCTTGTACAGTGCCAGTATAAGGAACGTCTTCACTGTATTGATCGAATTTCGCACATGCTACTAAAGCGCCTTCTTGTTGCATCCTTTCCAGAGCCTCACGCACTAAATAAGTTTTCCCAGACCCCGGGTGGCCGTTCACGATGCAGATCCCCGAGCTACCGGAAATTTGTAGCCCTCTGAAAGCCTCGGTCAAAATATGCAAGGGTTCATTCCTGCCATATAATACTGAATTAGAGACCTCCTAGAGCACAATTACGTCTTGGAAATTTGAACCTTGCACTTTGATCCACTTGTCCTACTACAAAGTTTGGGGAGGTCTTTCCTTCGCCGATAGCACGCAAGTCATGTATGAGCCCCTTAGCTTGGAAGTTAGCCTGATTCATCTGGCTAGTACCTGTTTGATATCTCGAATCAGGAGCCTTCGCCAGGAGCTGCAGGACCAATTGATCTAACAGGACATGTTTGCCAGCTGTAGGTGGAAACGGGACCTGTGCACGGTGCGCGGCAGAAACTTCGAGGGCACTCTCCATTGTAATCACACCTCCTCGGACAAACTCCCCGAACAACGGTGTTCCGCTGAGAAGATGATAGAATATTGCACCGAGGGAATAGAAGTCTGCACGGCAGTTTACTAGCAATCAACAAACTTGAATGGGTGTTACACAATAGCTTTGTTCCACCGAGTGCCTCTGGAGCCAAGTAATGTATACAATGCGAGATCGGAACTGAAGAATCCCCAATCTGTGATGAAGGGTCATCACTTGCAGGTGTACCGCTCTCCCCAAGCAATGCACTCTCAGTGAAGTCACGAATACAAACAAAGATTTCATTATACTTGAACCAGAAGCTAATGATTTCTGGGCGCAGGTTGCCATGCCTCACCTGCTTCTCATGAATTTGCTCTAGGATTTGAACGATCTTGACCGCAAGCAAGCAGAACTCGGAAATTGGCGGGGGGCTGTATGTCGAGCTTATAGCGGAGTCGAGATACGCTTGCTTCAAGTTCCGTTCCCCTGGATGGTATTTGGAAATAAGAGCGATCTGAGACTTGTTGGGTGACGCTTTCCAGAGAAGAGGATAAGTGATGCCATCCATTGGAGTGCCCGTGTGAAGATATAATAGACTAAAATTAACAAGAGATTCGAGTAATTAACAAGAGATCGAGTAATTAACAATGGATTCGAGTAGATTTACATCTTCCACTCTTGACGCAATTTCGACACTGTTGTAGGCTCTACTAATCAGACGGCGAGCAAGGCTGACTTTTACCAGTCGCGATAGTGAGAAGGACTTCGCGGCGAAGATTGGATGGCTTCCCAGTCAATGGATCAAGTTTCTCATCCCTCCATATGCCTCGATAGCAAAAGAGAGATTTGAGCTGCCACACGGGCTGAACGGCGCCAACTTGGAGAACCAAACCGAAAACGTCATTCGAGGAAAGAAGGGGTCCATCCGAGGAGGCTCCCTGGGCAGCGTCCATCTCTGACGGAATTGGCGTGAACCCGAATCTTCCAGAGGCAGGCTCGTCACGTTTCGCAGGCGAATCTGTATTCATCTTGCGCTATTGTTGGTAATGACGATGATGTCGGGCTCAAGCTCGTGTCGAGGTCGATCTAGTCTCGAAACCAACAGGGGGGTTTGGTTTCGAGACTAAGGTCGATCACTTGCTGTCTATTTACCCAGAATGGATCTGGTTGCTCCGGCGACGGGGCCCCGGCCAGGAACGCGCTGGCTTTGCCAGGAATTCCGCCGATCCGAGCCGCGTCATCAAGGTTAACGTGTCAACGAACTTTGCGACAAGCCGGCAATGACACAGGATGAAGGTGAAAGGGTCTTTCTTTACATATACGATCTTTCCCGTGGCCTGGCACGCAGTCTTTCGCCTTCCTTGGTCGGTCGTCAGATTGATGGGATATGGCATACCTCAGTAGTTTGCTTCGGCTATGAATTCTATTACGGTCAGGGAATTTTCATTACCGATCGAGTCGGACAGACTCAGTATGGCACTCCCGTTGAGATCAAAGAGATGGGTGTTACTGAGCTCCCGCAGGAGGTAGACTATCTTAGGGAGACGATCTGATTTGTAGGTGTTCATTGAGTATATCGAGAGTTTAAGAGGGATATATACGGCCGATAAGTACCACTTACTCGAGAATAACTGCAATACGTTCACGAATGATCTCTGTCAGGTATCGCGTTTATCGAGAATTTCATCTAAAAGCAGTTTCTTCTAGGAAAAACCATTCCGAGCCACATCAGCAGTTTGCCCGAGGATTTCATGAATACACCCTTCGGCCAAAGTCTAAGGCCGATGATAGATGGCGCCTTTGCTTCCCGTCCACCGCCGACGCAACAACCATACATGGCGCCTCCACAAACTCATCAAACTATCCGATTTCCAAGTACTACCGCCGAATTCGATTCCCTTATCTCCTCGTCAAATATGGCCGTTGCATTCTTTACCTCCGAAACATGTGGACCATGTAAAATGATCGAACCCCACTACAAATCCCTCTCGCAATCCAACCCAAATATAATTTTCATGCATATAGACACACACAAACAATTCTCCGTTGCCCAAGCCCACGGTATCTCCGCAACACCAACATTCAAAACCTTTCTCAACGGAAAATTACATTCAGAATGGAAGGGAGCTAACATCTCTGCTCTGGATTCAAATATATCCCGTCTACTCGAGGCCGCGAGACCGACCCTCCCGCCCCATTTGAGAGGAAGTTATAGCCAGTCGGCGATTCTATTTCCGAGGGCCCCGCCCATGGAGAAGGTTCTTCCTAAACTCCCGGCCGTGATCCCGAAACCGGTGCTGGAGAGGGTGTCGACTTTCTTTGCGGCGAAGGGGGATACAGATGTCCTTGTGCCGCCATTGATGGCGTGGTCAAAAGTTTACGTGGATCTGGATTATGATGTCGAGAATGCTTGGATGGTGGTCGATTTGTTGAGGGCTGGGATGGCTGATAAACGCATTAGCGGATGGTTTGCTGTGGATGGACTAGACACTATTGGACAAATTGTGAAAGACGTAAGCAGTCGACAGGAGGGGGAATGGCAATTACGCGTCGTCACGGTGCAGCTGGTATCCCCTTATATAAAGATGGACTTTGGCTGACTGATTAGATTGCAAATCTCTTTTCGACGCCGCTGCTTACGAGTGCGAGCTTGAAGCCTTTCTTGCCGGAGTTACTGGAACTGCTTACATCTTCACTTCTGGCTAGTGGATCTACTTCGACAATGAAACTCGTCAAAGCCGCTGCATCAGCTTTATTCAATTTCACGAGGATTAGTCTTGAGGAGTCTATTTTCCCTGACGAAGACGAAATCATTTCCATCACCGTTGCGCTCGTCGAGTCCTTGAAGACATTGCTGGAAAAAGATCCATCAGAGGACAAGGAATTGCAAAGATTACTGGTGGTTTGTCTCGGGGGATTTGTTATCTTCGGAAAGCAATCCGAGGCGGTTAAGGAGGTGCTTGGAGGTGTGGAGGCTGTCGCTATTCTTAAGAAGGCGGACTTTTCGGCTGCGAAGGAGGCTATTGGATTACTAGAAGGATGAGATATCAAGGAAGCAGGAATTGCAGTTTATTGTAAATGATTAGGTGGCGGTTAGATAGTAGATAACTTGTATTTTCCGTGGGAGTGTAATCAACTTGAAGGTACCTCAAGATTTGGACGGATTGATATGTTGTAGGTAAGTAAGCCGTAGGGCCATTCCTTTCAGCAGCAAAGAAGGTAACTATGGAACAACTAATAAACAGCTCAATCTGATGTATACCCAACTCTCCTCTGATTGATCAATCAATTCTTCGTAAACAGCGTCCGCCAATTCTGCGGGACTCTCCAACCATGCGAATTAGCGACCCGAATATACGCACTCACCGCCTCTTCAACAGTATACCCATAATTCCCAATCAGTCTCGCAGGTACCGGCTCCACATCACTCAACGCCTGATGCACCACGAGCAACACCTGTTCGAGGGTATACTCCTTTTTCCATCCCTTCATAGTCAACAATTCAACACAAATGCTCCCCCCAGCAGTGACATGGCCGCCTCCGCCGTTCATCCACTGCATAAAACGTGGTTTGATGATCCGTACAAAGGGCGGCGAGTTGGGATGTTGGGGCCCGAACTTGACTTCCAGCTCCACGGAATTGATGCCGTAGGAACGCATATCGGCACTGAGCGGGATATCTGGGTCGAAGCAGGACAGGGTGAAGTACCATGTGTAGAGATCGTCTAGGCGGGAGAGGTCGAGTGTCCAGTAGCGTTCTTGGCCCAAGGTTGTGGCGAGTTGTGTTTTGATGATTTGTTTGAGCTGTTTTTGGAGGGCTTTTGTTGCGGACTGTGTTGCGTAGGAAGGCAGCGATTGGGCTTCAGGGACGAAGACCTCGGGTTCGGGTTCTGGCGCTGGCGCTGTTACAGGGGCAGGCGTTGTTGCGACGGGTGTCGTTTCCGGCGTCGGTAGTTGGAGCGATTCGATGCTTTTATGTTTCGCGGTTCGTT
>Ga0302325_10004828_pt1 | contig 31043 bp, 29 predicted proteins | sample Palsa_T0_2_FD_201948 | JGI IMG/M metagenome (GOLD analysis project Ga0302325, IMG submission 201948) | Peat permafrost microbial communities from Stordalen Mire near Abisko, Sweden - Palsa_T0_2 | ecosystem: Environmental > Terrestrial > Soil > Palsa > Peat permafrost | place: Sweden: Abisko... | reverse complement strand
CGCTGGCCCAATGTGCCCAAGGTCGATCTCATCACCACCGACGGCTTTCTCTTTCCCAACGCGGTGCTCGAGCGCGAAAACCTGATGGAGCGCAAGGGGTTCCCGGAAAGCTACGATCTGCCTGCGCTGCTGCGGTTTCTCTCCGACATCAAGGCCGGGCGGCGGCCGGTCCGGGCGCCGGTCTATTCCCATCTCGTCTATGACGTGATGCCCAATCACTGGGTCGAGATCGACCGCCCGGAGATTCTGATCGTCGAAGGACTGAACGTGCTGCAGACCGGACGCCTGCCCCGGGATGGCAAGGAGATCCCGTTCGTATCGGACTTCTTCGATTTCTCGGTCTATCTCGACGCCGACGAGGACGTGCTCAAACAGTGGTATGTCCAGCGCTTCCTGGCGCTGCGCGAGACCGCGTTCCGCGACCCCAAGTCCTATTTCCACCGCTATTCGCAACTCACCGACGAAGAAGCGGTCAAGACCGCGACCGCGATCTGGACCCGGATCAATCTGGTCAATCTGCACGAGAACATCCTGCCGACCCGCCAGCGCGGCGATCTCATTCTCAAGAAGGCGGCAAGCCACACCGTCCAGGAAGTGGCGTTGCGCAAGCTGTGAGCGCGCGCCACCCTCGGGGCTGCAGTTCCGTCATCCAGAGGCGTACCGGAACGCCGTTCCTGGTGGTGACCGCGATTTCGGCGATTTCGGCGAGCCGCTCGACCCGGCCGCTGGTCCGCACCACATAGCCTTCTCCGTTGTGCTCGATGTAATTGGCGCCGCAGCTCGCATTTTTGGCTTCGACGGCGGCGGCGGCCTGGCCGAACGAAATCCCGTACCCGATCAGCCGCGCGGGGTCCGGCTCCACCCGGTATTGCTCGGCGTAGCCCCCGCCGGGCAGTGCTCGGCGCGCCGCGTCAGGCGGCGTGGCGTTCGGCTCCGGGCCCGAAATGATCCACGTAGCGCGAATTGATTCCCGCCACCGGCAGGACGATCAGCACATCGGTGGTGCCGAACTGGTAGTCGACGACCGCGCCGTCGCCGATGAAGGCGCCGAGCCGCAGATAGCCCTTGATCAGGGGCGGCAGGTTCTGCAGGGCGGCCTTCGCGTCGACCGCCGATTTCGGCATCCGGTCGAGTTCGACATAGCGGCGCGGCAACGCCGCGGCGCGCCAGGCTTCCGGCGCGCGCGCATAATGGTGGAGGAACGACAGCGGCAGGGCCAGCCGGTCGGGATCGGTGCCCTCCAGGCTCGCGCATCCGATCATCACGTCGATGCGATGCGCCAGCACGTACGTCCAGATGCCGTGCCACAACAGTTCGACGGTGCGTTTGTTGCGGTAGGGGGCCAGCACGCAGGAGCGGCCGAGCTCGAGAAAGCGGCGCTCGCTGTGACGGGTGAGCAGCGTAGCGATATCGAACTCGCAGGCCGTGTAGAAGCCGGACCGGCGCTCGGCGACCTCCTGGCGCAGCAGCCGATAGGTACCGACGATCGGGGGCGATTTGCGCAGCCGTGGGGCGGCGTGGTCGACCACCAGAAGGTGATCGCACGCCGCGTCGAACGGATCGACGTCGCGCCGCGACAGGAACGACGCCGCATCGGGCACCGCCGACATCTCGCCATAGAACACGCGGTAACGCAGCTTCTGCGCGCGCCGGATCTCCTTGGCGTTGCGCGCCAGCCGCACCTCCAGCGCACCGAGCCGTCCCAGCGCCGGCGGCGTTTCCGGCGCCGCGCCGGCGATGCGAAAACCGCCATAGGCCTTGAGGACGGGAATGATCCCCGGAATCCCGGCGAGGCGGAGCGGCGCGCTCAACCGGCTCGCCGGCCAGCTCGGGCCCTTGGCGCGGGACAGCATGGCGGTCGCCCCCGTTACGTTCAGCTTGCGAACAAGCCGACCGAAATCGCGATACCATTCGCGCGAATCAGTTACTCATCTTGCCGTCAATAATCATCGCGCGGGCACAGATTTGTGACAATTCCGGCGGCCACCGGCAAGGTGTCCGGGACTTCCATCACGCCGCGTGTGCGGAAGCGATGTGCGCCAGTGCCGCCGCGAACCGCTCGCGGTCGAGCGGCTTCACCACGAAGCCGTCCATGCCGGCGGCCAGGCATGCCTCCCGGATTTCAGTGCCGGCGTCGGCGGTGAGCGCGATGATCGGGGTTCGCTTGCCGTTCGCCTCGGCGGCGCGCATGCGGCGGGCCGCCTCGATCCCGTCCATGCCGGGCATATGCAGGTCGACCAGCACGAGATCGAACGGCGCGCCCTCGGCCTGCGCCGCGACGAAGGCGGTGACGGCGTCGCCGCCGGTCGCGGCCATCACCGGGCGGTGCCCGAGCCGGCTCACCAGATGGCGCGCCAGCAGCGCATTGATGTCGTTGTCCTCCGCCACCAGGATGGCGAGGCCGCCGGCATGGGCAGGACCGGGAACGATCGGCGGCGCAACCGACGCTGCAGGCCCCGGACCGGCCGCGCCGATTTGTGCTGCCAGCGAGCCGGCGCGCACCGGCTTGACCAGATAGGCGAAGCCGGCATGCCCGTGGGCGGGAAGTTCGTCGCGGTCGCGCGGTGCGACCAGCACGAGCGCGCGGGTCTCCGCCTGCCGGATCAGCGCGCCGATCCGGTCCACGGCGCCGCGGCCGACCGCGCCGTCGACGATCACGGCGTCCCACCGGCCGTCGCGCAACAGGTCCTCGGCGGCCGAGGCGCCGACGGCAATCTCGGCGGTGGCGCCCCAGGCATGGAGCTGCCGCGCCAGCAGCGGACCCTCGATCGGACCCGGCGCTACGATCAGCACGGCGGCTCCGGCGAGGTTTCCCGCGCTATCGGCAGCCGGGGGCTCGGCCCGCGGCAACGCGATCGTGCAGACGAAGGTCGCCCCTCGGCCGGGCGTGCTGTCGAGGCCGATCTCGCCGCCCATCGCCGCGATCAGGCGTTTCGATATCGCAAGCCCCAGTCCGGTGCCGCCGAACCGGCGGCCGGCCCCGCCTTCGCCCTGCTCGAACTCCTCGAAGATGCGTGCCTGAATTTCCGGGGCGATGCCGATGCCGGTGTCGCGGATGCGCAGCGTCAGGGCGCCGTCGGGCGCCGGCTCGACCTCGATCGAGACGCCGCCGGCCTCGGTGAACTTGATCGCGTTGCCGATGAGGTTGAGCAGGACCTGGCGCAGGCGGGTGGCGTCGCCGATGAAGCGCCCCGCCGCGGCGTCGTCGACGAAGGCGGCGATCTCGATGCCTTTGGCGTGGGCCCGTGGGGCCAAGAGCTCGACCACATCCTCGACCAGCGGGCGTAGAGCGAACGGCCTGAGGTCGAGATCGAGCCGGTCCGCTTCGATCTTGGAAAAATCGAGGATGTCATCGATCAGACGCGCCAGCGCGTCGCCCGAGGATTTCACCGCGGTGGCATAGGTCGATTGCTCCGGCGTGAGCGCCGTATCGAGCAACAGGTCGGTCATGCCGAGAATGCCGTTGAGAGGCGTGCGGATCTCGTGGGAGACCATGGCGAGAAACCGGCTCTTGGCGCGGTTGGCGGCATCGGCTTCCCGCCATTCCCATTCCTGGTCGGCAAAGGCTTCCACGCGTTCTTCGAGCATGTCGATGCGGCGGCGGCGGGCTCGGTCGACCCGGTAGAAGGCGAGGCTCACACTGGCTGCAGCGAGCGCCAGTGCACCGAGGCTGAAGTAAAGTACCGCGCTGCCATCCATCGCCGCATTCCGCCGCCGGCCGCCCGTGAGGCGTGGCCGTCATGGCGAATGTGGGCGCGGTGTGCTTGCCAATTCCTGCACCCGCGGCACCCGGCCGCGCGTCTTGTGGCGCGACGGTTGACGCGGGGTTAATGGGCGCACGGCAGGTAACGAAAAGGCCCCGCAGCGCTGCGGGGCCCGAGAACAAATCAGCCCTCGAAGGCGGCATCACGCACGATGGCCACGAACCCGCTTGTGGGCCGCAACAGCGCTGGCCGTCGCCGGGCAGGCCGCCCAGGTGCCCCAGGTGCCCAAATCGGAACCCTTTTGCGCCTGCCAGCACCGGCCGTTCTGCTTGATCGGGCCGCCATCGACCCTTTCGGCCGACGCCGGGGCTGCAAATAAAGCTGCGATTGCGATGGCTGCTGCTGCAATGGTGAATTGACGCATAGTTGCCTCTCCTTGGTCGTTCTTACGGGTGTTATCGATATAAACCACCGATAAAAAAGTTATGTCAATTTTATTTGCTGCGCAAGTGAATTTGAATCGGATTCCGCCGTCGGTCGTGTTTTTTTCGCGCGCGGGACACACAACAGAGAAAGATGAACGACTGTTCAGAAATATCCGGCGCAGTCGTGGGGCATTGGCCAGGGTTGACCGCCGCAGGCTAGCTGCACTCGGCGAGCCGATGGTCCTGAGCGCCATAAACATCAATTAACATGCGTCGGGCCTGCCGCATTAAATCACATAGACAGCGCGTCTTCGAAAAGCCGCCGATCGCGCCCGACGGCGCACGCGGCTGCGGGCAAGAAAAAAGCCCCGCAGGGACTGCGAGGCCCGAGAAGAGTTCTCCGGAGGCGATGCCTAGGAATGATGGAGGACCCGGCGATGAACTGCCGCCGATGTGCTGGCGGACGCCGGGCATGCGCCCCACGTGCCCCAGGTGCCGCCATCCATACCCTTTGACCCAATCCAGCACTGGCCGCCCTTCTTGATCGGGCCACCCTGGACGTGATCGGCCGAGGCCGGAGCCGCTGCAAAAAGAGCTGCGATTGCGACGGTTGCTGCTGCAAAAGTAAACTGACGCATGGTTGCCTCTCCTTGGTCGTTCTCGGTGCCTTATCGATTGATCGATATAATTCACCGATAAAAAAACTATGACGTTTTTATTTTGCGTGCAAGTGAAATGAATCCCGCGCGCGTCTTCCAGCGGTCGGGTCGACACGACGATCAACTGCTTAGAAAATCGAAGGCTCGATTCTGGGGTCGCGGAGCGTTCGGGCGCGGGGACTGCGCACTGCCGGGCATGCCGATGGCGGGGTGGGATTCGGATGCCCGCAAGGCCGCTCCGCGCATTAAATCGACATAAACATCGGTCTTTCGTGCCAGTCTCGGCAGGTGGATGAGCGTCCTTTCCAGTTCGGTTCCGGCGCGAGAAAAACCTGCGCCGGGTGTGCCGGATTTCGCCGAGAGGACACGATCCATGGAGCGATCGACGAAAGACGTATCCCCATCACGTCCACGCACCGCGATCACAAATATAAATAACATACACTAAATGTGTAATTTTTATCATTTATAAGCGCGGTAGACGCTCGTGAATGGCCAACGACGCCGCGCGCTTGGTTTCATCGACTCAAAAAATATTTACGCGGTCAATATGCGTTTCCGGCGCCCCGGCGGTGAATCTTCGCCGGCAGCGCGCCGCAAACGGGCGCCACGGCGAAACGCACGCCACCGGAGCTTCGCCGTCGAGGCCCGTCCAGAGTGTCCGGAATTCCGGTGCTTACGCCGCGCGGCGGATCTCGTCGGCCAGCGCGCGGTAGGCCAATGCCTCGGCGAAGTGGACGCGGCGCACCAGCTCCTCGCCGTCGAGGTCGGCGAGCGTGCGCGCCACCCGCAACACCCGGTGATAGCCGCGGGCGGACAGCCGCATCGCCTCGGCGGCGTCGCGCAGCAGCGCGAGCCCGCCGCTGTCCGGCTTGGCGACGGCTTCAAGCACTGTGCCGTTGGCCTCCGCATTGGTGCGCACGCCGAGCCCGAGCGCGCCGTAGCGCGCGGCCTGGGTCGCGCGCGCACGGGCGACGCGGGCCGCGACCTCGCGGCTGCCTTCGGCCGGCGGCGGCAGGATGAGGTCGGCGGCGGTCACCGCGCCGACCTCGATGTGCAAGTCGATGCGGTCGAGCAGGGGACCCGAGAGCCGCGCCTGATAGTCCGCCGCGCAGCGCCCGACCGGGCCGCGCTTGCAGGCATAGCCGGGCTCGCCGGCGCGCCCGCACCGGCACGGATTCATGGCGGCGACCAGCATGAAACGCGCGGGATAGGTGACGCGGTGGTTGGCGCGGGAGATCGCGACCTCGCCGGTTTCGAGCGGCTGGCGCAGCGAATCGAGGACGCGGCCGTCGAACTCCGGCAGCTCGTCGAGGAACAGGACGCCGTTGTGGGACAGCGAAATCTCGCCGGGCTTGGCGCGCAGCCCGCCGCCTACCAGCGCCGCCATGCTGGCGGAATGATGGGGGGCGCGGAACGGCCGCTTGTTGGTGAGCGCGCCGCCGTCGATCGCGCCGGCGACCGAGGCGATCATGGAGACTTCCAGGAGCTCGGCCGGCGACAGCGGCGGCAGGATCGACGGCAGTCGCGCCGCCAGCATCGACTTGCCGGCGCCGGGCGGCCCGATCATCAGGAGATTGTGGCCGCCGGCCGCGGCGACCTCGAGCGCGCGCTTGGCGCTCTCCTGGCCCTTGATGTCGATCAGGTCGAGCAGCGAGCCTTCGGCCTCCCGCACCTTGGGCTGCGGCCGCGACAGCACCTGGGTGCCCTTGAAATGGTTGGCGAGCTGGATCAGCGAGCCGGCAGCGATGATCTCCATCTCCGGGCTCGCCCACGCCGCTTCCGGTCCGCAGATGGAAGGGCAGATCAGGCCCTCGCCGCGGGAATTGGCGCCGATCGCCGCCGGCAGCACGCCTGCCACCGCCGCGATCGAGCCGTCGAGGCCGAGCTCGCCCAGCACGGTATAGCCGCCCAGTGCATCATGGGGGATCGCCCCGATCGCCGCCATCAGCCCGAGCGCGATCGGCAGGTCGTAATGGCTACCTTCCTTGGGAAGGTCCGCCGGGGCGAGGTTGACCGTGATCCGCCGCGCCGGCAGCGCGAGGCCGGAGGCGACCAGCGCGGCGCGAACCCGCTCGCGGGCCTCCGATACCGCCTTGTCCGGCAATCCCACCACATTGAAGGCGGGAATGCCGGGCGCGACCTGGACCTGGACATCGACCGCGCGGGCCTCGATGCCCTCGAACGCGACCGTGGATACACGCTGGACCATGAGGTTCCCCCAGACGTCTGCCATCCTAGCTCAAGGCGCGCGACAAACGCAAGAACATTTGCAGAACAACGGTCGGGCAGCCTGCGGAATGACGACCCCGAAATGAACGCCAGCGGGTCTGCGCGTGATAGGCTCATCCATCATGTCCGGAGAACTGCCATGACCGACACCAACGCCAAGGCCGTGGGCATGGGCGTCGCCGGCGGCGCCATCGCCGCTTGCCTGCTCGACCTGCTTGTCGCCAAGGGCGTGATCGACGCCGACGAAGGCCGGCGTGTGCTGGAAGATGCGCTCACCCGCGCCGCCATGCATACGGGGACGTGGGAGGGCCACGAAGCCTGCATGCTCATCGGCGGTATGCTGGAGACCAAATTTCCCGCAGCCGGATGAGGGCGGGGGATACGCGCCGCGAGCAATTATCGTCATCTCGGACGGACCGCCGGCCGAGGCGGCCTGCTTCCGACTCAGTCCGATCGTGGAATAATGTCAGCCAGAAATGCTTCGCTCGTCCACCACAGGTGGACGGTGCCGCAATGCGGGCAACGGGTGCGGGTGAGAACCTGCGGCAAGCTCTCGAATGCAACGCTGTCGGCCTCAATGCCAGCGGCGAAATTCTTTCCCGTTTTGGGACACTTGATGAGCAAAATGCCCATTTTTTCTCCCGTTCTATAGGCGGGAGCGCTACCGAACTCTCAGCCACCGACGGCCCGAGGACAGGACTTTGGCCGATGATGAACGATAGATGTGCACCAATCGAACAAATAGCGAATTATTTTTATTTTTGAATTTTATTGCAGCAACTTAGGGCCACGAGGTCGAATCCGGCCAGCCCCGCGCCCGTCAGAACATTTGCAGAACAAAACGACTCACGGTAACCTTTCGTCAACCGTTCCCGAAAGGCTTCGCCATGATCGACTTCAAGACCGTCGAACTCGAATTGCGCAATGCCCGCCAAGCCCGGATCGCTGCCGAAGTGGCCTGCTGCGAGGTCGAGGAACTGGCGCAGGCCATCCGGCAGTCGCGCATCATATGGATGCAACAGGTGACCGCGCGCCGTCCCGGCGACGATCCGCGCCGCCTGCATTGACGAGGCCCGCCACGGTGTCACGCATGATCTGGTCCGAAAAGCCTGAGGCTTTTCGCGATCACGCCTTCGCAGGCGCGACCTGTGTCGCGATACTGTCCCAGATGATCGCCGCGATGTCGGGGCCGCCGAGGTGTTTGATGATCCTGATGCCGGTGGGCGATGTCACGTTGATCTCCGTGAGGTAGCCGTCGATCACGTCGATGCCGGTGAACAGGAGGCCGCGCGCCCGCAGCGCGGGGCCGAGCCGGGCGCAGATTTCGCGTTCGCGGGCGGTCAGGTCGGTCGCCGCCGCGACGCCGCCGCGCACCATGTTGGAACGCAGGTCGTCTTCCTGCGGTACCCGGTTCACGGCGCCGGCGAATGCGCCGTCGACCAGGATGATCCGCTTGTCCCCCTTGGCCACCTCCGGCAGATATTTCTGCACCACCCAGGGCTCCCGGAACGTCGCCGCGAACAGGTCGTAGAGCGAGCCGAAATTCACGTCATGGGGCGACAGCGCGAACACCGCCGCGCCGCCATGGCCGAACAGCGGCTTCATCACGATGTGCCCGTGAGCGGCGCGGAACGCCTTGATCTCCTCGAGGTCGCGGGTGACGAGCGTCGGCGGCATCAGGTCGGGAAATTCGGTGACGAACAGCTTCTCCGGCGCGTTGCGCACCTCGGCCGGATTGTTGACGACGAGTGTCTTGGGGTGCAGCCGCTGCAGCAGATGGGTCGCGGAAATGTAGCTGAGGTCGAACGGCGGGTCCTGGCGCATCAGGATCACGTCGAACGCCGCGAGCGCCCTGCGTTTTTCCTCGCCCAGGCTGAAATGGCCGCCTTCGACGTCGCGCACCGTGAGCGGCGCCACCGTCGCGAACACCTCGCCGTCGCGCAGCGCCATGCGGTCCGGCGTGTAATAGGAAAGATGATGCCCGCGCGCCTGCGCCTCCAGCAGCAGCGCGAAGGTCGAATCGCCGCGGATGTTGATCCGCGCGATCGGGTCCATCTGCACGGCGACATCGAGCTTGCGGCGGGCGGTCATGCGGCGTTCGATCCGGGAGCGGGTGAAGAGGCGCGCCGGTGGAGTAGCCCGGGCGGGGCCGTTCGTAAACCCTGGCCGAAGTCCCGGCGCGAGCGAGGGTCACATCGAGGCATCGAAGGCGCCGGGCAGGTGCACCGGCAGGCGGCGGGGGGCGACCAGCACGACGTCGAAGCGCATGTCGCCGGCCCCATCCTCCGGATGGCCGGCGAGCCAGAATTCGGCGGCGGCGATGATGCGGTTCTGCTGGCGCTTGCCGATCGCCTCGGCGGCATCGGCGAGCCTCTCACGCGCCTTGACCTCGACGAACACCAGCACGCCGCGCCGCCGCGCCACGATGTCGATCTCGCCCACGGGGGTGCGGAACCGGCGGAACAGGATGCGGTAGCCCTTGGCGATGAGATAGGCCGCGGCGCGGCTCTCCGCGGAGAGGCCGAAGCGGAACGCGATGCGCCGCTCGGGATCGGCCGGCGGCCGCGGCTTGGCAATCCGCTCACCTTTCGCCATCGGCCTCGCTCCGGGTGAGCGACAGCGCGCGCTGATAGACGAGCCGCCGCTTGTGGCCGGTGGCCGCAGCTACCGCCTCGACGGCGTTCTTGAGCGACTCGGTCGAGAGCGCCCGGCGCAGCAGGGCGTCGAGGTCTTCGGCTTCGACGGGGGCCGCGACGGCGGGCGGCCCCACCACCACGACGAACTCGCCGCGGGTCTCGGCGCCCTCGTCATAGGCGCGGGCGAGGCCTGTGAGATCGGCGCGGCGGATTTCCTCGTGCAGCTTGGTGAGTTCGCGGCACACCGCGGCCTCGCGGTCGCCCAACAGGGCGGCGAGGTCATGGAGCATGGCGGCGATGCGCGGACCGGTCTCGAAGAACACCAGCGTCGCCGGCACGTCGGCGAGCTCGGCGAGCCGCGCCTGCCGCGCCTGCTCCCGCGGCGGCAGGAAGCCTTCGAAGAAGAACCGGTCGGTCGGCAGGCCGGCGCTCGCCACCGCCGCCATCACCGCGGAAGCGCCCGGCACCGCGGTGACCTTGTGGCCCGCCGCCTGGGCCTCCCGCACCAGCTTGAAGCCGGGATCGGAGATCAGCGGCGTGCCGGCGTCGGAGACGAGCGCCACCGCGTCGCCGGCTTCGAGCCGCGCCAGCAGCTTGGGCCGTGCCACGACGGCATTGTGGTCGTGATAGGCGACGAGCGGCGTCGTCAGGCCGTAGCGGTCGAACAGCCGGTGGGTGACGCGGGTGTCCTCGCAGGCCACCACATCGACGCCGGCCAGGATTTCGAGCGCCCGCAGCGTCACGTCCCCCAGATTGCCGATCGGGGTCGCCACGAGATACAATCCCGGCTCTGGCCTTGCTGCCTCGACGTCGTGCGCGAATACGCGGTAGTGCCGCGTCGGGCCCGCCGTCTTGGTCGCCGCATTGGAGTGATCAGGGGTGGCCATGGGGTTCAATTCGTATTTGCCACGGGCGGAGGAGCGTGCTTTTGGTTGGCCGATTTGCCGACAATATGCCTGAATGCCACACTGAGGTAATTGCGTTTTGCCAAATACGGCGCCACGGCGCCATCACGGAGACCGGTTGATGCCCTGCCAGAGCCATGCGGCCCGCCGCGCCTGCGCCCCCTGGGGGCGGGCGGCAGCGTTGGCGCTGGCGGCCTTGCTCGCCGGCTGCGGCGGCGGCGCCTCCAACATGTTCGGCAGCGGTTCGCCGGCCGTGGATGCACCGGCCGCGGCGCCTGCCTCGGTGGCCAAGCCGCTCGGCACCGGCGCGGTCAAAGTCGCCCTGATCCTGCCTCTGTCCGCCGGCGGCAATGCCGGGATCGCCGGCCAGTCGATGCGCAATGCCGCGGAAATGGCGCTCGCCGAGTTCAGCGGGGCCAACATCCAATTGGTGACCAAGGACGACAGCGGCACCGCGCCGGGCGCCCAGCAGGCGACGACCCAGGCGATCGACGAAGGCGCCGAGATCGTGATCGGGCCATTGTTCGCCCACTCCGTCTCCAGCGCCAAGCAGGTCGCCCGCTCGCGGGGCGTGCCGATGATCGCGTTTTCGACCGACAGCAATGTCGCTTCGTCGGGCGCCTACCTGCTGAGCTTCCTGCCCGAAAGCGACGTCGACCGGATCGTCACCTACGCCGTTTCCCAGGGCAAGAAGTCCTTCGTCGCGCTGATTCCCTCCAACGCCTATGGCGGCGTGGTCGAGGGCGAGTTCAAGCAGGTGGTGGCGAAGCGGGGCGGACGCATCGTCACCGTCGAGCATTACAGCGAGGATCGCAGCAAGCTCGGCGAACTGGTGAAACAGGTCGCCCAGGCGGCTGGCCGCGCCGATGCCCTGTTCATCCCCGACAGCGGCGATGGGGTCGCCGATATCCTCCAGGCGCTCGCGAACGGCGGCGTCAATCTGCGCCAGTTCACGGTGCTCGGCACCGGGCTGTGGGGGGACGATCAGCGCATTTTCGCGAACACGCTGCTCGACGGTGCCTGGTTCGCCGCGCCGGAGTCGACCGGGTATCGCGGCTTCGCCGACCGTTATCGCGCCCGCTACCACCAGGATCCGGTGCGCCAGGCGACGCTCGCCTATGACGCGGTGGCGCTGGTGGCTGCGCTCGTCAAGACCCAGGGGCAGCAGCGCTTCGCCGCCGACGTGCTCACCAATCCGTCCGGCTTCACCGGGATCGACGGGGTGTTCCGCTTCCGCAATGACGGCTCCAACCAGCGCGGCCTCGCGGTGATGAAGGTCACGACGGCCGGCCCCCAGGTGGTCGCGCCGGCGCCACGTTCGTTCAACGGCTCGGCAATATAGTAACCCGTGCCGAACGCGAAGCCGGTGCCATGAAGACCATCCTGATTCCGACCGAAGACCATGCCACGATGTCCGCGGTGCTGGAGACCGCGCGGCTCGTCGCGCAGCGCTTCGGCAGCTACATGGAGGGCTTTGCGGTGCATCCGGCGGCTTCCGGATTCGTCGCGGTCGATCCGGTGAGCAGCCTGACCATCGCGAGCACGCAGGCGGGCGACGAAGAGATCGAACGCCACGCCCAGGTCCTGTTCGAGTCCTTCATGCGCGACCATGCGGTGCCGCACGCTCAGCCGGGAGCGGCCGTCTATTCCCATGGTTGGATTCGCGCCGGCGCCTATGACGACGCCTTCATCGGCAGCTACGGGCGATTGTTCGACCTGATCGTGCTGGGACGCCCCGGCCCCGCGCCGCAGGATCCGCGCATGCCACCGCTGGAAGCCGCGCTGTTCGAGAGCGGCCGCCCGGTGCTGATCGCACCGGCGGTGGCGCCGCAGGTCATCGGTGCGAACGTGCTGGTCGCCTGGAACGGCAGCACCGAGCAGACCCGCACCATCGCGTCCGCCATGCCGCTGCTGCGCGAGGCCGGCAAAGTCACCGTGCTTTCGGTGGAAGGCGGCATGACCCCCGGACCGACCGGGGAAGAGGTGGCGCAATATCTGCGCATGAATAGCATCCCGGCCGCTGCCGTCACGGTGGCGCCCGGCAAGCGGACCACCGGGGAAGCCATTCTCGACCACGCGAGAACGCATGGCTGCGATCTCCTGGTGAAGGGCGCCTATACCCAGAGCCGTCTGCGCCAAATGGTATTCGGAGGGGCGACGCGGCACATCCTGGCGAGTGCGACGTTGCCGGTATTGATGGCACACTGACCGCCCGCGAAAGGACATGTGGTTCCGCATGAGCCTCGACCAGAACCCAAAAGGGCAAAGTTCTTCCGGGCAAAGCCCTTCTGGCGAAGGCGTGTCAAGCTCGCCTGGCCCAATCTCGCCCGCCCCGCCGCCGCACCCGGCCTTTTTCACCGTGTTCCCGTCCATCATGCTGCCGATGTTCCTGGCCGTGCTGGACCAGACGATCGTCGCCACCGCGCTGCCGTCCATCGCCGCCGCGACCGGCGAGGTGGAGCGGGCCTCCTGGGTCGTCGTGTCCTACCTGATCGCCTCGACCATCGCGGCGCCGATCTATGGCCGGCTCGGCGATGCGTTCGGGCGCCGCCGGCTGATGTTCGTCGCACTCGCCGTGTTCATCCTGGCATCGCTGCTGTGCGCGGCATCCACCTCGATCATACTGCTGACGCTCGCCCGCCTGCTCCAGGGCCTCGGCGGCGGCGGGCTGATGACGCTGTCCCAGGCGCTGGTCGGCGAGGCGTTCCCGCCCCGCGAGCGGGCGCGCTATCAGGGCTATCTCGCCGCGGTGGCGGTGTGCGCGAACACCTTCGGGCCGGTGGCCGGCGGCTATCTCACCGAGCATTTCGGCTGGCAATCGGTGTTTCTCATCAACATTCCGGTCGGGCTGCTGGCGGTCTGGCTGACGCGCAAGCTCGAGAATCGGGTGCCGGACAAGTCGGGCTGGGTGCCGGACCCCAAGGGGCTCCTGTTCTTCACGGTGTTCGTGACGACTTCGCTGCTGTCGCTGGAGCAGGCCCAGCACATGGAACTCGCCGCCATGCCCGCGGCGGGCGGCCTGCTGCTCATCGGCATCATCGCCGCGGCGCTGCTGGTGCGCCAGGAATCCCGCGCGCCGTCGCCGCTGATCCCGCTCGCGCTGCTGCGCCGGCCGACGATCTGGCGCAGCGACGCGCTCGCCGCCTGTCACGGTGCGGCGCTGGTATCGTTGATCACCTTTTTGCCGATCTATCTCCAGGTAGTGCGGGGCAATTCGCCGGCGCAGACCGGCTTGCTTCTTGTGCCGCTCACCATCGGCATCGGCACCGGCTCGCTGGTGACCGGGCGCCTCGTCAGCAAGACCGGCCGGACCACCATATTTCCGGCCTTCGGACTCCTCCTCGTCACTGCCAATCTCGTGGTCCTGGCGCTGTGGACGAGCCAGATCGGCACCACCGGTCTCGCCTGGCTGCTGCTGTGGAACGGGCTGTTCATGGGAACGGTGATGGGCGTGGTCCAGGTCACCGTGCAAAGCGAGTCCGGGCCGATCCAGCTCGGCGAAGCCGCCGCCTCGGTGCAGTTCTCGCGCTCGATCGGCGCCGCATTCGGAACCGCCCTCGTCACCGCGGTCTTGTTCGCCGTGCTGGCGACGAGAAATCCGGAAGCCGCGCGCGCATTCACCAGCATGGTGGAGCACGGCGGACGGGTCGCGTCGACGCTGGCGCCGGCCCAACTCGCCGTGGTCAAGGACGATATCGCCGATGCGTTCCGCGCCGCGTTCCTGTCGATCGCGGGATTCACCACGATCGGCATGCTTCTCGCCATGTCGATCCCGCTGCGGCGGATTTAATTCGCGCACCTCGCGCTACGCCGCGAGATCGGCGACGATCGCATCGAGCAGCGGAAACCCCGCCGCGGTCACCCGCAGCCGGCCCTGCGGCGTGGTCTCTATGAGGCCGTGCATGGCGAGGTCGGCGATCTGCTTGTGGGCGAGCGGCGCGCCGGCCAGCGCCGCGAAGCGGTCGAGGTCGATGCCCTCGGCGAGCCGCAGTCCCATCAACAGGAATTCGTCCGTCGCTTCGACGCGGCTCAGGGCCTCGTCGGTGGCGATGCCGGTGCCGGTGGTCTCGACCCGCTCGAGCCAGGCCTCCGGCCGCTTTTCCGTCGCGGTGGCGCGGCGGCGGCCGTCGATATCGAGGCGGCCATGAGCGCCGGGACCGATCCCCGCATATTCGTGGTAGCGCCAATAGACGAGGTTGTGGCGGCACTCGGCGCCGGGGCGGGCGTGATTGGAGATCTCATAGGCCGGCAGGCCGCCGGCGGCGCAGACCTCGCGGGTCAGGTCGTAGAGCGTGCGCGCATGGTCGGCGTCGGGCACTGCGAGCTTGCCGGCGGCATGGAGCGCCGCGAACGGCGTGTCCGCCTCGATGGTGAGCTGATAGAGCGAGAGGTGCTCGGCCGCCTCGGCGATCGCGTGTTCGAGCTCGGCGCGCCAGGCCTGCGGCGTCTGGCCCGGCCGCGCATAGATGAGATCGAACGAATAGCGCTCGAACGCGGCGCGCGCGATGGCGACGGCATCGAGCGCCTCGCGGGCGGTGTGCATCCGCCCGAGCGCCTTGAGCGCGCCGTCGTCGAGCGCCTGCACGCCGAGCGACACCCGGTTGACGCCGGCGGCGCGGTAGCCGGCAAAGCGGGTCGCCTCGACGCTGGTCGGATTGGCTTCGAGCGTCACCTCCGCGGTTGGCGCGACATGCCAGTGCCGCGCGACGGCGTCGAGGATTGCGCCGACGGTCGCCGGCTGCATCAGCGACGGCGTGCCGCCGCCGAAGAAGATCGTCGACACCGTACGGCCCGGCGTCCGTGCGGCGGTGGCCGCGATCTCGGCGCTGAAGGCGCGCACGAACCGCGCCTCGTCGATGGCGGCGTGGCGGACATGGCTGTTGAAGTCGCAATAGGGGCACTTTGAAAGGCAGAACGGCCAGTGGATATAGACGCCGAACGCGGTATCCGCGGCATCGCGGCCGGCCGGGTTCGCGGCGTGCGCGCCGGCGTGGGCGGGCTCATGGATTGCCAAGGAGCGCCTCCGCAAGCTTGCGAAAGGCGCGGGCGCGGTGGGACAGGCCGCGGCTGCCGGGCGGCAGGCCGTGCTTTTCCTCGCTCGTCATCTCGCCGAAGGTGCGGTCGTAACCGGCGGGCAAGAACATCGGATCATAGCCGAAGCCCTTGTCGCCGCGCGGCGGCCACACCAGGACGCCGTCGATGCGGCCTTCGAACTCCTCGGCATGGCCGTCGGGCCACGCGACGCACAGCGCCGAGATGAAATGGGCGGTGCGGTCCGGCGGCGCCGTCGCGCCGATGCCCCGAAGCTTGGTGTCGATCTCGCCCATGGCGCGGGCGAAGTTCTTGTCGGCGCCGGCCCAGCGCGCCGAATGGATGCCGGGCGCGCCGCCGAGCGCATCGACCACGAGGCCGGAATCGTCGGCGAAGGCCGGCAGTTGGGCGGCCTTCGCCGCCGCGGCGGCCTTGATATGGGCATTCTCGCCGAAGCTCGCGCCGGTTTCCTCGGGCTCGCCGAGGCCGAGTTCGCCGGCCGCGACCGCCTCGACCCCATAGGGCGCGAGGAGCTCGCGCATTTCGCGCAGCTTGCCCGGGTTATGGGTCGCGATCACGAGCCGTCCGGCGATGGGGCGATGACGTTGTGAAGGCATGTCGGTGCCTGTCCTACCCCGAAATGTGGCGTCGGCGGCGCGGTCCGCGCCGCGATCACGCAACGGCGGCACGCGCTCACATCACCGCCATCTTCTGCAGGTCGATCAGCTTGCCGACCCCCTTGCGCGCCAGCGCCAGCAACGTCAAGAGCTCCGTCTCGGTGAACGGCGTTTTCTCAGCCGTGCCCTGGATCTCGACGATGCCGCCGGTTCCCGTGAGCACGAAATTGGCGTCGGTGTCGGCTGAGGAATCCTCGGCATAATCGAGGTCCAGCACCGCGGTTCCGCTGTGGATGCCGCAGGAAATGGCGGCGACGTGGTCGCGCAGCGGCACGGTGCGGATGATTTCGCGGTTCTTCATCCAGGTGAGGCAGTCGTGCAGCGCCACCCAGGCACCGGTGATCGATGCGGTGCGGGTGCCGCCGTCGGCCTGGATCACGTCGCAATCGACGGTGATCTGGCGCTCGCCCAGCGCTTCGAGGTCGACCACCGCGCGCAGGCTGCGGCCGATCAGGCGCTGAATCTCGACGGTGCGGCCGCCCTGCTTGCCGGCGGCGGCCTCGCGCCGCGTGCGCTCGTGGGTGGCGCGCGGCAGCATGCCGTATTCGGCGGTGACCCAGCCGCGGGCCTGGCCCTTGAGCCACGGGGGCATACGGTCCTCCAGCGTCGCCGTCACCAATACATGGGTGTCGCCGAATTTCACGAAGCAGGAGCCTTCCGCGTATTTTACCACGCCGCGCTCGAGGGTGACGGCACGAAGCTCGTCGGGTTGGCGGCGGCTCGGTCGCATGGGCACATTCTCCCGGCGGCTGTTGGTAGGACGGCTGGCCGCTCAGGCAGCCTTTTAGGTTCGCCGGACCGGCTTCACAAGGCCCGCGTTTCCGCCGGCCTTGAAGTTGGTTCCCGGGATAGACAAATGCCAACCTCCAAGGCATTGATTCCAATGATGCGCTCCGTGTCCCAAGACGTTCCGATCGGCTCGAGCGAAATCAGCGTCGCCCAGCTCAACGACCGCTCGCGCGAAATCTTTCGCCAGATCGTCGAAAGCTATCTCGCTACCGGCGAACCGGTCGGCTCGCGCAACCTGTCGCGGATCATCCCGATGACGCTGTCGCCGGCTTCGGTGCGCAACGTCATGCAGGATCTCGAGCAGCTCGGGCTCATCTACGCCCCGCACACCTCGGCGGGCCGACTTCCGACCGAGCTGGGCTTGAGGTTTTTCGTCGACGCACTGATGCAGATCGGCGATCTCAGCGAGCCCGACCGGGTCGCCATCGAGGGCCAGGTCGCCGCCGCCGGGAAGACCGTGGAAAACGTGCTGACGGAGGCCTCCGTCCTGCTGTCGGGGCTGACGCGCGCCGCCGGCGTCGTGCTCACCGCCAAGTCGAATGTCCGCGTCAAGCACATCGAATTCGTGCGCCTGGAGCCGGAGCGCGCTTTGGTCATCCTGGTGGCCGAGGACGGCCAGGTCGAGAACCGCGTGCTCAACCTGCCGATCGGGCTGCCGGCCTCGGCGCTGACCGAGGCGTCGAACTTCCTCAACGCCCATGTCCGCGGCAAGACGCTGGCGGAGGCGAAGGCCGAGCTCGAAATGGCGCTCGAAGCCGGCCGCGCCGAGCTCGACCAATTGACCCAGAAGATCGTCGCCGCCGGCTTTGCCAGCTGGTCCGGCGGCGAGCGCGACGAGCGCAAGCTGATCGTGCGCGGCCACGCCAACCTGCTCGACGACCTCAAGGCGGTGGACGACCTGGAGCGCGTGCGCCGGCTGTTCGACGAGCTCGAAACCAAGCGCGGCGTCGCCGACCTCCTCGGCCGCGCCGAGCGCGCCGAAGGGGTGCGCATCTATATCGGCTCGGAAAACAAGCTGTTCTCGCTGTCGGGCTCCTCCACCATCATCTCGCCCTACCATGATTCGAGCGGCGGCATCGTCGGCGTCATCGGCGTGATCGGGCCGACGCGCCTCAACTACGCGCGCATCGTTCCCATGGTCGACTACACCGCCAAGGTCATCAGCAAGCTGCTGGCGCCGGGCTGACGACCAATTCCCTCTCCCGCCAATTCCCTCTCCCGCCTGCGGGGGGAGGGCGAGGGAGGGGGCGCTCTGACGTCCCGAACTTCCCGACGTTTTGGTGCGACCCCGGGGCTGTCGATGATGATCGATCACGAGATTGATCTTGTTGCGCAGCCGCTGGCGGGCCGCTTCCAGGAGTCCTTGTGTGTGGCGCCCCCTCCCGAACCCTCCCCCGCAAGCGGGAGAGGGAGCCGTGTCACGCCGCTTGCCCCAACCGACCCGCGCGCGGCATAAGACGACAACGAAACCCAAGGAGTTTTGCGATGAGCACGGCCGGGCACAAGGTGGCAAAGAGCGCCAAGGAGCACCGCACGTCGTTCCAGTGGGACGATCCGCTGCTGTTCGACGACCAGCTCACCGAGGACGAGCGGCTGATCCGCGACACCGCGCGGGGCTACGCCCAGGACAAGCTGATGCCGCGGGTGATCGAAGCCTACATGCAGGAGAACACCGACCGCGCCATTTTCGCCGAGATGGGCGCGCTCGGCCTGCTCGGGGTCACCACCCCGGAGGCCTATGGCGGCGCCGGGGCGGGCTATGTCTCCTATGGGCTGGTGGCGCGCGAGATCGAGCGGGTCGATTCCGGATTCCGCTCGATGATGAGCGTGCAGTCCTCGCTGGTGATGTACCCGATCTACGCCTATGGCGACGAGACCCAGCGCAGGAAATACCTGCCCAAACTCGCGACCGGGGAGTGGGTCGGCTGCTTCGGCCTCACCGAGCCCGACGCCGGCTCCGACCCCGCCGGCATGAAGACGCGCGCCGAGAAGGTCGCCGACGGCTACCGCCTGACCGGCAACAAGACCTGGATTTCCAACGCGCCGCTCGCCGACGTGTTCGTCATCTGGGCGAAGTCGGCCGCCCATGGCGACGAGATCCGCGGCTTCGTGCTCGAGAAGGGCATGAAGGGCCTCTCCGCGCCGAAGATCGGCGGCAAATTGTCATTGCGCGCCTCGATCACCGGCGAGGTCGTGATGGACGGCGTCGTGGTGCCGGAGGAGACCCTGCTGCCCAACGTGTCCGGCCTCAAGGGGCCATTCGGCTGCCTCACGAGGGCGCGGTTCGGCATCGCACTCGGCGTCATGGGCGCGGCGGAGGAATGCTGGCACCGGGCGCGGCAATACACCCTCGACCGCAAGCAGTTCGGCAGGCCGCTGGCGGCGACGCAGCTGGTGCAAAAGAAGCTCGCCGACATGCAGACCGAGATCGCGCTCGGCCTCCAGGCCGCGCTCCGCGTCGGCCGCCTGCTCGACGACGGCCGCGCGACGCCCGAGATGGTGTCGCTGGTCAAGCGCAACAATTGCGGCAAGGCGCTCGACATCGCGCGCACCGCCCGCGACATGCACGGCGGCAACGGCATCCAGATCGAGTACCACGTGATGCGGCACATGCAGAACCTGGAAACCGTGAACACCTATGAAGGCACCCACGACATCCACGCGCTGATCCTCGGCCGCGCGCAGACCGGATTGCAGGCGTTCGTGTAGGGGCTACGCGCTGTCGGCTTCGCTTGACCTCCCACTGGTCCCACGCATATGATATACATCAGCATCGTATATCATTGATGCTGTGTTTCAATGGGAGCGATCATGCATGTGTCGAAGTGGGGCAACAGCCTTGCCGTCCGCCTTCCTCAGGCGGTCGTCGAAGCGCTCAAGCTCAAGGAGGGTGACGAGATCGAGATCACGGTCGCCGGTGCGCGCCACTTCGAGGTTTCCCGCGACCGCCGGCGCGAGGAGGCGCTGAGGCGGTTGCGCGCACTGAGACGGCCCTTGCCGCCCGGATTCAAATTGGACCGGGAAGAGGCAAATGAACGCTAAGCCGTTCCTCGACACCAACGTCATCGTTTATGCGTTTAGTTCAAACGATCCTCGCAATGAAAGGGCGGCGGCCTTGCTGGAAGGCGGCGGTGTCATCAGCGTTCAGGTCCTGAATGAATTCGTGAATGTTTCGCGCCGGAAACAGGGACGCGGCTGGGACGAAGTCCATGACGCCCTCGGCGTCCTGAAAATTCTCCTCGATCCGCCTCATCCGTTGACCGTCGACCTCCACGAGGCGGCCATCGAAATCGCGCGCGCTCGCGGTTTTTCGATTTACGATAGCCTCATTGTGGCCGCGGCGTTGCGAGCGGGTTGCTCGATCCTCTATTCCGAAGACCTCCACCATGGGCAGACGATCGAGCGACTGAGGATTGAGAATCCGTTTATCAAATAGAGTCGGATCAGGGCCAGCGGGTGGCGCTTCGCTGATCAGGCCACTGGTTACCCCACCAGCCCGCTCATCGGCCTCACCCCCGCGCTGTCCGGGAAAATATCCGCCGCCAGCACGTCGTCCTCCAGGCGCAGATGGTCCTTGAGCAGGCCCTTGAGCACCGCGCGCAGGTCGGTGGTCGCCTTGAGGTCGCGCTTTTCGTGGAGATCGGCCTCCTTGACCCCCGGCCAATCGGCCACCACGCGGCCGCCCTTCAGCGCGCCGCCGGCGAGCAGGGCCACGGTGGCGGTGCCGTGGTCGGTTCCTTCGGTGCCGTTGACGTGGGCGGTGCGGCCGAACTCGGTGACGAGCACCACCACCGTCTCGCTCCACGCCGGACCCATGCCTTTCTCGATCGCGGCGAGCGCGCCGTCGAGGGCGCCGAGCAGGTCCGCCAGGCGTCCCTTGACCGCGCCCTCGTTGACGTGGGTGTCCCAGCCATCGAGGGCGAGCGCGCCGACGCGCGGCCCGTCGGCGCTGGCGAGGAATTTCGCCGCCCCGCCCGCTGCCGCGGCGAAGTAGCTGCGCACCTGCTGAATATTGCCGAGCTGCACCACCGGGCCCTGATCCTCCGGCTTGCGCTCGATGCCGCCGGCGCGCGCGATGGCGGCGAGGCCGATGCGGTCTTCCAGGATCTGCGCCAGGGTCGGATCGGTGTGGCGATAGAGGTCGAGCAGGCGCATGGCGGTCTCGTCGCTTACCGGCGTTCCCCGCGGCGGGACCCATGACAGCACCGGTGCCGGGCCGCGCACCACCAGCGGCGTAATCGGCCCGACCGCAAAGGTCCGCCGTCCCCGCGGATCGACGCGCCCGCCTGGTTCGATCGCCACCAGCGCGCGATTGAGCCAGCCGCTGTCGGCGCGCCCGACGCCGCCGAGGCCGCTTTCGAGCACGTCCTGGCCGTCGAAATGGGAACGTTCGCGATAAGGCGTCGCCGCCGCGTGAACGATCGTCGCCTGTCCCGCCTGGTAAAGGCGGTGCAGGTTCGGCATCGCCGGGTTGAGGGCGAAGAAGCCGTCCAGCGGCAGCGCCGGCGTATCGCCGTCGAGCCTCAGCGCCCTGTCGCCGCGCAGCTTGATCCAGCCGGGATCGCCGACCGGCGCCACCGCCGCAAGCCCGTCCAGGGCGCCGCGCAGCACGATGGTGAGGAAGCGCGGGTCGCGGCCTTCCGCGCGCGCGATCCGCGGCACATGGGCCCAGGCGAACAGCGCGCCGGAGGCGAGCAGCAATTCGCGGCGGGTCGCGGCATGGAGTTTGGCCGGCATGATCACCTCCACAGGAATTCGGATGCCATCAGCACCAAGGTCAGCGCCTGGGGTTTGCTTTCGGCGCGGGCCACGGCGCGGCGCGTCTCTTCGGAGGCGAGCGGCCCGAGCGCGGTATCCAGCATTGCCGCGGCGTCGAGCCGGTCGGCATTGCGCTGGGAGAAGTTGTTGGCGATGTCGAGCCGGTGAGACAGCCCGTCGAGCCAGGTGGCGTTGTCGTCGGGAAAGCCGCGCGGCGCCGGCGGCCGCCACAGCGGTTCGCCCAACCGGTTCATGCCCTGGTTCATGGCACGGATGTCACCGGTGAACCGCGCCGCCCGCAGATAGGCGACCATCCATTCACTCGGACGCTTGATCTTGACCCGCTCCTCCGACCACGATTCCGGCGCGGTGGCGAGCGCCTTGGAGACCTCATAGAGGTCGCCCTCGGTCTCGTTGAAGCGCTGCTCCAGACGCGCCACCAGCGCCGGCGGTGGATCGTCGGCGACGAAGTGGCGGGCGAGCTTGAAGGCGATGTGCCTTGCGGTCGCCGGATGGCGGGCGAGATCGGCCAGCACGGCGCGCCCCTGTTCGAAGCCGGTGTCGCGGTAGGACTTGCCCATCACCGTCTCGGGACCGGGCTCGTGCAGGCGGTGGTGGAACAGGAACTCGCCGCCGTGCTCAGGATTGGTGTCGGTCGGCAGGATGGTCCAGCCGGTGATCACCTTGGCGAAGCTGATGACGTCCTCCTGGGTATAGCCGGTGCGCACGCCGAGCGTATGCAGCTCGAGGATTTCGCGAGCGAGGTTCTCGTTGAGCCCCCTGGTGCGGTTGATGCCGGCAACCGAATTCGGCCCCATCGACAAGGTGTTGGTGAGATAGAGCAGCATCGCCGGATGGCCTTCGGCGGCTTGCAGCAGCTCGACGAAATGTCCGAGCACATGGGGGCGGATCGCCTCGCGCTCGTAGCCGCCGGCCATCACGGTGTCGTCGGCATTGACGCAGAAATGGTTCGACCAGAACCACACCAAGCGCTCGACGAAACCGATCTCGACGCCGATGGCGGCGTCGAGACGGGCCCGAGCCTCGGCAAAGAAGATCTGCTGCGGCACCGTCTCCGGAGGCGGGGTCGCGGCTTGCATGGTGGCCGGAGGCTTGTTACCGGGCGGCTTGCTGTCGGGCGTTTTGGCGGCATCCGGCTGCATATCAGCCTTCGCCTCCGTCATCCCGGCCATGCCGGCTTCCGCCGCCACGCGCTTGGCCTCCTCCTCGCGCAGGCGTGCGACCCGCGCCTTGGCATTGCGCGCGGCGAAGAACTCGAAGGTCGCGCGATTGGCCGCGCCGCTGGTCAAAAGGCCGGCCGCGGCGAGAATCTGGCCGGCATCGGGCCGGTCGAGGTCGGCGAGGACCGCGGCGCGCGGATCGGCGGCGATGGCGGCGATCGAGCCCGGGCGCGGCCCGAAGCCGAATCGATGAAGTGCCAGAGCCGCTCCCTTGGGATCGAGGGCCATGACCTTAGTCCCTGGTAAATGGGTATGGGGGGCCAAGCGGTGTCGGCCGCGAAGCCACCAACAGCCAGATTATACCTTCTTCGAGGTGACGCCGCAACGACGGGTTGCAGGCGATTTTGCGGCCTCAGTGCTCCGGATTGCGCTCGTCCCGCACCCGCACGGCCTTGCCCTGGGAGCGCGGCACCTCGCCCGGCGGCTTGACGATGACGTTGCAGGTCACCCCGACCAGGGATTTGAGACGGCGCTGCACCTCGCCGGACTTCGCGGCGCAGGAGCCGGCGTCGCCCGGGGTGCCGGGCGTGCGCTCCACCTCCACGGTCACGGCGTCGAGCGCGCCGTCGCGGGTGAGCACGATCTGGTAATACGGCGCGAGGCCGGGAAAGCCGACCAGCACCGCTTCGACCTGGGACGGATAGACGTTGACCCCGCGGATGATGAGCATGTCGTCGTCGCGGCCGGTCACGCGCATGATGCGCAGATGGGTGCGCCCGCAGGCGCAGGGCTCGTCCGACAGCCGCGTGATGTCGCGGGTGCGATAGCGGATCATCGGCAGCGCCTGCTTGGTCAGCGTGGTGATGACCAGTTCGCCGGTGGCGCCGATGGGCAGCGGCTGCAGGGTGTGGGGGTCGACGACCTCGAACAGGAAATGGTCCTCCCAGCCATGCAGCCCGTCCTGCGCCACGTGGCATTCGCTGGCGACGCCGGGGCCGAGGATTTCCGACAGGCCGTAGACATCGACCGCCTTGATGCCGAGTTCGCGCTGGAGGTCGTCGCGCATCGGCTCGCTCCAGGGCTCGGCGCCGAACGTGCCCAGCCGCAGCGGCAGGTTGCGGATGTCGACGCCCATCGCCGCCGCCACCTCGGCGATGTTGAGGGCGTAGGATGGCGTCGCGCACAGGATGGTGGCGCCGAAATCCTGCATCAGGGTCACCTGGCGCTCGGTGCCGCCGCCGGACACCGGCACGACCGTGCAACCGAGCCGCTCGGCGCCGTAGTGAAAACCGAGCCCGCCGGTGAACAGGCCGTAGCCGTAGGCGTTGTGGACGATGTCGCCGGGCCGCGCACCGGCGCAGGCCAGCGTGCGCGCCATCAGGTCGGACCACAAATCGAGATCGCCGTTGGTGTAGCCGACCACGGTCGGCTTGCCGGTGGTGCCGGAGGATGCATGGAGCCGCAGCACCTGTTCGCGCGGCACCGCGAACAGACCGAAGGGATAATTGTCGCGTAAATCGTGCTTCAGCGTGAACGGAAAGTGCGCCAGGTCGGCGAGCGAGCCGAGATGCGCCGGAGCGACGCCGGCCGCATCGAGCTTGCGGCGGAACGGCGCGACGCATTCATAGGCGCGCGCCAGCGTCTGCCTGAGCCGGGCGAGCTGCAGCGCCGCGAGATCGCGCCGCGGCAGGGTCTCGGCGGCGCGGTCGAACATGAAAGGCGGCGCGTGGGAAGCAACGGTCATGCTACTGGATCGATTCCATGAAACCAATCATATCGGACGGGACGGAATCTAACTCACGAACCTCATCCTGAAAGGATGAGGCGGTGAAAATTCATAAGCTCTCGGACTTAGAGCGCATCCTGATGAGTTAGACCCGCCACCCTGAGGGGTGAGGGCGACGGCGCCGAGCGTGCCTCAGGTACGCTTGCGGTCCGGCCTCGGCAGCATCCTTCGAGGGCCGCGCAAGAGCGCGACCGCCTCAGGGTGACGGAGCCACCGCCGCGGTACTCGCGGCCGGCCGATTGCGCCGCGCGCGCCCCCTACGCCCGCTCGATCTCCGCCCGGAGCTCGGACAACGCGTCCGGCGTATCGACATCGACGAACACGCCACGGCCGGCGACCGGCACTTCGGCGACCGCCTCCGGATAGCTCGCGATCAGGTGCCGGGCGCCGACATCGCCGCCGAGGGCGCCGAGTTCGGGGAAGAAGCGGCGCGACCACACCACCGGGTTGCCGCGCTTGCCGTCCATGCTGGGTACCACCACCAGCGCGCCTTTTTCCGGATCGAAGGCAGCGAGCAGGTGGTCGATCAACTTGGCATCCACCTGCGGCATGTCGCCGAGACAGACGATGGCGCCGTCGGCGTCGCCCGGCACCGCGGCGATGCCGGCTTTCACCGAGGTCGAGATGCCGTCGGTATAGTCGGGATTGTGCACGAACCTCACGTCGAGGCCGGCGAGCGCCGCCTCGACCCGCTCGCGCTGGTGCCCGGTGACGACGATCACCGGGCGCGCCTGCGAGGCCAGGGCCTGCTCGGTCGCGATGCGCACCAGCGGCCTGCCGCCGATCTCGGCGAGCAGCTTGTTCGGGCCGCCCATGCGGGTCGAGCGCCCGGCCGCGAGCACGAGCGCGGCGAGCTTGCGCCCGGGTTTCTCCACGATGGCGCGCGGCTGCGGCCGCGTCACGATTTCCATCAGCAGGCCGCCGACGCCCATGGCGGTGAGGTCGCGCCCTCTCACCGGCAGGCCGCACAACAGCCGCACCAGCACCCAGTCGAAGCCGTTTTCCTTGGGGCTGCGCGCACAGCCGGGCGCGCCGAGCACCGGACGGCCGCGGGCGGCGGCCACCAGCATGAGATTGCCGGGATCGACCGGCATGCCGAAATGCTCGATGGTGCCGCCGACGGCTTCGACCGCGGCCGGAATGACGTCGCGCCGGTCGGCAATGGCCGAGGCGCCGAACACGATCACGAGTTCCGCCCCTTCCGCGAGGGTCTCGTCGAGGGCACGAGTGAGCGGCGCGGTCTCGTGGGGCACCCGGCGCTCGGCGACGATCCTGGCGCCCGCCGGCGCCAGCCGTTCCGTCGTGACCCGCAGCGTCTTCTCGATCACTTTGTCGGCGAGGCCCGGCAGTACCGTCGAGATGACGCCGACCTTGCGGATCTCGTAGGGCGCAATCCGCACCAGCGGCGCGGTCTCGCGTGCCACCGCGAGCGCCTCGTCGCGCCCCGCGCGAGCGACCGCGAAGGGAATGATCTTCACCGTCGCGATCATCTTGCCGGCGACGACGGGGGCGAAGCCGGCGAGCGTCGCCAGCGTGATGTCGGGATCGGCTTCGTTGAAGCGGTCGATGCCGTCCCGGTCGACGACGACGATGCCGGCGCCCTCCGCGAACAGGTTGGCGCGCCCGGTGAAGGCGCGGTCGACCCGCACGCCGGCGCCGGCCACCGCCGCCGCAAGCTCCGCCGCCGCGACATCTTCCGGCACGTCGCCCGGCTCCAGCCGTGCCACCGTGATCGCGGGTACGCCGGCCAAGTGAAGCGCCGCGATCTCGGCATCGCCGACGACGGTGCCCTTGCGCAGAACCAGCGCACCCTTGCGGATCGAATGGACGACGATGCCGCCTTTGGCCTCGGCGGGCGGCACCGCTCCGAATTTCATCGCGTCTTCTCCGCGGTCAGCCGCAGCGAAGCCGTGATCTCGCCCATGATCGAAACCGCGATCTCCGGCGGCGACACCGCTCCGATGGCGAGGCCGATGGGCGCATGAATGCGCGCCAGCGCCGCCTCGGTCACGCCCTGGGCCTTGAGCCGTTCCAGCCGCCTTGCATGGGTCTTCTTGGAGCCGAGCGCGCCGATGTAGAAGCATTCCCGCGCCAGCGCGTGGAGGAGTGCGGGATCGTCGATCTTGGGATCGTGGGTGAGCGCGACGAAGGCGGTGTAGCGGTCAATGGCGAGCGGCGGCAGCGCCTCGTCCGGCCACAGCGCGATCAGCTTCACGTCGGGAAAGCGGTCGGGGCTCGCAAACGCCGTGCGCGGATCGACGATGGTCACGTCGTAGCCGAGGAGCCGCGCCACCGGCGCCAGCGCCTGGCTGATATGCACGGCACCGGTGATGACGAGCCGCGCCGGCGGCACATAGACGGTGAGGAACACCCGGCCCTGCGCGGTCTCCTCCATGCCGCTCTTGCCGCTGCGCAGATGCGCTTCCAGCACTTCGCGCAAGGGATCGCCGGCGACGTCGGCGGCGGTTGCGAAGCGTTGAGCGCCGGTCGCGATGTCGGTCACGACCACGGCCGCACGGCGGGCGGCGCGTTCGGCGTTGAGCGAATGGAGGATGTCGAGACGCATTCGAGATGTCCTGGTGTCGGGGAAAAGGTACGTCATTCCGGGGCGCGCCTCTTAGCGCGAACCCGGAATCCAGGCTTCGGGCGTCGCGGCGAGATTGCCTGGATTCCGGGTTCGGTGCTTCGCACCGCCCCGGAATGACCAAACACTACTCCACCTTCTCGACATACACCCGAATGGTGCCGCCGCAGGAGAGGCCGACCTTCCAGGCGGTCTCGTCGGCGACCCCGAATTCCAGCATCTTGGGCTTGCCCGAGTCGATCACGTCGAGCGCCTCGGTGACCACCGCGCCCTCGACGCAGCCGCCCGATACCGAGCCGAGAAAGTTGCCGTCGGTATCGATCACCAGATTGGACCCGACCGGCCGCGGCGCCGAGCCCCAGGTCTCGACCACGGTGGCGAGCGCGACGCCGCGCCCGGCGCGCCGCCAGTCCTCCGCCGCTTTGAGAATGTCTTCGTCGCGCGCGAGCATGGAATCTCTCCTTCAGTATCGGCTGTCGGATAAGGAATATGGTGGTTTCTATCAAATTAGGCGAGGGTCGGATCGCATTGCCGAGGCGCAGCAATGAAAGCTTGGAGTGTTATTGCTATGTGTACGCTAATAGCGTATATATAATGTGGCCTGCGAACGAAATCACCGTGGAAATCGTTGAAGCCGACGGTTCTGTGGTGATTGTTGATATCGCCACCCCGGTCGGGACATTGACCCTGATCGGGAGCGGTTCGATCGACGGGCACATTCTACGAATGGATCGCGTTCACGTCCAAGGTCTGGAATCTGGGACGCTTGGAAGATCTGGGCTCAATGCGATAGGCCGGAAGTTGCTGGAGCTTGCCGATGTCGACCAAATCATCGTTCAGGGAGGCGCTCGAACAACGGGGAGAGGCAAAGGAAAAATCCCGCGAACGATCAGGTTTCCCCGTCAGACTCATGCTGGAACTTGATGATATCAAGCAACCTGTCACCGTCGCGCGCCTGCTTGCAAAACGTGGCATGACGCTGCGCAAAGCACACGAAACGGTCAGCAGACTTGCGGATCGTCGGGGCGTTGCCGTCGAACTTCATGTTGACAACGTCGGCAAACTGACTGCCGAGCTCTCGGCGTTGGGGGTGAAAGCCTATGCCATCGAGCTTCCGGAAATTGACCTGCGCAGGATTCGGGATCGGCTTGGCCTTTCTCAGGCCGAATTCGCGACTCGCTTCTGCTTGGAACTGGACAGCATTCAAAACTGGGAACAAGGACGGTATCGACCTGACCTAGCAGCACAGGTGTTGCTCGGTCTTATCGAAGCGAACCCCGAATTCGTCGACTCTGTGCTCACGAAACGCTTTCACAGAGAGCCGCGGTAGAAACCTAGGCCACCTTGCGCAGCCACGCCGTCGGGTCGCCCTGCCCCGCGCGCTCGCTGGACAACGCGCGGCATAGCTCCTCCATGCTGCGGAGATTGTGCACAGGGCGGAATTCATCGACATGGGGCAGCATGGCCTGCACACCGCGGGCCTTGGGCGCGAAGCCCTCGAACCGCAGCAGCGGATTGAGCCAGATCAGGCGGCGGCAGGAGCGGTGCAGCCGATCGATCTCGAAGGCGAGGCGGTCGTCGGGATCGCGTTCGAGCCCGTCGGTGATCAGCAGCACAATCGCCCCCTGGGTCAGCACCCGGCGCGCCCACTGCTTGTTGAAGGCGGCGAGCGAGGTCGCGATGCGGGTGCCGCCGGACCAGTCGGCGACGCTCGCCGAGACCGCGGCGAGCGCCTCGTCGGGGTCCTTGGCCCGCAGCGCGCGGGTGACGTTGGTGAGCCTCGTCCCGAACAGGAAGGAATGGACGCGCTTTCGCGCATCGGTCACCGCATGGAGGAAATGCAGGAACAGCCTTGTGTATTCCCCCATCGACCCCGAAATGTCGAGCAAAGCCACGATCGGCGGCAGCCGGGTTTTCGGGCCGCGGTATTTGAGGTCGATCAGCGCGCCGCCCGCTTTCATGCTGGCACGCAGCGTGCGGCGCATGTCCACCGCATGGCCGCGGCGGGCGGGCGCGAGCCGGCGCGTGCGCACCTCGTCGAGCGAGAGCACCATGCGCCGGATCGCCTCCTTGGCTTGCGCGATCTCGGCGGCCGACATCTGGGCGAAATCCTTGGCCTGGAGCACCTCGCGATCGGACACCGTGAGGCGGGAATCGATCACGATCTCGCGCTCTTCCTGCTTGAGCTGGTCCTTGACGCCGGAGAACAACGCCTCCTGGATGCGCGAGGAGCCCGCCTGCGGCTTCTGCGGCACGCTCTGGGCCTGCGGCAGCATCATCGCCATGAGCTGGTCGAGATAGCCCCGCTTGCGGAAGAAGATCTTGAAGGCCTGGTCGAACAGCACGGAATGCTCGTGCTTCTTCACGAACACCGCATGCAGCGTCCAATAGAAGTCCTCCCGTTCGCCGACGCCGGCGGCCTTGACCGCCTCCAACGCATCGAGCACCGAGCCGGGCCCGACCGGAATGCCGGCCGTATGCAGCGCGCGGGCAAAATACACGATGTTCTCGGCGAGCCGGCCTTCCCGTTCCTCGCCCGCGGGCGCGGTCACTCCGCCGCCCGTAATTCGGCGCGCAGGCCTTCGATCAGCTCCTTGGCGCGGGAGCCTTCGATGCGCGCGATGTCGTCCTGGTATTTGAGGAGGACGCCGAGGGTGTCCGAGACCGTCGCGGGGTCGAGCGCGACGGCGTCGAGTTCGGACAGCGCGGTGGCCCAGTCGAGCGTCTCGGCGACGCCGGGTGACTTGAACAGGTCCTGCCGCCGCAACGCCTGGACAAAATGGACCACCTCCAGCGACAGGCGCTTGGCGATGCCCGGCACCTTGGCGCGCACGATCGCCAATTCACGTTCGGCATTGGGGTAGCCGACCCAGTGGTAGAGGCAGCGCCGCTTGAGCGCGTCGTGAATCTCGCGGGTGCGGTTCGAGGTGATCACGACGATGGGCGGATGGGCGGCCTTCACGGTGCCGAGCTCAGGAATCGTGATCTGGAAATCGGCCAGCACTTCGAGCAGGAACGCCTCGAACGCTTCGTCGGTGCGGTCGAGTTCGTCGATCAGGAGCACCGGCGCGCCGGCGGGATCTGGTTCCAGGGCCTGCAGCAGCGGCCGCTTGATTAGGAATTTTTCCGAGAACACGTCGTGGCCGAGGCGGTCGCGGTCGACGCCGCCCTCCGCCTCGGCGAGCCGGATCGCGATCATCTGGGCGGCGTAATTCCACTCATAGACGGCGGCGGCGACGTCGAGGCCCTCATAGCACTGCAGCCGGATCAGCCGGCGCCCCAGCGTCGCCGACAGCACCTTGGCGATCTCGGTCTTGCCGACGCCGGCCTCGCCCTCGAGAAAGATCGGCCGCCCCATGCGCAACGCGAGAAACAGCACCGTCGCCAGCGAGCGGTCGGCGAGATAATCGGCCGAAGCCAGCAACGCCAGCGTGTCGTCGATGGATTGGGGGGCAGTTCTATGGGGCGCTGTCACAAGGCGGCCTTTCGACAAGCCATATCTGGTCGATGAGCCCCGGAAATGGAAGGCCTTATTTAGTTGGGCATTCGGCGCAGCCATCTTCTCCCTCCCCGTTTTCGGCAGGGGAATCGCAGGTGAGTAGAACTCTATTGCATCGGAAGTAAAAGTTGATTCTGAGGAAGGCTTTCCTGATTCGGGAGAGCTGGGATGGAACCG